>Ga0209629_10000233_pt1 | contig 28487 bp, 25 predicted proteins | sample TergutCu122P5_FD_187286 | JGI IMG/M metagenome (GOLD analysis project Ga0209629, IMG submission 187286) | Cubitermes ugandensis P5 segment gut microbial communities from Kakamega Forest, Kenya - Cu122 P5 (SPAdes) (version 2) | ecosystem: Host-associated > Arthropoda: Insects > Digestive system...
ATACCGCCTGACTGTTCTGGGCACATGCCGCTCTACCTCGGCAATCTCCAGAATCGACACCAAGCGCTTTTCCTGCTCAGTCAATGGCGCTGGCAAACACTCATTCAGATGGGGAAACAGACTTCTTTGGACACGCCCCATCAACCATGATATTTTGTCCGTGAGCTTCATGGTGTTCTCCTTTGGTCTTCTTTTGCTGGATACAAAATTTTACCAGGAAACACCATGAAGTTCAATTATTTCAATGTGTTAACTAAAAATATCCATGCGAATACACCTCTCAAAGATCGGTGGCGGCGTTATTTGTTAGAGTCATTTTGCAAGAGGCTCGGTTATTAAAAGATTGCCCTGTGATGCTGAGTTTTGTTGTGTTGCTTGTGATTCAAACAAACCGCACTTTGGCAAAGCGCCGCTTGCCGACCTTGACAATGACCTCCCCCGCAGCGGGAATCTTCATATTTACATCGCTGGCTTTTTCGCCAGCCACTGTCACCGCGCCCTGTTGAATCATCCGCCTGCCTTCCGAGGTGGAGCCGACGAGACCGGCATCGAGCAGCAGTTGTGGCAGCCAGATGGCCTCTCCCGTCGGTAGGCTGACTTCGGCCATATCGTCAGGTAATTCCTTTTTCTGAAACACCTTTTCAAATTCGATTTCGGCGGTCTCGGCGGCATCCTGGCCATGGAAGCGGGCGGTCAGTTCGCGGGCGAGGCGCTTCTTCACTTCTTTCGGATGCAGGCTGCCGTCTTCAATGCCCGCTTTCAAGCCAGCGATGTCCTGGGCGCTTAAATCGCTGAGCAATTCGTAGTAGCGGAACATCAGCGTGTCGGAAATTGACAGCACCTTGCCGTAAATATTTTCCGGCGCCTCCGTGATGCCGATGTAATTGCCAAGCGACTTGCTCATTTTATTGATGCCGTCGAGGCCCTCTAACAGCGGCATGGTCAATACCACCTGCGGCTCCATGCCCCTGGCTCGTTGCAGGTCGCGGCCCATCAGGACGTTGAAAAGCTGGTCGGTGCCGCCGAGCTCGACATCGGCCTCGATCGCCACCGAATCGTAGCCCTGAATCAGCGGATAGAGAAATTCGTGGATGGAAATGGGGCGCTGCGACTCGAAGCGCTGTTTGAAATCCTCGCGCTCAAGCATCCGCGCCACCGTCAGTTGCGAGGCCAGCTTGATCATGTCGTAGGAGGTCAGCGCCCCCAGCCAGGCGCTGTTGAAAACCACCTTGGTTTTGCCAGGATCGAGGATTTTAAAGACCTGTTCCTTGTAGGTTTCGGCGTTTTTCAACACATCGTCACGGGTTAGGGCCTTGCGGGTTTCCGACTTACCGGTCGGATCGCCGATCATCGCCGTGAAATCGCCAACGAGAAAATAAATCTCATGGCCAAGCTCCTGAAAATGCTTGAGCTTTTGCAAGAGCACCGTATGGCCCAGATGCAGATCGGCGGCGGTCGGGTCAAAACCAGCCTTTATCTTCAACGGCACGCCGGTTGCCAGCGACCGCCGCAATTTCTTTTCCAATTCGTCGCGAGCGATGCAATCGACCGCGCCGCGCCCAATCAGCGCCAGTTGTTCTTCAAGAGAGACCATGTTCTTTCCCACATTATTTCGCGTATTCGACGGCCCTGGTTTCACGAATGACCGTCACCCGGATCTGGCCGGGATAGGTAAGTTTTTCTTCGATCGAGCGAGCCACGTCCTGACTGAGCAGAACCGCTTCATCGTCTTTAATCCGCGCCGAATCGACAATGATGCGCAGATCGCGCCCAGCCTGGATGGCGTAGGATTTTTCCACACCTTTGAAGGCGTTGGCGATGGCCTCGAGATCTTCCAGGCGTTTGACATAACTTTGCAGCATTTCACGCCGGGCGCCGGGCCGGGCGCCGGATAGGGCGTCGGCGGCCTGCACCAACACGTCGATGACGCTAACCGGCGGCTGATCCTCGTGATGGGCGCCGATGGCGTAGGTGATTTCGTCGCTTTCGCCGTATTTTTTTGCCAGGTCTCGGCCAATGACCGCGTGCGATCCTTCCACTTCATGATCGACCGCCTTGCCAATATCATGCAGCAGTCCAGCCCGTTTGGCCACCTTGACATCGACGCCGATTTCGGCGGCCATGATGCCACAGAGGAAGGCCACTTCCAGCGAATGCTGCAAAACATTCTGGCCGTAGCTGGTACGGTAGCGCAACCTGCCTAAGAGATTTATCAGTTCGACATGGATGCCGTGGGCGCCGACGTCGAAGGTGGCTTGCTCGCCCGCCTCGCGAATCGACACCTCCATCTCCTTCGTCACCTTGGCCACCACTTCTTCGATGCGGCCCGGATGGATGCGGCCATCGCCAATCAGTTGCAAAAGCGACTGGCGGGCGATTTCGCGGCGAACCGGATTGAAGCCCGACAGCACCACCGCTTCCGGCGTATCGTCGATGATGATGTCGATGCCGGTGGCCGCCTCGATGGCGCGGATATTGCGGCCTTCGCGGCCAATGATCCGCCCCTTCATTTCATCGTTGGGCAGCGGCACGATGGAGACGGTTTGGTCGGCGACATATTCGCCGGCGTAGCGGGAAATGGCCAGGGCGATGATGTTCTTGCCCTTGCGGTCGGCCTCGAGCTTCATTTCGTTTTCGATCTTCACCAGGCGTTTGGCCGCTTCCATGCGCGCCTCGCTGACCAGGGCGTCCATCAACTGCTTTTTCGCCTCGTCGCTCGAGATGCCGGCGATGCGGGCAAGTTCCTGCCGCTGCTGGTCGATCAGCTCGTCAACCTGACGACTCTTTTCAACTACGGTTTGCTCCCGCTCGTGGATTTTTTCCTCGGCCTGCTGTACCTCGGCGGTCTTACGGTCGAGGCTTTCCCACTCCTTTTTCAGAGTTTCCCGTTTGCGGGTGAACTGCCGCTGCTCATCTTTCAGCTCCTCGCGCTCGGCTTTGATCTCCTTTTCCAGGGCCTGTTTGGTGCGGTAGGCTTCTTCTTTGGCCTGTAGACGCGCCTCCTTGGTGATCCGGTCGGCATCGGCCAGGGCGTCCTGGGTGATTTTCTTGCGGTTTTCCTCGATCTTGCGCTGATCGCCCTCGACGATCAGCCTGCGAATAAAAAAGCCAGCGACGACGCCCAACACCAGGCCCGCCATCGGTAACAGGTACAACGAGAAATTATCGAATGCCATCGCCTCACCTATATGATGATGACGCCGGCCAAGCCGCTGGCAAGGGGGAAAAACAGGACATCCGGCGGGAATGGTTCCCGGCGGGGAAAGCGGACAACCGCTGGCCGTGGTGGGCAAAAGACCGGCCACGGCGGGGCGGCAAGGCCATGAAATCTATGGCAGAGAAGAAAAAATACTTTTTCTTCCAAACGCCGAATATATGCGGTTTGACGGCGGTTTTTCCGCCGCCAACCATGTATATGAAAAAGCGGTCCCGCTTTGCTGTTTCCTGCGCTTCCACTCGTCAGCCGCCATCCGGCGTCCGTTTGAGAGTGGCGCGGGCGCCGGTCCTTGCGCGCCCAACTCCGTATCCAAAAAAACCGGCGTCAGCCTGAAAACCCGGCCACCGGCCCGAAACACCACCAAAAACATCCCCGCGCTGCCGTGTCCACGGTCTGGTTAAACCTAATATGAATTAGGTGGGCAGCTTACCGGCAACGTCTGGGAATTCCCTGCGGGATTCCGCATCGGCGCCGGAGACAGCCGCCCTTTTTCGATGAGTTGGCTCAACACGCTCCGCGAATCACCAACAGCACAGGGAAATTTTCCATCCCGCGGCGGCCATTCCGCCACAGGCACAACCTATCGACGAGGAGTTTTCCACCGGGAAATCTTCACTCTCCGCCTAAATCCTTTTCTATCGCCATGGCCATTTCCCGCAAACAACGGTCGTTTTCCAGCCGGAAATGGTCAAACTCGGTTTTCAACCGCACATACTGGGAAGCGATATTCAAACAGGCCAAAGTGACCACCCGCACTGAAACCAACGTACCGCTTTGGGCGGTGGAATCGTTTTCCACCAGCGCCCGCACCAAAGACAAGATCGCTTCCATTTCCTCGTCGCTGGCGGCGGTGACAAACCTGTACTCTTGTCCAAGAAGCTCGATCCGTACCTGTCTTTCCTCTCCAGCCATGTTCCCGCCCCGTCAGTTTCCCGCCATTTCCGGCGCCCTACGCGGGAATCACATATCGCACATTTCAATCGAGGGGGAACAGGTTCCTCTGCCGGTCATCCACCGGCTGGTGTGAAACGGCCATCGTTTCTTCCCCGCCCAGCTCCAGTTCTTCGATCTGCCCAATCAGCCGGTTAACCCGATCGCTGATATCCTCTCGCTCGGAAACCCGGTCGGCGAGCTTGGCCTCCAATTCGGCGATGGTGGCATCCCGCTCCTCGACCGTGGCAACCAGCCGGGCGCATTCCGCCTTCAGCTCCTGGAAGCCCTGCCGCAATTTGCTGACAAATTGCTCTAGCCGGGCCAGTTCATTGTCCTGATTCATACTTCACTCCTTTTGTATCGAAAATACCCTAAGAATCTGTCAAGAATGCCCTCTTCCTATGGCTCGCCGCCATCGCCGACATAAGCCGGCAAAACCAGCCGAAACTCTGACGTGAACCGCTTGGCGACTATACCATGGGCGAAATCTTTGGCAACAGCAAAGGAATTGGCCAAGAGCGCGCCAGGAGACCGGCCAAGCCCGCCTGGCCCCGTCGTCCGCTTTTTGTTTGCGTTCTCTTTCTTCCCTCCGTATTATGACCAGATTTCCTTGAAAAAATACCGATAATACCGATTCATCTTCCGCCTTTTCCATACGCGCCCATGCTCAGTTGGTTCAGAAAAAAACGTCCCGTCTCAGAGACCACCCCGCAAACGGAAACAGCCACGCCATCACCTGATGAAACGGGTCAGGAAATTGCCGTCGCGCTGGAAACCATCCCCGAAATAATACTCGAAAACGCCACCGAGGAAATATCCGAAACGGCGGTTGCCGAAACCATGAATGCGGCGTCAGAAGGGCCACCTGTAGAGCCGCCGACGGCCAGCGATGATACTCCGCCTCTCCCTGAGGAATATTCGACCGAGGAGAAGGTGGCAACGGACGGAGAAGAAAGCCGCGACGCTCTCTTGCCTGTCGAGGAAATTATTTTCGAGGAAGACATTCCGGCGCCGCCAGCAGCGGAAAAGGCGCCGCTGTTCGCCACGCCGCAAACCAAGCCGGCGCGTAAAACGGGTTTCTTTTCTCGCTTGGCCGAGCGTCTGAGCCGCACCAGGGAATCCTTCACCAACCAGCTCGACGACCTGCTCTATGGCAAGAAGGAAATCGACCGCGACCTGTTTGACAAACTGGAGGAGTTGCTGATCACCGCCGACCTCGGTTACGCCACGACCCAGGAAATCCTCGACGCGGCTCGGCAGCGGGTTAAGCACCAGGATACCGATAACCCACGAGCGCTGCGTGACGCCATCCGCGACAAGATGCTCGATTACCTGACTCGCAAAGAACAAAACGCCGACTTGGCCCACCCGAAAAACGGTCCCTTCGTCGTCATGGCCATCGGCGTCAACGGCGTCGGCAAGACCACGACCATCGGTAAGATCGCCCATAAATTCAGCAATGCCGGCTATTCGGTGCTACTGGTCGCCGCCGACACCTTCCGCGCTGCCGCCGTCTTGCAACTGAAAATCTGGGGCGAACGCGGCGGCATCCACGTCATGGCCAAAGACGACGGCTCCGACCCGTCATCGGTGGTCTTCGACGCCTTGGCGCACGCGGTGGCGAGAAACTACGACGTGGTGCTGGTCGATACCGCTGGGCGCCTGCACACCCAGCAGCATTTGATGGAAGAACTGAAGAAAATCAAACGGGTTATGGCCAAGAAACTGCCGGGAGCGCCGCACGAGGTGCTGTTGGTGCTCGACGCCACCACGGGACAGAACGCCATTGCCCAGGCACGTATCTTTAATGATGCGGTCGGAGTCACCGGTATCGCTCTGACCAAACTCGACGGCACCGCCAAAGGTGGCATCGTCATCAATGTCAGCAAGGAACTGGAGGCGCCAATCCGCTTTATCGGCGTTGGCGAGCAGTTGGCCGATCTGCGCGACTTCGACGCCAGAGAATTTATCGACGCCCTTTTTGATGGCGGAAGCGGACGGAAATCGTGAATACCTATCGCGTGCAAGGTTCCGGCGGTCCCGGTTGCGGTGGCTGCCTGATCATTCTCATCCTCGTCGCTCTCGTGACCGGCGGCGGCAGAGGCTTGGTCAATCTTTTCGGCGCCTTGGTTTTCAGCGGCGCTTTGGGCATTTTACTGTTGGTCGGTCTTTTCTACGGCTGGGCCTACTGGATCAGTCAGCAGGTCGAGAATTATCAGAAATCGCAGACCCAAAGCCACAACCGTTTCGTCGAGTTGCTCGTCCGTATTCTCGTGAAAATCGCCGCCCAGGACGGTGAAGTCACCAGGGAAGAGATTCAGATCATCAACAATTTCTTCCGCTACCACCTGCGCTACAGCCAGGTGCAGATGGCCTGGGTCAAGGAGATGATCAAAGCGGCGCGGGAATCGACGGCGCCGCTCGACGCGCTTCTAGCCGAATTCCGCGACAGCTTCACGGTCGAGCCGCGCCTGGTGCTCGTCGAACTGATCTACCAGATGATCCACACGCGCCAGCCGGTCGCCGACCGCGAACTGCGGCAGGCGCGGAACATCGCCCGCTTTCTTGGGCTTTCCGAGTATGAATTGCGCAGTATCGAGGGCAAATACCAGTTCCGTGGCCAGCAAGGGGCGGCCAACCAGGCCAGCGAGCGAGAACGCTCTTTGGCCGTACTCGGCCTCGCCGCCGGCGCTTCGGAAGAAGAAATCAAACAGGCATATCGCTCCCTCAGTATGCAGTATCACCCCGACAAGGTGCAGCATCTGGGCGCCGAATTCCAGCGGGTGGCGGAAGAGAAAATGAAAGAGATCAACGCCGCCTACGATTATTTGAAAAAACACGGCAATTAGCAGTGGGAGGAAATCATGGCCATCGCCGAAAAAATCCGTCAGTTCAGCGAAAAATCATCATGGATTCGCAAGATGTTCGAGGAAGGCACGATCATGAAGCAGCAATACGGTGCCGACAACGTTTATGATTTCAGCCTCGGCAACCCGGATTTGCCACCACCCGCCGCCTTTGGCGAGGCACTGTTGCGTGTCTGCCAGAATGAGCAGCCAGGCGTGCACGGCTACATGGCCAACAGCGGCTATCCCTTCGTCCGCGACGCCATCGCCAAGAGGCTGAGCCGTGAGCAAGGCGTGGCCATTTCCGGCAATGACCTATTGATGACTTGCGGCGCGGCGGGCGCGATCAATATTACGCTGAAGTCCATCCTCAACCCCGGCGACGAGGTGATTCTGCTTGCCCCGTATTTCGTCGAATACGATTTCTATATCAATAACCACGGCGGCGTCAGCCGAGTGGTGGATACCGACGCCGAATTCGGCCTTGATTTCGCGGCCATCGAGAGGGCGATCAGCGCGAAAACCAAGGCGATCATCGTCAATTCGCCAAATAATCCTACGGGACAAATATACAGCGCGGACGAACTGAAACGTTTGGGTGAACTGCTGACGGCGGCGGGGAAAAAATACGGCTCGGTCATTTACCTGATCAGCGACGAGCCCTACCGTGGCATTATCTTCGATGGCCAGACCTGTCCCGCTCTTTTCCCAGCCTATCGGCAAAGCATTATCGTCAGCAGCCATTCCAAAGATTTGTCGCTGCCCGGCGAGCGCATCGGCTTCGCCGTTGTCCATCCCGACATCGACGACAAGGCGTCGCTGCTTGCCGCGCTGACTCTCTGTAACCGCATTTTGGGCTTCGTCAACGCTCCGGCCCTGATGCAGCGTGTGATCGCCGAATTGCAGGATGTGCCCGCCAACGCCGAAGTCTACGCCCGCCGGCGTGATGTTTTCTGCCAGGTGCTGAGCGATGCCGGCTTTCAGTTCCAACGACCCAAGGGCGCGTTTTATCTCTTCCCGAAAACACCGATCGAAGACGATGTGCGGTTCTGCCGGATGCTCCAGGAAGAGCGTATCCTGGCCGTGCCGGGACGTGGCTTTGGCCGCGCCGGCCATATCCGCCTGGCCTTCTGCGTTTCGGAAAAGGTCATTGCGGCGGCGGCGGGCGGGTTTAAAAAAGTGATGGAGAGGGCGAGAGGGTAGGCGGGGCGATCGAATACAGCGGAAGGAAACTATCAGGCTGCGCGGAAAAAGCCGCTCCGGTTTTTGGGCCGAAGCGGCGCGAACGGCAATTCCCTGACTTACAGGCGCTCCAATACCACGGCAAAGCCCATGCCGCCTCCCGCACAAAGGGAAGCCACGCCGATATTGAGATGATCGGAGTTCAAAATGTGTGAGAGGGTCACCAGCAGACGGCAGCCTGTGGCTCCCACGGGATGCCCCAAAGCAATGCCACTGCCGTAAATGTTTACTTTGTCACGGTCGAGGCCCAGTTCTCGCTCGCAGGCCAAGTATTGCGCGGCAAAAGCTTCATTGATTTCAAAGCGGTCCACGTCCGCGAGCGTCATCCCGGCCTGGGCAAGAGCGCCACGGATGGCTGGAACCGGCCCAATCCCCATTATGTTCGGATCGACGCCAACAACTTTATATCCTCGCACCAATGCCAGCGGTGACAAGCCAATCTCTCGCGCTTTGTCGAGAGTGGTTACGATCACCGCCGCCGCCGCGTCATTCATGCCGCAGGCATTGCCCGCAGTGACAGTTCCGTCTTTTTTGAAGGCGGCAGGAAGTTTGGCCAACTGTTCGATGCTGATGTCGGCTCGGACGTGCTCGTCGGTATCGAAGACGATCGGCTCCTTCCTGCCTCTGGGAACCTGAACCGGAACTATTTCCGCTTTGAACTTCCCGGCGCGAATGGCTTTCGCGGCCCGTTGGTGACTTTGAACCGCAAAGGCGTCTTGGTCCTCACGGGAGATGTCATACTTTTCCGCCAGATTTTCCGCGGTCAATCCCATCCCGACGCCGATCGGATACTCTTGCATGGCTTTCCACAGCAGGTCATACCCTTGGAAATGCTTGATGCGCTGTCCCCAGCGGGCGGTTTCGACGATGTAGGGGGCGTTGCTCATGCTTTCAACGCCCCCGGCCAGTACCGCGCGAGCTTCACCAGTCTGGACGGCTTGGACGGCGCTGATCACCGCTTGCATGGAAGAACCGCAGGTGCTGTTAATAGTAAATCCCGGCACGTTTTCAGGAATGCCGGTCTGGTAGGCGGCGATACGGGCGACGTTTTGGTCGAGGGGTGAAAAACAATTGCCGAAAATCACCTTGTCAAGGCAAGTGGAATCCTCCATGGAATTGATAGCATGTTTCATAACGATCCCCGCTAACTGCGCCGCGGAAAACGATTTGAGAGTTCCTCCAAAGTCGCCGAGCGCGGTTCGGCAGGCGCTGGCCAGGACTACCTGTGTCATACAACCTCCTGTTCTATTGAGTAGAAAACGTGATTGAGTATTTCAGCGTACACAGCTCTATGTGCTTGATATTCATCCAAAGTAAGACGGTATATCACTCAATGTCGAGTATCTTGCGCCTTGTATTTATTCGTGTCAAGAATTTTTCGTCAAATTATTCCAATAATTACACGATATTGATTATCGTTACGGTAACACCACTTTTGCTTGACAATACCCATCGTACGGCACTACATAGCAACCGATTGGTATTTTAAGAGTCAGCGTCATGTTTCTCGATTTTTTCCAGGAGGCGTTTTTATGGATTACACCCTCAATGACGAACAGAAACAAATTGTCGAGGTTGCCCGCCAATTCGCGCGCACCGAATTCCCCAAAGTAGCTCTGGAATGCGATCGGGAAGAAAAGTTTCCTATGGAAATCTGGCGCCAGGCTGGTGAACTCGGCTTCATGGGCATTTTCATCGCCCCTGAATACGGGGGACTCGGCTTGGGCTGCCTCGAACATGCGATGGTCATGGAGGAGTTCTGGAGCGTTGACCCAGGGGTGGGAAACATCTTATTGACCGTTTTCGGTGCGGAAATCATTGGCAAATTCGGTACTGAGGAACAGAGGAAGAAATACTTGATTCCTGTCGCCGCAGGAAAAGCAATCATGGGCTGCGCGATAACTGAACCGAATTCGGGCAGCGATATTTTTGGCACCAGAACTCGCGCTGCGAGCACGTCCGACGGTTATGTTATCAATGGCTCCAAGCAGTTTATCACCAACGGTAGTATTGCTGATTTTGTCTTGGTATTCTGCCTGACCAATCCTGAGGCAGCCAAGCCCACTGAACGTTTCAGCTTTTTTATCGTTGAGCGGGAGAGGCAGGGATTCAAGGCAAATAAACTGAAAGGAAAAATGGGAATCAGAGCCTCGGATACCGCCGAATTGTTTTTTGACAATGTCACCGTGCCTGCCGAAAATCTCGTGAGTGGAAAGCTTGGCGCTGGCTTTACGCAGGTGATGCACCTTTTCAACATCAATCGGGTGGTTGCCGCGGCGCAGGGTGTGGGCGTGGCGCAAGGGGCTTTGAACAAAGCGGTTGCCTATGCGCAACAACGCAATCAGTTCGGGGCGCCGTTGGCATCCTTTCAAGGCCTGCAATTCAAGATCGCCGACATGGCCGCCCGCGTTGAAAGCGCCCGTTGCCTGTATCAAAAGGCCGCGTGGTTATTGGATCACGGCCAGATTGACCGGAAGTTGGTGTCGATAGCCAAATTGGTTGCCGGAGAAACCGCTGTCCGCGTCGCCGACGAGGCGCTGCAACTCCATGGCGGCAACGGCTATATGGACGAATACGACGTGCAGCGATTCTATCGCGACGCGAAGATTGTGGAAATCTATGAGGGAACCAAAGAGATCGAAAAAATTACCATAGCACGCGAGATTTTGGGCAGAGGTTGAGAAAGATGATGCGAAAAACACGCGCGGCACAGAGGAGGAATCAGTGAGGGGCATTAATTTGGCATCGTGCTTGGAAAATAGCAGGGCGGCGCACCCTGATAAGGTAGCGCTGATCTTTGATGACATGCAATGGACGTTTAAGGAGATTGACGAAAAAGCCAACGCCGTCGCGGGCGGCCTGCAAAATTTGGGGGTTGAAAAGGGAGATAGAGTAACGCTTTTTCTGCCCAACATGCCGGAATTTTTCTTCTGGTATTTCGGCGTCCTGAAGGCGGGAGCGGTGGTCAACCCGCTCAATGTCATGCTCAAGCACAGGGAGATTGACTACATTGTCAGAGACTGTAGTCCAAAGGTGATTGTCGCAGCCACCAACACCGCCGCTGAACCGTACAAGGTATTCAAAACTCTTGAATCGGGCATTCAGCACATGATTGTCATTGGTGAGAACAGCGAAGCGGATACCGTCGATTTCAACACCTGGATTGAGAAATTCTCCCCAATTTTTGACACGACAATCGTTGAACGAGATGATCTCGCCGCCGTCCTTTACACCTCAGGAACCACAGGTCAACCCAAAGGGGTAATGTTGACCCACGAAAACCTATGGACCAACGCTCGGCACTGCGCCGATTGGGCTGAGACGACGTACCGTGACACCACGGTCTGCGCTCTCCCCCTTTTTCACTCCTATGCTCTGACTCATGTACTGGGGGAACTGTGGATAGAAGGAGGCACCCTGGTTTGGCTGAGCCGGTTTGAAGCAAGGAAGTGTCTGGAAGCGATGGTCAAACATAGGGCGACCGCATTTCACGGCGTTGCCACCATGTACTACGCTCTGGTCAATGAGCCAAACGTCGATGACTATGCCAAACAGATCAATCTCCGCTATTGCGTGACTGGAGCCGCCGCCACTCCGGAGCCGATTTTGCGGGCATGGAACGAAAAATTCACGCCTCTGTCAGAGGGCTACGGCACAACCGAGGCAGCGCCCGTGGTGTTCATGAATCCTTTGGCCGGAAAGGGTGTGCAAAAGATCAATTCATGCGGCATCCCAATGGTTCCAGAGATCGAGGTCGCCGCACTTGACCCGGAGGATAAGCCGGTTCAAGCGGGAGAAATCGGTGAACTGGTCATTCGAGGACCAAATGTGATGAAAGGATACTGGAACAAACCGGAAGCCTCCGCCGAAGCCCTCAGGGACGGCTGGCTCCATACCGGAGATATGGTCTACTTCGACGAGGATGGCTACTGGTACGTGAAAGACCGCAAGAAAGACATGATTATTACCGGTGGATTCAACATTTATCCAAAAGATATCGAAAACGTGCTTTACACGCACCCTGCCGTGGCCGAAGCGCAGGTCGTTGGCGTTCCTGACTTGGCTAAAGGTGAAATAGCGATTGCCTGCCTCGTCTTGCGGGAAGGATGCTCCGCCACGGAAGAAGAGATCATAGCCTTCTGCAAAGAGGAAATGGCCAACTACAAGGCCCCTAGACATGTGCTGTTCTTCACAGAACTGCCGAAGACGGCAACCGGCAAGCTCGAGAAGGTAAGCCTACGCAAGACGGCTGCCAACAAATTCCCAGCGACAACGCTACAAAGGTGACGATCACAGTTTGTGGTGCTGCCAGCCGCGCAATTACCGGGATGCTCATTCTTTCCAATCCGGGCGCAGATGCAGCTCGGTCAACTGCCGACGCACCACGGTGGCTGGGGCGTCGGTCAGTGGGCAGGTCGCCTTCTGCGTCTTTGGGAAGGCGATGACGTTTCTGATCGAATCGCTGCCGGTAATCAGCATCAATAAACGATCAAGGCCAAAGGCCAGGCCACCGTGCGGCGGCGCCCCCAATTCTAATGCTCGCAACAGGAAGCCGAATTTGTCAGTCGCTTCGGCTTCACCAATCGACAGCATATTCAGCACCCGCGCCTGGATGTCGCGGCGGTGGATACGGATCGAGCCACCGCCGATTTCGGTGCCGTTCAACACTAGGTCGTAAGCACGGCTGAGAACGCCCGCTGGGTCGCTTTCCAGCTTGTCGAGGTCGGCCTCACGCGGCGCCGTGAAGGGATGGTGCAGCGCCTGGTAGCGTTTTTCCTTATCGTCGTATTCAACGAGCGGGAAATCGGTGACCCACAGGAAGTTGAACTGATCCTTCTTCAAAATATCTAATCGCCGCGCCAATTCGATGCGCAATTCCGACAGCACCTGTAAGACCACTTTCGGCTGATCGGCGCCAAAAAAGAGCAGATCGCCTTGGGTGGCGCCCATGGCCGCGGTGATTTGCGCCCGCTCCCCGTCGCTGAAAAATTTGGCGATCGGCGACTGCCATTCGCCGTTTTCTTTCATTTTTACCCAGGCCAGGCCTTTGGCGCCCAGTTGCGCCGCGAATTCGGTCAGATCATCAAGCTCTTTGCGCGTGAAGGTGGCGCAACCTTTGGCGTTGATGGCTCGCACCATGCCGCCGTTATCGGCGACGGCGCGGAAGACCTGAAAACCGCAGCCGGCGGCGATGGCGGTCAAATCGACCAGTTCAAAACCAAATCGCGTGTCGGGGCGGTCGGTGCCAAAGCGCGCCATCGCCTCGGCGTAGGTGATACGGGCAAACGGCGGTTTGACCTCGACGCTTTTTGTTTCCTGAAAGAGTTTCGCGATCATGCCTTCGGTGATGGCGATGATTTGCTCCTCGTCAGCAAAGGACAGCTCCATGTCGATCTGGGTGAATTCCGGTTGCCGGTCGGCGCGTAGGTCTTCGTCGCGGAAGCATTTGACGATCTGGTAGTAGCGGTCCATGCCGGCGATCATCAAGAGTTGCTTGAAGAGCTGCGGCGACTGCGGCAGGGCGTAGAATTTGCCAGCATTGACCCGGCTCGGCACCAGATAGTCGCGTGCGCCTTCCGGCGTCGAGCGGGTAAGCATCGGCGTTTCGATGTCGAGGAAACCGTTGTCGTTCAGATAGTCGCGGATGGTGCGTACCGCCTGGTGGCGCATGACCAGATTTGCGGCCATTTCCGGGCGGCGCAGGTCGAGATAGCGGTATTGCAGGCGCAGGATATCGGCGACCTCGGTATCCTCGTCGAGTGGGAATGGCGGCGTCTCGCTGCTGTTCAAAATGCGCAGCTCGGTCACCATCACCTCGATTTCACCGGTGGCGAGCTTGGGATTAGCCATGGCTTCCGGCCTGGCCTCGACCTTGCCCTCGACGGCCAGCACCCATTCGCTGCGCAGCCCGTGCGCCTTGGCGTGGGCCGCCGCCTCGACCTCTGGATTGAACACCACTTGGGTGATGCCCCAGCGGTCGCGCAGGTCGATGAAAATGACGCCGCCATGGTCGCGGCGGCGCAATACCCAACCCATGAGGATAACCTGCTGCCCGACATGATCTTTATTCAGCGCGCCGCAGGAATGCGTGCGCGTCCAGTTGCCCATTGTATCCATAATTTCGTATTTATGGTTGATTGTTCCGTACTACGACTATCTCATCTCAGCAATCGCCGCCGCGTCGAGCGCCACCACCCGCTGCTCCTTACTGCGCATATCGCGCAAGACCGCCTGACCGCTCTGTAATTCATCGTCGCCGACAATCAGCGTCCAAGAGGCGCCAAGGCGGTCGGCCTGTTTCATCTGGTTTTTCAGGCCACGTCCCTCGTAATCCATCGCCACCCGCAATCCCCGCTCGCGCAAACGTTGGGCTAGAGGCAAGCAGGCATTGACCGCCGCTGGCCCTAAGGCGGCGATAGAGAGATCGGCTTCCGCTGTCGTTGCCGCTTGTTCTTTTTGTTGCAACAGCAGAACCAGCCGCTCCATACCCATGGCAAAACCGATACCCGGTGTGCCTTTCGGCCCACCCAACTGTTCGACCAGGCCGTCGTAGCGGCCACCGGCGCCGACCGCTGCCTGGGCGCCGAGATTGCTGGTCAGGAATTCAAAGGTGGTGCGGCAATAATAGTCGAGGCCACGCACCATGAATTTGTTTCGGATGTAACTGACCCCCAAACTTGTCAAGCCCGCTTCGACACCGGCGAAATGGGCGGCGCAGTCCGGGCAGAGGTGATCGAGAATCGACGGTGCTTCAGCTGCTTCGGCGCGACAGGCTGGATTTTTGCAATCAAGCACGCGCAGCGGATTAGCGCCACTACGCCGCTGACAGTCGGCGCAGAGTTTATCGGTGCGGCTGGCGATGAAGGCCAGCAATTTTTCACGGTAGGCTGGTCGGCAGATGGGACAACCGAGGGAATTGATTTCCAGGCTGGCTGTCAACCCCAGTTCAGCGAGCAGCAAGGCGCCCATCGCCATCAATTCGGCGTCGATGAATGGATGGGCGCCGCCCAGCGCTTCGACATCGAGTTGATGGAACTGGCGCAGCCGCCCCTTTTGCGGGCGCTCGTGACGAAACATCGGGCCGATAGCAAACAGCCGCCGCAGTGGCCTGGCTGCCAGCATGTTGTGTTCGATAACCGCCCGCAAGAGGCCCGCCGTCGCCTCTGGCCGCATGGTGACGCCCTTGTCGGCGAAGGTGTACATCTCTTTTTCAACAATATCGGTGGCTTCGCCGATCGAACGCTTGAACAGCTCGGTCTTTTCGAGAACCGGCGGGCGAATCTCCTGAAAGGCGAAACGGGCGAAAATGTCGCGGGCGGTTTCTTCGACCCGCCGCCACAGCTCGGTCTCATCGGGCAGAATATCCTTAAAACCGTTCAGTGCCGCGATTTCCACATCTCCTCCCAGTTATCAGCCCTTTTGGTTAAACTAGGCAGTTAAACCGCTGGCCGGGTATTTTGTCAAGGATGGGGCCAGGAAATTGGCTGGCCCCGTCGAATGCCATGGATGGTTTTTATTTGTTGGGCACGATCCAGGATTATCTCAATAGCGCTCATCAGCATAGGCCAGCCAGCCACCGGCCCCGACCAGTTCGCGATCGAAATCGTTCAGTTGAAAGGCGCATTCATAAACGGCGTCGCCGCTTGTAGCCTTCAGTTTGCCCGCCGCCAGATCAACAGCCACCGCCACTGTGCCCTTTTTGGCCAGGGCGAACAGGGCATTGATATGTTCTTTGGCCAGGGTAATGGCCAGGATGCCGCAGTTGAACATATTCTGCCGAAAGATGCGGGCGAAGCCCTCGGCGATAATGAGGTTGATATCGTTGACCTCAAACGCCCAGACCGCGTGTTCCCGCGACGAGCCGCAGCCGAAATTGGCGCGGCTGACCACCACCTTCGCCGCTTGCATCTCTTGGCTGTGCGCGTCGAAGGGTTTGCCGTCCAAGAGCAGGTCTTCGAGCAGATGCGGGCGCAAGGCGGTTTTTGTGATTTCGGTCAGGTATTTGGCCGGGATGATTTCATCGGTGTTGATGTCGCTTCTGTCCAGGAATATCGCCTGGCCGCCGAATGTTTTCATGAAAATTCTCCTTATTGGCCGATGAACGGGCGCGGGTCGGCGATGACGCCGGCAACGGCTGTCGCCGCCGCTGAAGACGGACTCATCAAATGCACCATGCCGCCTTTGCCCATGCGGCCATTGAAATTGCGGTTGGTGGTTGAGGCGCAGACTTCGCCTTCGGCCAGGACGCCGCAGCTCATGCCGAGACAGGCGCCGCAGGTCGGGTTGAGTACGCAGAAGCCGGCGTCCATGAAGGTGGCGATGATGCCCTCGTTCAGAGCCTGCCGGTAAGTGGCTGGCGTCGCTGGCGTGACGATGCCGCGCACGTTTTTGGCGATATGTCGCCCTTTGAGAATCGCGGCGGCGGCGCGCAGGTCTTCGATACGGCCATTGGTGCAGGAACCGATATAAACCTGGTCGATCGGCGTGCCGGCCATTTCCGTGATGTCTTTGACCTGATCCGGTTTGTAGCCATGCGTCACCTGCGGCGCCAGATTGGTCACATCCATTTCAATGACCGAAACGTATGTCGCATCTTTGTCGGAATGCCATTTGGCGAAATCGGCGACGGCGACGTCAACGTTGGCGTACTCGTTTTTGATGAATGGCCACAGGTATTCAGCGGTGACTTTATCGGGTGGGCAGATGCCGCAGGTGGCCCCGGCTTCGACCGCCATGTTACAGAGGGTCATACGCGCCGCCATATCCATGGCCGTCACCACCTCGCCGCAAAATTCAATGACCAAATCGGTGGCGCCGTTTGTGGTCAGTTTTTTGATTACGGCGAGAATCACATCCTTGGCGGTGACGCCCGCGGCCAGTTTGCCGCGCAAAACGATCTTCATACTTTGCGGGCTGCGGAAGGCGCAGACACCCTTGTAAATCCCCACCTGCAAATCGGTAGTGCCGACACCGGCGGCAAAAGCGCCAAAGGCGCCGTGGGTGCAGGTGTGCGAATCGCCCATGATCACCGTGTAGCCGGGGCGGACAAAACCTTTTTCCGGAAACAGGGCGTGGCAGACGCCATTGTCGCCAATATCGAAGAAATCTTTGATCTTATGCCGCCTGGCCCAGTCGCGCATAATTTTGCCTTGGGTGGCGGTCTTGGAATCCTTGGCTGGGCTGACATGATCAATTACCACTTTGATTTTCGTGGTATCAAACACCTGATCCATACCTTTTTCCACCAAGTCCATAATGGCGATCGGCGTGGTGATTTCGTGGCAGAATACCGCGTCGAGATTGATGATTTCCGTGCCGGGGGTGGGTGTGTCGCGCCGATGGGCGGCAAAAATCTTTTCGGCAATGGTCTGGCCCATGTTGGTTCTCCTGCGAAGAGGGATGAAAATGGCCGCTTAGCGTTACCCGCCAGAACGGCGGAGACGCGGGGCGGCGAAGTGCCGGGTTTACACCGGCAAGCCGTCCATACTACCACAAAAAAGCATTTTGGGAGAGATGGGAGTATCAGCGCTCATTTTCCAGCGCTTCAGCGACCAGCTGCCATTGTTCTATGAAACCTGCCTTCACCTGTGCCGCCCGATTGGCTGGACTGGTTGAGGGCAGGTAGATCGCCGCCATGCCGGCTTCCGCCGCGCACAGTTTATTGAAGAGGTTGGTCGCCGCTTTGCCGGTGGTGAAGATGGCGCTGATTCGGCTTTGTGCCAGGATTGGCGCGAAGAGATTGCCTTCCGGGTTTTTGATGCTGGCGTCGGACGCGCCATCAATATCGCAGGCGTGCAAGACATCCCATAAGGCGATACGGTTGTCTAAGGCGAACCGCCGCACCGCCGCCTCGCGGGCTGGTGGCGGCTGGCCAATGACTTCAGCCAGGGTTTCCCAAAAGATGTTCTGCGGATGGCCGTAGGGAAAACCCATCTGGCGCGACTTCGGCGACGGGAAGGTGCCAAGTATGAGGATTTTCGAGCGGGCGTCAAACAGCGGCGGCCAGGGGTGAATCAGTCTCATGGTGATGAACCCGTTCGTGGTTCGATTGTTCGTCAAGCTCACAACTCACCACGAACGGTAACTTGCTCACTTCTTGTTCAGCATCCGGTAGCCAATCAGGATGACAATGGCGCCGGCGGTGGCGATGACAAAGCTGCCGAAATTGAAGCCGGTGAAATCGCCAAAGCCAAAAAATCGGGAGATGAAGCCGCCGACGAAGGCCCCGGCGATACCGAGGATGATGGTCATGAAGAAACCGCCGGGATCCTTTCCCGGCATGATCACCTTGGCGACAACGCCGACCAATAAGCCCATGACAATCCACGAAAGAATCCCCATTACCGTGCTCCTTTTTTTGTGTTTTTTGTCGCCGGTTCGTAGCCGGCGTTTTTAGCGGCAAAGCCGCTCGATGCTTTGCCGCAGGGTCTGGCCCAATCGCCTGGTGATGGCGCCAGGAACACCTTCGGCCACCGCTTGGCCATCGAGCTTTACCACCGGTACTACCTCTAATGTGGTACTCAGCGCCATCAGTTCGGAAAGCTTGGGAATTTCATTCTGAAAAACCGGCATCTCCCGAACCGTAATGGCCAATTCCCGGCACAGCTCCAGCACCACCCGGCGCGTAATCCCTGGCAAAATATAATTGGAAAGCGGCGCCGTGCGCAGCTCGCCATCGACCACCGCCATGATATTGGTATGCGAACCTTCGAGCAGCGCCCCGTCGCGGATGAAAATGGCCTCGTCGGCGCCACGTTCGGCGGCCTCTTGCTTGGCCATGACATTGGCGGTCAGGGCCGTGGTCTTGATGTCGCAGCGTGTCCAGCGGTTGTCGGAAACGGTGATCGCGGCGATGCCGCGTTCCCGCTTCTCGCGGAGCGGCTTTTCGTCGAGCGGACGTGCCACCGCATAGATGGTCAAGGGCGGTGGCGGTTGCGGGAAAGCGTGTTGGCGCGGGGCGCGGCCACGAGTGATTTGCAGATACACGGTGGCCGCGCCGGTTAAAGCGTTTTCGACCAGAAGCCGGCGGGCCACTTCAGCGAGAAAGGAAAAATCGTCCCACGCCAGCCGCAACTGCCTGGCGCCATAGGACAGGCGGGACAGATGATCGTCCAAACGATACAACTGGCCGTTATAGACGCGAATCACGTCGTAGATGCCGTCGGCGAAGAGGAAGCCCCGGTCATCCGGGCTGATGTGTATCTCTTCGACCGGCAAATAGGCGCCATTGAAGTAGGCCAGCATGCCGTGCCTTCCCCGCTTTACAGCAAGCCGGATTTATCGAGTAATTTAACTGACCATTTATATGACATAACAATCATCACCAGCCAGAGAATCAGCAAAAAAATGCCCATGCCCATTTTCGTCTCCTCCTATGAATCGTGGGGCGGGCCGCGCATGGCATTATCGCGAAGACCGCCCCAGCACATCCCCTAAGGGTTTGAATTATCAATAACTTTCCCGGTCTTCAACATCGGCCAGTGACAATTTGCCCATATGGTACCAAACGTGGGCAATGTAGGCGAGCACCAGCGGAATCACCATGGCCACATAGGTCATAGCCGTCAGCGTGAAATGACTGGACGAGGCATTGAAAATCGTCAGGCTCGATTGCAGGTCGAACTTCGACGGATAAAAGGGCGTATCGAAGTAGCCGGCCAGGAAAAAGACCGTCAGCCCAACCAGCACCGTGCCCAGGCCGCCGAACCAGATACCGGCCTTGCTGGTTTTGAGACTAGTCAGGAAAACGCCGAGGATGACTAGAACGAGGCCACCCAGCAACATACCGGCCAGCCACAAATTTTCCATCAGGCTGATAAAATATTTTTGGTGCACCATCGAGACCACGCCGTCTTTGTCCACGCCGAAGCCGTCAAAGAACATGAAGTAGCCCAGGATGATGACGAGGAAGGGCAGGGCGCAGAGAAAGCTTTGCAGGCAGGATTTACGCAGGCGTTCTTCGAGCTGCGGCACGCCGGCGAAGTCGATGTTGTTGACGAGAAACATCGCCCCCAAAGCCCTGGCGTTGAAGACGAGAAACAGGCCCATGGCCAGGTTGAACGGGTGGAAGGCCGCTTCCAGACCGCGCAGGGGATGGTGCCAGGTGACGCGGTTGAAGGCGTCGAGCGAGAAGTTCGATCCCGTGAAGAAGGTGCCGACGGCGGCGCCAATCAGAAGAATGCCGATGGCGCCGTTGATGAAGAGAAAGATTTCATAGGTGGCGGCACCGAGCAGATTACCCGGTTTCTTGCGGAATTCGTAGCTGACCGCTTGCAAAACGAAGGTGAAGAGGATGAGAATCCACACCCAGTAGGCACCGCCGAAGCTGGTCGAGTAGAATTTCGGGAAAGCGGCGAACAGGGCGCCACCGAAAAGGACCAGCGTTGTAAAGGTCAATTCCCATTTGCGGCCCAGGGAGTTGATAACCAGATTTTTTTCGGTGTCACTCTTCGCCACCTGCCACAACAGGGTTTGCCCACCCTGGACGAAATTCAGAAAGAGGAAGAGCGAGCCGACCACCGAGGCCAGAAGCCACCAAAGCTGTTGCAGAATCGTCGTATCGAGGTTGCCTATCATCTCACACTTCCTCCGGTCCGTGTTGAATCTGTTTGGTCATGATGCCGATTTCCGCGATCATCAGCACGGTGAAAATGACCAGGAACATGAAAAACGTGGTCTGGACGTGACCGACGCCGATATTGGTGGTGGCGGCGTTCACCGGCAGCATATCCTGAATCGCCCAGGGCTGGCGGCCCACCTCGGCGACGATCCAGCCGGCCTGCGAGGCGATCATGGCCAGGAAAAAGGAAACGAAACCCAACAGCAGCATGAGCTGGCTGCTCATCAATGTATTTTTCACCGCTCCGCGCAAAAAGAGGATAAAGACGATCAGGAAGAGGAGGCCGAGGCCAACCATGGTATGGAACGAATAAAAGGTCAGGGCCACCGGCGGCACGATGTCTTCCGGCTGTTGCAGATGACCGTAACCCATGAACGGCTGGTTGACGGTGAATTTGGCCAGGCTCTCGTGGGCGGCGACCGTGTCGCCAGCCTTTTTCGCCTCCTTGTAGGCGGTGAGATCGGCGATCGCCTGCCTGCCGCGGCTGATCCTTTCTTTGGCGGAAAGGATGCCATGATCGGGGTTGCCGTAAACCAGATCATGGATGCCGGGCACGAAGTGGCCGAAGCCGCGAGTGGCCATTACGCCGAGCAGGAACGGAACCCGGACCGAGACGACAAAAGGCTTCTGGTCATCGCCAGGTTTTTTGTCGCGGTTGAGGATGCCAAAGGCGACAATGCTGGCGTTTCTCTCGCCACGATACAGCCCCTCGTAAGCGGCCAGCTTCATTGGCTGGTGCTTGGCGGTGACATAGCCCGATTCGTCGCCGGTGAGGCCGGTGAGAACCGTGGCGGCCAAACCAAAAACCGAGGCGACCAGGATGGATTTGCGGGCCATCTCGATATGCCTGCCTTTCAGCAGATACCAGGACGACACCGAGATGACGAACAGCGAGCCGACGATGAAACTGGTACTGGTGGTGTGAGTGAATTTGGCCATCGCCATCGGCGAGAACAGCACTTCCCAGAAACTTTGCATCTCGTAACGGACGGTATCCGGATTGAATTTCATGCCCGCTGGATACTGCATCCAACCATTGGCGACGAGAATCCACAGGGCCGACAGGTTCGAGCCGATGGCCACCATCCAGGTCGAGAACAGATGGAAACCTTTCGACACCCGGTTCCAGCCGAAAAACATCACCGCGAAAAAGGTCGCCTCAAGGAAAAAAGCGACGATACCCTCGATGGCCAGAGGCGCGCCGAAGATGTCCCCGACCATCCAGGAATAGTTCGACCAGTTGGTGCCGAACTGGAATTCCATAATGATGCCGGTGGCGACGCCGATCGCGAAGTTGATGCCAAAGAGCGTCATCCAGAACTTGGTGATGTTCTTCCATTCCTCCTTGCCGGTGCGCACATAGAGCGTCTCGAAAAAGGCGCACAAAAAGGAAAGACCCAGAGTTATTGGTACAAACAACCAGTGATACATTGCCGTCAGTGCGAACTGGTATCGCGCCCAGTCCACCGTGGCTAAACCGACTCCATCCATAATGCCTCCTTGGTTAGGTTATCGCGGAATTTGCCTGTCGCGCAACTCTTGAAAAACATGGTCGGCGCGTTCTTGATCGCTATGAAAATTTTCGGCGAGGAAATCGGGAAAGAAAAACAACTTGAGGATGGCGAACATGATGAACAATTTGATGAGTATCAGCTTCCACAGTGTTTTGCCCACCGTCATGCTGCGAAAACCGTCGAGGTAAAAACGGACGATGCGGGCGGGGTAGGAATTTTTCATCACGGCGGGCCTGGGGTCGCGTTGTATGCAAAGGTGTTTCCGGACACGAAATTCGGCGTGAATATTCCATAAAGGGCGCAGAATAGCGAGCGGTTTATGGCTTGTCAAGAATAGTTCTCATTTGCATTTTCTTCGGACGCACCCCGGTGCCCCCGATATTCCTCGCGTTGAGTCTCGATCTTGACGCCGGCGGGCAAAAGCGGATACAAAATGCGGGCATTGTTTCTTTTCTGGCCGATAAATCAGGAGCCGTCGCATGACCGGAAAACAGATCAGCAAACAACATCAGACCACTTTTGACGGTATTTCAACAAGGTGATGATCGACGCCGTCGATCCCGCCTCGAAGGAATCGGAATTCAAGATTTGTGCCGTGCAGGTTAGACGGGTTTCTGGGCCGCAGGCTTTGCAGCCGTATCTGGTCTAAAGTTTTTCTTTTTGGGTTGCTCGCACGCACCCTTTCGTGCGAGCAACTTCTTTTTTTTATCCAGCTAAGGAAACACCACATGCTCGAAACATATCGTACCATGGAAAAAGAACGCCTGACCCAGGGGATTCCCGCCCTGCCGCTTGCGGCCAGTCAGGCCGCGGAACTCTGCGCCTTGCTCTCGGCGAATGCACCGGACAGCGCCGAGTTGCTTGATCTCCTCGATAATCGCGTCGAGCCGGGCGTCGGCTTGGCGGCGAAAGAAAAGGCGGCCTGGCTGGAAAAAGTGGCCACCGGCGCGGTGAAGACCGCCGCGCTGGTGCCGGAAAAAGCCATCGCCATACTGGGGCGAATGGGCGGCGGCTATAACGTCGCGGCGCTGATTCGCCTTTTGGAAATTCCCGCTCTGGCCATGGCGGCGGCTGACAAGCTGAAACACCTGACGAAGATTTACACATCTTTTGAAAAGGTCGCTCGCCTTGCGTTGGACAAAGGCAACGGGGCGGCGCGGACGGTACTCGAATCCTGGGCCAAGGCCGAATGGTTCTGCGACGGGCCGCCGCTGCCCACCGCCATGAAGTTGACGGTGTATAAGGTCGATGGCGAAATCAATACCGACGATTTTTCGCCGGGCAACCAGGCGCAATCCCGCGCCGACATCCCTTTGCACGCCACTTTTTTTGGCAAGAGCCGCTTCCCGGAGGGCATCAAAACCATCGCCGCCATGCGTGGGAAGGGTCTCTCCGCCGCCTTTACCGGTGATGTCGTCGGCACCGGTTCGTCACGCAAATCGGCAATCAATTCCATGGCCTGGCATATCGGCGACGATATTTGCGCCACGCCGAACAAGCGCCGGGGCGGCGTGGTCTTGGGTGGCGTCATCGCCCCGATCTTCTACGCCACGGCGCGAGACGCCGGGGTTTTGCCGCTGGAATGCGAAGTCGGCAAACTCGCCACCGGCGACGAGGTGACGCTCGATATTGGTACATTGAAACTGACGAAAGCGGATGGCCAGGAAATCGCCATCAAAACGCCGCCGGAAACCCTGATTGATGAATTCCGTGCCGGCGGCCGGCTGAACCTGATCATTGGCCGCAGCCTGACTAGCTGGTCCTGCTATGCCCTGGGTTGGCCGGAGCCAGATTGTTTTGCCGAAGGCGCCAATCCGCAGCCGAAAGCGGGGCAGGGCTATACCCAGGCGCAAAAGATCATCGGTCGCGCCTGTGGCTTGCCCGGCGTCATCTCCGGCATGAACTGCCAGCCGAAGATCGCCACCGTCGGCTCACAAGACACCACCGGACCGATGACCGTGCAGGAACTGGAAGAATTGGCCTGCCTACGTTTCAAAACTGACCTCTATATGCAGTCGTTTTGCCACACCGCCGCCTATCCGAAAGCCGCCGATCTTGACCGCTGGCAGACCATGCGCGAGGCGGCCACTGCCCGTGGCGGTGTCGCCCTGAAGCCTGGCGATGGCATTATCCATTCCTGGCTGAACCGCATGATTTTGCCCGATACCGTCGGCACCGGCGGCGATTCGCACACCCGTTTTCCGCTGGGAATTTCTTTCCCGGCTGGTTCTGGTCTGGTGGCTTTTGCCGCCGCGCTCGGTTTTATGCCGCTGGAAGTGCCGCCGTCGGTGCTGGTGCGTTTTCACGGCAAGCGGCGGCCAGGGATAACAGTACGCGACATGGTCAACGCCATCCCTTATTTTGCCATGCAAAAGGGTATGTTGACTGTGGCGAAGAAAGGGAAGAAAAATATCTTTGCCGGTACGATTCTGGAAATCGAAGGGATTGATGACCTCTCCGCCGCCGAAGCTTTTGAACTGAGCGATGCCTCGGCTGAGCGTAGTGCTGCCGCCTGCGCCCTGGCCCTGCCGCTGGAAACGGTTAAGGCGACGGTGGGTGAACAGATCGGCCATCTTGAAGCGTTGCTTGCCGCCGGTTATCAGGATGCCGATTGCCTAAGACGGCGCATCGCGGCCCTGAAAAATTGGCTGGCTACACCGGAGTTGTTGAAACGCGATGACAATGCCGAATTCGCGGCGGTGCTGGAAATTGACCAGGGCGAAATCACCGAGCCGCTCTTGGCCTGCCCGAACGACCCGGATGATGTCAAGCCTTTGAGCGCTGTAGCCGGCGATAAAATTGACGAAGCCTTCATTGGCTCGTGCATGGTACATCTTGAGCATCTGCGCCGGGTGGCCAGGCTTTTCCAGGGCGAAAACTACGCCGAAAGCCGCCTGTGGCTGGCGCCGCCAACCCGCACCGACCGTGACATCCTGCAAAAAGAGGGCTGCCTCAGCGCCTACGCCCAAGCCGGCGCTCGCGTGGAAATCCCCGGTTGCAGCCTGTGCATGGGCAATCAGGCGCGAGTGAAACCGGGGGCGACGGTGATTTCCACCTCGACACGAAATTTCGATAACCGGCTCGGCGACGGCACGCGCGTCTATCTGGCCTCCTCGGAGCTGACGGCGCTGGCCGCCCTTTACGGCAGATTGCCGACGGCTCAGGAATACTTCAATTTTCTTAAAAAAAAGAACATATGAGGTAGGTATTTCCTGGTTTTTCGGGGGATGTCCACAGCCTTCCCCCGATTTTTATTCCCTAAAGAAGCACGGATTGCTATATTTGCCGCCTATGAAAACACTAGCACAGAAGAAACACACCAAGTTCATTTTCGTCACCGGCGGCGTCCTTTCCTCACTCGGAAAGGGCTTGGCGGCGGCCTCCATCGGCGCCCTGCTTGAAAGCCGCGGCCTGGCCGTCACCTTCCAGAAGCTCGACCCCTATATCAACGTCGATCCTGGCACGATGAATCCGTTTCAACACGGTGAGGTTTTTGTCACCGACGATGGCGCCGAAACCGATCTCGACATGGGGCATTACGAGCGCTTTACCCAGGCGGTGATGGGCAAGAACAACAATTACACCTCCGGGCGCATCTATTTTTCCGTCATTACCAAGGAGCGGCGCGGTGAATATCTGGGTGGCACCGTGCAGGTGATCCCACATATCACCGACGAGATCAAGGCGGCGGTGCTGCAATTGGATGGCTCCGCCGACGTCGCCATCATCGAAATCGGCGGCACCGTCGGCGACATCGAGGGTCTGCCTTTCATCGAGGCGATCCGCCAGTTACGCGGCGATTTGGGCCGGGCTTCGACGCTCTTCATCCACCTGACGCTCGTGCCCTATATCAAGACGGCGGGCGAGGTGAAGACCAAACCAACCCAGCATTCGGTGCGCGAGCTTCTGGCCAACGGCATCCAGCCGGACATTCTCGTTTGCCGCAGTGAGGTGGCGCTCGATGACAATATAAAGAAGAAAATCGCCCTCTTCTGCAACGTCCAGCAAGACGCTGTCATCACGGCCATTGACGTTGATAACATCTACGCCCTGCCGCTGTCGCTGCACAAAGAGGGGCTGGACGCCAAGATCGAAAGCCTGTTTCAGATGTGGACCAAACAACCGGACATCAGGCCGTGGCAGGAGTTGGTCGAACGCATCAAAAATCCGGAAGACCAGGTGACCATCGCCATCACCGGCAAATATGTCGATCTGACCGAATCCTATAAAAGCCTGCACGAGGCTTTGGTGCACGGCGGCTTGGCCAACCGGGTCAAGGTCAACCTGCATTATATCAACGCCGAGGAGCTGGAATCGGGCGACCCAGAGGCGCTTTTGGCCGGTCACGACGGCATTCTCGTGCCGGGCGGTTTTGGGCGGCGCGGCATTGAGGGCAAGATTGCCGCCATCACCTATGCCCGGAAAAACAAAATTCCCTATTTCGGCATCTGTTTGGGCATGCATTTGGCGGTGGTCGAATTCGCGAGGAACGTCGCTGGGCTGCCGCAGGCCAACTCGACAGAATTGGCGGATTTCACTCCTGATCCAGTGATTTACCTGATCAAGGAGTGGTACGACTACCGCCAGGGCAAGATGCAAATCCGTGACGAAAGCTCCGACCTCGGCGGCACCATGCGCCTGGGCGCCTATCCCTGCATCTTGCAGCCGGGCACCTTGGCCAGAGCGGCTTACGGCGCCGAGGAGATATCCGAGCGCCACCGCCATCGCTATGAATTCAATAACGAATACCGTAAGCGCCTGACCGACGCCGGCTTGGTCATCGCCGGCGCTTCTCCGGACAACAACCTGGTCGAGATTGTCGAACTGGCGGATCATCCGTGGTTTTTGGGCTGCCAATTCCATCCTGAATTCAAATCGAAGCCGATGCGCCCGCATCCGCTGTTCACCGCCTTCATCAAGGCGGCATTGGCAAAGAAAAATGGCTGAAACCGCTCCCATCCGCGCCGAAATCACCACGCCTAGCGGTGCACCGCTTTTGGTCGGCGACGGTCAGCCGCTACTTTTTATTGGCGGGCCTTGTGCCTTGGAATCACCGGAGATCGCCGTCACCGTAGCCACGTACATGAAGGCGCTTTGCACGGCTTTGGGCTTTTCTTATGTCTTCAAGGCATCGTTCGACAAGGCCAACCGTACTTCGCTGTCCTCTTATCGTGGGCCGGGTTTAGAGCGCGGCCTGGCGATTCTCGCCGAAATCCGCCGCGACCTGGCTGTGCCGGTAATCTCGGATATTCACGAGCCAGCCCAGGCCGATAAGGCGGCGGCGGTGCTTGATATGCTGCAAATTCCTGCCTTCCTCTGCCGTCAAACCGATCTGCTGGTGGCAGCGGCCAGAACCGGCAAGGCGGTCAGCGTCAAGAAGGGGCAGTTTGTCTCCCCCTGGGATATGGCCAACGTCGTCGAAAAACTGCGTGGCGCCGGTGGCAAAAATATTCTTCTGACTGAACGCGGCGCATCGTTTGGCTACAACAATCTGGTCGTTGATATGCGTAGCCTGCCGGTGATGCGCGCTTTGGGCTGCCCGGTGATCTTCGATGCTACCCATGCGGTGCAACTGCCTGGTGGTCAAGGTGCTTCCTCCGGTGGCCAGCGAGAGTTCATCGCGTCGTTGGCGCGGGCGGCGTTGGCGGTTGGTGTCGATGGCCTGTTTATGGAAATTCACCCGCAGCCGGAAAAGGCCCTCTGCGACGGCGCCAATTCCCTGGCTTTGGCTGAGGTAGAAGAAGTGCTGGCACCGATAGCCAGGATTCGGCAGGCGATCGTTCCGAAAACGACCTTTTGAAAAAAGAAACGAAAAGACAGATAGAAAATGAAAACAATTTATAAATATATAGCACAACAGTGTGGTAATCCGACAGGTTTTGGAGGAAAAATTTTAACTTTTGTTATGAATTGTCTGAACAGAAAATGATAAATAAGAGCCCGGTAGGCTGAGATGAAGCTCAGCGTAATCCCAACATTCCTCGCTGAATGCCAGCGATGCGCATCGTTTGTCTGGCGTTTTTATTGTCTCCATTTGGGAGGGTTAAAACCCCCAGCTTTTAGCTGGCAGCTTCAGCATATGTTGTTTACCATGAGTCATGAGCGAATATCGTCAT
>Ga0209629_10000235_pt1 | contig 28328 bp, 25 predicted proteins | sample TergutCu122P5_FD_187286 | JGI IMG/M metagenome (GOLD analysis project Ga0209629, IMG submission 187286) | Cubitermes ugandensis P5 segment gut microbial communities from Kakamega Forest, Kenya - Cu122 P5 (SPAdes) (version 2) | ecosystem: Host-associated > Arthropoda: Insects > Digestive system...
GAGGTAGTCGCGCGCGACGTCCTGGCGGGCGGTCTCCTGGACCGTCACGGACTTGCCGGACCCGGCCGCGCCGATGACCATGACGTTCGAGATCTCGGCCCGGCTCAGCCCCGCAAGGATCTGGGCCACCTCGTGCTCGCGCCCGAGGACCTGCCTGTCCGGCGGCTGGACCAGTCTCGTGTACTTCTCCAGCAGGCCCATCTACGCGCCCCTCAGCACCGGCAGCGCCAGCCAGACGGCCAACGACCCCGTCACGGCGGACGACAGTAGCGCGAGAGCCGTCTCGAGCCCGCTGCCGACCCGGTACAGGCGGGCGCCGCCGTCCACCACCACGACGTCGACGCCGCCCATGTCAACGATCCGCCACCGGTGTCGTCCCAGGTTCAGCGGCCACCACGGCGCCCAGCCGGACCGGCTCGGCCGGTCGACGAGCACGTGCAGGGCCCAGCCGAGCCACAGGGACGCCGTCAAAGGCCTGGCCACGGGGACGAGCACAACGACCGCCGCCAGCCCAATCAATACCCACAGGCTGTGGGTCAGGCCGCCGTGCGGCCCCAGCGGCAGCCAGCGGAAGTGCCGTCCGACCAGCGACCTCGGGTTGTCGACGTCGGGGGCGACCGTCCCCAGCAGGAACGCCGCCGCCGCGCCGAGGGCCGTCCACGGCCACGCGGGCGTCCAGCCGCCGCCGGCCGGCCACGGCGCGCACAGCCAGCCGAGCGCCACGTCCATGACCCGCTCCAGGCGGACGGCCCACGCCTGCCCCAGCCCCGCCTCGTGGAGGACGCGGACGGGCCCCGCGACCAACAGCGACCCGACGCCGATGTTGACCAGGAGGTGGTCCCTGCTGAGCATCGGGCGGCCTCCCGTCGGCGCTGGGAATCGACTGGTGTACCAGTCGGAACAGAGTCTACACGCCGGGCACGGCAGAGGGCCCGTGCCGGACGGCACGGGCCCCCAGGGACATCGCGGACGGCTCACCTCTCGGGAGCAGCCCTCACTGGCTCCGCCTGCTGCTGCGCCTGGTGCTGGACGCCGACGCGGTCAAGGTACGGCCGCACCGCCTTCAACGCCATGAAGTTCCTGACGGCGGACCCGACGGCCTCCGCCATCGCCGGGTTCCTCATCACCGCCCCCAGCACTACGGCCAGCCCGACCGCCTTGAACTTGTGGTCCCTGGCCCAGTTGATCAGCCCCGGCAGGTCCACGCCCCCTGCGGCCTGCGACGGTGTCGGCGACCGCTGGCCGTACTTCGCGATGTATGCCTGCTGCTGCTCGATCTGGAGCCTCATCGCGGCGACCTGCAGCAGACCGGGGTCCACGCCCTCGGCGACCAGGCCGTCCATCATGTCCTGCACGCGCCTCGCCCCTGCAGCGATCCCGAGGTCGACCCCGGCGTCGACGAGCCCTTCGGACAGCCCACGGAGCCGGTCCTTCAGCGCGTCCACCCTCTCCGGGTCAAACATGGCGTCCAGGCGCGCCTGCATCACCGCCACGGCCTCCGGGTCGCCGATGCCGTCGTAGATGCTCCTGGCGGCCGAGCGCACGTCCACCCCGTCGACTGTCCGCCTCTCGTCGTACGCCTTCCAGATCTTCCGGGCGAAGCCGACGTTGTCGGCCATCCGTTCCTGCGCCGACTGGCCGTCGACGACCCCGGCGCTCAGGGCGCTCGGCTCGAAGCTCGAGACGTCCGGCACCTTCCCGACGACCTCGCCCCGCAGCTTCAGGTCGACCAGGCTCGCTTCGACCGAGTAGGCCCAGCCGACGCGGGCGCCGCTGGCGTCCAGGATCGGCGCGCGGTTGTCGCCCGCCGCCGCGACGACCGCGTCGACGTAGCCCTGCTCCACCGGGACCCGGTGGTCGACGCGACCGTCCGGGCCGGCGAACGAGCTCAGGTACGGGTCGCGCTGGCCGAAGGCCAGGCCGCTGTCCGGGTGCAGGCTGATCACCGGCGTGCGGTACGTCGTGCCGTCCTTCTCGAACGCCCCCGCGTCGTAGACCTCGACCAGCAGCGGCACCCGCTCTGTCGTGGTCCCCTCGAAGTCAGCCATGCCGTCCACTCCTCCTCTACCCCTGCATGGGGAGGACCCCGCCCCGTGAGAGGACGGGGTCCTTCTCGTCTCTCACCGGCGCTCAGGCCAGCTCGGGCTCGGCCGCCTCGGCCTCGGGCACCTCGACGTCGGCGCCCACCGACTTCGCCTCGTTCGCCGCCACGCGGGCCGACGCCTGCGCCGCTCGACGGGCCTCCGCACGGGCCGCCACGAGCTCGGACGGGCACGCCGCCTCCTTCATGCGCGCACGCTCGAACAGCGTGCCCTCCCTGGTGTTGATAGCGAGCTTGCTCGGCTCGAATGCCATCGTCTTGCCCTCGGCGGTCGGCACGGCCGGGATCAGGAAGCCCTTGTCGCCCACCATCAGCTGGAAGCGGCCGGCAATCGTCTTCGTGGCGTGGCCGGTGTTGGTCGTGCCCTCGACCTGGTGCTTGTCGCAGGCTTCGACCATCTTGTCCCACTGCGTCTTCTGCATCGGGAACGTCGAGACGTATCCGCGGCCCGTCCTCTCCTTCTCCTTCGCCGTCGCGCGCCGCGACATCAGGTCGAGCCCGCTCTGGTCCTTGGCCGCCTCGGACTCGGGGATGACGGTGCCGGAGATGAAGACCACCTCACGGCCCGTCTCGGGGTCCTTGTAGACCATGTTGTCGACGAGCGTGAACGCCACGTCGGTGAGCACGCCACCCTTGGTGACGTCCGGGTTGCCGGTCTTCTTGCTGTAGTCGTAACTACCGGGCATTGCGGTTCCTTTCGATCAGTCGCCGTCAGTGCTTCTGCCGGCACTTGTGAATCTACGCCGTTCCGCCTGGTACATCAGCCTAATCCGCCGTCCCTGGGCTTCCTGTCGGTTCCCACCTCGTCGGGATCCGTCCCGACGGCCTCCGCGGCCGCCTCCAAAGTGGCCCTGCGCACCGCCGCCACCAGGTCCTCGTGGGGACGCCTGGCGCCGGCCGGCACCGTCCTGACGCGCTCCTGCGCCGGCAGGGGAGCCGCAGGCGCCGTCACCGGCGCATCCCCGGCCAGCGCCCGCTCCATCGCCGCCACGTCGGCCGCGGCCGCGGCCAGGTCGCGGACCGCCTCCGGCTGGCCTGACGCCCGCAGGTACCCGGTCGCCGCGTCCAGCGCCGCCCGCCTCGTCCTGGTCCACGCCGCCAGCCCCCGCCGTGCCGGCTCGGGCAGGTCCCTGCCCGCCAGCTCGTCGCAGTCCTGCAGGTCGACGGCCATCAACTCGGGACGCCGCGGCCTCGGGACGGCCGTCGGCCGGCCGCCCTCCTCCAGCAGGTCCATGCCGCGGTCGGCCAGGTCGTCGCGCAGCCCCTCCAGCGCCTCCCGCAGCGCCGCCCGCCTCGCGGCGGCCCTCCTGCCCAGCTCGGCCAGGGAGGCGGGCGACCCCTCGCACGCCAGCCAGCCGCCCTCCTCCCCGTAGACGTACTGCCCCAGCCGCTCGGCCTCGGCCGGGTCGTGCAGCCGCCTCAGCGACGCGTCGGCCCGCAGCGCCTCCAGCACCGCCAGCCGGTCCGACAGGGCGGACGCCTCCTCCAGCCGCGTCCGCAGCGCGTCGTCCACGACGGACACGACAGGCAGGATCGAGGTGTACTTGGCGGCGCAGGCCTCGTGGTACTCGCGCTCGACGTCGTAGTGCCGCTTCATGGCGGCGGAGTCCTCGGACGCCGCGCCGGCGGCAGCCCGCTCCTCCCAGTCGCGCGCGGCCAGGCGCTGAGCCCTCGCCGCCCGCGAGTGCTTCGCGAGGCGCCGCCCAGCGATCCGCAGCCGCGCCACGAAGCCCGCCGCGCCCTCCGTGCCCCAGTCGGGCACCGGCTCGGCCGCCGAGGCGTCCAGCATCGCGGTCGAGACCTGCCGCAGCGTCTCCTCCGGCGTCTGCCGCAGCACGGCGTAGACGGCGTTGACCCCGCGCTCCACGATCCGCTCCCGGCCGTCGTCGACCAGCTTCCGCCACTGCGGCCTCGTCAGCCCCTCGCGGCGCCGCCGCGAGTCGGCGTAGCGCCGCACCGAGGCCATCGCCTCGGGGTACCCGGAGTCGGGGTGCAGCAGGGCCGCCTCGACGAGCTCCACGGCCAGCCGGTTCGCCCGCGCCATCTCCTTACGGTTCGTGCCGTAGCGCCACTGCCGGCGGTCGGCCGGCAGGACGGCGACCAGCGACTGCGTCAGCGACCCCTCGCGCAGCTTGCGGAAGGCCCAGCGCTTGACGTAGGCCGTCGTGTTGCGCTGCTCGTAGCGCACGGCCGAGGACAGGTGGGCGACCCTCGACGTCTCGTCCAGGTAGGAGTCGGTGCCCCGGCGCAGCAGCGACTTGGCGCGCTCGTCCAGCATCCCCCGGCGGTTGGTCGCGTCGCCGGCGTCGACCATCGCCAGGTGGCAGTGGACGTGCATGGTGTCGACCTGGACCACCCCGACGTAGCGCAGGTCGGCGAAGCACGACCGGCCCACCCGGTCCAGCCCGCGCATGATCGCCAGCCGCAACCGCAGCTGGTCCAGGTTCCCGCGGAAGTCGCCGGCCGCCTGCGGCGCGAAGCCCTCCGGCACCAGGCCGTGCTGGCGCAGCCAGTCGGCGTCGAAGCTGAGCACCGTCTTCATCACGGGGTGTCCGGCGTCGAACTGCCGCTGCACGTCGGCGGCCGCCGACCTCAGCGCCTCGTCGGACAGGGAGTAGGAGCCGTAGCCGAAGGCCACGCCGCCCTGCCCGGCCACCTTCTCCATCTCGCGCCGCAGTGCCGGATACTCGTCGTCCCGCAGCGCCTCGACGGCGGACGCCCGCGCCATGTAGCGGCGCACGAACGACTCGACGTCGACCTGGCGCACCGGCGGTATCGGCTCGGTGCCGTGGCCGGCCGTGTAGCGCAGGATGTAGTCCTTCGGGCTCGACCCCCGCGAGCCGGACCGGCCGTCCCTCGTCCTCCTCCCGACGCCGGGCACCGAGAACTCGTTGACCACGACGATCGACTGCTTCAGGCCCTTGGCCACGTCGTCACGCCCTCGCCGGGAAGAGCGCGGCCAGCCTCGACCGGTACGCTCGCAGCAGGCCGAACAGCGCCGTCGCACGCCGCGACCGCCTGGCCGCCGGTCAGGCCGACGCGGGAGCGGACGACGTGCAGGCACCCGCACGCCCGACACCTGTACCAGGACGCCGAAGGGTCGTCCCTCAGCCTGCCCGGGATCTCCGCCTCGCAGCGGTACCTCCGCTTGAAGAACGTCTTGCCACCGCGGACCGTCGTGCACTCCTCCGCCGCGTCCTCGGGGCGGTCGGCTGGCCACGGGAGACCCGCGCACCTCAGCGAGCAGTAGAGGCCGAACAGCACCGCGTCCCCGGCCTTCAAGCCGAGGACGCGGCCGCACCCGGCACAGCGCTGCCGACAGGAATGATCCAACCGCGCGCCCATCCCGTCAGTCCAGCTGCAGCTCGTCGAAAATCGGCGTGCCGGGACCGTCGTCCAAGCCGTCCACGGCCCTCTGGAACGGCGTCCTCGGCTTCACGGCGTCGCCGTGGTGGGCCTCCACGCCGCCGACCCCGAGGTAATCCTCGGTGGCGATCTGCTGGGTGACCTTCCGGGCCCTGCCCTGCCGAGCCTTCTCCTCGGCCCTGGCCGCCTCCTCCCGCTCCGCCGCCCTCGCCTCGGCGTGGGGGTCCACGGCAGCCTTCTCGTGGACCATGGCGGGCTCGCCGATCAGCCGCTGCCCGCCCGCGGGGTCGGCCGCGAACCACTCGCGGTCCAGCTGCGGGGCCTCTGGCGCCGCGAGTGGCGTCGGCCCGGTCGCGCCGTCGCCATCGTTCTTCGCCGTCGGCAGCGAGGAGCCGTCCTGCGACAGGCGCAGGGCCGGCTCCGCGAAGTCGGGGCGCCCGACGGCGCCGGGCTGCGACGGGGCGCCGGCCGTCTCCCTGGCCGCGCGCTCCTCGGCGAGGCTCTCGTTGAGGGCCTTGATCCTGGCGATCGCCCTCTCGGCGTCCTCCCACGTGGTCCTCGTCGACGCCGGGAACCCCGTCGGGGACGGGGCATGGCGCCCCTGCGGACGGGGCTGCGACGGCTCTGGGGACGCCTGCGGCGGCGCCGGGACCGGTTCCGCCCGCACCGTCCGGGCCGGGAGCTCCGGCAGCGCGTCCCCCTCGAACAGCAGGTCGACGCCGAGCCCGGCGCCCAGCTCCTCCTGGCGGCGCTCGCGCGCCCGCACCGGGTCGACCCGCTCGGTCTCCGCGTAGCAGCCGCACAGGTCCAGCCCGCTGTTCTGCCGAGCCATCAGCGGCGCGTCGAGGAGGTCCGCGCGGCGCTCGGCGAACAGGTAGGCGGCTTCGCCCGCCTGCAGCACCGACAGGCGCGCCGGCACCGGGACCGGGAACTCGCGCCCGACGACGCCCGAGGCGTCGAACCCCTGCCCCGACGGGCGCTCCAGGAGGCCCTTGGCGGCCAGCCCCGCCAGCTGGTCACGGTCGAACTCGTAACGGAAGGCCATCGGCAGGCCGCCCACCAGACCGACCTCCTGGCCGTCGACGCTCAGCCCCGTCGCCGTGCAGTACAGGGCCGCCCAGGGGCGGCCGTTCTCGTCGGACCGCGGGACGACCGCGTCGACGCGGACCCGCCCGGGGAAAATACCGGCGCGCGCCGTCTCCTTCGCGCCCTTGCGCAGCAGCAGGGCCCGGCCGGCCGAGCCGGCCGGGAATGCCTCGACGCCGTCCTCGCGCACCGTCTGGGTCATCGGGTCCCCGCCTTCCTCTTGGTCGTGCCCGTTCCGGTCCCCGTGGTCGTGTCGGCCACGGCCGCGGCCCGCGTCGGGGAAGGCGCCAGCACGGACGCCAGCATCCGCTCGCGGGTCCGCCAGGCCCAGCGGCAGGCGAGCGCGCCCGCCCAACAGGCGAACCCGGTGAACACGCCGGCCCCCAGCAGGGTCGCCCCAGCGAAGATCAGGCCGACGTTGCTCAGGTCGCCGGTCGGGACGCCCAGGAACGAGCTCGTCATCTGCATCCCCGCCGGCAGGGCCCAGCCGACCACGGCGACCGGCGCCATGGCGCTCAGCAACGCCGCCACCGCCCACGAGGAGGCCTTCCAGCCGAACGGGCCGAGCCCGGCACGGGCCCGCGCCAGGCGGCCCCTGACGGCCGTCGCGGCGCCGTTCGCGCTGTCTTCCACCGATGCTCCCATGCCCCAAGCCTACACGACGCGGCCGCGATTCGCCTGGTATACCAGTCGTGACGAGGAGCGCCGCTACGCCTTCGGCGGGAACGCCGCCGCGACGTCCGACACGCGCACCGCGTCGCCTGTACCGGAGACCGTCGCGGTGACCAGCGCCGTCGCCGACCCGCTGGCGTAGCCCGCCTGGCTCGACGTGAACTGCGCCAGCGCCGCGTAGCGGCGCCCGGACGCGTCCCCGCCGACCGGCCAGACGGCGACGTCGCCGGCGGCCATGTTGAGCCCGGCCGCCTCCATGTAGCTGTGGCGCTTCCCGCCCGCGTCCACCGCGGTCGGGTCGGGAGCGAACGTCGTCGTCAGCAGCGTCCCGGAAGGGTCAGCCCCGTAGTCCTGGACGAGCGCGGACCGCATGGCCTCGTAGGAGTCGTGGTCGCTCCACGTGAGCAGCAGCGAGCACAGGTCCTCGACGGCCGTCGCGTCGGACAGCCGCTGCGCCAGCGCTTGGTCGGCCTGGGCTGCCGGGGCCTGCGCCTGCGCCGCCTGCGCCTGCGCCTGCTGCTGGGCCTGCAGGGCCGCGGCCTGCGCCTGTGCCAGTCTGTCCGACAGCTCCCGCACCGTCGCCGCGCCCTGCCCGGAGTCCCGCAGCAGCACGACGCCGCCGACGACCGGCCCGACGGCCAGCAGGAGCGTCAGGAGCACCAGTCCCCACTTGCCGCGCACCTCACTGCCCTCCAAGCGCCCCGGCGGAGAACGACGAGAGCGCCGTCCCGTCGTAGAGGGCCCTCGCCCAGCCGAGCTCCCCGGCCGTCCCCGTGCACGTCCACAGCACCGCCGTGCCGCCGCCCTGCGCGGCGTCCTTGGTCGACAGCAGGTCCGGCGCCGTGACGGCCGCCGTCGTCCACGTGCACCCGCCGTCATCAACGGCCCTTCCGCCGGCCGGTGCCCAGACGAGGCGCGGGTCCTGCCCGTCGCGCGAGGCCACGCCCCACATCGACGCCCCCGAGTACATGTCGGCGTCGCTCCAGGTGAGCGCCCTGGCCGAGAAGCGCGCGCCGAGCTCGCGGTGAAAGACGTTGAGCTCCTCGGAGCCGTCAACTCCCGCCTCGTCCTCGACGCTGCCGTTCCGGGCGCGCAGCGCCGCGGTCGTCGCTCCCAGCGCGTTCTGCGACGTCGCCGCCCCGTCCGCCGCCGTCCTCGCGTCCGCCAGCGCCTTCGCGGCGGCCGCCGCCGCGGCCGCCGGATCGGCCGTCGGCCCTCCCGACGGCTGCCCGTAGGACGGCGCCGCGGCCCGCAGCCGGTCGATCCGCGACTGCAGGTCGGCGGCCTTCGCCGCGTACCCGTCCTCGACGTGCCGCGCCCACAGCGACGCCGCCCCGAGGAACAGCAGCGAGGCGACGAGGACCCCCGCCACGGCCTGCTGGGAGCGCCGCAGCGCCCTCTCGCCGTCCGACAGGGCGTCGAGGCGCCCCCGCCGCGCTCCGAGGGCCGACAGGTTCGCCTCCAGGCGCTGCTCGCGGGTCACCCGCGGCGGCGGCTCGAACCTCCAGCGCCGCTCCTCGGGTCCCCTCTCCGGCAGGACGTCCTTCTCGCACGCGACGGCCGCGCCGCGCTCCGCGTCACTGGGCACCCGGGTCTCCTCTCAGCACCGCGTCGGTGTAGGCGTAGGTGTAGGCGTCGCCCGACCACGCCGACAGGGAGTACTGGTGCGCGCCCCACCAGGTGCCGGTGAAGTCGCTGCAGCCGGCCTCGCCGATGATGATCCTGTCGTTTGCCTCGTCGACGCCCAGCACGACGCCGGTGTGCCCGCAAATAGTGCCGTCGCACAGCGTCTGGCCGTGGCCGGTCGAGAAGATCGCGTACGGCCTCGGCACGTGGCCGCCGTCGGTCATCCCGCTCACCCCCGACACCGCGCCGCTCGCCAGGTTCGTCGCCACGTCGCGCCCGTTGCCGGTCTTCCCGAGGACGTGCTGCGTCGTGTAGCGGTTGACGAAGTACACGACCAGGGACACGCAGTTCTTAAGGCAGCCGCCGTCGCAGCCGCAGGTGTTGATGTCCCAGTCGGCCGCGTCGACGTGCTTGTACGCGTCCATCCACGCCTGGGCCTGGTCCATCGTCATCCCGCCGCTCGGGATGTCCGCGGCCACGTCGCCGACCGCCTGGTAGCACATCAGGCCGAGCTGCTGCAACACCAGCATGTACAGGTTGCTGAGCAGGTTCCCGGACGCCCCCAGCGCCGTCCCCGGACTGCCGGACGGGCCGCCAGGCCCCGTCGGGCCGGGCCCCATGGCCGCCGCCGCCACCAGGTCGAGGGTGACGTACGTCGATGGGTCGGCCCAGCCGAGCATCAGCGAGTACCACTTGTCGGCCCGCGACGCCCTCGCCGCGATCATCGAGGCGGTGTCGGCCGACTTCTCCCACTCCTGGTGGAAGTACAGCGCCGCGTCCGAGGGCGTCCCCATCGACCGCGAGGCCATCGTCCTGACGACCCCGACGTAGCCCGAGCCGTCGCCCTGGACCATGAACTGCAGCTGGAGGGCGAGCGACGTCCACTCGTCGGCCGGCTCGCCCCAGTTCTGGCTCTGGGCCGCCGCGTACTCGCGCAGCGCCGTGTTGCGCGAGCCCGTCCACTGGCCCAGCCCGATGCCGTTGAGGGGGTCGGCCGCCTCCTCGAGCGGCTTGTGGCCCTGGACGACGGCCGGCTGGATGCCGGACTCCTGCTCCCAGTTGCCGAGGATCCCGGCGATGTTCTCCCTCGGCATGCCCCAGGCCGACATCACCCCGTAGACCTTCTGGGCGTTGCCGAGCGCCGTCGTCCCGGCCAGCGAACTGTTGGCGTAGTCCACCGCCGCCCGGTTCTGCGGCAGCGAGGCGCACGGCGGGCTGCCGTAGTCGACATCCGTCACGGCGCTGTAGACGGCGCCGATCCCGAAGACGCCCGCCACCAGGGCCACCGCCGTGACGACGGCCGCGACGACCGCGCCGACGGCGTTGACCACGGCCGAGACCAGCGCCCCGATCCACCCCACCGCCGTCATGACGGCGGACTGGGCCATCGACAGCAGCTGCAGGAGGAACATCGTCTGCGCGCCGACCTGGGCGCCGCCGACGGCCGTGCCCGTCGTCGACGCCCGCTGCACCGCCTTCCGGACGGTCTTGGGCGAGTTCCGCTCGTCGCTGTCCACCCGGGGCCCCTAGTACGTCCTCACCGTGCCGTCGGCGGCGTTCGCGGTGGTGGCGTTGCCCACCGCCTCGGTCGCGCGGCTCAGGGCCACGAGCTTGCCGAGGACCGTCTTCTGGTACGACTGCTTGTCCGAGTAGTACGTCGACCAGGCGGACCTGAGCGCGCTGACCGCCGTCACGGCGTCGGCCGCCAGGGGGTCGGAGACCAGCGAGTCGAGCGTCGTGCCGTCCGTGAACTGCCAGACGGCGGAGGACTGCCAGGAGGAGTCGTCGACCGCCGGCGAGGGCGTCTCGTCGCCGTAGGCGGCGACCCCGTCGTCGTCACGGACCGCGAAGGAGTAGCCGCCCGGGACGGTCGCCTCCGTCGCCAGGGACAGCGTCCCGTCCGCCGCCGCGCTCACCGCGTCGCCGGCGATCGCGGCCGGTGTCTCCACGGGGCGCAGCGCCATGCCCCTGTACGTCACGGTGCCGATGCGCGCCGAGTACTCCTTGACACGCGCCAAGTCGACCTGCATCGCCGCCAGCGTCGCCTGGGCCTCGGCGCGGACGGCCCTCACCTGCGGCGCCACCACGTACGACTGGTAGAACCCGGCCGCGTCGAACGGCGTGCCGGCGCCGGTCATCGCCGGGTCGACGCTCGCCCCGGACGCCCCCGGATTCTCGAAGATCCGCCACTGGTCGTGCAGCGCGAAGCTGTCCGCCTCGGCCCTGCTCGGCGCGGCGCCCGCCCTGTCGGAGATCTCCAGGTTCGCCCGCATCGTGATCGCCAGGAGCCCCGCCCCGAACGGCGCGGCCGCGCCAGTCGTCGGGTCCGTCGCCAGGGAGTCGAGTACGAGGGCCAGCCCGCCGCTGGTGCCGTAGACGACGACCTGGCCGCCCGCCCTCTGCTGCGTCGGCGCCACGGTGCCGCGCAGGGTGCCGCCCGAGACGAACGCCTGGTAGGTCCTGGCGTCCGTGCTCATCGACGCCATCCCGGCCGGCAGCGACATCAGCACGACCGCCCGCGTGCCGTCGGCGCTGCGGACCAGGCCGGTGACCCGGCCGTCCAGGCCGGACCGCGAGGTCCTGAACGCCGTCGTGTAGACGGACTGGGACGAGAGCTGGTCGGCGTGGTCGCGCGCCGCGATCACCGCTGCGGCGGAGACGATCCCGACGAGGGTGACGGCGAACACGCCCGTCGTCACGGCGAAGCGCTCCATCAGCAGGTGCTCGTCGAGCCCCAGCCGCGCCCGGACCCGCTTTAGCAGAGCGACGAGGCCGCTGTCTGATTCCCGCTTCCTCGCGGGACCGGTCCTCGAGCCGCGCCGCAGCGCGAAGGCACCCCCGCCCGCGCCGTCCGCCTCGGGACGCGACGGAGCGTCCGACGGCCCGGCTGGCCTGCCGGGCGGCCTCGCCGCCGTCCTCATCACGGCCCCTCTCCTGTCGAACGGGTCTGCACGGGTGCGCCCGCGGGCCGACAGGCGTCACCGAGGACGCCGCCGGACCGCGAGGAGCAGAGGGCTCAGCCGCCGAAGAGCGGCAAGATCAGGCCGGGGCTGCCGCCGAGGGTGTCGACCGTGGTCTTCATGCCGTTGGCCATGTCGATGAAGATCGCCAGGGTGCCGCCGATGCAGACAGCGCCCAGGACGAAGATCCCGAAAATGCGGCCCCAGCTCTCACGGCTCTGCTCGCTGGTGAGCTTCACGAAGCCCTTGACGATCGCGAAGACGATCGCGACCACGCCGAGCACGCCGAGCAGGCCGCCGCCGAGGGAAGTGAGGGCGGTCTTGGTGTTCTGGAACAGCGTGGCCAGGTCCCAGGTACCGAGGACGAGTGACGACTCCAACATGGGAGCACCTTCCGTTTCCGTGTCAGTGGCCAGGACGTCCGTGCCGGCCACTGCCCATCGTACTATGGTCACGGCGTTTCGACTGGTCTACCAGTCGAAACGGGCCTGGCAGTGATCGTGCGGGACGTCACTTCTCCGTCACCAGGCCCAGCACCCTGGCCGCCTGCGACGCGGTCGCGCGCTGCTGGGGCACCGACGGCGGCTTCTGCTGCGGAGCCTGCGCCGGCGGCTGCGATGACGGAGTCGTGGACTGCTGGGACGACACCCTCGACTGCGGAGACGGGCTGGGCGACGGACCCTGCCCGCCGACGCGCTGCCGGGACGCCCGTGACGGCGGCGTCCCCGGCTGCGACGGCCCGACGGCGCGCACCGGAGCAGTCGAGGAAGGCTTCGTCGGAGAGGTCGCGGGACCGACTGCCCCGCCCGAAGGCCTCGCTCCCGTGCCGGCAGGGGCGCCCGCCCGACCGGCCGCCTTCTGCTGCGCGAGGCTCGCGGCCGCGCCCTTGGCGGCTCCTGCCGCGGTGCCGGCGCCGAGACCGCCCGTGGCGGTGCCCTTGACGGCGCCGACGGCCGTGTCCTTGGCGAGCTTCGCCCTGTCGATCCTGGTCCCCTTGCCGTCCGCCGGCTTCGTGGGACCGGCGGGCCTGCGGCCGTCAGCAGGACTGCCCGCCGAGGGCGGGACGCCTCTCACGAGGCCTCCGCCTGGCCGAGGGCCGGACGAGTCGTTGCCAGGCCCGCCCTCGGCAACTCGTGGATCAGCCCCGACGGCGCCCGAGGCCACCGCGGCGAGACCTGATGCGCCCTGTCCAGCCGAAGTGCCGCCATCAGGACCAGCGCCCGGGGCCCCGGGACCAGGTGCCCCCGGACCGGTGCCGCCTGGCCCAGGGCCTGACGGCCGTGGGCCGCTGCTGCTCGGGCCGGAAGGGCTCGCGCCGGAAACACCGGAGCCGCCCCCGCCGCCGATGAGCGTCGACAGGCCCTTGTTCACGCGATTGCCCACGGCCATGCCGACGCCCATGCCGACGCCGCCGCCGATGGCCGAGCCGAGGCCGCCGCCCTTCTTGCCGTCGCCGCCGCTCGATCCGCTCCCGCCGGACGTCGCCAGCACCGGCTCCGGCATGATCTTCTGCACCACGCCGTCAACGATCGCCTCGAGCTGGCCGATGGCCCCGCCGCGCACCTTCATGACGACGATCACGAAGACGATGACCATCACCATGCCCAGCATCTGCATGACGATGAACGAGGCGAGCCCGGTGAAGAACCCGCCATTACCGCCGAAAGCCCTGCTGCCGAGGTCCGAGGTGCCGCGCACGACGGACATCGCGATGTCCGGCATGACGCCGAGCAGCGACTTGATCGCCAGGTAGAGGAAGCCGGTGACGAACAGCCCGCCGAGCATCACGGCCAGTGCGGACAGGGCCGAGGCGATCGACCTGATCGAGCCCAGTGCCGCCATCGGGATGTTGATCAGCAGCTTGAACACGCGCGTGAACACCATGATGAACATGGCGATGCCGTAGCCGAAACCGATGATCATGAACGCCACCAGCAGGTTCATCGCGGAGAACCAGTTCATGATCCCGGAGAAGCCGCTGCCCGAGAGCGCGACGGAGTTGTGCACCAGCATCGTGTGGAGGGAAGAGGACAGCTTCGGGCCGTAGACCACGACGCCGTCGGTGCTGAAGCTCGACGTCAGGTAGTTGTACATCGACAGTCGGGACAGGCCACCCCCGCTCGAGCTGAACAGCGTCAGACTATCACCACCGCCGTCGGTCGCCTCCGTCGCCCTCAGGGTTGCGTCGTCGGTCAGCAGGGCCGGGGCCCGGTTTCCGCTGACGGCCTCGCCGACGTTCGTCTTCATCTGATCGACGGCGTCGTCGTTGCCGTTCGCCAGCCCTGCCTGCACGGTCGAAGCGTACGACGCCGCCGGGATCTGGACCGTCGTCATGTAGCGCAGCAGCAGTGAGTGTGCCGCGCTCCAGGCAGCCCTGTTGTCGGTCTTCGTCCCGGCGGAGAGAGCTGCCCAGTCGGCCGCGCCGGTGTCGATCTGGCCGAACGGGGTCGGGCTACTCGTAGTGGCGAACGACGTGTTGTTGACCGCCAGGACGAACTGGCTGAGGCAGTCCCACGACGTGTCGGTCGGCGCCCCCTTCGTGTAGTTCCAGCCGATCTGGCCTTGGTACCCGTCGGAGCCGATCTCGCAGCCCATCGACGGCACGGCCAGCCTCGTCTTGTTCACCCACCCGGCGAAGTCGACCCAACGGCTGGCCACCACCTGCGACGTCATCGCCCCGCTGTCCATGAAGTCGGACATCCCCTTGACGGCGGTGCCATAGAGCCCGGCCATCATCGGCACGGCGAGGGCCAGGAAGAGCACTCGCACGAGCACGCCCTTGAAGACGGAGCCGAACGTCCCCTTGCCGAACACCAGCCAGCTGAAGAACGCCAGGGCTCCCAGCAGTGGCACCGCCAAGCCCCAGCCGAAGTCCAGCAGGGTGTTGTAGAGGTTGTTGAAGAGGGTCGCCGCCGGCCGGAGCGGTCCGAGCGTCCCGACCGCCTGCAGCAGGTTGAACGGGTTGAGGATCCCCATGAGCCTGATCGGCAGCAGGAAGAACCAGTCGGCGACCGACGCGCCGTAGAACGCCAGCAGCGTGGTGCCGCCGATGAGGAGGTGCCCGATGCTGGAGAAGCCCGAGCTGGTCGAGTCCAGGCCGAGGCCGCCCAGCAGCGTCCCGTACTGGGCGTAGTGGAGCGGGCCCAGCCAGGCCGAGTCGCCGGAGCCGTGGCAGCCCTGCCGCAGCATCGCCATCGAGGTCGACTCCGAACCGGCGGTGAACGGGTTCTGCATCCACCCGATGACGGTTGACACCGACGGGTCGATGTAGCCGATGAAGGCGCCCGCCGTGCCGGGCTGCCCGGTCACCGCCTTGATGTCGCTGTTGCAGTCCGCGCCCGGCTTCGTCGAGTCGGCGTACTTCGCGGCCGCCGCGCTCGCCGCGATGTACAGCGAGTACTTGTCATCCTTCGTCCCACTGTCGGCCATGGCGGGAACCGCCAGGCCCAGCAGCAGCCCGGCCGCGACGGCCAGCCCCGCCAGCAGGCCGGCGACGGCCCTCGGCTTCGTCCCGCCAGGGCTTCCCATCACCGCACCTCCAGCCTCAGGTCGGGCCGGAACACCACGTTGGCGAAGGAACGGCGCAGGTAAACCATGTCGTTGTCCTCGCCGGTCAGCTGGTCCGCCAGGTCGGGCGGCATCTGCGAGCCGATCCGCCTCTGGTAGGCGTCCAGCTCGGTCGCGGTCATCCCGCCGAAGACCGTGTAGTCGGCCGACTCGAATCGGTTGGCGTCGACGTCGTCGAGCGCGCCGGCGAAATCCTGGTACAACCACGCCGTCCGCCCGCCCCTGGCCCGCAGGGCCTCGGTCACCCGCGCCAGGTACGGCTTGACGCGCTCCTCGACGAGCTCGCAGCCGTGGACGGCCAGCAGGTCGCCGAGCCCCAGCCCGGCGACCGCCGTCTGCACGACGTTGAGCAGCTGCGCCATCTGCACGCCGCGGCCCCGCCGTACCAGGCCGGACAGGTCGTAGACCGCGCGCGGCGAGGAGTCGCGCTCGTCGAACCTCGGCGTCGTCCAGTTGTTGAACAGGTCGCCGTGGACCTCGAGCATGTCAGAGAACAGCGACCTGAGGACGCTGGCCGCGTGCAGGGCCTCCTCGTCGCGGGCGGTCCGGTTCACCATCGCCGTGTAGTTGGTGTCGAAGTAGCTGGCCAGGTCCTGCAGCCGCGGCACCTGGCGGTGGTCGAGCCCGACCAGGCGCAGCCTGCTGCGGTGGGACCTCGCGTCGCGGTACCACATGTCCTTGTCGACGTAGAACTGCGTCAGCGTCTCGCGCAGCTGCCCGCGCACCACCGACCGCTCGTCGTCGGTCAGCTCGTAGAGCTGCTCGGCCATCAGGCCGAGCTTCTCCAACTGCACCGAGAACAGGCCGATCTCGTCCTCGGCGCTGCCGAACAGCTCGAGCGGGTTCAGCTCGCCGGCGTTGAGGTCGACCCTCGTCGTCACGCTCGACAGGTCGGCGCCGCAGGCCTCGACGGGGAACCCGTCGAGCACGACGTGGACGACGCGGTGCCCGCCCAGCAGCGCCGCCTGCGACATCTTCGCGCCCCACAGGCCGGATCCCGGCACCAGCCGGCCGCCGGGCCCGGCCGGGACGAGGCCGGTCGCGACCACCGCCCGCGTCCTGAACGCGTCGACGTCGAACAGCTGGGCCGAGACGTTGACGTCGCCCAGCATGAAGCCGACGTACTCCCCGCCCGGGTCACACAGGCCCGCTGTCACCAGCGAGTACATGCCGGCGAGCTCGGTGGAGGTGAAGCCCTGCCCCCGGCCTGGCTTGGCGTCGTTGGGCGCCAGCAGCGCCGACAGCTCGTCGCGTTGCCGTCCGTGCTGGGCCGCCACCGAGAGCGTCCCGAAGCGGTCGATGTAGAGGCGCTTCAGCTTCGAGACCGCCAGGTCCAGGGAGCCGAGGTCGGGCGCCGTGACCATCATCCGCGACGCCACCTCCAAGTAGGCCGCGCCGTCGACGACCTCTGCGGCGATCTCCTCGATGTCCGAGCGCGTCCGCTCGGCGACGTGGCGGCTGCCGGCGGTGGACGCCGCCGACTGCGCCTCGCGCAATGCCAGCCCACCGATCTTCTCGGCGTCCTTCAGGGATTTGTCCACCCAGGACTCGCCGCGGCGCGAGACCTGGTCGAGGAGGATCGCCCGCACCCCGGGCTCGAGGTCGAAGGCGATCCGGTTCACGCCCCAGAAGGCGCCGAAGTTGTCCGAGGCGCCCGACCGGTGCACGAAGTCGAGGACCGTGGCGACCCCGTCGTCGACCCGCCAGTAGTCGGAGTGGAAGACCAGCCGCTCCCGCGGCTTGATCGCCACGAGGTCGGGGTGGTCGGCGACCGTCGCGGTCCGCTGCGCCATGGTCCCTCGTTTCAACTCGTATCCCAGCCGAATGACAGTCTACGCCCGATTCTGGGCGATCCACGCCTACGCCCTGAACAGCTCCGACAGCAACTCGAGCGTCCGGGCCCGATCGAGCGGCTCCGCCGCGCGCAGCATCAGCGCCGACTCCCTCGCCTCGGAGACGACCAGGGCGTAGGCGTGGTCGAGCGGCGCCTGGCCCGGCGAGCGCACCAGCAGGTACTGCTGGATCGACAGGTAGTCGCGGCCGACCTCCTCAGACAGAACCGCGGCCCTCTCCTCCACCAGAGCCAGCAGCTGCGGGCTGCCCGCGTTGGCACGGCGCAGCTCGTCGCAGCGCCGCAGCTGCGGGTCGACCCGCTGCGACCGCTTGAGCGTCACGAAGACCCACTCGCTGGCCGTGTCGGCCTTGCGCCAGAACGCGTCGACGCGGTCCATGATCGCCGTGCGGTCCGACTCGAAGAGCAGCGCCGAGGCCGACCCGACCACCTGGTAGGCGTGGCCGAGCCCGCCGTCGACGAATCTGACCAGGGCCGGCTCCCCGGGGCGCCTCGACTCCTCGACGGCCCTGATCCCGGTCAGGCCGACCAAGTCCGCCGCTGGCGACGACGACCGCACCAGCACCTTCCGCCGCGAGGGGGGGACGTAGCCGGGGAGGTCCCTCAGCGCCAGCAGGCGCATCCGCCTGGTCGCGTCGAGACGGCAATAGAACGCCGTTGCCAGCACCCACCACAGGACGAACAGCGTCGTCACCAGCACCCCGGCCCGGCCCAAGAACGTCTGCGACACCAGCCAGAAGCCGAGGAAGGCGCTCAGCAGCCAGCTCAGCAGCAGACCGAGCTGGAACTGCCTGGCCTGGGTGCTGTCGAAGACCGAGATCTCCTGGTCCATCCAGGACAGGCCGAGCGACGTCGGGACCTTGTACGACTGCTTGGCCATCGCCGCCGCTCACCGCCCTTCCGACGGCCCCGGCCGCAGGAACGTGAAGGCCGCCCCAACAAGGCAGGTGGTCAATCCGGCGACGACTGCCGTCCCGGCGCCGGCGCCGCCCGGGAGGCACCCGCCGAGGGCGAGGGCCCCCGAGAGGGCGCCGACGAAGGCCGCGCCCAGGGCGCGGCACCGCTGGGCCGATGGCACGACGGCTACTTCCTGCTCAAGTGCCGCGACGGCGTCGCCGTCAGGTCGCTGTCGAACTGCGGCACGATCCTGTAGCGCCCGTCCTCCTCCAGGAAGCGCACGGTCGCCTCGGACGACTTGCCGGACTTCCAGGTGAACCTCGCCGTCACCGCCTCGCCGTCCGCCAGGCGGTCCCTCTCGTCGGGCGTGAACTCGTGACCGCACCACGAGCTCGGCGGAGGCACCTTGCCGTTCGCGTCCGGCGCCGGCCCGAAGCCGACGACCTGGAAGCCGAACGTGTCGTGCGCCTTGCCGTCGGAGCCCTTGAACGAGCCCTTGTCGAGCTTCCCGTAGGCCTCGAAGGTGCCGCCGGCCTTCTTCGCGAAGTCCTTCGCCGCCACCGTCTTCCCGGCCAGCAGCGCCTCGCACTCCACGTCGGTGAAGCGGTGGCCCGCCCACGTCCGGCTGAACGACACGCTCGCCCCAGTCGGGGCGAACTCGCCCTCGCACTTCTCGGAGGGCGCCTTGGCCCTCAGTCCCAATTCCTCCTGCATCCTGACCGCGTTCTCCCTCATCTTCTCGATGTCGTGGCGGACCCACTCCGCCACCTCGGCGACGACCGCCTCGGTCGTCGTCCGTCCCTCGGCCACGTCGCGCATCTGCTGGTAGACGTGGGCCGTCGCCTCCAGGTCGCCGATCCGGGTGCCCGGCAGCAGCCGGTAGGCCTGCTCGCCGAACTCCGTGAGCGTCGTCCTCCCCTTCGTGTCCACCATCAGGGGGTACCTGTCGGACGCGCTCGGATGTGCCTTCCTGAGATCCGGTTCCTTCGTCAGCTCCGCGTACGTCGACGTGCGGGTCGCGCCGGTGCCCACGTCCCACTTCTCCAACTGCTTCATCAGCCAGGCCATGGTGGGGTGCTCCGGCCGCTTGGGCACGACCTCGAAGACGCAGGGCTGCGCCCGCGTCCCCAGGCCCTTGGGGTTCTCGTCCTCGTCCTCCTCGCCGCCGGAGAAGACGGCCTTCCAGCCGGTCTCCGCCGGCACGGCGGCCTTCCCCCGGAACGACGGGAAGTCCTGCACGTGACCGGACTGCGCCTCGTAGCGGTAGTGCTCAGCAAGCATCGCCAGGAACGACCGCGCCAGCTCCGCGTAGATGGCGACGCCTAGCTTCCCGAAGTCGCGCTCCACCGCGGACATCGACGCCGGCACCTTCGGGCCGGGCCGGTTGGCGCCGTGCGCCCCGCCGTCCTTGACGTGCGTGCTCCGGGGTGATCGATGCGTCAGGAAACCGGTGTCGACGCCGACCAGGCCGGCGATCCTCTCGACCAGGGGGAGCATCTCGTCGAACTGCGCCGGCGTGACCGTGCGGTCCTCGGTGCGGGGGTACGAGACGGCCTGCGCCTCGTACATCGCCTGGTACGTCTTCAGCACGTCCGCCGGCCTGAACCCCTTCGGGCCGAGCCGCGACGACAGCGCCGCGAGGTCGAGCAGCTTCGGGGGAGGCGTCGACTTCATGACCTTGGAGTCGACGACGACGGGCGAGGCCCGGAACTTCGCCAGGGCGACGTCCGCCTCGGCCTGCGTGGCGAACTGCGGCTGGTCCGGGTCGGTGTAGAGGACGCCGTTCTCGTCGCGGAAGCGGTCCTGGTACTTCACAGTCCTGACGTAGCCGTCGTAGGCGGCCAGCTGGTCGCCCACCAGCAGCAGCATCGCCGACTTGAGGCGTCCCTGGCGCAGCGTCGTGCGCTGACCGGCGCACTCGGATGCGATGCGGGTGTGCTGCTGCGTCAGGAAGTCGAACCGCGCCCGCGTGATGGCCTTCCTGTACTCGTCGAGTTGCGTGACGTCGTTGCCTGGGACGGGCTTCCGCTCCCGGAACGCCTTCTGGATCGACGGCACGGCCTCGTCGGTGAAGTACATCCGCGTCAGCCTCTTCGGCCGGATGCCACACTCGAGCAGCGGCTCGGCGAACAGCAGCGCCCCCTCGCCGGACGGGTCGAGGTCGGTCGCGCAGACCACCTCGTCGATCCCGGGCGCCGTCGCCTTCGCCTTCAGGTCCTTGGCCACCGACGCGGCGTCGCCGCGGACGACCCGCTTCCAGGCGAACTGCGTCTCGTCCCACGGCAGCAGCGAGAGGTCCCAGCTCCTGACGCGCTCGCGCATGCCGGGCGGCACCTGATCCGCCGGGTCGGCGAACTCGTAGAGGTGGCCGCGCAGCGCCGTGACCTGGTACGGCGTCCCCTCGAACGTCCCGGACATACCGCCCAGGGCCTCGGCGAAGTGCTTGGCCGCCGACGGCTTCTCACAGACCACAAGCACTGTCATCCGGCTCCCCGATTCCTCGGCCCGGCCCGGCTCCGAACGCCCGGCCACGAGGCCCAGCATACCGGTTCCGCTTGGTATACCAGTCGATTCGTGCCACCCTGGTGCACCGGGCGCCACTCGCCGCAGAAAGACGGCGACAAAGAGGCGCCTGACGGACCACCGCCCACCCGCCACGACGAGAGGCGTCCATGCGCACCAGACGCGTCCTGAGCGACGTCGCCACAGCCGCCCTGCTCGCGACCGTGCTCGCCGCTGCCGCCATCAACGTCCACGCCCTCCGAGATGATCTGGACAGCCCCCGCACCGTCGTCGTCCCTGTCCCCACGACGTCCACGCCGACGCCACCCTTCGACGTCGCCTCGCTGCCGGTCCCAGCGCCGGACCAGGTGCTCCCGCTGCCCGTGACAGACGCGCGCATGAACGACGTCCGCGGGATCGCCCGCCCGAGGACCGACGCGCTGACGCCGGCCTGGGCAGGGCCTGACGCCTCCGTGCCACCCGTCGTCGCCCTCGAGCCGACCACGCTCGGGCAGCCGGCCGCCTGGCTCGTCGTCGAGGAGCGCCCCGACTGGACGCGGGTGCTCGTGCCGCTCGGCCGGGGCGCCCTCCCGTCACAAAACCAGACGGCGGTGAACCGCCGCGCCGTCTGGGTCCGGGCCTCGGCGGTCACGGTCGAGCCGGTCGTCACGAAGGTCCTGGTCGAGCGCGGCGCCCAGACCGTCACGGTCTCCAGTCCCAGCGCCACAGTCCACCTCCCAGCAGCCGTCGGGAAGCACGGCTCCACGCCTACCCCGGCGGGCCTGGGGCAGGTCGTCGCCCACGCCGACACGCCGCACGGCGTCGCCGCGCTCACGTCGTTCCAGTCCGAGGCGCTCGACGCCTTCGACGGCGCCCCGCCGGTCATCGCCTTCCACGCCGATCCGGAGGGCGGCGCCGCGATCCGCCGACCAGGCGGAGCCTCCAACGGCTGCGTCCGGCTGCTGGCGGCCGACGTGCCGGTGCTGCTGGCGCTCCCGCTCGGCACCCCCGTCTGGATCGTCTGACCAGCCCGAGACCCGCAGTACCGACAGAAGGAGAAGGAACCATGCAGTACGCCCGCAGGACGGCCGCGGTGACGACGGCGCTCGCCGTCGTCGTCACCGGCCTGGCAGTCGCGGCCGGACCGGCCGCCGCCGCCCCCGGCTCGCCGGGGGTCCCGTCGGACCCGGTCACCGTCTTCCACGAGGACTTCGAGAACGCCCCCGACGCCGGCTACCGCACGATGCTCGACGCCTACGCCGCGCCGGACGGCTCCCGCTACAGCGCCAACCCCTACTGGGTCGACAACGTGGCGGCCAACGGTATGGTCGCCTCGTTCGGCAACACCTCCTGGTACCCGGCCGACGGCACGGGCGCCCAGAACGGCACCGAGGCGGTCGCCCGCGGCACGGTCCGCCAGCTCGCCGAGGCGATCGGGCGGGTCAACGGCTCGTCGGACCCGCAGGGGAACTCGGCCGTCTCCGCCTACACGCAGTCGACGGGCGCGGCGGCTCCCGGCAACAAGGTGATGCTCCAGTCCGGGTACACGATGCCGCCGGCCGGCACCGCGAACGGCCGCTTCTACATCGCCTCGATGACCGCGGCCGCCGCCAACTGCCGCGACGCCGCCCACCCGTCACGGCAGGACCCACAGTACGCGCTGTCGATCGTCGAACAGGGCACCGGTGCCGAGACGCGCCTGACCACGGCTCCGATCAACGCCTGCGCGACAGCCCCGGTCATCCCGATGGCCTCGCTCGCCAACGGCACCGGCGAAGCCGTCCACGCCGGGAGGTTCGCCTCGGACAAGGCCTTCACGTACTCCGGGAAGCCGTTCGCTGTCGTGCTGCGCAACCTGACCAGCGCCCACCTGGGCGACGACGGGTCGTTCGACGACATCGCGGTCCTCGACGCCACTCCGCAGCTCGACAAGGCCTTCGACAGGCCGGCCGCACGGGTCGGCGAGACCGTCCGGCTGACGTTCACCGTCACCAACACCTCCGAGTTGGCCGCCAAGGACGGCTGGTCGTTCACCGACGCCCTGCCGACCGGCATGGCGATCGCACCGAGCCCGAACGCGTCAGTCGTCGGAGGCACGGCGACGGTCGCGGCACCGGCCGGGGCGACGTCCGTGTCGGTCACCGGCGGCCTCCCGTCCGGCGCCGCGTCGATGACGGTCTCGCTGGACGTCGTCGCCACGACGGCGCAGGCCTACACGAACGGCCCCGCCAACGTGTCCGTCGCCGGCCTGGACATCCCAGCCGACGCTGAATTGGTCGTCACTGACGCGCCGCGGGCGGCGCTGCTCGTCCGGCACGTCGACGAGGCAGGCAACGAGCTGACCACCCCGACGACGTCGGCCGGTGCGCCGGGCGACGGCTACGCCACGCAGGCAGCCAGCATCCCCGGCTACCGCCTGATCCGGGTCGACGGCGACGAGAACGGCGCCTACGGAACCGACGGCTCGACTACCACGGTCACCTACGTCTACGCCGAGGACGTCGCCCCGGCCGATCCGATCGGCGCGGCGCCAGAGCCCACACCGGAACAAACACCGGAACCCACGCCAGACCAGACACCGGACCCGACGACCCCGCCGGCACAGATCCCGTCCCCGACGACGCCTGGTCCGTCGAGCACCGACGACGCCCTGTCACCGCTCTCCCCACCCCCGTTGACTAGAACCGTTCCGACGGGTCCGGGCGAGAAGGCCCTCCCCAAGGTCACCGTAGCGGGCTAACACAGAGGAGAGGAGCAGCAACCGAGAGCCCCCGGCCGTACCGGCCGGGGGCTCTCGCCTGAGAAAGAGAGAAGACGGAGCACTGGGCGTGCTCCCGAGAGGACCGTGAACAGACCGTTCACACGAATCAACAGAGGAGCAACCATGGCCAACCCGATGAACCACGGCACGATCGGCGGCCGCATCAGCCGCGACCCGCAGTACTTCGCCAACAATGACGGCTCGAGGCGCCTGCTGGTGACGATCGCGGCCGACGACAACTTCAAGAACCGCGAGGGCGAGCGCCCGACGCAGTTCGTCCAGGTCGAGGCCTTCCTGCCCAAAGACCACGACTTCGGCTGGGGCAACGTCGGCAAGGGCGACCTGATCGTCGTCATGTACCGCGTCGACGCCAGCCCGTTCGCCGACAAGGCGACCGGTGAGGTGGTCTACCGGACCCGCCTGGTCGTCGAGGGCGGCCCGACCTACCTCGAGCCGAAGAGCGTCACGGACGCCCGCAGGGCCAAGGACGCCGCGACGCCAGTCGCCGCCAAGGCCTGAGGCCACGGCGTCGGAGCGGCCCGCGGCGGCAGGACGCCGCTGCGAACAGCTTCAGTCGAAAACAGGGGGTCGCGTCGCCGCGACCCGAGAGACTCGTGAAGGACGTAGTTCAAGGGCAGAACAAGGCCTGTACGGCAACGGATAACGAGATGGACGATAAAGAGGCTCGCAGCGTGAAGGCAAGGAGCACTAAACCGTCCCGTCCTTCACCCGACCGCAACTGAATACAAGCGGCCCGGGGGACAGCGAGACCAGAGGGCTGCATGGCCCGGGGCACGTAGCTCAGGCAGCAGAGTCGTCGGATCCTCAACAGGGGCAGTCCGACGAGACCCAGGTGCGAATCCTGGCGCGTCCACGCGGGGAGACGTCCCCGGGACGGAGGCATCGGACGAGCCGCTCGCGGTCGTGGTCCTTGTCGGCCGTCGCACCCACAACTGAATACGGGACCGGACCACCAGGGTCCACAGGCGTAACGGACGTCACGGTGCGGACCGCGCCAGCCGCGAGGCTGATGGGGCGGACGCCGCGAAACGGGGAGCCTGCTGCCGCGCTGCGACGCCGGCGGTCCACGAAGCGCGCCGGGAACTTCATACAAAATTCCGGCTGGCAGTCCCGACGCGAGAGCTCCGATCAAGCCGACGCAGGGACGAGGCGAGGCCGATCACCTCGCTGGGAACGACAGGTTCGTACGGCTCCTGACGGAGCCGTGTGGGTTCGAGTCCCACCATTCCGCTGGGCGCCTGGCCGTCTGTCACGGGAGACCGTGTCACCCGGGGATCCGGCATAGCCGGCCAGGGCCCTCCATTCGCGCCGGCGGCCCAGGCCGGCCACGGGCCCGGAGGAACGGGCCCGACCGAGGCCCCTGGGCCGCTGCAGCCTTTGCACATCCATCATCAAACCGATACGTTCACACGACGGACGCTTTAGACTGGCACGGGGAGGAGTCCCCGCTCTCAGCAAGGAGTTCGCCGTGAACATCTCCAATAACATCAAAAACATCATAACGACGGCCGTAGCCGGCCTCCTGCTCACAGGTCTCACGGCCTGCGGCACGAGCACCGTCGGCGACAGCGCACCGACGACGAGGGCCCAGACCACGGCTGCCCCGTCGGGGACGCCGTTCTCGGTCGACTACACCGACGCCCAAAAGTACCCCTTCACGATCAGCGGCACGATCCCCAACACCCCGAACTTCGCGTTCGACGCATCGACTGACACCATCACGTCGAACACCCAGATCGAGGTCAAGATCAAGCTCACCGCCTTCACCGGGAGCACCTACGAACCGGGTATGCCGCTGGTCAAGCTGTACCCGATCTACAGCGCGAACTCCGCAGCGTGCGCCGTCAACACCGCTGCCACCCCCATCTCCTCCATCGACAAGAACACCTACTGCGCCTTCCCCGAGTTCGGCACCGGCGGCGGACGGCCGACCATGACGTTCAGCGAGATGACCTACAAGGTCAAGTTCGTGGACGACAGCCGCTACGACGTGTCCAAAGAAGCCGTGAAGGCCCTGAACCATCCGATCGGATGGGCGGCACTAATTGACGGCAGCATCATCTGGACCAGCCCCGGTCTCGCGCTGACGAAGTGAACGCCGACCGACAGGACAGAGCGCGTGACGGACCCCGTGGCAGCGTCGCTGCCACGGGGTCTTGACGTCTCCCCAGCGCTTCAGCGGCGCTCTCGCCAGACGCCGTCGACGTAGTGCTCTCGGACATACTCGGCGAAACGCCTGGCGGCCTCGCCCATGATCGCCTCACATAGGTCGTCGACGACAGCCTGTGCCCCCGGCTTCGCCAGGCCCGTCCCGTGGGCGGTGCCACTGCCGTGGACGAACATATGGCGCAGAGCCGCAGCGATCACCAGCACGTCGTCGTCCCGGGCCTTCAGCGCTCGGATCATCCCGTCGCCCAGGCTCTCGTCGGCGCAGACGAGGTCCATCTTCAGAACGTCCCGGAGACGGTCGGCCAACAACGCGTCCGGAACGGACCAGAAGGTCTCCGCCTTCTTCTTCCCCTTGGCGCCGTAGTACACGGTCCGCAGGTCGTCGATCACCGAATAGGCCAAAAAGACCCTGAACAGGGTCTGATAGCCCAACGCCGTCTCGGCCCCGACGTAACCGTCGACCTCGAGCCCGCGACACCGACGCGCCAGCAGCCAACGGGAGTGGAAGCGGTTGAGCTCGTGGTCCTTGCCCGCCTCGGCGGACCCTCTGCGAGATCCGTCGAAATCGGGCCAACCGGGCAGCTCGTCCCAGGCGACATCCTCTGTGGCAACCATGTCCCACAGCCAACACCCGAGGAAGGGTGGATCTGAGGGTGTCCACTCCTTGAGGCGCGCACAGAGACGGACGTCGTCGACGACGTCCGGGTTGACAATGAAGAGAACTGACTGGTAAAGGAGACAGATCATGGAAGAGGCAGCGTACGAAAGCCGTGCCAGAAGCGTTTTCGACTTTTGCAAGGACGGGAGCATCGAGAGTTTCGCGCTCATCGACGACGGGGAGAACGTCTGGCTCGAGAGTTGTCAGTGCTCGACCGACTACCTCAGCGCCGAAAAGCTGCGCGAAGGGGCGCAGGCGCTCCTGGAGACGGCGGACCGGCTCGACGCCCGCAGCGCCCGCTGAGACGTGATGGACCCCGTGGCAGCGGCGCTGCCACGGGGTCCTCTGCCCTTCCGGGCGCAGCCCAGGGTCAACCCAACTCGAGCTCGTCAACCGCACACAGGCTCTCGTCAGGCAGGAAGACCGACCCACCGGGCTCCGACTGACGCCTGCCCCCGCTCGAGCCGTGCGCCTCCCGCCCCGACAGCTCCTCGTCCAGAGCCTGCCCCATCTGCTCGAGAGTCTCGTCGGTCATGCGCCGATCCTCGTCCGGAGTCCAGTCCGGATCCGCCGGCCTGCTATAGTCGATCACCGTGCCCGCTCCTCACATCTCGTAGCTGAGCAGGTCCGCGCTCACCCGACGGTCGCGGACGATCAGATTCGCCGATACCGACGATGACGCCGGATCGGCCTTCCTCGAGTAGTCCATGGCTGTCTCCCTCTCCTGTCGTCATCGGAGCCACGTCTCAGCTCCGCACGCCCTCGGCGCGCCTGTCGGCGTCCGCCAGCGGCACCGCCGCCTCGCGCAGCAGCCGCTCGGCGCGGACGTAGGAGTCGCGGTTCACCGTGCCGACGCTCAGATCGAGCAGCTCCCGCGACGGCTCGAGGCGCTCCGCCACCAGCAGGGCCACGCCCCGCTCCACCGCCCGCCAGCGCCGGCGGTCCTCCGACTCGTCCCGGTGCTGCTGACGCAGCGAGGCCGCGACCGCCTCCACGCGCCGGTTCAGCTCCTCGGACTCCGGGTCCAGCCCGGCGAACACCCTCATCAGCGCCCGGGTCGCCTCGTCGGGGGCGACGTCCTTCGGCCGGATGCCGAGCTTCACGGCCATGTAGGCCGTCACCAGCTTCGACACCGACACCTTGTCGATCCAGACGCGGTCGACCGGCTTCTCCGCGTTGCGCCGCGCCAGGTCGCGCAGCCGGTCGGTCAGGGCGACCGGGACGTCGCGCACCTGCTGGAACCGGTTGTCGCCGAACTGGAGCTGAGACCGCTTCGCCTGCGCCGCCGCCCCGTCGTCGTCCTTCCTCGCAGCGGCGGGCGGTGTGCCGGAGCTTGACGAGGACGACGAGCCGGTCCGGGACAGCGCATCCGCCGGGTCGTCCGGCACCAAGGCGTAGTCCTCCGCCGCCTCGACGGCCAGGCCGCCCGCGTCCTCCGCCGTCGCCGCTACGACGACCGTCCCGCCGCCGCCCGCGGAGGCCGCGGCAGCGGCAGAGGACGCCCGGACCGCGGCCCGCTGCGCGACGCCCAGCACCGGGCCCTCGGCGGGGCCGCCGTCGCCGAAGCTGTGCCCGGCGATGTCGTCGAACAGGCCGGCCATGCCCTCAGCCCCTGCCCCTCGGCTCGGCCGCCACGGGGTCGACGCCGGCCTGCCGGCGCCTCAGCAGCGCCCGGAGGCCGACCAGGCGGGCCAGCGCCTTCGCCCCTTCGAACAGGTCCGGGTCGCCGCGGCAGTCCATCCTCTCGAACGACACGCTCCCCGCGACCATGAGGTCGGAGTCCGCCCGCGCCCAGGGGCGCGGGTCGTCCGGGTCGCCGTCGGTGCTCGCCATCACCTGGAACCCGCGCGACTCGAGCAGCGCGTGGCTCGGCCCGCCGGACGGGCAGACCGCCCAGCAGCCGCCCTGGCGCATCCCCTCGTCCACCGCGGCGCCGCCCAGGGACTCGGTCGACACCAGGTGGGCCAGCTCGCCGTCGCGGAGGACGGCGAAGGCCGTGCCGCCCGTGTCCGACAGGAACAGCCTCCCCCCGTCGGTGTCGTCGGCGTCGCGCAGCGCCTCGGCGTGGGCCGTCTCGGTGCGCAGGCGGG
>Ga0209629_10000236_pt1 | contig 28293 bp, 22 predicted proteins | sample TergutCu122P5_FD_187286 | JGI IMG/M metagenome (GOLD analysis project Ga0209629, IMG submission 187286) | Cubitermes ugandensis P5 segment gut microbial communities from Kakamega Forest, Kenya - Cu122 P5 (SPAdes) (version 2) | ecosystem: Host-associated > Arthropoda: Insects > Digestive system...
CCATGTTCACCGAGCCTGCGAGCGCGGAGCCTTCGGTTTCCGGCGTGGGCGAATAGGACACTTCGATGCGCGAGAGGTTGTTGATGGAAATCATGTCCAACTGCACGCTGCGCGAGCCGATGCCTTGGGCCGAGGCGACGTTGAAGCCGTCGAGCGTGACGGGCACGTTGTCGGAGGGCACGCCGCTGATGGAGACGAAACGGGCGTTTCCGCCCTGCGAATCCACGTTCAGCCCGGGCAGGAATTTCAGAAACTCGCCGATGTTTCCCTCGGCGACGTTGCCGAACTCGTCGGTGGAAACGACGGTTTTTGTGTTGGCGGCAACGCGCTGCGCGTTGATGGCGAGCGCGGCGCCGTCCATTTCGCGCGAGCTGGTGACGGTGAATTTTGCCAGTTGCACGACATCGGAATCGGTCGCGGGCTTCGCCGTGCCGGCGGAACCGGCGGACGCGGCGGACGCGGCGGGTTTTGTGAGCACGATGTCTTGTTGCTCGATGGTCGCGCCTTGCGCGAGCGTCACCGAAACCTGCTTCGGCTCCAAGCCGGTGTAGAACACGTCGAGCACGACCGCGCCGACGGGCACGCGCGGCAGAATGTAAGTGCCCGTGTCGTCGGTTAACACGGTAATTTCGGTGCCGCGCACGGAGACGCGGGCGTTGGTCAGGTATTCGCCCGTCGCGCCGTTAAGCACGCGTCCGGTGATTGTGCCTGTAAGCAGTTCGTTTTTTTTTGCGCCGGTGTCGTCCTTGTCTTTTTCACGGCGCACGGTGAGCGCGCCGGTTTTCGCGTCCTGCTCGGCGACGAGGCCGGTGCCGGCAAGCATGATTTCGAGCGCCTCGCGCGCGGTGAAGTCGCCCTTGACGGACTTCGTGCGGACGCCGCGTGCGATATTGGTCGGGAAAAGCACATCGACGCCCGATTGTTGCGAGAGTTTTTTGATGGCGTTTTCGACGGTGTCAGCGGGCACGTCGAAGGCGAATTTTGCAGGCTCGGCGGCGGCGGCTGTTGCGGCGGAAAGGCACGCGGCGAGGAAGAACGAAAACAACAGGGCGATGCGCTTGGCGAAAACGCGGGGCGTCGGGATGTGGGAGGTCATATTGATGCAGACGCCCCGCGCGGGGAAATCCGGCATGGGAAAATTAAGATTTAAGAATTAAGATTTAAGAAGTGGCCGCCTGCGGCGGCAACACCGCGCGCTTCGCGCGCCCAATAAATGCGCGCGAAGCGCGCGGACTCGGGCCGAAGGCCCCACTTCTTAATTCTTAAATCTTAATTCTTAATTTCCTGCCCGGCGCAGGATGATCTCGCCGTCGCGGCGTTCGCTTTCGATGCCCATGCTCAAATGGAGCACTTGCACAAATGCCTCGATGTTGTCGGCGCGGAAAATTCCGCTGACCGGCTCCGACGCCAGACGCGACAGCGAACGGTCAAGCACCAGTTTCGCGCTTACGCTGCCGTCCGGCAATTGCGAGGAGCGGTTTATCAACGCAACCGCCTCGCTGAGCGGCGTGCCGGAAAATTCCAGACGCGGAATCCGCCATGCCAGGCGTTCGTTGATTTCCGACGGCGCGACGGCGCTGACTGTCGTGACCGGCTCCGCTGTCCCGACTTCGCAGGATGCGTTTGCGACAGCAACGACAGCCCGCTCGCGCATGCCAAGCGTCGCCAGTGGCACCGGTTCTGCCGCGGCGGGCGTTTCGGCGGCGGCCTCGGGCGGAGCGGCGGAAGCGGCGGCGCGTTTTTCGAGGGAAACACGTCCTTCGGTCACCAAAACTTCGACTTGCTCGGCGCGGAGTTGCACCGCGAACGCAGTGCCGACCGCCCGCACTTCCATGCCACCCGCCACGACGATAAAGGGGCGCGGCAGGCCTTTGACGACTTGGAAGTGCGCCTCGCCTTTCACGAGGACAACGCGACGCGCGGCTTCGTCGTAACGCACGTCAATTTCCGCGCCCGGCTTCAATTCGACGACCGAGCCATCCTCAAGCACGCGACGCTCCGGTTGCGTGACAACCGCGCCCGAGGGCAGCGCGCCGGACTTTGTCCACGGATTCCACGAATCGTTCGCGCCGTGCCATTGCCACACCGCGACACTTGCGAAAACGACCAGCGCGCACGCGCACGCCATCGCGGCGGTTGCACGCAGGCGGCGGGAACGGCGGCGGCGCGCGCGCGTTTCCAATCCGCGCATCACGGCCTGTCGCGCGCCCGGGCGCGCGGGGGCGTCGAGCGCCGACCATGTGCGCGCGTAGTGCTCGAACGCCGTTTGGTGACGCGCGTCGGCGGCGAGCCAGTGTTCAAATTCCGCCTGTTCCGACGCGGGCAGACCGGCGTCGCGCCGCGCCACCCAGCGGGCGGCGGCGTCGAAAATGGCGTCGGTGTTGTCGGTGCGTTGTGTCATGATTTGTCCTGCCGCGGTTTGATTACGCCGCGCTTGATGAGAAATTTTTCCATGCGACGAATGCCGCGATACACCTGTTCCTCGACGGTGTTTTCGGAAATGCCGAGGCGCGCGGCGACGTCGCGCTGCGGGATGAAGTGGAATTTGCGAAGGATGATGATTTCACGGCAACGGGGCGGGAGCGCGTCCAAGGCATCCGCGAGCAGCGCGATTTCTTCGCTGGCGGCGGCGGCCTCGGCGGCATCCCTGCCTTCATCCATGACGCCCGTGGCGGCCAAATCCGGCACGGCGATTATCGGAGATTTTTTCTGGTGGCGTATTGAATCGAGCGCGAGGCGCCTTGCCACGGTGAACAGAAACGCCTTTGCCGACTTGATGGGTTGCGCCACGTCCGCGAGCCAGACGCGCAGGAAAGATTCTTGCGCGATGTCCTCGACATCCACCGCCGGAAACGCGCCGCGCAGATACGATTTGAGGCGGGCTTCATGCGTCTGCACCTCCTGCATGAACCAACGTGTTTTTTCGGCGGACACGTTTACGCCCGTCGGCGCGTCAATCATGGAATTGGAGTGGTTTAGGAGCATTGAGGCGGAAGCATTTGTTGGCGTGTGTTCGTGCGTTCGTGCGTTCAGTCTATATTTGGCCGCGGGCTGGCGGGGGCGCCCATTATTTTTACGACGGCTTCGGTGCGCGAGCGCACGTGGAGTTTGTCGTAGATGTGCATCAGGTGCGTGCGCACCGTCGGCACGCCGATGTTGAGTTTGTCGGCGATTTCCTTGTTGGAAAAACCTTCCGAGAGGTAGAGCAGCAAATCGTTTTCGCGCTCGGTGAGCCTGGCTTTCGCGGCGGCGGAATCGGGGCTGGGCGGCGGGGCGCGGAAGGCGCGCACCACGCGGCGGGCGATGCGGCTGCTCATCGGCGAGCCGCCTTCGTGGGCGTCCTTGATGGCGGCGAGGACTTCGTCGGGGCCGGAGCGTTTTATGAGGTAGCCGCTCGCGCCGGCTTGGAGGGCGCGGAAGATGAGGTCGGCGTCCTCATACATGGTGTGGATGATGATGGGCGTGTCCGGCAGGAGCGCGCTCATGCGGCGGGTGCATTCGATGCCGGTCATCACGGGGAGGTTCAGGTCCATGATGATGACGGCGGGTTTGAGCAGGGGGAGTTTTCGCAGCGCTTCCTCCGCCGAGGCGCAGGCGGCAACGCATTGGAAATCGGGGCGGTCGTTGATGATGCGCGCGAGGGTGGTGCGCAACACGAGGTCGTCTTCAACTATGCCTACGGTGGTGTTCATGGCGGGAATGGGAAATGGGAGTTATGGGAGAAATGGGAGTTATGGGAATGGGTGAAATGGGCGCGTGGTTATCAGTTTTTGCCGGGGGCGATTTTTGCAAGCTCCGGTTTCAGGGCGTCGAAACGCGCGCGGGTGGCGTCGTCGGGCGAGATTGCCAGGCCGTGCCCAATCAACGCGCCGGCGGCGCGGGCGTCGGCCATTTTCAAGGCGAGGCGGGCGGACACGTGGACCAATTCGACATCATTCGGAAACATCGCGAGGCCTTCCGTAATGACGGCGAAGTTTTCCGGTTTCGGCGCGACTTCGCAGGCGAGCCACGCCTCGGCGATTTCGCGGTAGGTTTGAGGGAGCGCGGGGCGGAGGTCGCGCGCGGCGAAGAGCGCGCTGAGCACCGTCGCGGTTTGCGCGGGCGTGATGTGGACGCCGTCGCTCGCGCCGGGATGCGCCTTCGCGTCGTCGAGCAGGAGCGCGGCGCAGGCGGGATACGCGGCGGCGCGCGTGGTTTTGGGGGTTGCGGTGACGGCTTGCGAGAGGAGGCGGCGCGCGAGGTCGGTTTGGTTGGTGGCTTGCGCGGCGAGGCCGTAGGCGGCGAGGAAGTTGGGGGAGCGTTCGCCGCGTCCGTGGGCGCCGCGCAGGGCGGGGAGCGCGGCGACGGGGTTGTTTGCGAGCATGAGGGCATCGGCTTTTGTGGCGGCGGCGTCGCCTTCTTTTGCGGATGTTAGCTCGAAGGGCAGCGGTTCGATGAGTTCTTTGCCTTTCACGTCGTATTCCTTGTATTGATAGCAGGTGAAGCCGATGTAGCCGCGCAGTTCGATGAGGAATTTTTTGTAGGTTTTGCCGAAACATTCGGTGAAGAGTTCCTCGGTCACGGGTTCTTTTGCGGAGCGGGTCACGAATGTTTCGAGCGATTTTTGGTAGCGGTTCGGGAGCGCGTAGAGGCACATGTGGACGAATGCGTAGCATTGCTTCGCCCAGACGTTGTCGCCGATGGGATTGCGCGCCTCGGGCGAATCGCGCGTGACGCCGAAGAAGTCCTTGAAGCCGAGGAGGGCGCGCTGCTGGAGCGCGACGTTGAAATCGGTGTCGGGTATCGTGTCCATGCCGGGCGTGCCTGCGGTGTCCCCGGCGTCGTCATCCCCGGCGTCGGCGGTCGAAAACATGGCGTCGCCTTTTTTTCCGCCGCCGCTTGGCACGGATTTGAGTTCGCCGATGCGGATGTATTTCGGAAACACGTCCATTTTCTGGATGATTTGGAGGATGCCCTCCTCATACCAGGCGGGCGGCGGCGTTTCGCTCTGGCTGAGCAGGTAGTGGACATACTCGCGGTAGAGCATCTGGTAGTAATCGACCTCGAACGAGGCGTTGCCCGCAAACGAGGTGTCCATGTCGAAGCTCTCGCCGTTGAGCGTTATCGTGGACGCGCTCATGTCGATGACGATGAAAACGCGCTCGGGGCCGGCGAGCGTGATGCTGGCGCGGGCGCTGTTCTTGGAGGAATCGGCGCGGTCGGCGGCGGGGATGAAATCGTCGAAGCCTTTGCGCCCGCAAAGAATGAGCGTGATGGGGCGCCGGGCGCGGATGTCGGTTTTGAACGGCCACACTTTTTCGAGGGCGAAGCGAAACATGTCGAATTCGCCGATGAGTTTTTTCGAGGCGTTTTCGCCCGCGCTGGAGTAGATGACGAGACCGGGGAGAGTCGCGGTCAGCCAGTTTTCCGGCGGGGGCAGGTCGGTTTTGGCGATGACAACGAGCGGGTCGAGTTGCGTGACGGAGTCCCCGTCCTGCGCGGTGCCGGTGATGGCGGCGGTGGCGGCGCCTGCTGCTCCGGGCAGGGCGAAAAACATGGCGGGAAAGACAAGGCAGGCGCGAGCGCAGGCAAGCATGTGGATGTTCATGGCGGTTTTATGCTGGCATCCGTAAAAAAATAACGGAGACAAAAAAGCGGCGTATCAACCAAAGTGATGAGTCGCTTGTTTGGCGTTTGTCGCGCTTCAGGGCGCATGGTTTTCCTTCATCATTACCCAGGGTCTCGCGGACTCGACCCTGGGCTGACTTGTCTGGCGCCGTTGGCGCCAATACCGGCTTTTCCTTGTCACACTTTGTAGTATTGCTCCCAGCCTTTGCGGGGCTTGACGCCGTCGAGCAGTTCGTTGGCCGCTTTGTTGTTTGTGATTTGTTTCGTGGCGCGGTCGAAGGTGAGCTTGGCGTTCAGGCGCTGGGCTATCACGCCGAGGGTCATCACCTGGGTCAGCGGGGCGGCGATGTCGAAGGGCGAGCGTGTTTTCTCGGCGCCTTTGCAGGCGAGCAGGAAGTTCGCGAAGTGGTTCGAGGGGCTTTCCGGCACGGCGGGCAGGCGCGAGGCCATGTCTTTCGCTTTTGAATCGGGGATGATTTTCAGCGTGGAGCCGTGCGAGCCGCCTTTGAAGGTGAGGCCTTCGCCATAGATGATTTTGCCGGGTTTGATGCCTTCAATGGCGCCGGTCGTGGGCGGCGGGATGTCGGTAGCGCCGACGAGTTCGCCCACGTCGTTTGGCAGGGGCGGGGGGTTGTTGATGCCGTCATACCAGGTGAGGGTGAGAGGGGGCATCGTGCCGCGTTTGGGGAAACGGTAGGCGAGCGTGGTGGCTTGCGGGAAAACGAATGGGTTGTGGCCTTCGAGTTTGACGGGGTCGATTTCGGAGGGCAGGCCGAGGTCGAGGAATTGGTGCGCAACGTCGAAGATGTGCAGGCCCCAGTCGCCGATGACGCCGTTGCCGAAGTCATACCATGAGCGCCATTCCTCGGGGGTGTAGCCTTTGTTGTATTTGTGGTCGAGCGCGGTCATCAGCCAGACGTTCCAATCGAGCGTGGGGGGGATGGGTTGCTCGGGGAGGTAGCCGGTGAGTTTGCTGTAGGCGATTTTGTATTTCTTGAGTGTGTCGGCGTCATGCCAGCGGCGGGGGTTGTTCATGTAGGCGTCGATGCGGGTGACGTTTTTGATGATGCCGGCCTCGGTCCAGGCTTTGAACTGGAAGTAGTGGCCCTCGGAGTGGCCTTGGTTGCCCATTTGGGTGACGACGTTGTATTTTTTTGCGGCGGCCATCATCAGCTCGGCCTGGCGGAAGCTGTGCGCCATGGGTTTTTCAACGTAGATGTGCTTGCCGAGCGCCATCGCTTGCATGGCGACGGCAAAGTGCGCGTGGTCGGGGATGGCGATGGAGAGGGCCTCGAATTGATTGCCCATTTTGTCGAACATCTGGCGGAAGTCCTGGAAGCGGGGCACGTCGGGGAATTTTTTGAGTATGGTTTGTGTGTGCGGGGCGCCCATGTCGGTGTCGCAGAGAGCGACGATGGTGGCGAGGCCGGTGTCGTGGAGGGCGGTGATGACGTCCTTGCCGCGGTTGCCGATGCCGACGCAGGCGAGTTTGATTTTTTCGCCGTCGTATTTTTTCGCGGCGGGTTTGGGTTTTGGGGTTTTGGTTTTGTTGGCGGCGAGGAGGAGTTGCGGTGTGATGGCTGTCGCGGCGCCCGCGGCGAGGATGTTTTTGAGGAAGTCGCGGCGCGGGAGGGCGGATGCGAGGTTGGTTTGGATGGGTGCGGGTGTGTTGGTTTTCATGTGGTGTGGTGTGGTGTGGTGTGGTGTGTGGTTTGTTGCGGAGGGAGGGAGTTTTGAAAAATTATTTTGCGGGGGCAAGGACAAGTATTTTGATGTTGCGGAAGGAGACTTCGTTGCCGTGTTCCTGGAGGAGGATGTGGCCGTCGGGCCATTCGCCGAAGTTGGGGATGTTTTTGTATTTGCTGCGCGCGACGGCGTCGCGGCAGGCGGGGGAGCCGCGCTCGTATTCGAGGATTTTTTCGCCGTTGAGCCAGTGCTCGACGTGGTTGCCACGGACGATTATGCGGGCGGTGTTCCATTCGCCGACGGGGTTGGGTTTTTTGCCGGGGGCGGCGGGGATGAGGTCGTAGAGGGAGCCGAGGGTGCGGTTGCCGTCGCGGCCGAGTTTGGCGTCGGGGTGGAGGGCGTCGTCGAGGATTTGGTATTCGAGGCCGATGGCGGAGCCGACGGCGGCTTTGGCGCCGGCGCCGGTGATGGGGTCGAGGTTGGGTTGGACGAAATATTTGACGCCGCTGTTGGCGCCGGGGGTGATTTTGAAATCGAGGCGGAGTTCGAAGTCGGTGTAGCGGGCGCGGGTGATGATGTCGCCGCCGGCGGCGGATTCCTCGCCGTTGTTGGCGATGACGTTGAGGGTGCCGTCTTTTTTGATTATCCAGCCTTTCGCGGGGAAGTCGTCAGATTTGGCGCTGCGCCAGCCGGCGGTGGTTTTGCCGTCCCAGAGGAGGCGCCAGCCGGCGGCTTTTTCGCCGGGGGTGAGGGTGTTGGGGGCGGGGTCGGCGAGTTTATACATTTCGGAGGCTGCGAGGAGGAAGCCGCCGGTGCCGTATTCCTGGAAGGTTTTGGCGGAGTGTTCGCCGGGGGCGGCGCCGATGGGTTGGACGAAGCCGATCATGCCGTCGGGTTGCTGGCAGGCGAGGAGCGCGCGCCAGCCGCGGTCGATGGCGGGGCGGTAGGTGGCGGGGTCGAGGAGGCCGGTGCGCAGGCCCCAGGCGAGGGCGTAGACGAAGAAGGCGCTGCCGCTTTCCTCGCCGGGGCCGTAGGCGGCGGGGTCGAGGAGGCCCATGCGCCAGAGGCCGTCGGGGGATTGGAGTGCGGCGATGCGGGCGGCCATTTGGCGGAAGAGGGTTTCGTATTTGGCGCGGCGGGGGTCGCCGGCGGGGATGTAATTCATGATGCGCGGGAGGCCGGCGAAGACCCAGCCGTTGCCGCGCGACCAGAACATTTTTTTGCCGTTGGCTTCGATGAAGCGCTGGGTGGCGCCTTTTTTGGCGCGGGTGGGTTTGAAGTCTTTGTCGTGGGGCATGTAGTTTTTGTCGCGGAAGAAGAGGTGTTCGTCTTTGTCGTAGAGGTAGTCGACGGAGGCCCAGTAGAGGCGGTCCATTTCGTCGAGGTATTTTTTGTCGCCGGTGGTTTTGGCGAGGCGGGCCCAGACTTGGGGGTGCATGTAGAGGGAGTCGCACCACCAGAGGAGTTTTGCGCCGTCGTGGTGCTGGGCGAGGAGGCGGTCAAAGGTGTCGGTGACGCGGGTGATGTTGGCGCGGGCGGGGTCGAGTTCGTGGAGTTCGAGGTAGGTTTGGCCGATGATGTGGTCGTCGCCGTGTTCGAAGCGGGGGCCGAGTTGCCAGGAGTTGTCGGTGGCGGTTTTCCAGGCGTAGTCGAGGTAGGCGGTGTCGGCGGTGGTGCGCGCGGCTTCCATGACGCCGGTCAGGAAGGCGCCGTGGACCCAGCCGCGGGGGCCTTGGGAGTTGTCGACGGGGTATTTCGCGGTGGTGGGGTTGGCGATTTGCCAGTCGAAGGCGCGGCGCATGGCGGTGGTGATTTGCTGGCGATCGGCGGTGTCGGTTGTCGCATTCGCGGCGGGCAGGCAGGCGGCCAGCGCGGCAAGCAGGATGGTTGTTTTTAGAGCGAGTTTTGTTGTCATGGGTTTGGATGAGAGGGACTGAAGGGACGAAAGTGACGGAAGAGACGAGAGGGAAGTTGAGCGAGCCGTGCGCGCGAGGCAATTCCTACATGCGCTTTTTGCATGCGCATTTTGGACACAAAACACCTGTCGACTTTGAAAACCAAACGAGCAACCATCACCGCCACGCCACCACCACACCCGCCATGCAACGCCGTGATTTCATAAGAACCGCCGCAGGCAGCGCCCTCGGTCTCTCGCTCACCAAACTGCTCCCCGGCGCCCGCGCCGCCGGGAGCGCCGGGCACCAGCCAGGGAACACTCCCGCGGCTTCCTCATCGCGGCCCAACATCCTCTGGATCACTTTCGAGGACACCACCGCCTGCTTCCTCGGTTGTTACGGCAACAAGGCCGTCCACACCCCGAACCTCGACCGCCTCGCCGCCGAGGGCGTTTGCTTCGACAACGCCTTTTCGACCGCCCCGGTGTGCTCGCCCAGTCGCGCCGCCATTATCACCGGTTGCATCGCCACCACCACCGGCCTCGCCAACCACCGCAGCCGCGTCGCGCTCGCCGCGTCCATCAAGGGCTTCCCCTACTATCTGCGCAAGGCCGGCTACTTCACTTCGAACAACAACAAAACCGACTACAACATCGCCAACGAACGCCGCTTCACCGACGAGGCATGGGACGAATGCCACGGCGCCGGCGTCTGGGGCACCGGCTACGAGACCGAAGTCGACACAACAGAGCCGGCCGCCGCCGACGCCGGCTGGTGGCACCGCAAACCGGGCCAGCCGTTTTTCTCCGTCTTCAACATCACGACCAGCCACCAGTCGCGCACCATGACGTTCCCGCACGAGTGGTATGAAAAAGAAATCCTCGCCCGCCTGCCCGAATCCTCGCGCACCGCGCCCGACGCCGTCGAGATGCCCCCCTTCTATCGCGACACGCCGGAAATGCGCCGCCACTTCTCGCGCGTCGCCAACTCGCTCAGCCTGCTCGACGTCAATGTCGGCCACATCCTTGACCGCTTGAAAGCCGACGGACTCGCCGACAACACCATCGTCTTCTGTTTCGCCGACCACGGGGAAGGCATTCCCCGCGCCAAAACCTCGTCGTTCGGCATCGGCTCGCACGTCCCCCTCATCATGTATTTCCCGCCCGCGCTGCGCCACCTCTCCCCCTGGCCGACCGGCGGCGGCGCCGTCCACTGCGACGAACTCGTGAGCACATCCGAGGACGTCGCGCCCACGCTGCTGAGCCTCGCCGGAATCAAGCCGCCCGCGCACATGACGGGCCGCGCGCTGCTCGGCGCGCACCGCGCCCCGCCGCGCCCGCACGTCTGGAGCGCGCGCGACCGCAACGGTGAAAGCCCCGACCTCACCCGCTCCGCCACCGACGGGCGCTTCTTCTACACGCGCGTCTTCATGCCCCAGCTTCCCGCGGTGAAATACCTCGAATACTGCGACATCTCCGACATCCAGCGCGCCATCCGCGCCGACTACCGCGCGGGCCGTCTTGATGCGTTGCAAGCCAGCCTCGTCGCCCCGCGCCAGCCCGTCGAACATCTCTACGACTTGAAAAACGATCCGTGGGAAACCCGCAACCTCGCCGCCGACCCCGCGCACAAGGACACGTTGCAAAAACTCCGCGACGCCTTGCAAGCGCAACTGCTCGCCACCCGCGACATCCATTTCATGCCGGAATATGAAATCATGAAACGCTCGGCCGCCGGCGCGACCGCGTATGAGTTCCGCCAGCAAAAAGACGCCTATCCCTTCGAGCGCATTCTCGCCGCCGCGAACCTCTCCGGCATGGGCGCCGCCGTCGCGCCCGAGCAAGTCCGCTATCTGAAAGACCCCGACGCCACCGTGCGCTATTGGGCGGCCATCGGCCTCGACGCGCAGGAAACTCTTTCCGACGAGCACGCCGCCGCGCTCCAAGCCGCGCTCGACGACCCGCACCCGTGCGTGCAAATCGCCGCCGCCGGCACGCTCTACAAACGCTCCGCTGACGCCCGCGCCGCTGAAATCCTCCGCAAGCACCTGCGAAACGCGAATGCGAACACGTTTCTCCTCACGCAAACGCTCCAGGCAATCCAATACATGCGCGACAAAGGCGCCGCCTTTTTCCCCGACGTGAAAGCGCTGCAAGCGCGCCAGAAACAACGCGGCTTCGACGGAGTCGCGTCCCTGTGCGCGATGATATTGCACTTCGGCGCCGGCGCGCCCATCTACGATCCCAAATACGCGCGCTGGACTCCCGCCGCGCAGATGAAAGCGGATGCGACGGTGCATTACGAATGAGCCGTCCTATCAGTCATATTTGCGCCACTGCATGTAACGGTCGGGATAGGGCACGTCGTTGGATTGTTTGGCGCCGGGGGTGCTGCGGCCTTGCTCGATATACTGGATGAGCAGTTGCTTGAGTTCGGCGGCGATTTTCGGATTTTCGGCGCGGAGATTGCGCGTCTCGCCGATGTCGGTTTCCATGTCGTAGAGTTGGAAGGACGAGTCGGGGGCGCGTTTCGCGAAGTCGAAGTCGATTTTTTTATCGATGCCGTCGCCGGGCACGCAGATCAGTTTCCATTTGCCTTTGCGCAGGGCGAATGAGCCGTCGACTGAATGGTGAATCACCGACTCGCGTTTGTAGGCGGCTCCGTCGCGCGGGAAGAGCAGCGGCATCAGGCTGTAACTGTCCTCCGCCTCGGTGTCGGAAAATTTATAACCGGTGAGTTCGCCGAAGGTGGTGATGAAATCGTTCAGGCAGATGGTTTGTGAGATGCGCGCGGGTTTGAGCTGCGCGGGCCATTGGATCATGCAGGGGATGCGGTGGCCGCCGTCGTAGATCGATGCTTTGTGGCTGCGGAAAATGTAACTCGAATGGTGCCCGTGGCTGACCAAAAAGGGGATGTCCGAGAGGGTGGTCACGCCGTTGTCGGAGGTGAAGACCAGGATGGTGTTTTCGGCGGCGCCGCTTTCGTCGAGGGCGCGGAGGATGCCGCCCACCACGGAGTCGACTTCCAGGATGAAGTCGGCGTATCGGTTAAGGCCCGATTTGCCCTGAAACTGCGCGGCGGGGGCGATGGGGTTGTGCGGCGCGGTGAGGGGGAAGTAGAGGAAGAACGGTTTGCCCGACTTGGCCGAGGCGCGGATGAATTGGGCGGCTTTTTCCTCAAGGGCGGGAAGTATCGGCTCGAAGCTCCAATCCGGTATTCCGTGTCCGGCGTCGGCTATGTATTTTTGGTTGCGCGGATACCAGACGGACGGGACGCCCACGGTGCGGTCGTTTTTGATAAAGCAAAACGGGGGATAGTTGGGCACATCGGTGCCGAAATACGAGTCGAAGCCCACGGCCGTCGGTCCGCCGGGGATGGGGCGGGTGAAGTCGAGGTTGTAATCGTCTTTTTTGTCGCGCGGGGGTTTGCCGTCGGTGGTGGGGTAGTCCCAGCCGAGGTGCCATTTGCCGATGCAGGCGGTGGTGTAGCCGTTTGAGCGGAGCATGGAGGCCATGGTGGTGCGCGAGGGCGGGATGAGGGGTTTGTCGTAATGAGCGAGCACCCATTCCTTGAGGCGGGTGCGCCAGGCGTAGCGGCCGGTGAGGATGCCGTAGCGGGTGGGCGAGCAGACGGCGGAGCCGGAGTGGGCGTCGGTGAAGACGATGCCGTTGCGGGCGATGCGGTCGATGTTGGGCGTGGGGATTTTTCCGCCGGGGTTGAGCGCGCTCACGTCGCCGTAGCCCATGTCGTCTGCGAGGATGAAGACGATGTTTGGAGATTGCGGAATGCGGAGTGCGGAGTGCGGAATGCCGGACGCGGAAAGCGTGGATGCGGTGGCGGCGGCGAGGGCGAATGTGGAGTTTGCGAGGGTGAATGTGAGTGCGGATGCGGGCATGGTGTGAGCGTGGGAGTGGAGCATTGGCTGGTAGTGAGTTGGCATTGGGAAATTGTGTCAAGGAGGGCCTTGTCGTCCGGGGCTTGTCGTTCGGCCTTCAGCCCGCGTCTCGTAATTGGATTGCCCGTCACGGAACGAACTATTTGCCTGAGCCAGTCAATTTTTTCCACCAACCCGGAAACCATCACCACACAACACTAACACTTAATTTCGCGTAGCTTCGGCTGCTCTCCTCAGCAAAACCGCCAGTTTTAAGGATAAGGCAGCGTCGAGGCGCGAACCCCATCAGGGGCGCGTCGCGACGTTCTTATCCGGGCGCCTGGCGGTGCCTACTGAGGGACGTGCGTTGGCGCGTCCCACTTTTTTCAGGCACCGTTTCCGGCTCCCGGCAAAGAACAGCCTCTTGTGGCTGAATGACACGCGAGCATTCAGCCATGCCCGTCCCAAAACGCGCAACAGATTCACCGCAATCGCAGTGTGCCAGACTGCTCGGGCTTTTTCCATGCCCCGCCTGGATTGAGGATGCCTCGGAGCGGATTCTTGCCCGCAACGAGCATCCATGCCCCGCCCAAAGTGGCACAGGCACAAGGGCAGGGACGATTCTCCGCGCCGTCCTTTCCGCTGGCAATTCGCCGCAGCCTTATCGCCTCGTCGCGCTCTTTCCATCCGGGCGGGAAACGGAAATCCTGCGCCGCGTCACCTCCGCGCTTTTGGCAAATGCGTTCCAAGCCTCTCAACCGCCGCAAGCTCCCGCCGTTGACGAGGTGCTTCTCGCCCGCCTCTCCCCGCAGCAGCAGAAAATCTGCCGTGCGTATACGCCAGGCTGCAACTGCAAGGAAACCGCCGCGAGTCTCGACATTTCGCACAATGTTTTTCTGGTTCAGTTAAGCCGCATCAGACAAAAGCTCGGCCTCAAGATTGTTCCATTGCAACGACAGAGAAGAAAATAACCGCGAAGCAGTGGCGAGCAGCGGGCAGGGAGCATGACAAACCAACAAACCATTTAGCCGCGAAAAGTCACAAAAGACGCAAAAAAAGAGAGCCATTCCCTTCTGAATTTTTTGCGTCTTTTGCGATTTTTTGTGACTGAAAATGGACTGGAAAATCTTTTCGTTGCTTCCTTCAGTTGCGTCCGCGGCTTGTTAATTAGTGTTAATTAAAAACCCATTTACTGCGCATCAATGACACCTATCGTGGCCTCCATCGACGCGCCCGGTTTGCACTGAGCGCCCTATTCACCAATTTCCAACCACCGCCACTTTTTTAGATTTCCTTTCCCACCATGACTGCTCATAATCCATCCCCGTTATGAAAAAATCATCAATCATCATCTTATTCGGACTGGCCTGCCTGCTTCTGGCGGGTTACGTCTTCATGCTGCGTTCCGGCATTGCGGACAGGGAAAAAGCCATGGCTGGCCTCAAACGCGAACGGGATTTGGCTTGGAAGACAAAGGCAACCCTTGAGGATGAAAACAAGGGACTCAGGCAAAAAATGCGAAACCTTCAAGATTTGCTAACCCAAGCAGAGGCAAGGCTGGCGGATTTCAAGAATACGGTGAAAAAGATTGAGGAGGATCCGGTGAACACTGAACATCAAGAAAACGAACTAGATAGCTGGCTTGGCAGAGTCACTCAATTAAAGAATTATATTAAAAAACACCCTGAATATGCTATACCGGAATTTCAATATTTAACAGATCGGGAATGGCTCTCAGTATCCCAGAGTGATTTGGTAAGTGAAGCAGATTATAGAAGAAGTCTGGCCATACTCAGACAATCTGCCATGACCAAAGCAAGTCAAATACTTCGTCAAGCTGTTTCAGATTTCACAAAAGCGAATAATGGTAATTTGCCTCAAAATTATGAAAATATTTTTCAGTATCTTCCCGATGGATTTCCTTACGAGAGATACACAGATATCCCTCCTGAAAAATTACCATCGAGCAATCCAGGAGGAAAATCGCAGCACTGGATCATAAAGGACGCCGGTCCAGTGGATACTATATGGGATGCGGGAATATCGATTAGCGCCCAAGGCGACGCAGCAATGAGTCAAATAAATTTACGTTTTGAGGCACAGGTGCGCTCTGCCATCAAGAGCTACCAAGATCAATACGGCAGTGAACCAACTAATTCCGATCAAATCATCCAATATTTTAATAAAAATACACAATTAAATAAATCTGATATTGCTGAGATATACAAAAGCATAATGACCCAAGCTCAGTAGAGATCTATAAACATGAAATCAAATTATCAAGTCAATATTATAATAATTGGAAAAATTCCAAACAATTTTTGTCATTACTTGCCAATCCTTCATGTTGAAGGGAGCATTAAATGATGAAAACACGAAATAATACTATGAAGAAACTAATAACATTAATGTTAGTCGCCGTTGGGTTGTCTTTTGGCACTAAGGTCATCGCTGACAATTGTGCCGATCCAAAGGACGCTCAATATAATTGGGAACACAACATATTCCCAAAGTGTTATGGAGATCCAGATGGCACATGCCAACAGGGTGTTGACGGTAATTACATGTGCTTTACGATGAGTTGGGGGTAAGAATACCTTGAAAGCACCTCTACATGTTGCCAGAATTAAACGAAATCTCCGGATGAGCGTGAACAATGTGCTAGTCTGATAAAACGACTCATCTGGGGGTTTTGCACAAGCACCATGTTCCATGAATAATAAAATGTTTAAGAAGTATTTATTGGCTTCAATGTGCCTTTACGCCATAAACTCATTTGTGGTTGCGGATGGATCCGAATCCATAGAAAAGCCTGTTTTGATCAAGGAACGATTCAAAAATTGGTATGAAATGGCATATAAGCCACTAAAGGACAGTAACGAAGGATTAATTGATTTGAACCTCCCAAAACATGCCACCGATCGACCCGATATAGCGTTATCGCAACAACAGCAGGTGAGCCTACATGATATAATTAATTGGAATATTGCGGCAATCTGCTCCAAGAACTTCGATGAGTATCACAAATTAATCACGAAAATTGCAAAAGGTAATTTAAAAATCAACGCAACAGGTTATGATAAAATGCAATATTGGTTGAAAAATGGTGACGCAATTAGACGTCCGGAATCGCTAACAAATTACGAGTTACTCGAGGCATATTGGATGCTCTGTTCACGGGCTGGTTATTCGAATACCCATTTTATTGGTTTGATAGTAAATGAGTCTTTTTATCAATTAAAGTTAATTGAAAACTACAGTGAACTCAAATCCTTTCCTGATCCATTTCCAGAGGATCGGAAGTCATGTGGCCAGATATTGCAAACTTCATCATTTATATTCTGCGATTCAGATCCACTTATTGAATTCGAGTGCAAGAGAAAGATATTGGTTGCGGACATTAAATATATGCTTAAAACCAATATAAAAGATCTTGCTTATCCTATATGTATTCGTGCGTATTGGAATGAGCGCCTTACTGAATGGATACCTTGGTTTTGCATTGAATATAATGCACCGGAACGCCATTGCAGGGTAGTGTTTTGACACTGTAAATGAAATCCTAATAATTATGCTGCTCAGAGACAATAAATTAATAATTTACGTCGCTTTCTTGTTGTGCTTTCAAAGTTGGTTGATGTCGTCTCAATCATTGGTTTTTCAGGAAACTGTTCAAAATTCCACACTGTTGTCAGGGCAGCGATATGTGGTATTTATCTATCATTTCACCAATAAAGGGTCTGATGTTATTAAGATTAATAAAATTGAATTAACTTGTGGGTGCAGTAGTTATGAATTTGACAAGCAGGTAATAGCCCCTGGGGAGAAAGGCACAATTAATATAAAAGTAGATACATTGGGAAACATTGGGAGGCGGGAAATTGGTGCAGCCATTGAAACAGATGAAAAATGTGATCCGTATACGCTCCGAGGTATTATCACAAAGCCCAAATATATGACAGTGACCCCCCGTATGTTACGATGGCAACTAGGAGATGAAATGAAAAGAAAGCGATTTTTAGTCAGCCTTGAAATTTTGGATAAAAATCAGACCCCACTGCATATCAAGGATGTCGTTGTGAACCATGAGTATTTTGATGTGCTTGTTGAGCCTATTGAGGCGGGAAAACGTTACTTCGTCTATGTGAGGCCAAAGCAGGCTATAGAATGTGCCGATGAGATCAAAGTAATAACTGATCCGGAGGAGCCACCGGAGGGGTTGAGGGTCATAGTATATGTCAGTGAAAAGCGTGATAAACTTTAGACACGAATTTCACAAATTGACACGAATTAAACCAAACCAACCAAACCATTTTAACTACGGATTGCACAGATGAAATACAGTATAGCGAGAAACCATTAACCGCAACGTGAGCCTCTATCACTACAATAATTTTCCACGCCTGTCCTACTGGTGGTCGAATCCCAACGATGCCGCTGTAATGATTGGCATGTTGCTGCCGTTTGTCTGGATGCTGGCGTGGCATGTGGAAGAGGAGAAATTTCCAAGCGAGATAGTTTATCTGGTTTGGATCATGGAATGCGCGGCCTTGATTTTGCTGGTTTATACGTTTTCGAGGTGGGCGATATTGGCGGGGATTTGCTCCGCGGTTGCTTTTGGGTGGATTGGGGAGAGGCGGCGGGGAGGAGGGGGCGGCGCTGCGCGCCGTCGTGCCGAGTGGAAACTCGGCGTTCCCAGCGGCGACGGCAGTGGGGGCGGACGGCTCGGCGAGCCGTCCCTACCTCTACCTTTGGCGGGCTGGTGGGATGTGATGAGGGGCATGAAGAACACTTGGTTGCGGGTCTCGGTTCTGGTTGTGGCACTCATCGTCACCGGCGCTTGGGGACGCTTCCTCAGCGCAGCGCAGGGCGACAGGTCGGTTTTGAATCGGTTTACAATGTGGACAGGTGGACTGAAAATGATAGCGGACAGACCGTTCACTGGATGGGGCGATGGAAGCGCCGGGGTGAATTTCGATAATTGGTATCAGGATTTTTCGTCGCAGATATTGCATGCAAGCATGACAAATTCTTATCTCAATGTTGCCGTGGAATGGGGGTTGCCGGTGCTTGGGGGGATTTTGTTCGGGGTGTTTTTTTGTGTGTTTTTATGTCACTATTTGGAGAGTTCTGTGCCGACGGCGCACAAGGGGTTGCTTGCGGGGGCGACGACGGTTATTGTGTATTTTGCGCTGGTTAATGTTGGGTATTCGACGATTTATTATGTAATGCCGCTCGTGGTGCTTGCGGTGGCGGTTTTGATTGTGGCGAGGTTTTGTGTTCGGAGGGAGTCCGGAGGCCGCAACCCCGTTGGGGTTGGTGTTTCAAATGACACCAATACCCAAGGTAGCCCTCGCGGACTCGGGCAACCTTGGGCTGGAGGACGGAACCCCGCTGGGGTTCTTTTCAAGCCGATGTTGTTTGCTGCCATCGCCAGTATTGTTTGCGTGGTTTCGTTATACCTCGGCGGTGTCTATGCACTCCGCAATGAACACATTCGCGTTAATCGTGTCGACGCCGGCAATGTTTTACTGCGTAAAACTGAGTCTCCAGCAAAAGCAATCGGCCTGACAATAGCCACGGATTACAGGATGCTCGGCCCCAACTATGGGCAACCTATTCGCAAGGCGCTTGTTCAGGACGCAAATTATTCCGGCACTGTTCAAGTTCTTGAACCGGAATCGGATTTTGATGGTTGCGCGGGGCAAAATGTCCTCGTGCTTGGGGCACGGATAAAGGAATGGGGAACACGCACCGCGAGGGATGGGCAGCGTATTGTATTTGTCTGCCCAACCGTGCCTCCTTCCGAACAGGCAAGAATCCAGCATTTGTTTCTGCCACAAAACGACATCTGGCATGTGGTGGGGGCTTGGAAGGAGTGGGCGGGGAAAAATGGGTGCCCGATTACATTTCTAGAGGGGAATGGATTTTTGGATGAGGGGAATATGAAGATAATTTGGGATTTTATTAAAACCATTTAGCCGCAAAGAGGCACAGAAAGCACAAAAATGAAACTATGTAACAAACCAAACAGTTTTAATCCACAGATGGCACAGATTTACACAGATGCCAAACCGGCAGAGTGCCTTTATCTGTGTTCATCTGTGTCATCTGTGGATAATAAATTCCTTTTCGTGCCTACTGCGCCTTTTTGGGGCTAAAAATAATTTCTTTGATGCTTAAAAAAGTTACATTATATTTGCTGGTGTTTGCCACGGCTGTGCTGGTCGCGGGCACTTGGGGCACGGCTTTCTTGAGAGTGAATCAATCCATCCCTTTCGACTCGCTAAGCATTGGGCCGGACGGCGAGACGCGCTTGAAGTTGTTTGGGATTGATATGGACGATGGATTGCAGGGCGGTGCGTTGAAATTGGCTCACATGCTGGCATTCGATGGCAGCAGGTATTTTAGCGATTTTTACCTACCAGTCGCCACCACAACCGTTCGCCGGCGCGACAAGGATTCTTATATTTGGCGGGATTTGGAAGGCAGGGCATTTTTGCTGAATAGCCAGCCTTCCGGCGCAAATACTCGGTGGAGTGTGGAGGAAATGGGCGGGGATATGTTGCTTGTGAAGGCAACCAAGGGCGAGGAGCGATTTATCTATAGTGGCGGTCAATTGCGGGAGGCGCGGTATCGCGGGGCACGACTGGGGTTTGCTTATGAGGATAAGCGCCTGACACGCATCATTGTAAACGGGCCTTCCAAGCAGACAACCTTGAAATTCAGTTACGATAAAAACGGACGGCTGGACGCGATAGAATCCGCAAACGAACGCGCAAATTTTTATCGGGATGAGGACGGGGTGCTGACTGGCATCAGCGTGGACAATGGTTCCACCTTGGATTTCACCTATTTCGATGGCTTGCTGACGGGGGCAGAGTGTGACGGGGAGGCGTCCGGGAATTGGAAATGGGGAACGGCGCGCATGTTGTGCGGACGTCCGCATGTTCCCCTGCCGCCGGTGTTGCGCTCCGACGGCGCAAATGATTATGAGGTGTCATACGACGTAAATATAGTCAAGGTTACCTGGATCCAACTTGGAACCGGAATCACCAAACAATGGGATTATCTTGGGCTTACCGATAGAATGAAAGTGAGGGCGTTTTAGAAGAAGGCCATTTAGCCGCAAAAAGTCACGAGAAGCACAAAAAGAGAGAAACTTATTAACCACGGATTACACGGATTACACAGATAGAGATAGATCCAAACAAACCAAAATTAACCACGGAGATCACAAAGAGCACAGAGAAAAATTTCAAATAAAACCAAAATTTCATCCGTGAAATCCGTGGTTTAGAAATATACTTAAAAATCAAATATGAAAAAAATACTTTCAAAACTTAGACCAAGTCCAAAGGAGATTGCAAGTGTTGGTATCACTTTCGTGGTATTCTTTGCCGTTGCCCTGATCGTCAATGGGTTCAGGAGCGAGCCGTTGAAAATTTGGGGGGCGGAAACACGCGTTGAGAGGGCCAAGGCCAAAGCCCAAAGCAAGGGCGTGGAAGTGGCGGCGAAATGGAAATACTGCGATGTCACTGACTTGGATACCCTCATAAGGGAGGACGATGCCATTGTCGTGGATGCCAGGCCGGGGTTGTTTTACAAGATGGGGCATATTCCGGGCGCCATATCCTTGCCCGCCACAACCAAGGACTTGGGTGGCGAGATTCGCAAGGTTTTTTCCGGCGTCCCGCCGGGTAAGATAATCGCGGTGTATTGCGCGGACAAGAATTGCGAGAATGCGGAGACGGTCGCCAAACAGCTTGTCCAGATTGGATATAGCCGGATTTTTATATATTCCGATGGCTGGGCGGAATGGGAGGAAAGCGGGAGGGATATTGAAAAGTGAAAAACCATTTTATCCACAGATGACACAGATGGACACAGATAAATACCATGCGACTATTATTAACCACAGAGAACGCAGAGAGCACAGAGAATTTCAAGGCAGTTTTAGCCACGAAGAGGCACAAAATGAGCAAAAATAAACCATCAAACCTACAAACCATTTAGCCGCAAAAAGGCGCAAAAGGCACAAGAAGAAAAATGGCTTCTTTTTTGCGCCTTTTGTGACTCTTTGCGGCCAAAGCATTCCTTTATAATCAATGAAATCATTTTTAATCAAATTCATACCAAGAGCCATAATCGGCATTGTGTTCATTGTGGCTGGCTATGGGAAAATTATGGAACCGGAGGCTTTTGCCACTGCCATAAAGAATTATCATTTGGTGCCAAATGGTCTGGTGAACATTCTGGCGCTTGGGCTGCCGATGACGGAGGTGGGGGCGGGCATTTGCTTGATTTTGGGAATCAAGCCTCGTGTCATGGGGTGGCTGATCAATTTTCTTCTGGTGGTTTTTATCGGGGCCATATCCCATGCCCTGTGGATTGGGAAACCGATTGACTGCGGTTGCTTTGCAGGAGGCGAGGCATCCATAGGCTCCATGTGGATTACTTTTTTCCGGGATTGGGCGTTGCTGGCCATAACACTTTGCGTGATTGCAATCCATGCTGATACAAAACCAAGCCCCTAATTCCTTCAACAACATGCTGAAAATACTCAAACAACCCAAATGCGCATTGCCGATTTTCGCCCTGCTTGTTCTTCTTGCACTAAACGTCAATAAGTTTAACTTCGGCCTGCTGTCCGATTTCATCACAATCCACTTCGCGAGCAAGAAGCCGCCGATGCTGGAACTGGATGGCAAATCTGTCGAGGTATCCGCTTACCAGTATCTCGGATCATGGCCGCTTCCTGATGGAGTTGTGAAGACGGGAAACGCCAAGGAAAAAGGCAGGCACGCCCAGTCTTGGAAAGACACCGTGCGTTTGGTCTATGATGATGATCGCAAGGTGTTTCATATCGATGCCAGCGAACCTTTGCTTGGCGGCTCAATTCCCCGTCAATTGACGCCTGACGCCGAGGATGGGGTTTTTGGGAAGATTGCCTGGCAGGACAATCAAGTATCCGTGCTGGCGTTTCGCGCTCTTTCCGGGCAAAAACAAACGGTAGTGGCGGCAATCGACACGGATAGCGCAATCACCTTGTATGTTAATGGAAAACAGATTCGCGAAGTGACCGCTGCCGATGCCGTGGAACTTGGCGCAAATCTACTCATCCCCGTGAGTCTGGAAGCCGGCGAGAATGTGTTCACGGTGAAAGTATTGTCCATCGAGGGGCCTCCGCAGCTTCGGATGGGCCTGGTTCTTGACCAATCAAAGGACGCGCAGGCGGCGTGGAACAAGTCATGGGGATTTTTAAACAAGCTAATATACGATCCGTCAGGAAAAGCTTCCAAGCCGCCCACTGTGAATTGGGACTCTTCTTTAAGCCGTTTGACCATCGACGCCGAGATATACGATATTCTCAATGAAAAGAGCCTGTTCAAAATGGGCAGGGTAAGACGAGGCGACAGGGTCAGCGACGGTGGCAAGGCCATCGGGGAGGGAATTTATAGAATTACATACCGGTCGAACCGGGAAGGGCAGGAGGAGCCGGAAACTTTCGAGGAATGCTTTATGGTTGGCGAGCCGCGAAAGGCGTTGCAGCAGTTTACAAAGACGATTGATGCGCTGCCTTGGAGCGCTGATGAGAAGATCAATGTGGATGCGCATCTGAGAAGGGCGAGAGTTCTTTTCAGGGCAGCACAGTATGCGCTGGGGGACAGAAAATGGGAGGAGAAGGTTTTGTGGGTGCTGGGGAATCTGGCTGAATTTGTAAATTTGAAGAAGACGGCCATTGCAAGCGTAGCGCAGATTGCCTCTGGGAGCGCCGAGATTCCTCTCGGCAGACCTCCCGAAAGACCGGCCAAACCGCCAAGTGGAAACTTGGCGCTCCCAGATGCCCGCGCTACGCCGGCCACGGACATTTTCACCGGACTGACCGGTTTGCGGCTCGGGGGTTATGTGTCGAAATTGGACAACTCCCGGCAGTATTACCGGTTGTTTGTGCCGTCATATTACAAGGCCGGTGACAAACTGCCCATGCTGGTAATCCTGCACACCACAATGGGGCCGAATCCAAGGCCGTTTCTTGAAAGTGTTTTTCTCGCTTCCCATCGCGAGGCGGTCCATGTGAGCGAATATGCCGAGAGATACGGCTTCGCGGTCTTATGGCCAGGATATCGCAACGATCCGAAAGGATTTTGGACATACGAATCCGCGCAAACGGAGGAGGCAATTGAGGATGTTGAGAAATTCTACCACATAGACCGCTCAAGGATCAGCCTGTATGGGACATGCTCCAGCGGGCTATATGCGGGCCGGATGGTCTCAACCTATCCGAATCGTTTCGCAGCGATTGTGTATGACCGGGCATTTTTTGACTGGGATGCAAGGGATATTGGCGATGCGCCCAATTCATTCAAGGATTGGATTCGGGCGATCAATCCCTCCGAAACAATAATAGCCAACAAGAATATAAAAATTATTGTCCTGAATGATGGCACCAGAAGCGCGCAGCATGGGCCAATCTCAGCATCACGGGAATTTCTTCGGCGCGCACAGGCGAAAAGGGACGACATCACATACGCCTTGGGACAGCGGAAAATTGGCGTTGGATTGTGGAATTCGATTTTCGGATACCTCGTTGATTGCAAAATCGAACACCCTGATAGCGTCAAGGTTGATGTTCCCGCCGCCAATGGTTATGCCGGCCCGATTTCCGATATTTTTGCAACGCCCTGTATTTTTGTCGAAGGCACGCGCACCGATGCAGAGGGGGCGGGTTTTATAGACACTGTCATCGAAAATCTCAGGGCGCGGCATAAGGAGCAGTTTTTCAATCCGAACTTTGTCCTCAAAAAAGACACTGAAATCACGGATGAGGATATTGAGAAATATTCCTTGGTGTTGATTGGCAATGCCGAGAGCAATGCCGTTTGGAGCAAGCTGGCGGCCAAGTATGGCGAAAGAATGACCCCTTATAATCCCCCGGATGACTGGCCTGACTCCTCCACAGAGATCGTGTTTGCGGAAGTATTCAAGAGTCCTGTGAACAAGAATAATTACCTGCTTTTAATAGGGGCAAAAGACCTGGGTAGCATGATTTTTCTGGAGAATTTCAATCCATTCACGGCATGGTTCGACTCGTATGTCTACAAATACCGTGCCGGGAGCAAAAAAGAATACGTTATCCCTCGAAGACCGTAAACCCTGCGGGTAAATTCCGAATCAACTGTAAACTGTGAACTGTAAACTCAACATGCCACCAACACCATGAAAACTAAAATCATAATACCACTGATCACGATTGCGCTGCTACTTGCAGCGTGCGGAAAAAACGAGCAACCGGCGGGTAAAACCGCCCCCAGGGACAAGGCGGCGACCGCAGCCATGCTAAAGCAAGCCGACATAGACCCTAATGATGTGTTCTATGCCGGTAGAAAAGGCGAAAAGGTGACCATCCGGTGGGATGCAGACTTCTCAGACTGCAAGGGAATCAGCATATTCCGGAATGCGTTGGATGAACCCAATAACAGCCGGCTTGTTGCGAAACTACCCGCAGGCAGCACGGAATATGTGGATACAGTGCCCAACGCGCGCGTTTTCTGGTATTGGCTGGCCATCGATATGGACGGTGATAAAACAAAGCGCATTGGCCCGGTGCGAGCCAGGGCGGATTCCAGCACAACGACAAAATACACCAGCGCTGCAAAAAATATTACGCTTATCGCGCAACGCACCCAGTCTGCCGTGGTTGTCGCCTGGGATTTGCCAAGCGGAAAATACAAGGATATTGTCATCAGACGACGAAACAAACCTGAATTGCCGTATGGGCGGGATCAACGGACGCGGCTGATTGTTCACAACGCCAGTGAGCGGAGCGGAGATTTGGTGGACCAACTGCCGGATCCGAATGCCGATTATTGGTATTGGCTTGAAGCGACGAAGGAAGATGGCTCCGTGATTACGAAGGGGCCGATCAAGGCCAAATTTGAAGCCGCGAGCATGCCACAAGGCCAGTCGAAGAACCAACCGAAGAAGAGCCAGCCAAAAAGCAAGACGAAGGGGAAGCCGAAGAGCACGCCGAAGAAGTAGACATGACCGACGGAGCCGGCGGCCTGCCTCTTCCCGCTTTTCGGCACCAACAACACTGCCAAACACACATGAAAACAAAAATCGTCATGCTATTACTGCCTGATGCGAATGCTGATTATTGGTATTGGATCAAAGCGACCCGGCAGGATGGTTTGGTGATTTCCAAAGGGCCGATCAGGGCTGAATTTGGCGTCAAATAATTAAAAACTGAATCTTCGATTTCATTCCTGTTTTTTCAGAATCAGTTTCACGTTTTTGTTTTCGGGCGTGAGGGTGATTTCGACGGGGGCGGTGACTTGGTAGTCGCCGTAGAAGCCGCGGAAGGCGATGGTTGCGGCGGCGGCAGCGGTCGCGGTGGTGGCGGTGGTGGCGGTGGCGATGACCGCGGCGGGCAATGCCCATCCCGTGCGTAACAATGTGAAATGTTTCCTGTTTTTATTCATTTTGTCGTTCTGTGTTTGCCTCGTGTGATGCTGTCGTGCTGCCGGACTTTTTGCACTGGTAGACCGGGGCGTTTGCTTTGGCAATGCTTTTGGCGATTTTCTCCGGGCGGCAATCGGGTCGCGCTGAATAATCCTTGGACGCTTGGACGGCGCGCCCCCCAACCCCTTTCCCGCCCTAAAACAACCAACCCGATTCTCATCGACTCCCAACAATTAAAGTCGATTTACCCCGCCCGCTCCTCCTAAATCCCCCGCGTGATAGACCATCTTGCCATCCTCGCCCCCGGCCTCCTCGGCGCCTCCGTCGCCAAGGCCGCCCGCGCCCGCGACGCCGCCCGCCGCATCACCCTCTGGTCGCGCCGCCCCGAAACCCGCGCCGCCCTCCGCGCCCAACCCTGGGCCGACGCCATCGCCGAAACCCCCGCCGACGCTGTCCGCGACGCAAACCTCGTCATCCTCGCCGCCCCCGTTGAAAAAATAATCGACCTCGCCGCGCAAATCTCCCCCACCCTCCCCCGCGGCGCCATCGTCACGGATGTCGGCAGTGTGAAAACCCGCATCTGTGAAAAATGCGCCGCCGCGATGCCCCCGCACGCCACCTTCATCGGCTCGCACCCCATGGCCGGCAGCGCAAAAACCGGCTGGGAAAACGCCACCGATGATCTCTTCATCGGCCGCACGGTTTTCGTGACCCCCACCGAACAAATTGCGGATTGCGGATTTCGGATTTCGGATTTGGGGGCCTGCGACCCCGAGTCTGCGCCGCGCAGCGGCGCGCTGTTGCCGCCGCAGGCGGCCAAATCCGCAATCCGAAATCCGCAATCCGAAATCCTCTGCGCCTTCTGGCGCGCCCTCGGTTCCACCCCCGTCATCCTCACCCCGCGAGAACACGACGAAATCGTCGCCCACATCAGCCACCTCCCCCAAGTCCTGGCCACGACCCTCGCCGCGTTCCTCGCGCAAAAAAATCCCCAATGGCGCGCCCACGCCGGCAACGGCCTCCGCGACACCACCCGCATCGCCGCCAGCGACGCCACCATGTGGCTCGAAATTTTCCAGCAAAACCGCGCTGAAATCCTCCGCGCCCTCGACGCCTTCCAATCCGACCTCGCCACCCTCCGCGCCGCCCTCGACCACCAAGACCACCCCGCCCTCCGCGCCCGACTGGAAGGCGGCAAAAAATTCCGCGACACGCTATGAACGCTCTTCCCGCGCAACTTCCCATCGTGCCCATCACGCGCCCCGTCACTGGTGCCGTCACCCTCCCCGGCTCCAAAAGCCTGACCAACCGCGCCCTCCTCCTCTCCGCCCTTAGCGACGCCCCCGTCACCCTCACCGGCGCGCTCTTCAGCGAGGACACCGAAATCATGATAACCGCGTTGCGCACCCTCGGCCTCACCATCACCGCTGACCGCGCCGCCTGCACCATCCGCATTTCCGACCAGCAAAATCTTTTCAATCCGAAATCCGAAATCCACGTCGGCCTGGCCGGCACCGCCGCCCGCTTTCTCACGGCGCTCTGCGCCGCCGCGCCGCGCGGCGTCTACCGCATCGACGGCGTCCCGCAAATGCGCAAACGCCCCATGCGCGGCCTCCTCGACGCCCTCCGCTCCCTCGGCGCCGACATCCGCTGCCTCGGCGAAGAACACCATTTCCCCATCGAAATCCACGCCCGCGCCCTGCGCGGCGGCCCCGTCACAATCGACGCCACTGAAAGCAGCCAAATGCTCTCCGCGCTCCTCATGGTTTCCCCCCTAGCCGCCGCCCCCCTCGACATCCACCTCACCGCCCCCGTCCGCGAACCCTTCGTTCAAATGACCAAAAACCTCATGGCGCAATTTGGTTGGGGAGCGCACGCGTCCCGCGTGCCCTGTCAGGCGTCCCGCCGGACAGAGGATTTGGGCGAGACGCCCAAACCAGCACGCGAGACGCGTGCGCTCCCCCACCCCTACCATTCCCCCGGCACCTACTCCATCGAACCCGATGCCACCGCCGCCAGTTATTTTCTCGCGCTTCCACTCGTCACCGGTGGCTCGCTCACGCTTAACGCGCTTCGCAGCCCCGCCTCTGACAGCCTCCAAGGCGACATCCGTTTCGCCACCGTCCTGGCTGAACTCGGCCTCAACATCCAAGAAACTCCCGCCGGCCTGGTCGCATCCTTCAATCCGCAATCCGCACTCCGCAATCCGCAATCGCGAGATTTTTCCGAATTCTCCGACACCTTTCTCACCCTCGCCGCCCTAGCCCCGCTGCTCCCCTGCCCCACGCGCATCACCGGCATTGCCCACACCCGCAAACAAGAGACCGACCGCGTTTCCGGCGCGGCGCGCGAACTCACGCGGCTCGGCCAGCGCGTCATCGAGACCGAGGACTCGCTCGAAATCCATCCGTGCCCGCTGCGCGCCGGGCAGACCATCCAGACCTACGGCGACCATCGCTTCGCGATGAGTTTTGCGATTCCCGGCTGTTACGACTTGCGCGGCGACGGGCACCCGTGGCTCACCATCGACAACCCGGCGTGTTGCGCGAAAACGTTTCCGAACTTTTTTGAAGTGCTGGAGAGCGTGCGGCGGGGGGCGACCTAAATCGACCTAAGTCGATCCTTCCTCACTCCACACCACACTCCACACCACACACCACATTTTTCCCATGCCAACCATGCCACCCTTCATCACCATCGCCATCGACGGCGGCGCGGCCGCCGGGAAATCCTCCACCTCGCGCGCGCTCGCCGAACGCTTCCACC
>Ga0209629_10000237_pt1 | contig 28265 bp, 27 predicted proteins | sample TergutCu122P5_FD_187286 | JGI IMG/M metagenome (GOLD analysis project Ga0209629, IMG submission 187286) | Cubitermes ugandensis P5 segment gut microbial communities from Kakamega Forest, Kenya - Cu122 P5 (SPAdes) (version 2) | ecosystem: Host-associated > Arthropoda: Insects > Digestive system...
CATGCTCCCTTGTCTGGCGTGTGCGGTCCAGGAGAGCAGTGATGACGATTTCGGCGAAACGATCCATGAATCCTGCCACAAACTGGAACTTCATGATTCAGAGTTAGAGCGTTACCTGCGGCTTCGCGCGTATCGTGAACGATTCGGGGTGCCGCTGTTTGACGATCCGTTGTTTGTCAAACGGGCATGTCTCGAAGCCGGGATGGGTGACAGCGTTCGGACTCAATAAAGACCAAAGGGGCGGGAAATCATGCGCATACTACTCACCGGCAAAGACGGCCAACTCGCCTGGGAGCTCCGGCAAAGGCTGGCACAAAACCATGACGTGATTGCGGTCGGACGCGAAGAGATCGATTTTCGCAATGCGTCGCTTTTGCATGACATGCTCCGAAAACTGCCGAAACTTGACATGATCGTCAACTGCGCGGCGTACACCGATGTCGACCGTGCGGAACGGGAACCGTTGATACCCGAACTGATCAATGTCGAAGCACCGGCGATACTGGCCGCCGAAGCGGACCGGTGCGGAATTCCGATCATCCATTTTTCGACGGATTACATTTTTGATGGCAAGAAGGGAACAAATCCTTACACGGAAAAAGACCGCCCGAACCCGTTTTCCGTTTACGGTTGGAGCAAACTTGCCGGGGAACAGCGTGTGCGCGAACTATGTGAAAAGCATTTGATTTTCCGTGTCAGCGGCTTGTACGGAACGAGACGCCGGAATTTTTTGACGACGATGCTGAAATTTTTGGCTGCCGGCGAATCGCCACGCGTCGTGGACGACCAGGTCGTTTCGCCGAACTGGTGTCCGATGGTCGCCGAAGCGGTCGAACATGTCATAAACCGGATTTTCAACGGCATGAAAACCGAATACGGGATTTTTCACCTGACCGGCACCGGCAGCACGACATGGTACGAATTTGCACGCATGATTTTTGAAAAAATGTCAACGCTTCATAAAAAACCGCTCATTACCCCGCAAGCCGTCAGTTCGGAAGAATACGGTGCCGAAGCGAAACGACCGGCTTATTCCGTCCTGAACCCGAACAAGTTCACCCAGACCTTCGGTTACGTGTTACCAAACTGGCAAACACAGTTTTTGCATTGCGTGAATGTGATGACTTCCCTGCGAGAAGCACAATAGGATAAACATCATGGATTCGCGAGAAAAAATACACAGCCTTGAAATCAATGTCGCGTTGGCGTGCAATCTCAAATGCGAGTATTGCTCCCATTTGGGACGGTTCATGAAAGGCATCCTCTCGTGGGAAGAGATTGAACTTTGGTATCAGTCATGGAATCAGAAAATCCTTCCGGGCTGTGTGCGAATCCTGGGAGGCGAACCGTTATTGCACCCGGATTTGGAAAGAATCCTTCGTGAGACGAAAGAATACTGGCCGGATTCGCGCATGGAACTCGTCACGAACGGCTTGTTGCTTCACAAAAGTTCTCCCGAACTGTTGTCCCTCATTCAGGACATTTCGTGCCAGGTGAAAGTCACGAAACATTTTGACGATCCCGGCTACAACAAATTGTTTGATCGTGGAATCGCGGTGCTTCGTCAATACGCCATTGAACCGGCTGTGGAACAAAGTCATCTCCGTTGGCGAAAATGTTATCAGATCGACCCGGAAGACAATGCCAAACCGTTTCAAAGCGACCCGCAAAAGGCGTGGGAAAATTGCTTTATCAAGAACTTTTGCACAACGCTGTTTGACAACAAACTTTATCGCTGTTCGATTTTGGGGTGTTTTGCTTATGCACGCCAAAAAGGATTCGTTTTGGAATCATGGAATGTCGCATTGGAATATCAGCCGCTATCGCATCACTGCTCGCGTGAAGACATCCGGGCCATGATGAACCAGGGTGCCTGTACCCAATGTAGTATTTGTCCGGAAAAACATGAATACGCCACGCCTTACGAAAAGATGAATCCATTTGGATTACCGATCTTGCAAACCGCCTTTTCAGGGAAATCGTCATGAACCATACCATAAGAATCAAAGTTTTACAATCCATGCAAGGCGATCTGGAATACTTTCCGTGGAGCGAAAAGATCAATCGCAGTTACTGCGAACGTCATGGCTATGAATACGTCGTTTCCAGAGACGAGCCACGACGAGACCGCCATGTCAACTGGCAAAAGATTATCGACATCATGCAGCACTTGAATGACTGCGATTATCTCCTGTTCATGGATGCCGATGCCCATTTTTACAGCCATGAACTGAAAATCGAAGAAGAGTTGATTCCGCTCATGAACGAGAAAGAGATTTTGATGGCACAGGACATCGGGGACGAATCATCACGTTGGCATCCCAGCTTGCCGAACGCCGGTGTCATTTTGATGAAAACTGATGAAAAAACTCGTGAATTTTTTAAATTTTGGGATCGTTGCCCGGAATTGAATGAAAATTGTCGTTGGGATTGGCCGCCACTTCAACTCGGGTTGTGGTGTGTTGTGCTTCCAAATTTTCCTGGTTCGGTACAAATTCATTCCAATTACTATATGATTCAAGGCCGCTATGGACAATATATTCGCCATTACGTGTCCACGCCGAATGAAGAACGAACACGGAAAATGCGGGAATTTTGTGAACAACGAAATATCAAGTGATAAGTATGCTCAAGACCGTATTCACGCTAAACAGACAAAATATTTTGCAAATCCATTTCACGATTTCTGCGCTTTCCATGCGCTAAACCAAACCAAAAGGAGACCCCAATCATGTTCCCACTCATTCGCCTTGCGATGCAGGTATTTTTAAAGCCGTATTCTCTGGGCGACAAAGCGTCTTGCAAAAAGTTCCTGGAAAATCTGATCGCACTCGTCAAGCCGTTGGTGGCCCAGACGAAAACCGTCCTAGATGACAGGATATTGCAGCATCTTGAGTACATTCTCAAGACCGACGCTCTATTCGACTGGTTTTACAAACTGATCGCAGATCAATTTTCGACAAGCGAAATTGTTTTTGAGGACGTCAATGACGCCGAACTGATTGCCATTGTCGAGCAATCGTCGCCGGAACCGATGCCGGAAATGATCAGTCCGGTTTTGATCGTGTCGCTGGTCATGCAGATTATTTCGCTGATCAACGCGATCAAAAAAGCAAAACTGGAATAAATCCACATTCGTTTCAGTTCATCGCGGGATGCACAGGATTTGAAGACAACCATAAAAAATCCTTTGAGGATGGAAATAAAGCGTTCAACCTGACGATTCCGTTTTGAAATTGAGATGAGAAGAGGCACAACCCCATGACAACAAAAAAACTGATTTTATTGACCATTCTCCTGATTTCGGCCTGTTGTAATCAACCGGTGTTCGGACAGGAACTTGTCGGGCCGGAAAAAACAATCCCTGGAACGCTGGCGATGTTTGAAATCACGCCGCCACAGGTCGCCGACTGGACGATCACGTCGGTGGAAACGACGGAACACGTTTTCAAACCCGATACGTCTACAAATCGTTTGTATTTTGCGACGCCGGTGCCGGGAACGTATCACATTGTTGCCGCGATCATCGTTGACGGCAAGCCGCAGTTGCTCACCAAAACGCTGATCAACGGAAACGATGACAAAATCCCGCCGGTTCCAAAACCGCCTGTTCCGCCGTTACCAGAGCCAACGCTTGTAACATGGATTCAAACACAACTGCCGCTTCTTGTCAAGGGCGGGAATCTCTCTTCCGAGCGAATCCAGGTGGGAAAATGTTTTGAACAGGTCGCCCAAAAAATCGAGAGCGGCACGATCAAAACCGCCCAAAATGCCAGGACACAATTGCAGATCGCCTTGACCGGCGCATTGGCAATGGCGTCGAATACGGCGATAGACGATTGGTACGATTTTTTGACGCTACTCAGTCGGCAGATGGAAACGGAACTCGGAAAGGACATCAACAATGTTAACGCCGTGAAAAACGTGTTCAAAACGGTCGCCGAAACATTGTCAACAAATCTTCAGAATTCCGCCCCGAAACCTCAAGGTTACCCGAATTACAGAAAATTGCCTGGAACGCGAGGGTTCTCATTGTTTCGTTAATGAGAATTTCGGCTCGACAAATGTCACATAAAAGGAGAAAAAATCGTGAAATTTTATTCCCAATATCAGGAAGACCGTTTTTTATATGAATCGGGACTTCTTCCGGAGAGGGGCGTTTTCGTGGAGATCGGTGCCTCGGACGGTGTCACGGGATCAAATACGAAAATGCTTGAAGAAACAGGCTGGAGCGGACTTTGTGTCGACGCCGATCCCAGATGGTTTGAGGCACTCACCAAAACGAGGAAAAAAATTCTGCAAGCTGCGGTGGCGGAGTATGACGGAATCACGGAGTTTTATCTGGATGGCGATCCGACGTTAAGCGGCATTTCCCCGCCGGGATTTCATCAAGCGACAAAAATCCACGTTCCATGCCTGAGACTGGACACCATCCTTGATCATTTTCAAATGGTTCCCGATCTGATCAGTATTGATACGGAAGGAACGGAGGTCGATGTTTTGAATTCTTTTGACATTGATTTCTATTCTCCGGAAATCCTGATCGTCGAATATCTTTCCCAGCAACTGGATACTTCGGAACGAATCGCGGATTATTTTCACGAACATCCGCGTTACCGGATGATTCACCGCAGTGAAAGCAATCAGATTTGGCTTTTTCAGTAGAAAACCAAACAGAACATATCTCAAGGAAAATACGAGGCAAGCAAATGAAAACGGAAGAAACACCGGGCTGTATGCGTGAAGGGTGGCTCCCGGAAAGTCATCCGGAATCGGGATTCGACGTCTGGAACGATCTTCAATCGTACAACGAAGACGACGAACGGGAAACAACGACGCAGCCGCTTTGGCTGTGGAGCCAAGTCACGCCACGGACGGAAACGGCCAAAATGCGAATGCTGTACCGGAAAATCCAAAGAGTGAGGACTCCGTTAATCCGCATAACACTCCCGTTGCTCAAAAGCCGTTGGATATCGATCAAACTGAATCCGTACCGGTTTCCGTTCATGAACTTCCCAAGAAGAACAAAAACCGAAGGCTCTTCTCCGAAACCGGGTTGAGATACAAAATCACAAAGATTTTCGACGCGAACCACGCCAAATACCGCGAAACAGACGAAAAAAAGAGATGAATTTTAGCGTTTTTCGCGTAAGTTTCGCGTGTTTGGCGTCAAAAAATGAACAAGGGATGACATCAACCTGAAACCGAATATGAGCCAAACCGAAAACCTCACGAGCCAAGAAGGTGACCACAAATGAACCGAGTGAATATAGCGTAGCCGGTATGGGCGGCAGCCTTCGGCCTCGCGCAAACGCCCTGCGTTGCAGGGCTTGCCGTGTCCCGCTTCCGGAATTTTCAACCGGCTTGAGTATATCTGATGGAAATGTTTGCCGTAATGACAGTGTTTTGGTCGGACTCCAGCGGCATCGTTAAAAGAATGTATTCCAAACAAGGAAAATGTCAAGGAAAATCAATATGAGCACATTTTATGAATCGACAGATTATGCCCGCGAGGGCTGGCTCCCGGAAAGCCATCCGGAATCGGGATTCGACGTCTGGAACGACCTTCTCTCGTACAACGAAGATGACGAACGTGAAACGACGACCCAACCGCTGGTCGTCCCGTGGATCACGTTTGAAAAACGAGTTGCCGAACAGAAAAAGCTGCGGGACACGCTCCGCGACCAGGGTTTTTGTTTTTGGCCGTGGGTGATCGCCAAACATTTTGGCATCGACTGGCTTGACTTCAATCAGGGAAATCGTGGCTCCTGTGCCGCATGTTCCACGAACAATGCCGTCAATGCGATGTTGCTCATTCATCTCGCCGATGGTTACCGGTTCAAGTACAAGCGGTTCAATCCGTATCCGACATGGGAACTCGGCAAACGCGATGCGAACTATCGCGGCGAAGGGGCATCCCTTTCGATGATGCTGACCTGTGCCAACAAACGCGGCATGTTCGACGTTGAAAAAGTCGGTACTTACGACCAATCGCTCCAAACGCCGCCCAAGTACACGGAAGAATTTTTCGAGGATGCGGAAAAATGTCAGATCGGGGCTTGTTATCTTGGTGATTTTCACGGGAAGGAACTCGCACGCATCGTGTTCGATTGCCTTGCCTCCGGTTATCCGATCGTGTTCGGAAACAGTGTTGCCGTATCGCAAAACGTGAAATACGAGAACAAGATCAAAACGGCGATCAACAGAGGTTCGTGGATGCACGCCACGGCGCGTGTCGCTTATCGAAAAGAAAACAACGCCGAATACATCGCGCACCAGGGCTCGTGGGGCAAATACTGGGAGACCGGCAAATATGAGTCGGAACCGGCGTCGATTGTTTGGGAAAGTTTTGAAACGTTTTCGCAAGCGTGCAACGGCCGTTATGCCGACGCCTTCGCCATTTGTATGCTCGAAGGGGAAATCGTGGAAAACGACGACCACAATATTACGCCGGTCAGAATTGGAAGAACATGATGTACGACCTTGCCAAATGTCTGTTTTTGTCAGGGACGATCACGTTGTTTGCGAATGTTCCCGAAATGTTTGAGTGGCCGATTGAAAAAATCGGATTCGGAGCGTTACTGTTTTTCATCATCTGGACGTATATGAAAACCATTTTGCCGAAAACGCAGGAAGAGATGGGTGAAAAAAACAAGCGAATCGAATGTCTCATTGCTGAGATCGCCAAGTTGAATGAATTGCGGGCCAAAGACCAGATCATCATCGCCGCACTCCTTCGTGAAGTGAAACAAAACCCCGTCATGGGCGGCAACCTTTCGCTAAACACGATTCAGGAACGGATCGATTTGGATGACTTGGACAAACTGTCAGAAAAGACTGCCGCAGCCGGCAGGGGCGATAGCCTTCGGCCTCAATAATTCGCCCTGCGATGCAGGGCTTGCCATAAACAGCTTCAATAGTGATGAGTTTGACATGAACGACGACAAAGAAATTCCGAAAGTGACCACGTACCAACTGGTCAGCCGCTATACACGGGCACTCTCCCGTTGGATCAAGGCGGGAAGGCCGGTACGAGCGGAAGCGGAGATACTCCGTATTTATGATGATCATTGTCAACCGTGCGAAGCGATTGACGAAACCACCTCATCATGTCGTCATTGCGGCTGCCGGGTCAATACCTCGACCATCGCCCCGCTCAACAAAATTGCAATGCAAACCGAAAATTGTCCAATACAAAAGTGGTAAGAGCAGGAGAGTCAGAAATGTACAATTTGTCCGTCGCGGCGATGTTCCGCAACGAGAATTCGTGGCTGGAGGAATGGATACGGTATCACAAGACCGTCGGTGTTGAACATTTTTACCTGTTTAATGACGATCCTGATACCTGTGTTTCCGACAAAATCCTGGAACCGTATCTCAAACAGGGGCTCGTCGAGAATATTCATGTGAGTGAACTGACCGGTCTTGACACACTTTCCGGCAACGACTGGGTCAAGCGGATTTATGGCGTCATGTTTGAAACGGCGTCGGGAAACACACGATGGCTGGCGATGACGGATTTGGATGAATTCATCCTGCCGAAAAAACAGGACGATCTCCGCGAACTCCTTGCCGGTTATGAGGAACACTGCGGCCTGGCGATGAACTGGCAAATTTTCGGGACGAACGGTTACGTCAAACGTCCGCCGACGCAGACCTGTCACCTGCTTCACCGCGCGGAAACGCATTGGCAACCGAACCGGTTTTTCAAGAGCATCGTGAAGCCCGATCTTGTGATTCACGAAATGATTTACGATTCGCACCATTTTCCCTGTACGACCGGACGAACCGTCAATGAAAACCATGAACCGGTGGCCGGCGTGACGCATGAGATTTCCACGGAAATCATCCAATTGAATCATTACACCCTTCGCTCGTGGCAGGATTTTTGGGAAGTGAAAGCGACACGCCCCCGTTACAACGGCGCGGCCCCCTGCGATGAGCAATACTTCGATTTTCACGACCGTAATGAAGTTTTCGACGATGAAATCAAAAAACGATTCGGAAATCTCGTCAATAATCCATAAAAAAGAGTGAAATCATGGAAAGAATATTGATCACAGGGATCACCGGGCAGGATGGAGCCTATCTTGCCCGATACCTTCTCGCAAAAGGTTATGAGGTTCACGGCATCCGGCGTCGGAGTTCCATTGAGAATACGGAACGGCTTGAACTTTTGTTGGGGAACGATTTTCGACGGATTCACCTGCATTACGGCGACGTGACGGACTTGTGCAGCCTGTTCCGAATCGTGCGAATGGTTTGTCCGGACGAAATTTATCATCTGGCGGCACAGTCGCATGTGCATGTGTCTTTTGAGACACCGGAATATACGGGGAATGCGGATGCTTTGGGGACGCTGCGCATGCTTGAAGCCATTCGCCTGAGCGGTCTTGCCGGGAAAACACGATTTTACCAGGCGTCCACATCGGAACTGTTCGGCAATGCCCGTCCGCCTCAATCGGAAGCGACGCCGTTTGCACCATGCAGCCCTTATGCCGCCGCAAAACTTTATGCTTATTGGACGACGGTGAATTATCGTGAAGCGTACAACACGTTCGCTTGTAACGGCATCCTGTTCAATCATGAAAGTCCTTTGCGCGGTGAAACGTTTGTGACGCGAAAGATCACGCAGGGGATCGCACGAATTGAAGCGGGTTTTCAGGAAAAAATCATGCTCGGCAATCTTGATGCCAGACGGGATTGGGGCCATGCGGAAGATTACGTCGAGGGGATGTGGATGATGTTGCAACAGGACAAGCCGGATGATTATGTTCTCGCCATCGGCGAGTCCCATTCGGTACGGGAATGGGTAGAAGTTGCTTTTGCGGTTACGGATCGTGAAATCCAATGGCAAGGGGAAGGAATTTCGGAAAGAGGAATTGACCGAAAAACGGGAAAAACGCTCGTCGAAATTGACCCGGCCTGTTTTCGACCGACCGATGTCGGTCACCTTTGCGGCGATGCCTCCAAAGCAAACCGGCAACTGGGCTGGCAACCGAAACACACCTTTGAAGAGATCGTTCGTGAAATGGTTTTGCATGACAGGAAAAAATGGAGTCGAAGATGAACGGACAAAGCAAGATTTACATCGCAGGTCACACGGGACTTGTCGGTTCCGCCGTCTGCCGGAAACTCTCAAGTTCGGGATACACGAATTTGGTTTTCAGGACTCATGCGGAACTTGATCTCCGTGATCCGTGGGCGGTTCGATGTTTTTTTCAGAGCGAACGCCCGACTCATGTGATCCTGGCCGCAGGGAAAGTCGGCGGTATTGCCGCGAACAATACGCGAAGGGCGGAGTTCCTTTATGACAATCTCATGATCGCAGCCAACGTCATTCATGCCGCAAAATTATACGATGTCAAAAAATTGTTAAACCTCGGTTCCTCCTGTATTTATCCGCGGGATGTGGAACAACCGATTCGTGAATCGACATTGCTTTCGGGAAAGGCGGAACCGACCAATGAACCGTATGCGATTGCGAAAATTGCAGGAATCAAACTCTGCCGGGCCATGCACGAACAGTACGGCTGTGATTTTTTCAGTGTCACCCCTCCGAACCTTTTCGGGCCATACGACCGGTTTGACGGGATAAAATCCCACGTTCTCCCGGCACTGATTCGAAAATGTCATTTGGGAAAACTTGTGATGGATGGAGACAAAGAAGCGATTGAACGGGACTTCCGAAAATGGAACCCGTCGAATCATGTTTCACTTGACGAGCTTGGTATCGGGAAAGATCATCTCACGTTATTTGGAACGGGATTGCCTTATCGCGAATTCCTTCACGCGGACGATTTGGCTTCCGCCGTAGTGATGCTTTTGGAACAATATCATGCGACTGAAACCGGGGAACACATCAATGTCGGAAGCGGCAAGGAAATATCGGTCCGGAACCTTGCCGCACTGATTGCGGAAATCGTCGGCTATCGAGGGGAAATTCGGTGGGATCATGACAAACCGGATGGAACGCCACGAAAACTGATGGACAGTTCCCGTATCCGTGAGATAGGCTGGAAACCGAATGTGACGCTGGAAAACGGAATTCGTGAAACCTACCAATGGTATACCGCAGCCGGTATGGGCGGTAGCCTTCGGCCTCAATAAAACGCCCTGCGTTGCAGGGCTTGCCGCAACAAACTTCGATAATTTCTAACCGGCTTGAGTATGTTTGAATGCCGTTGGAATGGAGAACAGACCATGAAAACGCATCTATTGATTCCGAAACTCAAACAGACCGTTTGGGGGAAGGAAGGATGTGTGGAAAGTGCCGGATGGCCGTTTGTCATCAAATGGCTTGTCACGGAAGCCCCGCTTTCGGTTCAGGTTCATCCGAAAACGGGAGCTTTGCCGGATGCGGAGATATGGTGTGTGGTCGATGCCCAACCGGAAAGCCGGATTCATATCGGGTGGACGCGAAACGTCTCTCGTGAAGAGATTTTGCAGGCTTTGCATGAGAAAAAGATCACCTCGCTCATGAACGAGTACCGCCCGGTTCGCGGGGATTGTTACATGATTCCGGCGGGAACCGTCCATGCGCTGGGAGCGGGGGTGATGGTTTGGGAAGTGGCCCCTGTCGGGAACATCACTTTGCGATTGGATGATTGGGGACGTTGTGACGCATCAAGACCGTTGCAAATTGAAGAATGCCTTGAAATTCTCACATGAAATGAGGAAACAACAGATGTGGTATGAACAAACACGTAAAAAGCGGATACTGCCGGCACAAGTCGTCGATTTTTTCGGCGGCTGGGAAAATGACATGACGCTCATGACCGTTTTGGCAAGAGAATACGACATCAGAATGGTGGAACACCCGTCGGTGATTTTTTGTCATCAATTCGGGGAAGAGCACAAAAAATACGATTGTCCGAAAATCTTCAGCGTCGGGGAACCGTGGGAAATTCAACCGGAACAGTATGATTTTCGGGTGACATTCGATTATGACGAAACGGAAACATCGGTTCGTTTCCCGCATTATGGCTATTATTTTCAGGGAACATCATTATGCAAAAACCTTGCTGCTGATGACGTGAAGAAAATTCTTGGGAAAAAAACGAAGTTCTGCAATTTCGTTTATTCCAATGGATGGCCGCAGGAACGAATCCGGTTTATGGAAATGCTTTCCAAATACAAAACCGTCGATTGTTGCGGTCATCTCAGGAACAACACGGGAACGACGGTTCCCGGAAGACATTCCGGGCCGGAAAAAATACGCTTCCTCTCGGATTATAAATTCACCATTGCGTTTGAAAACAGCGTCCAGGTCGGCTATACCTCGGAAAAAATTTGTGCCCCGATGATCGCACACTCCCTGCCGATTTATTACGGCAATCCGGAAATTCACCGCGATTTCAATCCGGAATCGTTTGTGAACGTGCATGATTGCCATTCGTTTGAAGAAGCAGTGGACAGGGTGGTCGAATTGGATCAAAACGACGATCTTTATCTTCAAACAATGGTAAAGCCGTGGTTCCATCACGATATTCCCACCCCTTACGTCGACACGCATTTGTTACTCTCCCGTCTGGTCCGTTGGATTGAAGAACATCATCTTTCCGTCGAACCTGACATTTGTCACCATCATTTTTAGCTTACAACCTGTCTCCCGAAAATTGGCCGTTTGAAGATAGAAAACCATCTTTTTTGAGACTGACAAACAAGGAAACTTCCTCATGACAAACTGTCCCGACAATCGCATTCAGATTCTTGACGCCAAAGTCCATGCCGGCAATGTCGGCATGGATGACATGTTGGGTTACGACGATTTGGAAACCAGTGTTCCCAAAGAATACCGATCCTGGAACACAATCAGTGCCCACGGCCCTTCCGAACTGACCATTCATATTGTCAAGCCTGTCGAACTCGTCGGCTGCATGAACGGTTCGATGCGTGTCTACCGCGAAGACGATATTATATTCGCCGTCAGTGGCGATGCCATTGATGCGCTGCACGGCCCTTGGGATGTCACGCGGTCGGTCGTTTTGGCACCGGGAAAGCATGTTCTTTCGGTTGAGTATTCGGGCAACCCGGAATACTGCCACTCCCTCTGGATGTATCGAACCATCACCAAAGACATTGCGACTCCCGAAAACACGGTGTTTGCCACAGCAGCGGCATTCGGTACAAACTTTGAAAATGCCACAAAGATTTTCCGGCGTTCGGCGGAACATTTCGGATTTCCAATCACGTTTGTTGATCAGGGCAAGGAGTTCAAGGGTTATTACGAACACAAAATCAAGGCGATGGGCATGGAACTGAGACGCCAAAAAGAACTCGGCAAAACATTTGCGTTCATGCTTGATTGCCGCGACATTTTCTTTTTGCATCCGATTCAGACGGTTCTGGCAAAGTTCAACGCCCTCTACGAAGACCGGCTCATTTTCAACGCCGATTTCGTCGGAGAAACCTGGCCGGTGGACAAGATATGGTTTTTGCGAATTTTGCAGCATCTCAAGGAGAAGAGTTATGTCTGCCTCAATGCGGGATTCATCGCCGGAAAGATTGAAACCATACTCGCGGCGATGGACAAAATCGAAGAGATGCGTGCGGAGTTCTTCTCCGGTTCACCAAAACATCCGATTTTGGCCAGAGTTTTTGCGGAGCAGGGATTGCATCACCAACAGAATGACCAGTTATGGTATCACCTCTGCCTGGCCTTGTTTCCAGAACTGATCGAAGTCGATGAGAAAAAATTGCTCGCAACGTTCATCAAGGATTTTCCGAAACGTGAGCCGCGATTCAACGACGATTCAATGGCGCTGGACACGATTTGCAAGGCATCGGTCATTCACGGTGCCTACCCTTCTCATCACCCCGACTGGGAAGACTGGGCAAATCAAATGATGAAACTTTCGTAACAGCAGGCATATCAGAATAAGGAATATCACCATGAATTACTTAACGGCATGTGCGATTTTTCGTCAGGAGAATTCCTGGCTGAATGAATGGATACGGTATCACCGGACAATCGGCGTGGAACATTTTCTGCTGTGCAACGACGAGGACGATACTCATGTTTCGGATCGGATTCTTGAAAAATACGTCGAACAAGGTCTCGTGAAAAACATTCATGTTCGTGATCTGTATGGAACCATCCGTGAAGACCGGTACTGGCGTCAAAAAGACGTTTACCGTGAAATGATCCGTCGCAGTATCGGTCAAACGACCTGGCTGGCGATCATTGATCTGGACGAATTCATTTTGCCGCGAAGTTGTGGCGACCTCCGGGAACTGCTTCGGGACTACGAAGATCATGCCGGTCTGGGAATGAACTGGTGTATTTACGGCTCAAACGGCCATGTCACACGACCTCCGACGCAAATCAACCACTTGCTCTGCCACAGTGATCAAAACTGGGAACCGAACAAATACATCAAGAGCATCGTGAGACCGGAAAAGGTCATTCTCGACAAGATTTACGACGTACATCATTTTCCAACCGAAGGAGGTGATTCCGTCAATGAAAATCATGAGCCGATCCACTGGATGAGACACGACATCTCGACGGAAAAAATCCGGGTGAACCATTACGTTCTCCGATCCTGGCAGGATTTTTGGGAAGTCAAGGCGGCAAGACCACGATTCAACGGATTCGGAGACTTTGATGAAGAGTATTTTCACTTCCACGACCGGAATGATGTCTTTGATGATGAAATCTCGCAACGGTTCGGACATGTTTTGGAGGATACGGCACCTTATGAAAAAACAGCAATAACTGATTTGCATATCGAAAAACCACGTATCAAAGTCATCCAATACATGCAAGGTAACCTGCAATACTTTCCGTGGAGCGAGACGGTCAACCGGCATTACTGTGAACGGCACGGTTACGAATATGTTCTTTCCCGTGAAAAACCACGACCGGATCGTTACGTCAACTGGCACAAAATCCCGGTCATTCTCAATGCACTGAATGACTGCGATTATCTGTTGTTCGTTGATGCCGACGCGATCTTTTACAGCCAGGAATTGACGGTGGAAGAGGAACTGATTCCGCTTCTGGAGGACAAAAAGTTCCTGATCACCAAAGACGGTGTCTGCGAGGCACATCGCGGGAATCTCGGAAGTGAAAACACAGGTGTTTTATTCATGAAGGCGGACGATACTGTGCGAAAACTGTTGGAAGCATGGGATCATACTTCAGACGACCACGAGTGGTCTCGCTGGAACTGGCCATGTGAACAGGGACGGTTCGGTGACATGATCCGGGAACAATTTGCGCCGATCATTCAAACGGTGGACGATTATTACCGGATTAACTCGCTTCATGGACTCTATATCCGACATTACATGGGCGTTTCCAATGAGCAGCGATTGGACAACATGCGTGAGTATTGCAGAAAGCATTTCCAGGAAGATTATGAACGAATCCAAAGCAGGCCAAGTTCGGATTCTCGTGTGGCCATTCCGAATCTGGAAATCAACGTCGCCTTGGGCTGCAATCTCAAATGTGAATATTGTTCTCACTACGGACGCTACATGAAAGGAATCGTGCCGTTGGAAGAACTGGTGCAATGGTACGAGACCTGGAGTCCAAAGATTGTACCGGAAACCGTCAAGATTATCGGCGGGGAACCGCTTTTACATCCAGACATTATTGCCATCGTGAAAGAGACACGGCGTTACTGGCCGGACTCCGAAATCGAGTTCGTCACCAACGGTCTGTTGTTCCCGAAGGCGGATCAGCAATTGTTTTTTACGATCTGTAAACAGGATGTTCGGGTGACTGTTTCCCGGCATTTCGATGACCCGCATTATAACCGGCATTTTACGCAAGCCGTCGAAACATTGCGCATGTATGGGATTGAACCGTATATTCCTCAAAACCATTGGTATTGGATGAAATATTACCAATTGGACGAACAGGGAAAAGCGGTTCCTTACCAAAGTGATCCGCACAAAGCATGGTTGAACTGTTGCGTGAAAAACGTTTGTACGACGCTCATGGACAATAAACTTTACCGATGTCCGCAACTGGCGTGTGGAGCCCATGCCCGGCACAAGGGTGAGCTATCGGATTCCTGGGATACTGTGTTGGAATATCGGCCGCTACTGCCGAATTGCACTCAGGATGACATCAACGTGTTCATTCATGCCGGAGGCTGCGATCAATGTCGTATCTGCCCGGAAACATTCGAATATGCCGACATGTATGAAAAAATCAATCCCTTCGGACTTTATTCGATTAAAAGCTGCCAGGAGGAATGTCATGGATAAATCGACGCCGAAAATCAAGGTTTTGCAATACATCCACGGTAATCAGGAGCATTTTGCAATTAGTGAAAAAGTCAACAGGCTCTATTGCCAACGCCACGGACACGATCATGTCATTGTTCGTACCCTACCGCGAACGGACAGGCACATTTGCTGGCAGAAAATCCCGGTCATCATCCGGGAACTGAAGGATTGTGACTACCTGTTATTCATGGATGCCGACGCCATTTTTTACAGCCATGAACTGACCATTACGGAAGAACTGATCCCACTGATGAATGGGAAAGACATTCTCATGGCACAGGATGTCGGTTGCGAATCACTCCGCTGGACGCCGGGACATCCGAACTCCGGTGTTATGTTGATGAAAAATGAAGTGTCCGTTCGTGAGTTTTTTGAGTATTGGGACAGTGCCTCAGAAATCGACGAATCGACCCGATGGTCATGGCCTCCGGAACAAAAGGCGTTATGGGACGTCGTCATGCCGAAATTTCCCGACATGATCCAAGTCCATTCAGAGTATTATCTGATCCAGGGGCGATACGGTCAATTCATCCGGCATTACATGCTCATGCCCGATGAAGAACGCATTGAAAAAATGCGGACCTTTTGCAGATTCCGAAATATTTTTTAACAGGGGAAAAATGTAAACTGTTCAATCCAAATTGGACATGCAACATGTGGTGAATTCATGTGGAGGAAGAGGTAATGTATTCCAAAGTCAGAGTCATTAATCTTGAAATGAATGTCAGTCTGGCATGTAATTTGAAATGTGAATACTGCTCCCATTTCGGACGCTATATGAAGGGGATTATACCAGTAGAAGATTTGTCATCATGGTATAAAACATGGAATCAAAAAATTGTACCCAATAATGTTCGCGTCATGGGAGGGGAACCTCTTTTGCATCCGGATATTGTTGAAATCATCCGTATGACCAGAAATGATTGGCCTGATTCAAGTGTCGAATTATTAACAAATGGTTTGATGATAGCAAAAATGCAAGAACCTTTTTTTAGTGTGATTCGTGAAAACGGAGTTAATGTACTCATCTCGCATCATTTCGACGATCCTGAGTTCAATAGGATATTTGATGCCGGAGTTAATTTGCTTAAATTTCATGGGATTGAGCCACATGTTCTTCAATGCAATTGGTTTTGGGCAAAATCTTATCGTCTTAACGAAGTGGGACAAGCCGTTCCATTTCGAAGTATCCCGGAAAAAGCATGGCAAAACTGTTTTGTCAAAGGATATTGCACGACACTGCTTGACAACAAATTGTACTGCTGTCCGCAACTTGGCTGTGCCGCTTATGCCAGAAAAATGGGGTATATCGGTGCAGATTGGGATATTGTTTTTGAGTATCAGCCTCTTTTGCCAGAATGTTCACATGAAGAACTGGAGTCATTTATACATCAAGGAGGCTGCCAGCAATGTTGTATCTGTCCCGAAGTATTTGAATATGCGGACATGTACCAGAAGCTTAATGTTTTCGGATTACATCAATTCAAAAAAATCTTTTGTGGAGAATGTCATGAATCACATTAAATCAAATGGCAGAGTACAGCAAAGCACGGATGATCATTTTAATAATTATGCTTGCGGCAGTATTTCCCATAGAAGCATATTGGTTATGGAAGTATTTTCAAATAGCGAGTGTCCCAAGAACTGTCCACGATGTGATAGATTTCCTGTTCGAAAACGATTTCCCGACTACCAGTTTACACCCGAAATGGCAATCCATCTTGCTGAAAAACTCAATGAATATGATTGTGTCATAGAAAATCTCCAATTCATAGGGGGAGAACCCTTGTTGTGGAAACATTTCGAGAAATGTATCGACATCCTCCGGATGACAGAAAAAATTATGAGCATAAAAATGTTTACGGCACTAATAGACGGTATTGACATGAGGCCATTTGAATCTGTCTTTGATGTAATTGGTGTAACGGATTATGGAACAAATAGACATTTGATAGAGCGATATGCTTTGGATAATCCAATGTATGTCGTATTTCGGACAGAGAAACATGATTATCATCCTCGAGGCCGATTGCCGGGAACAATACCTTGTGATTGTGGCAACATAAATTCCTGGCTTTTCGACAAGAGAGTACATTTTTGTTCAATCGCAGGGCCTATTTTAATGAGCAATCTGGATTTAAAAATGTCTGCAAGCGAAATTGATTCATATTCATGGACATTAGATGATTTTTTACAAAATATAGAAAAATGTCAATCAGAATTCGGAAGCCGTAATATTTGTGAGGCTTGTCATGTCAATCCGAATGTCAAAAGAATTGTAGGTGCTGCTAAAGTGAATGTTCCAGGATGGTTCGGTGATGGTATCTACGAGATCAGATGAATATTACTGGTATTTTTCACGAAACAAAAAAATTTGCATATTTATTATTTCTTTTATCAAGTCACTTAAAGAAAACTCAAGAGACAAACTATGTTATCAAATATTTTTGAACATGTATGTGTTATCAATTTGTCATATCGAAAAGAGAGATTGGACGCATTTTTTGAGCGTCTTCCCAATGATTGGCCATTTCTTATCCCACAGAAATTCAATGCTCTTGATGGAGGACTAATATCGCCTCCCGATTGGTGGAATGGCGGAGGTGGTGCATGGGGATGCTATAAAGGCCATCTTAGAATACTGGAAGATTGTCTCAACAATGAAATCAATTCCGTACTTATTCTCGAAGATGATGCTGTATGTGTCGATCAGTTTGCACAAAAGGTCTCGATATTTTGGAATCATCTTCCAAGCGATTGGGAGATGCTTTACCTCGGTGGCCAGCACATTCAAGAAAATTTACGTTTACCGCGCAAAGTCAACGAATGGGTATATAAACCTTTCAACGTTAATCGATGCCATTGTTATGGCTTTCGAGGACGAAGAATAATTGAAAGGGCATACAAACATCTGAACAACTTTTTTGACTGGAAAGTTGACCATCACGTTGACCACTATCTCGGCGAGCTTCATAAAAAAATGGATACGGGTCTCTATGTTCCGAAAGAGTGGCTCGTTGCCCAATCGGAAGGCAAGAGTGATATTTGCGGTGATGAATTGGGATTAAGACTTTTTCCAAGCTCTGAGGAAACAGTCTATCCAACAATTACCAAAAACGGAATCGCAGTCCTGGGAGATTATTTTGGTGGAACAAATACAGTTGCCGGATTGTTGTGGCATTTAGGTATAAGCTTGGGAACAGATGTTCCAATAGCAACAAGCTCTGATGCGCCATTATTTTTTGAGGATCGATACCTTAGTGAAATATGCAGAAATTCATTTGAAGAACCGTGGCTTACAGACATACTTTCTTCAGAAGATCGCACAAATCACCTTCGACGTTGGGCTGGCTGGCAATGCAAGCTTAAACCGGAAGGAAGGTTTTTTTGCGGAAAGCACCCAATTCTATCGCTTATGGGACCTGAAATATTGGATACATGGCGAGACCCATCATTCATTATCGTTGATCGCCCAATGGAAGACACGATTCGCACGATGAGTCGCGTAAGTTGGGCATGGCATCCAAGCGTTGTAAAACACACGATGATGAAGCTCAAACAAGCACGCAACGATTTCATTAATTCACGTTCACCAAAATGCTTATGCATTTCGTTCAATGATATGGTGGAAAAACCACAAGAGACGATTCAATCGATATGCGATTTTCTTCCTTATATGCCATCAACCGAGCAATATAACAACGCAAAAATTTTTCTTGAGTCGTCAAAAGACGATTATTGCGTTGGAGAAAAAAATGGACATTAGTCGAGAATGTTCCAGGATAATTTTTCAATTCAAAATCGAGTTGACGTTAACGAAGGATTTACTCCAAAATATGGGAGCAAGGTATCCACCGATGATTTTGAAGTTGCTGAGAATGTCCATGTCGCACACATAAACAATATTTAACCTTATTTATGCGGATCAAGAATGTTTGCTTGATCCAAAATTTCACGATAAAATTACATGTAAAATTACATGTAACAACCACCTTTATGAAAGGGTTTAGATTATGGGATATATAGTACAAGAATGTCGCGGAACCTACCATGTCTGTGTTTATTACGATGACAATGGTGTGGCTATCGGCAATTGTTTGGTTTATCACTATTGTAATTGTAATAAATCTTCAAACTCGCCAGGTAGTGAAAGTAACAATCCGCCAAGCAGTTCGAAAAGTATTACTGATTCGTCAAGTGATACAAGTTCATCCACAGGATCATCTTCTGGTTCATCTAAGGGATCATCTTTTGGTTCATCTACAGGATCATCTTCTGGTAGTAATTCAAACAGTAGCTTCAGTAGTAGGAGCAATTCGAGCAGTAGCTCTTCCATAATAATTATTCCACCACCGCCGCCGCCCAGCTACTCATCAACCGGGAGCAGCTATTCATCATATAGTAGCAGCTATAGTAGTAGCTATTCAAGTGCATCATCGAGTTCAAACAGTAGTGTTATAAGTTCGAGCAGCAAAAGCCCAAGTACTCAAAGTTCATCGGTTTCCAGTACATCTTCAAAAACTGGCAGTAGTAGCTCCAGTAGTAGCTCCAGTAGTAAGCCTTCCTCCAACAATCCGAGTATATCCATGCCCCCTAGCACTTCCTCATCTTCATGCAAATGTGTTAATCGAGTTTGTGAACACTCCCCGTATCCAGTTCGATATCACAATGGACAAATTCAAATGTCAGTAAATGACATCGGCATATTAACAGGTGCAATTCAAGTCAATCATACAAGGCGATATGACAACCTTGAAAATGCCCAAATCGACGGGCTGAATGGTTATGGGTGGGTTACATCCAAACCACCTCAAATCCATGATGATATGGCCACCTATTATCGAGTTGAATATGCAGGTAACAGCATTATCAATTTTGGTAAAACTCCCGATAGCCAGGGAGTCTGTCATGCTCTTGATGGATATCACGACAAGATGGAAATTGACAGTATAAATAAAAAATTTATTATTACTCGTTCAGACAACACGATTTGGAGTTTTTACAATGATCCTAGTGTTAATGCAACACACGGTTTGATCAAAACTGTAATTGCTTCAAATGGCGATACTACCGAATTCGTTTATAGTGGTTCAAAATTATCGAAAGTCCAATCATCACATAATTCCAACCCATCCGTGCTTCTATCTGAATTAGAGTATATTTACAATGTACAGGGACGAATTTCACAAATTATTTTGAAGAAACGCATCGATGCCACTTTAGTAAGTGAAAAAAGAGTAACTTATGTGTATTATGGCACGAGCGATGGTTTTGGGAACGAAGGAGACCTTAAAACCGTTACTTCTGAATTATACCAAAACAGCACTTGGACACAGGGAGAAACATATCACTATAGGTATTATAAGTCCAATGACGCGTATGGAACCGAACATGCACTGAAAATGGCTTTCTTTCCTAGTGAGTTCGAGTTGTTCTCAGCGGCATTTGGTAGTTCGGCATGTTTGACTACCTCGGATAGTCAGTCGCTTAACTATTCCTCTAAATATTATGAATATGACTCAAAGCAACGGGTAATTCTGGAAAAAGTTGAGCGTAATCGCAAAACAATACGATTTGAGTACACTGAGTATGAAGAGCATGAAGATTATAATGCAATTCATCGCAAAACTGTGGAATATGGCCCTTATGGCAATAAAACCGTTGTGGTTACAAATTTCAAAGGCAATGTGCTGATTCGGGAGGAAATCGCTCCGGAAGGAACTAATGAGCCTTCGGCAATTCATTGTTATCAATACAATTCAGATGGAAATCGAGTACATTATTTTACTCCAAAATCAGTCTTGGGGTACAGTATCATTGCATTTGATCATGATGAACCTGAAATATTACTCAGACTTTCTGATAGCGATGGTGTGATTGAGATTACTGATTATTTCGATGGTAATAACTCTCCGCCCAAAGGATTCATCAAACGTGAATCCATCAGAAAAGGTCAATATGGAACACTGATTGTTAAAAAGGAATATGAATACACGAAGTATCAAGTGGGCGATATGACAACGTGGAATGTATCTAAAATCACTCAGTATGAAGATGATGCAAAAACCAAAGCTCTTACCACGCAGTATGCCTATACCTATTTTTCCGGGACGACAAAAATTGAACAAAAGACCACGACGTTTCCAGTCGTCTCAGTAGAAAAAAATGGCAACGGTTCAACTTCAACTTTTGTAGAACGATTTGATCTTAATGGAAGGTTGATTTGGACAAAAGATGAACTTGGAATCATTACTTACAATCAATATGATCCAGCGATTGATTTATGTATTAAAACGATCCAGGACGTCGATACTTCAATAACGGCCGATTTCAATGTCACCGTTCCACCCGGTTGGTCAACGATCAGTGGAGCAGGTAAGCATCTCGTCAGTGATTTTGAATATGATTCGCAAAGGCGGCCCACTCAAACGCTCGGCCCAAAAAATACCACAGTTGGTTCCGGTAATTTGGCAATTACTACAAGAGCCGCAAATTGGATCGTGTATGATGACGTAAATCGTAAAATCATGAGTGCGTCGGGGTATGCAACTGTATCAACCACGGATGTTGTGACAGGATATACACTGAATAATCCAGTAACGATCAGGTTATACAATACACTTGGTTCAATCAAGGAAGACATTCAAGCCAAACGTTCCTCCCCCGTTGGTAAACTCCTTATATCTGATCAATTTGTACGTTCTGATTATGTGGCTTGGACGAAAAATATTTACGATGGAAGTGATATTCTTTACTCTCGTCAGTATTTCAATATTCCCACATCAGGAGATGGGACAAAAGATGTCCATTACCATGAAACCGAATATGTGTATGATGGTTACGGGCGGAGGAATCAAATCATTTCACCTGATGGCACAATCGTCAAAAATGTGCTTGATTGGCGCGACCATGTAACACATACTTATGTCGGAACTCATTCTACGAACCTGGCACTTGTTGCAGAAACCATTTATGGAAGTGATGGTGAATGTCCGACATGTACTGGCCTTGAAACCAAGCCGAAAATAGTAATTAAATACGTCGATTCAAACACAAAGCGAACAACAGAATTCAGTTATGATTGGCGTGGACGTCTTGTTAGAGTTCATGAAGAAGAAGACGCTGATGGAAATTCCATCTATACCTTGAAATCCTACGATAACATGGATCGGGTTATTAAAGTGGAACAGTTCCTGGCTACGCCTTCAGCAGATCGTCTGATCGGGCGTACCGAACAGTTCTACGATGAGCGTGGTCGCCTCTGGAAAGCAGAACGGTCGATCGTAAATCCCGAGACAGGAGTTGTTCAAGGGAAGGTTTTGGCAAAAGAATGGTTTGATGCCAAAGGTCGTGCTATCAAAACTCAAGGCTTTGGAGATAATTGCTTCAGAAAGAATGTTTTTGATTCCACGGACCGTGTTGTCAAGTCTTATTTCGGACATAATACATCGGACAACACTTATTCAACAGCGTCAACCATTCTCAACGACACAATCCTTCAACAAATTGAATACAGCTACGATAGCATTGGCAACATTATTCTCACGACAAGCGTGGAGCGAATGCTTAATCAGACCGCCACGGGAGAATTAAAAATCAATTCTTCTCCAAAGGGACGTTATGAATTCGTTGCAAACTGGTACGCTCCTACTGGCCACAATATCGCTGTTGCGAATTACGGTACAAATGGTGATGTATTCTTATCTCGTCCAGCTACTGTTCCACAAAGAAGTGACACAATACTTGTTGAAGAATATGTTTACGACACTAATACGAGTCGTGCAATTCAAACGATTAATCCTTCGAACAAAAAGAGTTGTACGACTTATGATGCTCTTGGGCGAGTTGTCAAAACCATCACGAATTATGTCAATGGAACACCATCGGCACTGACTCCTGATGTGGACGTTACAGTTGAAATGAGTTATCACCCTTCGGGCCAGATTGCTGCATTAACTGCAAAAAATCCGACGACAGGCGATCAAGTCACGAAATATGTCTATGGTACTTCAAAAACGACTATCGCGCCTTTGGTCTTCCGTAACGATCTTCTTGTTGCGGAAATTTACCCCGACTCTGACAATACGGAATCTTCTGGAATTTTTGGAAATGGCTCTGGTGGTATTTATGACCGTATTGAATATCAATACAATCGTCTTGGGGAGCGGATTTGGAGAAAAGACCAAAACGAAACGATTCATACTTACGAATACGATAACCTCGGACGGATCATTCATGATCGAGTGACCACTCTTGGGGCCGGCGTGGACGGCATGGTGCGAAGGATTTCGACTGTCTACAATTCATTAGGCCAATCGAAAAGTGTTACCAGCTATGATAATCCGACCGTCGGAAGTGGTAGCATCGTCAATGAAATCAAGTATGAATACGACACAAACGGTCTTTTGGCCAAAGAACTACAGTCTCCCAATGGTGCTGTTACCGGTTCGAGCTTGTACGTCGGTTATTCTTATGATTCGACAAAGTCGGGCGAGTATTTTACAAAGCGTTTTCGACCGACAAGTATGCGATATCCAAGTGCTGAAACGGCAAATTACAATTACGGTGCATCCGGTTCTCTTGATGACAGCCTTAACCGACTCGTTTCAATTAAAGATGGAGCAACCACTTTAGTGGAATACACAGATGTCGGATATGCGACTCCGGCAATCGTAAGTTATCCACAACCCGGTCTTGCTTTGGATTATACTGCCGCAGGAGCCGTTGACCGTTTTAGCCGAATCGCCGATCATGCCTGGAAAAAGGGAGCAGCGGATGTTGCACGTATTAAGTACGGATATGATCGTCTGAGTATCCGAACGTATCGTGAGGACATTGTCGCGACAAATGCAGGAAAATCGTTGGATGAATTATACCAGTATGACGGCATTAACCAAATTGTTGACATGCAAAGAGGGAAGCTAAGTTCAACCCAAAATGCTATAGCATCCGGTAAAAATTTTGCCGAGTCATTTACATTCGACAGCATGGGAAATTTCTCCGGGTATAAACAGGATTCCGATGGTAATGGCACATTTGACATTAATCAAAGCAGAACCCATTCCAAGGCTAATGAAATTGCAACCATCGCTGGTGCATCCACTTATGTGTCAAGTGACCGCAATGGAAATATGACAAAATGCACAAAACCCAATAATTGGTCCGCAAATTACAATTTGGTTTACGATGCTTGGAATCGCTTGGTCATCGTCAAGGATGCAAATAACACCACTCTCATTGCGGAGTATCGTTACGATGGTGTCAACCGCCGTGTCTTGAAGAAAACTTATGCTTCAGGAACACTGGCCGAAACCAGAACCTTTTATTACAATTCCAATTGGCAATGCCTTGAGGAATATGTTGGTACAGCATATACAGCCCGTTATTTTTGGGGGATACGTTATATCGACGATCTTGTATTTCGTAAAACTCCGACTGAACAGCTATACGTTTTACATGACGCAAACTGGAATGTTGTCGCAGTGACCAATACTTCAGGAGTTGTTCTGGAACGAATGATTTATAATCCGTTTGGCAAAGCAACTATTTTTGATGCGAACTTTACATCGCGTGCTGCTTCGTTGTTTAATTGGACGCGTACTTATACCGGACAAATTTTGGATTTGGAAACGGGACTTATGCTTTACAGGTTTCGTTTCTACCATCCTGATCTTGGTCGATTTATTTCCCGTGATCTGATTAAATATAGGTCAAATGACCCAAATTTGATGAGATATACCGTTAATAATCCATTGATCTTAATTGATCCTAATGGCCTAAAAGAAGAAAAATATTGTACAAAAATATCATTGCCTATTTCTCAGAGTGTATCAGGTCCCAAAACTCTACCTCAAATTGGCCTTATCTATGGTTGGTCAATTAGTATGACAGGTGAAGCTTACAAAGAAGATTGTACTTTTGAATGTTGCCCAGGATGTTGCGATTTAGATACTACGGTTACAGATACAGAAGTCTCCATTTCTATTACCGGTAGAGCGTCTGCCTTTATTGGAGGTGGCTTTCAAATTGAAATACCATACTTTCAGGCAAAGGGTTACATAGGAGTTAAGGGAGAGGGAGCAATCTCATTTGCAGTATCTTTATCAGGTAAGACAAAAAAATGTTATGGAGTAAATGAGATAGAGGCAAAAGCATGTTGTGATGCCACCAAGTTGACTGGTGAACTAACGATAGGTGCAATGTTTTCAGTAGAATGGGGGTGGTTTAAATATAAAATCGGGGGCGAATGTTTTGGAAAATTTACCTTAGATTTTGGTAGTATTTTATGCGTAACATGTAACACATCAGGATGTGAAGCTTCATCTCTTTCATTACCAAATTCTATTAATTACTCTATTGGATGTAGGGTGTGTCTAGGAGTATGCTATGAATGGAGTTATCAAGGGAAAATTTCTCTGATATAGGTCATCCTAATAAATATTTCAAGGTAATCCCCCAGTTCTACCGGGGGACTTAAAAAGTTTAACAATTCCTGAAAGAATAAAAGGTTTCCAATCGAGTGAACCGTTCCAAGCCAAGCACGAAAGGAAACCTTTATGACGCACATAGAAAGTTTACTGATCCGCTAAAATAATTTAGACCTGTTCGGAACCCCAAAAACGAACCTTCCTATTTTTATCAAAAAGCAATATTTTTGGGAAAATGAGCAGAATCTTTTGTGGTTTCCGAACAAGTCTTTTGAACCATCAGACAAAAGTTTTCTATTTTGGCATTTATTGTCCCCATCTGGGATATAAAAACCTTGCCATCAGGCGATAAACATGTTACAAATGGATGATTATTGTCGCACGTCACATACGAAATTTGATAATTTGCCCCGTTTACAGTATAATTTCCTTATTGTACATTCTTGGAAAGTGTAGATATTAAGTGAACGCCTTAAATAAAATTGACAATATGTTACTTGCCTTTTTTTTGTTATTCTTTCTCTTTCCAGGAGTAGCGGTTTTGTGTTCAGGTGTCGTCTTTTATGCCATGAGTTGTTCAACGACTTCTTGGCCACATGTTCAAGGGACAATCATCGAATCAAGATATGAAAGCTATGTTGCTGGAGAAGGACAAACCGGAACATTGCGTTATAGTGCCATTATCAAATACAAATATTTCGTCTCAAATAAAACCTATACTGGAAATCGTTTATATACTTTTAAAATTGGCACATCGAATGAGAACAGTATTAAAGCCTTATGTGAACAATACAAAGTTGACACTGATGTTACAGTATATTTTGACCCTAATCATCCTGAAAAATCTGTACTCATACCAGGAACTCCAAAAGGAACATGGACTTTTATTTATATTGGCATGACCGCGATCTTGATTGGTGCTGGAGGAACTTTTTTCATGGTTTGCAAAAGAAAGTCTGCATAGTTGTTAATCGACCTTGGCGTACTTGGCTGAAGTTGTCCAACCTGTGATGGATTTTGATTACAAAAACCAATCCAACTTATTCAGGACAACATTGGCCAAGAGTAATCCTTCCACCAAGTGCGTATTCAGAATTGACGTGAATTTTCCGATGAGGGTATAGAGGTGAAATTACCGTGAAAGGCCGGTTATGATCGAGCCATGATGATAGGTATCCGTTCCAGGAAAGCCGTATTCATTTGAGCGAGTTCATTGCCGATAGGAGTTTTGTCGTATTTTCGTCAAGATTCCTTCGGATTTCTGGAGCCGCCCATGTCGCAACAGCCTTCACCGCCAAAAAATCAGTCTCCACGTTATGATGCCGCGTTCAAACGCCGGGCCGTCGAGCAGGTTCTTCTTCATCACCAGCCCATTGCCCAGGTTGCCCGACAACTTGATTGTTCGCCGCAGTCCGTCAAAAATTGGGTTGACCGGCATCATGGGTCGGACAACACGAGTTCCATTGTACCGTCTTCACCCTCGTCGTCAAGCAAAACGCCGGTTTCCCCGGCGGCCTTTCTGCCACTTCACAGGGATGATCTTCCGATTCCGGTTGTTGCCAAAATTGAAATTGTGACGCCGAAAGGTTTGACATTGCGTTTTCCGGTCGATACGCCTTGCGAGACATTGATCGGTGTTGTCCGGCAACTTGAGGTCGTTCCATGTTGAGCGGCATCTCGCGACCGATTTACATTGCGGTTGAGCCGGTGGACATGCGAAAATCGTTCGACGGTCTTTCGGCCATTGTCAAGAATCATTTTCATCACGATCCTCTGGCCGGGCATTTGTTCGTGTTCATCAATCGCAGTGCCGACCGGATCAAAATCTTTTATTGGGACGACGATGGCTACGCGATCTGGGGCAAGCGACTTCAAGCAGGTCGTTTTCGGATACCGGTTGTGATCACCGGCGAAGGCAAACAGGTCGCGTTGGTCAGTGCGGCACAGCTTGCGATGATCCTCGAAGGGATCGAACCGGTCGTCGTCAAAAAGCAAAAACGTTTCAGACTGCAAAATGCGGGATCAAATTGATCTTGACACGTCGCGGAAAGTTTTATAACTTTCGCGACATGGAAGAAAAACGATGCCCGGCTTGTGAAGAACTTCGAAAAGAAAACACGCAACTGAAAAAACGCGTCGTCGAATTGGAACAGCAAGTCGCCGAATTGAAAGCCCAGGTTGACAAGCTGACGAAGATGCTCTTTGGCAAGAAGTCGGAAAAGAGTAAAAAAAAAGATCAAGACGCTGAGGATGTTGCGTCAAACGAAGGGCAAACATCGTCAGGCGATGTCGCACTTGATGCCGCGCTGAAAAAGAAACGCAAACGCGGCGGTGGCGGTCGGCAACGTGCCGTTGCATCGCGGTATGCTTCGCACTCAATGGTCCGCGTCACGTTGTTCCGCTTGCGTGTACCGCGACCAACGGGAGCGGGTTATTGCAACGGAGCGGCAGCTCCAACGCCTGCATGGCAGATGCCCGCGTCGCGACGTGCATGTTTCGTTGCATCCGGACGAGTGTCGTTGTGCGACCTGCGGCAAAGACTTCGAGCCGATGGGCGTCGAGATTTCCGAAGTCCTCAATTACATTCCGATGGTC
>Ga0209629_10000239_pt1 | contig 28174 bp, 30 predicted proteins | sample TergutCu122P5_FD_187286 | JGI IMG/M metagenome (GOLD analysis project Ga0209629, IMG submission 187286) | Cubitermes ugandensis P5 segment gut microbial communities from Kakamega Forest, Kenya - Cu122 P5 (SPAdes) (version 2) | ecosystem: Host-associated > Arthropoda: Insects > Digestive system...
CAACTGAAAAAATCGACAAAATAGAATATTTAATGGTATTATCGGACGTATATCGTGAAGGTTACAACAATTACAGCAAGGCTGAAGAATATGCAAGTTTGGCGCTCCAATATTCGGAAGAACAGAAAACACCGGGATTAATTTCCAAATCTCTCGCCACCCTTGCCGATGTTTATCTCGGAAAAGGGATGTACAGCGAAAGCGAGCGCACGGCATTAAAAGCCTTGAATACGGATTCCGTCGATATGAGCAATACTATTGAATTGTTCAAAACGCTGGCTAAAGCCTATACTATGCTTGGTAATTCCACAAAGGCTTTAACCTGTTTTGACCGGCATAACGCCTTAATTTCCGAACGTTCGAATAAAAATTACATGTCGGCGCTCACCGAAATGCAAACCAAATACGAAACCGAAAAGAAAGAACTCGAAATCGAAAGACAACAAAATATCATCAAAAAGCAAAACTTGCAACGTGGATTGTTGGCTGGAGGTGTAGCCGTTTCTATCGTAATTCTTGCCCTCTTGTGGTACATGCTTCGCCTGCGCAACCGCCGCAACCATGCCCTGACGGAACGCAACGACGCCCTTGCCGAAATGAACGCCACCAAAGACAAGTTTTTCAGCATCATTTCGCACGACCTGAAAAATCCCGCTATTGCACAGCGCGACGCCTTACAACTGCTGATTAAAAACGCCGGCTTATGGGACGTTGGTGCGCTGACCGACTACTATAACGAACTGCTGAAATCGGCGGACGGACAAGTAGAACTGCTGTATAACCTGCTTAATTGGGCGCAGCTTCAAACCGGACGAATGGCATATACGCCCACAACATTTACGCTTTCCGACCTTCTTTCCGACACTACCCTGATTCGCAATATGGCTAAGAATAAGGGAATCACGCTCATTCTCCCTCAATCGCAAGATGCGCTTATTACAGGCGACCGCAACATGCTCTCCACTGTGATTCGCAACCTGCTGACCAATGCTATAAAATTCACGCCGGCCGGCGGCACGATAACGCTGGAAGCCTCCCCTAACCCCTCCGAAGGAGGGGAATTCTCCCTCCCCTTCGGGGAGGGTCGGGGTGGGGCTTGCATTTCCGTAGCAGACACCGGTGTTGGCATGAGCGAAGACCAAGTCCGCAATTTATTTAAATTAGACAGCCGCCAGTCCCGTCGCGGAACAGCCGACGAACAAGGCAGCGGACTCGGACTGATCGTCTGCAAAGAACTGCTTGAAAAGCACGGGAGCGAGCTTCATGTGGAAAGCGAGGAAGGCAAAGGGAGCAGGTTTTGGTTTGAGTTGAAATAAGGTTAAGAAAAAGATTGAAGCTCTATTTTTATAGTCAAACTCCAATACTTGATGCGATGTCACTGCGTGACATCTCAGAACAAATTGAATAGAGGCTTGTATACATATATTTGTCATTGAAAATAACATGTAAAAGTAATACATTTGATATAAATAAACAATATCTGATATTTTCATAGCGCCTCAATCTTTTTCTTAACCTGAAATAATTAATTTGTGTTAACTCAAATAAATATTATACCTTTGCGCTTGAGATATTTGAAAAGAATTTAAAAAATAAACGATATGAAAACAGCAACATTCGCTACAGGAACCGTATTTGAGCTATCACAACAGGTGGAGTATTCAGAAGGAGGAATTATCAGTAAACAAATACTGAAAAATGAGGCAGGAAATGTAACTTTGTTTTCCTTTGACAGAGGACAGGGTTTGAGTGAACATACAGCCCCTTTTGACGCATTGGTGCAAATCATTGACGGAAAAGCGGAAATCACTATCGGCGGAACTCCTCACACTTTAGAAGAAGGTCAAATCATCATCATGCCGGCCAATGTCCCACATGCAGTATATGCCGAAGAACAATTCATTATGTTATTGACGATGATAAAAGGATAGGAAAACTACCTCTTCATATTAGCCTCTTCCAAACCATACTTTTTCCGCCCGTCTTCCCGTTTTAAAAGAAAGGCGACAAATACCGACAAAACGGCAATTCCCGTAAAAATAAGCATGGGAATAGTATAATCGTAGAGCGTTATTTTTGTTTCCACTCCTTCAATCAGTTCTGTTTTTGTTCCTGTAACACAATATTTGTCCAATACAATACCAATAAACAAAGGAACAAGCATTAAACCAATATTTTGTACCCAAAAGATAAGGGCATAAGCCGTGCCGAGTTGTTTTTCAGGAATAATTTTCGTAACGGCAGGCCACATCGCCGAAGGTACCAAGGAAAAGGAAATACCTAACAAAACCGTTAAACAAGCGGCATAAATCCAATTATTAATTCCCGGTACCGAAAATAAAGCGTGAACAAACACCAGCATGATTGCACCGATAATCATAATAGTAGCGCCCTTTCCTCTTCTATCGTAAAGCGATCCGAAAAACGGTGTAAGCAAAACGGTACCTAAAGGCAAAACGGAAGGAATCACCCCCGACCATTTTTCTACTATTCCGAATTTGTTGGTCATCAAGTCCGGTGCATACTTCAAAAACGGAAAAACGCAGGAATAAAACAACACGCACAAAAAAGTCAAAAGCCAAAAACCATAATTCCCAAAAACGACTTTCACATCAGACAGCTTAAATTCATCCTCCGGAGAGGTCGTTTCGACAGTTCCAAGCTCGTTGTCTATTTTTTTATCCAAGGTAATATTGTAAATCAAGAAGGCTAACATTCCGATAATCAACAACACAACCCCGAACATAACGAGATTGGGAACGTTCTTTAGATATTCGGCCAAAGGATTGGCAGTCAAATAAGCAATTCCGGTTCCGATACGTGCAATCGCCACCTGCAATCCCATAGCCAAAGCCATTTCGTAACCTTTGAACCATTTAAAAATAGTTCGGGTGACAACAACGCCCGCCACCTCTGCTCCGATTCCATAAATACCAAAACCGACCGAAGCATACAGCGCTTGACTTTTTATGCCAAACAACATGCCTTGCGCAGGTAAAATTCCGGATAAGGCAGCGTACTTAATCAGCGCCCCTGCAACCATCAAGCCGGTAGCCAAACCGCCTGTGAAACGAATGCCTTTTTTGTCGAGCAATATTCCGCCCATAAAAAGCATCAGCAAAAACACGTTAAACCAACTGTAAGAGCTTGTAAAAATTCCATAATCCGTACTGTTCCACCCTTGCGTCCGTTCAAGCATTCCTTTCAGCGGCGCCATTGCATCGTAAAAGAAATAGGCGGCCATCATTGTAAACGAGACGATAAATAAAACCGTCCAACGCGTACTTTTTTTATCCCGTAAACTCATTTGTTTAATTATTATATGTTAATTATATGCAAATATACTATAAATTCAAATAATTATGTATACTTTTGTCAGTAACTGTAGTAATTTGTATAGTAACTCACAAATAATAATAAAAACATGAAAAAAATCTTTGCTTTATTGCTTGTAGCTGTCTTTCTTCAACAGATGACGGCTCAAAATTTGTTGCTGCAAACGCTCAAGAGCGAAGCTGACCGCAATCTTGCCGAGTTGAAAAAGCAGCCGGTTCCGGCTTATTATATCAGCTACCGGGTATATGATGTGGCTACTTACTCCATCTCTGCCAGTTTTGGCAATGTTATGCAAAGCTCTCCCACTACGCAACGAATCTTCAATGTGTCAGTCAGAGTTGGCAGTCCCCAATTGGATAATACCCATGAAATTAAAGAAGGAAACGAACGAGGGTATGCCGATTACAATTCATCGGGCTATGGTACGCTTGGATTGGAAGACAATCCGACGGCATGGAGTGTAACCCTCTGGCAAAAAACCGATGCCATGTATGTTGAAGCAACCAAACGCTTCGAAAAAGTAAAAGCCAATGTGGCGGTAAAAGTAAGTTCGGAAGATAAATCGCCCGATTTCAGCATTGAAACTCCGGAACGCTATGTAGAGAAACCGGTCAAATTCTCCGATCTTAAATTAGATTCCAAGGCATGGGAAGAAAAACTGAAAAAATTCAGCGCTGTTTTCAAAGAGAATAAAAACATCATCAATTCGCAGTTTTCTCTTCAGATAGAATTATTAAACAAATATTTTGCCGACACCGAAGGCGCCGAAATATGCGAACCCCATATAGCTTATCGTATGTTTATGACCGCTTCAGCAAAAGCCGATGATGGAATGGATTTGCCTTTGTATAAGGATTATTTTGTGTATGATCTTAAGGATTTACCTTCTGATGAACAAATAATCGCCGATGCAAAAAATATGAGCGAAACTATATCAAAACTGCACGTTGCTCCGGTAGCTGAGTCTTATTCCGGTCCTGTGTTGATGTCGGGAAAGGCGGCAAGTGTATTTTTCCACGAAATTTTCGGACACCGCATTGAAGGAGCGCGCCTGAAAAATGAAACCGATGCCCAAACCTTTAAGAAGAAAATGGGTGAAATGGTTTTGCCTGAAGATATGTCGGTGATTTATGACCCGCAATTGAAAAAAGCGCACGGCTTCTTTCTGAACGGTCAATATGTATTTGACGACGAAGGGGTACGCGGACAACGGGTCGAAATAGTAAAAAACGGAAAACTTAATTCTTTTCTGATGAGCCGGTCGCCCATCGAAGGTTTTCCGAAATCAAACGGACACGGACGGGGTATGATTTATCTGAATACATTCACTCGCCAGTCGAATACCCTTATTGAAAGTACCAACCCGAAATCAAACAAGGAATTACGGGCTATGCTCATCGAACAGTTGAAAAAAGAAAATAAACCTTATGGCTACCTGATGGATGTGGTAGAAGGCGGTTTCACTACTACCGGACGATACATGCCCAATGCTTTCAATGTTTCTCCACTGCTGGTATATCGCATCTATGTTGATGGACGCCCCGATGAAATGGTACGCGGTGTTGACTTGGTAGGTACGCCGCTGGCGATATTTTCGCAAATTGCCGCTTGCGGTAACGATTATGATATTTTCACAGGTTATTGCGGTGCAGAATCCGGCAGCGTACCTGTCGCTTGCGTTTCGCCATCGATATACGTAAAAATGGTAGAAACTCAAAAGAAGTCGAAATCGCAGAGTCTACCGCCGATTTTAGATCGTCCGTAATAAATACCGATTCAGTAAATTTATAAACGAATAATCATCATTAAAATGAACACATCAAAAAAATATATATTGCTAATTATAGTTCTGTTTGGAGGACTGTCCGGTGTTTTTGCACAAAACGAAAACCCTGTCATTGATGCAATTAAAAAAGAAGTTGATAGAAATAAAACAGAACTTAAGAGGGAAGGAATGAGTTCGCCGTTTTTTATCAGTTATATGATTGTGGATTTATCCAATTTTAATCTTTCGGCATCTTTGGGTAAAATCAGCAATTATTATGAAAATCGCCGTAGATACGGAATACCCACGCTTTTAGTAGGAGACTATCATCGTAATAACCTAAACCTTTCAGGAAGGCTATTTTCTTCATCTCCTTCAACAACAAGCCTTTATGATAATTCTTCTGGAATTCCCATCACAATATGGAAAGATTTGGACAATGCGTATAAAAGCGCAATTGAACAATACAAGACAAAAATGGCTGTGCTGCAACAGCAGACACAGACCAAAGAAGAACAGGATTTACCTGATTTTGAACAAATAAAACCGGTAAACATTGTTTTGCAACCTTCGCCTGTTGATTTTGATAAAACGTATTGGGAAAATTACATACGCAAAGCCTCGGAAACAGCGAAACAATTCCCTGATATTTTAAGTTCGAATGTAGGGTTAAGCGCGCGTAACATGATGACTTATACATACAATACCGAAGGTAGCAGGTATGCGGTTCCTACAGTATTTTACCAGTTGACGTTTACTGCAAATACGCGTGCTGCCGACGGACAAGACCTGACGCAAACCATTTGGGTGGAAAATGCCGCTTTGAATCAAATGCCGGATGTAGAAACGTTTAGTCAACGCTGTAAAACTGTTATGGAAAACCTGATAAAACTAAAAAACATGCCTATTATTGACGATACCTATTGCGGGCCTGTGTTGTTTGAAGGAGGATCAGTAGGACGTCTTTTGGAACAAACATTCTTTGCTAATGACAAATTGGCTGCTGCTCCAAAATTAGTTCAATCCGGCGCTGCTCCAACCTACTACATAGTAAATGGTCAGGTACAGAGTAATCAACAACAAGGGGGAAATGATTTGGAATTGATGCTTAACAAAAAAGTAATTTCTCGCGATCTCTCTATTAAATCTATTACAGGACAGGAATTTTACAAAGGACAACGGCTTAACGGTTATTATCCGGTAGATGCCGAAGGAGTTGTACCGGATAAGGAACTGTTTTTGATTGAAAACGGAGTATTACGTAATATGTTAAATGGCAGAAAGCCTACTCGAAAAATCCATAATTCCAATGGACATGCCCGTTTCGACATTGGATCTAATAATGTAAAAGTAATGGCAGGGAATGCATTGATTGCCTGTAATCAAACATTTAGCAAAGAGGATTTGTATAAAAAACTGATTGAAACGGCCAAAGAAGAGGATTTGGAATATGCTTATATCGTTAGGCAATACGAAAATGGCGTCAATCTGATGTATAAAAAATATGTGGCAGACGGTCACGAGGAATTGGTTCGAGGAGCAACCATAACCGACGCTGCAAACCTTCGGTCATTCAAACGCATTTTGGGCGCATCTGATAAAGAACTCATTTCAAGTTACGGGGAAACGCAAATAACCCTTATTTATCCCGATGCATTGTTGTTTGAGGAAATGGATGTTACCCGAATTCCAAACATCGAATTTAAAAAACCGTATTTTGTTCCGAAGCCGCAATGATTTGGTTAAATTAGGCTGTCTTACCTCGTCATTGCGAACGAAGTGAAGCAATCCAGAATGTCCTATTCTCTGGATTGCTTCGGGCTTTTCCCTCGCAATGACGAATCCGATAACACCTCAGCCACCACAAACGTACTTCCTCCAACAAAAATAAAATCATTCCTTCCCGCATTTTTCTTCGCTGCCGAAAAAGCATCGGAAACCCGATAGAAAACTTCTCCTTTCAATCCGGTTTGTCCTGCTTGATCCGCGAGTAATTGCGCATCCAAAGCCCTTGGAAGATTTGCCTGCGTAAAATAATATGTAGCATCTTTGGGAAGAAGTTGGAGTACGGCGGAAATATCTTTGTCTTTTACCATACCAAATACAATATGTAAAACGTCATATTTTTCCGATTGCAGTTGACGGACGTTATACTCCATCCCGCCGACGTTATGTCCGGTATCCAACACAATTTTCGGATGTTCCTGCACGATTTGCCAACGTCCCATCAAGCCGGTGTTTTTAATTACATTGGCAAAGCCTTTCACAATCGCCTGCGGAGGAATATTGAAAATTTCTTTCAGAATATCAAGGGCATACAATACCGTAGTATTATTTTTTCCCTGAGCATAGCCATGTAAAGGAGAAACGACCATGCTCGGCGTAGTCTCCAGACTACGTCGAGTTAAAAACAAAGCTCCCGCTTTGTCTGATGCAAGCCGAAGGCTTGCTTTTATCTTCGACATAGCGTGGACGCTATGCCGAGCGAATACATACCTTGTACCTTGCACCCCGTCATGTCGAGCGTAGTCGAGACATCTCCTTTTATTCTCAAAAACCTCTCTCACCTCGCCCTCCGCCTCCCCGATAACCACCGGAACGCCCGACTTGATAATCCCTGCCTTTTCCTTTGCGATAGCCGTCAAAGTATTTCCTAACAAATTGGTATGGTCGAAACTGATATTCGTAATTATACTCAAAACCGGCGTAATGACATTCGTTGAATCCAAACGGCCTCCCAAACCGACTTCAATAACCGCCACATCCACAGCTTGCTCTGCAAAATAAGCAAACGCCATGCCGGTTGTCAACTCAAAAAAAGAAGGATGAATGGACTCGAAAAACGCTTTGTTTTCTTCTATGAAACGGACAACATAATCTTTGTCAATCATCTCGCCGTTTATTTTTATTCTTTCTCTAAAATCAAGTAAATGAGGCGAAGTATAAAGTCCTGTTTTATAACCGGCTTCCTGTAAAACAGAAGCCAAAAGGTGGCAGGTCGAACCTTTCCCGTTGGTTCCGGCCACGTGAATCGTCTTGTATTTCGTGTGCGGATGATGCAAATATTCATCTATCAGGAAAGCATTTTCCATTCCTTCCTTGTAAGCCGTCGTTCCCACTTGTTGAAACATGGGAGCGCTGTCGTAAAGATATTTTAGTGTTTCGTCGTAAGTCATAAACAATAATTAACCCGCAAAAGTAAGTAAATTGGGGTTATTTAACAAAATAAAAACCGGCTAAATTACATTAAATAGTTAGCTTTGCCGAAAATTTTAGATTGTTTTATGAGAAATATACAACTGACTGCTTTCCTATTCCTGTTATTTTCAGGTTTTACACAAGCGCAAAATTGCACCATTAGCGGCTACATTATGGATGAAGAGGACGGTTGTAGGTTATGCACAAAAAACAATTAAAGTTGATTTGTCGAAAGATACAATTTTAAATGTATTTTTGACCAAAAATAATGTATTGCAGGAAGTTGTTGTTACGGCTTCGCCACTGGAAATCGGAGTAAAAGGAACACAGATGAGCGCAATCAACGTGCCGGTTACACAAATAAAAGCAGTTCCTGCCTTACTTGGCGAAACCGATGTGATAAAAGCCTTGCAATTGCTGCCGGGCGTTCAAGCCGGGACGGAAGGATTTACAGGATTTTATGTCAGGGGCGGAGGACCGGATGAAAACTTGTTTCTTCTCGATGGCGTTCCATTGTACGACATCAATCATTTAGGCGGATTTTTCTCCGTATTTAATGCCGATGCCATCAAAAGCGTAACACTTTACAAAGGCGGATTTCCTGCGCGCTTCGGAAGCCGTTTATCGTCGGTGGTTGATATTCGTATAGACACAGTTGTCGGGGACAAGAATATTTCTTCTTATGAGATGATTGGTTATGCGGAAGATAATTTCAACATAGGTTCTCACATCAAAGCGAATCTCGGCCTTCATTATTCTGCTTTTTCCGTACAGGGTAAATTTTATCATTCCTTGCAGCCCCGCGCAAGTATCCGCGCTATGTTGACAGATAACTTATCATTGAAAGCGGGTTATTCGCAAATGAACCAATATATTCATCTGCTTTCCAACAACAGCATCAGTTTACCGACCGATCTTTGGGTGCCGGTTACCAAACGAATAGAACCTATGATATCGCATCAAGTAGCATTGGGCGCATTCTATAATCTGAAGAATATTGTTGATTTATCGGTAGAAGGTTATTACAAAACGATGGATAATATTATCGAATACAAAGACGGAGCAACTTTCCTCAACATCAATACCGGTTGGGAAGACAAAGTCAGCACAGGACGAGGTTGGGCCTACGGCGTTGAACTTCTGGCACAGAAAACCATTGGAAAAACAACCGGTTGGATCGGTTATACTTGGGCAAAGTCCGACAGATTGTTCGATCGTCCGGGACAAGAAATCAATTTCGGAAAAGTTTTTCCTGCCAAATACGATCGTCGCCACGACTTAAGCGTTGTTGTTTCACATAAAGTTAGTGAAAAAATCGACTTTGCGGGAACCTGGGTTTATAGCTCCGGAGATTGCGCCACCTTGGGTTTGCAGAATTATGCCTATGACGGATTCGGATTGCTTAACGAAGGATTAAGTTATATAGACAGCAGAAACAATTATCGCAAGCCGGCTTACCACCGGCTCGATTTAGGCATCAATTTCCACAGAAAGAAAAAGCATGGAACAGCCACTTGGAACATAAGCGTTTACAACGTTTATAATCGAAATAATCCATTTTTTATTTATGCGGGAGAGAAATGGGGAGGGTATCTTCCTAATGGAGAATACGGTTCTAAAAAAGTATTGAAGCAAATTTCAAAAGAATCAATGATGCTACTGTAGAATTATGGAAAGAAGGTAACCGAATTGAAAATTTATCGAATATCGGGAATGGTTATTATGTAGGGACTTACGTCCCTAAGACAGGCGACAATCTTCGTATCACTGCATCTTGCGAAGGATTTGACCCTATCGATTGTTCAACAGGGATCGTTACGCCCTCACCGATTATTTCAGTTGATACGATGAATTTCAAAGAAGAAAAAGAATATAATTATCAATATTCTGGGGATGGCGGGTATTCCATTGATTCATCAACTTATTTTTTGGTAATTAATTTTGATATGGATATTACTTTCAGGGATCCCAAAGACATTGCCAATTATTATAACATAAATGTATATCTTAAATGTTTTTTTGCAAACGGAGAGAGTTTATATTTTCCGCTTAGTTATTATTCGGACGACATGATATTTCATACCGGAAATGATATGAGTTTACTTGGAGATGATCGGAATTACTTGAAATCGAGATTGTTTAATGACGATCTTTTAGACGGAAAAGAGTATAAACTGAAAATTAAAACCAATAGTTATAATTATTACAATTATGATAATTCTGAAGTTGTCCGAAATGAAATACTTGTGGAACTTCAATCGCTTTCACCTTCCTATTATATGTTCCAAAAAACCCTTGAAGCAAGCAACAATACGGATGGGTTTATGGAATATTTTTCAGAGCCGGTGCAAATTTATACAAATGTTAAGGGCGGAATCGGTATTTTAGGCAGTTATTCAAGTTCGTTTTACACTATTCCGCTGAAATAACTTATCTTTGCGCTATGAAAATCCTAATCACAGGCGCAAGCGGTTTTATCGGAAGTTTTTTGGTTGAGGAAGCGCTTAATCGAAAGCATGAAGTTTGGGCAGGCATCCGTAGTTCAAGTAGTAAAGAATACTTGCCGGATTCGAGGATTTCATTTATCAATTTGAACTATAACAATAAAGAAAAACTGGGTCAACAAATTACCGAGCATATTTCTCAACACGGAAAATGGGATTATATCGTTCATAATGCCGGCGTAACCAAGAGTTTAGAGATCAGTGATTTTGATAAAATCAACTATCTTTTTACACGCCGGTTTATTGAAGCTTTGCAAGAATCAGATGCAATTCCAACAAAATTTATTCTGATGAGCAGCCTCAGCGCTTATCCCAATCCCGAATCAGCTTATGGAAAAAGCAAACTAAAAGCCGAACGTTTTTTAGAATCGCAAACCAATATACCATACATTATCCTTCGTCCGACAGGCGTTTACGGTCCGCGTGACAAAGACTATCTGTTGATGCTGAAAACCGTTGATGCAGGATGGGACGTTACTGCGGGTTTCAAACCGCAAAAACTGACTTTCATCTATGTAAAAGACTTAGCAAAAGCGGTTTTCTTGGCTTTAGAGAACCCGGTTTCAAACAGGGCGTATTTTGTTACCGACGGAAATGTATATTCCGACAAAGCCTATACTCAAATCGTGAAAGCTGCTTTAGGAAAAAAGTTTACTATAAAAATCAGGGTTCCTTTGCTTGTCCTGAAGACCATATCCATTCTCTCCGAAGAATTAGCACATTTGACAAAAAAACCTTCGACGCTTAATAGGGACAAATACAAAATAATGAAACAGCGGGATTGGACCTGCGATGTTTTGCCTTTGCAGCAAGAACTTGGTTTTAAGGCTGATTATGATTTGGAACGAGGGATTAAAGCATGTGTGGATTGGTATCGGGAAAAATACAAATAAAAAAACAGCTTACAAATCCTCACGACTTACAAGCTGTATAGACTTATGAAAAAAACTAAAAAATACCCTTTTATATATTCACAATAAAAGAAAAAAGAGTACTTTATCCTTTCTCTTCCGCAGAAGGAACTTCTGTTTCCCCAGTCGGAACTTCAAGTACCGGGTCTTCTGCAACAGGAACATCTTCTACCGGAGTTTCGATAACCGGTTCTTCGATACTTGGAATTTCTGCTTTCTTAACCTCAACAACCGGCTCTTCTACTTTGTCTGCTTTTGTTGCTTTAGCTTTAGGCTCTTTTTTGGGAGCTTTTTCCGCAACTTCGGCGGTTGGCGTTGCCGCAGTGGCGCTTGCTTTTCCTGCGGCTCCTCTCCTTGTCGAACGGCGCGTCTTCGTTTTGGCAGGAGCTTTGTCTTTCAACATCAACTCGTTATAATCCACCAATTCGATAAAACAAGTCGACGCGTTATCACCTAATCGATTACCTATTTTAATGATGCGGGTATATCCTCCCGGACGATCGCCGATTTTTTGAGAAATTTCTTGAAACAATTCCTTTACGGCATATTTATTACTTAAATTTTGGAACACAACACGACGCGAATGAGTTGTATCGGTTTTACTCTTTGTAATAAGCGGTTCGATATATTTACGAAGCTCTTTTGCCTTGGCGAGGGTCGTAAAAATTCTTTTATGCGTTATCAAAGAGATAGCCATATTTGAAAGCATAGCGTCCCTGTGAGCGTAAGTACGACCTAAATGATTGATTTTATTGTTATGTCTCATTGTTATTAATTATCTTTATCTAATTTATATTTTGAGATGTCCATTCCGAAATCGAGTTTAAGATTTTTGAGTAGCTCATCTAATTCCGTCAAAGATTTTTTACCAAAATTTCTGAATTTCAACAAATCGTTCTTTTGATATTTTACCAACTCACCTAAAGTTTCTACGTCGGCAGCTTTCAAACAGTTCAACGCTCGAACCGAAAGATTCATTTCCGCCAATTTCGTCTTTAACAATTGGCGCATATGCAATGCATCTTCGTCAAACTCTTCATTTGCTTCGGCATGTACCGTTTCCAGGTGGATTTTTTCGTCAGAGAACAACATAAAATGGTGAATCAGAATTCGTGCTGCTTCTTTCAGCGCTTCTTTCGGATGAATTGATCCATCAGTTGAAATTTCAAAGATCAGCTTCTCATAGTCAGTTTTTTGTTCCACACGGAAGTCTTCGATCGTATATTTTACGTTTCGAATCGGCGTGAATATCGAATCGATAGCGATCTGGTTTACAGGGTCGCTATCTTTCCGGTTTTCTTCTGCCGGAATATAACCGCGACCTTTCTCCACATATAGTTCAATTGAAAAACCGGCGCCTTTATTTAATTTGCAGATTATCAAATCGGGATTCAGGACTTCAAATCCGGTGAGCTGTTTACCGATTTCGCCGGCTTTAAACTCTTCGGTTCCCGAAACATTAATTGTCACTTTTTCATTATCAATATCCTTAACGGTTTGTCTGAATCTTACTTTTTTCAGATTGAGGATAATATTTGTAACATCTTCTATTACGCCGGGAATAGTTGAAAATTCATGGTCAACGCCATCAATTTTAATGGAAGAAATGGCAAAGCCCTCCAACGAAGACAAAAGAATTCGGCGGAGAGAATTACCGATTGTAATTCCATAGCCGGGTTCCAACGGACGGAATTCAAACTTCCCGTAAGTGTTGTCCGCTTCTAACATTAATACTTTATCGGGTTTTTGAAATGATAATATCGCCATTATGATCTTCCTTTTTTTATTTAGAGTATAATTCTACAATTAATTGTTCTTTGATATTCTCAGGGATATCAGCGCGTTCCGGAATGTGCAGATACTTAGCGCTCATAGAGGCTTGATCGTACTCAATCCAAGGATATTTGCTGTGATTTATGCCTGAAACACTGTCAAGAATCACTTCGAGTGATTTGGCTTTTTCGCGAACGCCCACTATTTGCCCTGGTTTCAGCGTGTAAGAAGGAATGTTAACTACCTTACCATCAACCACAATGTGGCGATGTAAAACCAATTGGCGTGCGCCTGCTCTTGTTTTAGCTAAGCCCATACGATAAACGAGATTATCTAATCGGGATTCCAATAATTGCAAAAGCACTTCACCTGTAATTCCTTTGGAGCGAGCGGCTTTTTCAAATAAATTGCGGAATTGTCTTTCTAAAACTCCGTACGTATATTTTGCTTTTTGTTTTTCGCGTAATTGGATACCATACTCGGAAGTCTTTTTCTTTCTCCCGTTACCGTGTTGTCCCGGAGGATAATTCTTCTTACTGAGTACTTTATCCGGCCCGAAAATAGGTTCCCCGAACTTACGCGCAATTTTTGTTTTTGGTCCAGTATATCTTGCCATATTTTTGATAAGTTAACGAGTTACAAGTAAACGAGTGAACGAGAATAAGCTCCCATAATTCGTAATTCGTAATTCGTAATTTTTAATTGTTTAAACTCTTCTTCTTTTAGGAGGACGGCATCCGTTGTGAGGAAGCGGCGTAACATCAATGATTTCAGTTACTTCAATTCCTGCGCCATGTACTGTCCGGATAGCTGATTCCCGACCGTTCCCGGGTCCTTTTACGTATGCCTTCACTCTTCTCAAACCCAAATCAAATGCAATTTTTGCGCAATCTTGCGCCGCCATTTGAGCGGCATAAGGCGTGTTTTTCTTCGAACTTCTAAAGCCCATCTTGCCAGCCGAAGACCAAGAAATTACTTGACCTTCGCTATTTGCAATGGTAACAATAATGTTGTTAAACGAAGAGTGAACGTGTAATTGACCGGCTGCGTCAACTTTTACTACTCTTTTTTTCGCTGCAACTGTTTTTTTTGCCATAATCTTTTATTAATTACGAAATATTATTCGACGTTAGTCAATTACGAATTACGAATTACGAATTTCAAGTTACAATAATGTAATTCTCAATTCTTAATTCTTAATTCTCAATTAAATTATCCTTTCGTTGCTTTCTTCTTGTTGGCAACGGTTTTCTTCTTACCCTTACGCGTACGGGCATTATTTTTGGTGCTTTGACCTCTAACTGGCAATCCGATGCGGTGGCGAATTCCCCGGTAAGCGCCGATATCCATCAATCGTTTGATATTCAACTGAACCTCAGAACGAAGATCCCCTTCTACTTTGTAGCTATGACCGATGATTTCGCGAATTGCAGCCGCTTGATCATCCGTCCAGTCTTTTACTTTTATGTCTCTATCCACTCCTGCTTCCGTCAGGATTTTGTTAGATGAACTGCGACCAATACCGAAAATGTAAGTTAACGCAATTTCTCCTCTTTTATTTTGGGGTAAATCCACCCCTACTATTCTTATAGCCATTTTTTAAACATTTAGCAAAAAAATACTTATCCCTGACGTTGCTTAAACTTAGGGTTTTTCTTATTTATCACATATAAACGCCCTTTTCTGCGTACGATTTTAGAACCGGCGCCGCGTTTTTTGATTGAAGCTCTTACTTTCATATTTTAGTTTTTTATTTATATCTGAATGAAATTCGACCTTTTGTCAAATCGTAAGGAGACATTTCCACTTTCACTTTATCTCCCGGAAGAATTTTGATGTAATGCATCCTCATCTTTCCCGAAATATGTGCCGTGATCTCATGCCCATTTTCCAATTCAACTCTGAACATTGCGTTCGACAAAGCTTCGACAATAATTCCATCTTGTTCTATCGCTGACTGTTTCGCCATATATAACTTTCTTTTTACCCCAAAACCCCTTAAAGCAGGCTTTTCTCTCCTTTAGGGGAGTTAGAGGGGTTTCTGTAAAACTTCCTCTATCATTTCAAACGTTGATAAAACATCAGCCTTCCCCGGACGGATTGCAACCGTATGCTCAAAATGAGCAGAAGGTTTCCGATCCCTTGTGTGTACCGTCCAACCGTCTTTTTCGAACTTCACATTTTTGGAGCCCAAATTGATCATCGGCTCTATCGCAATGCACATCCCATTTTTTAATAAAGGTCCGTAACCTTTTTTCCCATAATTGGGAACTTCCGGGTCTTCATGCATAATTCTACCGATACCGTGACCGACTAATTCGCGTACCACGCTATAACCACGGCTTTCACAATATGTCTGTATCGAATGAGACACATCTCCTACCCGTTTCCCTTCAATGGCGTGGCTGATTCCTACATACAAAGCTTCTTTGGTGGTTTGAAGCAATCGCTTGATTTCTGGGGAAATTTCTCCGATTTCAAACGTGTAAGCCGAATCGCCGCAATAACCGTTTACTTTTACGCCGCAATCAACCGAAAGAATATCTCCGTCTTTTAGCGGCACATTTACGGGAATACCGTGGACTACATTTTCATTGACCGAGGTGCAGAGTGCATTTGGGAATCCCTTATATCCTTTGAATAACGGTATTCCTCCATTATCTCGAATGTATTCCTCTGCTATTTTATCCAATTGAAGCGTAGTGACCCCCGGTGAAATGTGTTTTGCTACTTCGGCAAGCACGGAGCCTACCATTCGGTTCGCAATACGCATCAATTCTATTTCTTCGTTTGTCTTTAGATAAATCATTTTACGAATAAGCCGTACCTTGCCTTCCTTTAATTCTTCCGGATTTTAACAATCCATCGTAATGGCGCATCAACAAATGGCTCTCCACTTGTTGCAAGGTATCCAGCACAACCCCCACTAAAATCAGCAGCGAAGTTCCTCCGAAGAAAGCTGCAAACGATTGCTTTACTCCGAAAAAACCTGCAAAAGCCGGTAAAACAGCCACTAATGCTAAAAATAATGAACCGGGGAAAGTTATTCTTGACATGATTTCGTCAATATATTCTGCAGTTTTTTTACCGGGTTTGATTCCCGGAATAAAACCGTTGTTTCTTTTCAAGTCTTCAGCCATTTGTTTCGGATTGATCGTTACTGCTGTATAGAAATAGGTAAAAGCAATAATCAACAATACCTCTACAAAATTATACCAGAAACTTTGATGATCGGTTAATGGACCAAAAAAGCGCCCGTACCACGTTTCTTGGTTGACATTACCGAAACCCATCAAAGAGATTGGGATAAACATAATGGCTTGCGCAAAAATGATCGGCATCACATTGGCAGCATTGACTTTTAAAGGAATATATTGTCTTGCCCCTCCGAATTGTTTATTTCCAATCATTTGTTTAGCATATTGAACCGGTATTCTTCTTGTTCCCTGAACCAACAAAATAGCTCCGGCAATTATAGCCAGTAAAGCCAGAATCTCACCCATAAATCCGATCAAACCTCCAGCCGCTTCATTCAACCTTGATAGAATCTCCTGAAACAAGGCTTGCGGCAAACGTGCGATAATACCTACCATGATAATGAACGAAACACCGTTGCCGATTCCTTTGTCTGTGATTCTTTCTCCTAACCAAAGCACAAACATCGAACCGGCAGCCAAGATAATGGTTGATGAGATTTGAAACCACGCCCCCGATGGAATTGCTGCACCGGTATGAGCCATTTGTACTTTCAGGTTTATTAAAAAAGTCGGCGCTTGAAGAATCAAAACCAACAAAGTTAGATACCGGGTGTACTGGTTCATTTTCCGCCTTCCGCTCTCGCCTTCCTTTTGCAGTTTTTGAAAATAAGGAATGGCAATACCCAACAACTGAATTACGATGGACGCCGAGATATAAGGCATAATTCCCAAAGCCACAATCGAAGCGCGCCCGAAAGCGCCGCCCGAAAACATATCCAATAGCGACATCAAACCTGTTGAAGTCTGAGTTTGCAAAGCGGATAACGAGTGTGGATCGATGCCCGGAAGCGTTATTACCGTTAAAAAGCGGTAAACTACGATCAAAAGAAGTGTAACCCCGATTCGGTTTTTCAAATCCTCGATCTTCCAGATATTTTTTATTGTTTGAATTGCTCTCATCGATATATTAGAGTTTTACAGCTGTTCCTCCCACCTTGACAATTGCTTCTTCCGCTGTTTTGGAAAAGGCATGAGCCGTAATTTCCAAAGCTGAAGTAATTTCGCCTTTGGCGAGGATTTTAACTAAATGTTTGGATGACACGAATCCCGAATTTACTAATTCTTCGATACCAATTTTTGTCAATTGCCGAGTTTCAGCTAATTGTTGAAGCGTACTTAAATTAATCGCTTTGTATTCAACCCGGTTGATATTTTTAAACCCGAATTTAGGCAAACGTCTTTGGATAGGCATTTGGCCTCCTTCAAAACCAATTTTCTTGGAATATCCTGATCTTGATTTTTGACCTTTATGTCCTCTGGTAGAAGTTCCTCCTAAACCGGAACCCGTTCCTCGACCAATTCTTTTCCGTGTTTTTACAGAACCTGCAGCAGGTTTTAAATTTGATAAATTCATATAACTTCAACTAAATGTTTAACTTTCTCAACCATTCCCAAGATAGCCGGATTTTTTTCGTGTTCTACCACGCGGCCTATTTTCTTCAATCCCAAAGCGTCTAAAGTTCTTTTTTGAACTTTCGGACATTTGATGCGACTTCTTACTTGTTTGATCTTTATTGTTGCCATATCTGTTTCCTCCGAGATTAACCTTTAAATACTTTTTCTACTGAAATTCCCCGATTATGGGCGACCATAGCAGGGTCTCTCAATTCGTTCAGCGCAGCGATTGTAGCCTTGACCAAGTTGTGTGGATTGGACGAACCTTTGGATTTTGCCAACACGTCGGTAATTCCAACACTTTCAAGCACGGCGCGCATAGCGCCTCCAGCCTTTACGCCCGTACCGTGGGTAGCCGGTTTGATGAACACCTGAGCTCCTCCAAACTTTGCTATTTGTTCGTGAGGTATGGTACCTTTATATACAGGAACTTTGATTAAGTTCTTTTTTGCCGATTCTATGCCTTTCGCAATGGCTGCAGTGACTTCGCCGGCTTTACCTAATCCCCAACCGACAATGCCGTCTTCGTTCCCTACCACAACGATTGCTGCAAAACTAAAAGTGCGCCCGCCTTTTGTAACTTTCGTCACACGGTTGATGGCAACTAACCGGTCTTTTAACTCCAAGTCGTTTGTTGACTTTACTTTATTATTTATTGCCATTTCTTTTAAAATTTAAGTCCGCCTTTGCGAGCTGCTTCTGCCAATTCTTTCACTCTACCGTGGTATAAATACCCGTTTCTATCAAAAACAACAGCTTCGATGCCTGCTTCTTTAGATTTTTGTGCAATCAACTCGCCTACTTTGGAAGCGATTTCTTTTTTAGGCGACTGTTCTGTGATTCCAAGAGAAGAAGCAGCAGCCAAAGTACAACCTGTCAAATCGTCGACGACTTGCGCATATATTTGTTTGTTGCTTCTGAATACGGTTAGACGAGGACGAGCTGCAGTTCCTGAAACGTGTTGGCGAACTCGTTGTTTTATTTTGATTCTTCTTAATTCTTTTGTTGTCATAATTTCTTCCGGTGTTAGAGTTATTTACTTGCCGATTTTCCGGATTTTCTACGAACCACTTCACCCACGAAACGAATACCTTTTCCTTTGTAAGGTTCGACTTTACGGAAGGAACGGATTTTAGCGCAAACTTGTCCTAGTAATTGCCTGTCGGCCGACTCAAGGATTATAAGCGGATTTTTGTTACGTTCGTTCTTAGTTTCCACTTTAATTTCGGGCGGCAATTGTAAATAAATATTGTGCGTATAACCTAAGGCAAAATCCAGAACGTTGCCTGTACTGGCAACACGGTATCCTACACCTACTAATTCAAGTTCTTTTTTGTAGCCTTCCGAAACGCCGGTTATCATATTATTGATCAGTGCGCGATAAAGGCCGTGCATCGCCCGGTTCTGGCGTTCGTCGTCGGGACGGGAAACCGTCAATATGCCGTCTTTCACTTCAGTAGTAATAGCCGGATTGATTGGTTGCGATAATTCGCCTTTAGGACCTTTCACAGTGATCACATTTTCTTTGCGATCCACCGTTACTTTTGCCGGTATTGTAATGGGTAATTTTCCTATTCTTGACATACTTATTCCTCCTTCATTTAATAAATATAACACAATACTTCTCCGCCGATTTTCATATCGCGGGCTTCTTTGTCTGTTATAACTCCTTTGGAAGTCGAAAGTACGGCAATTCCCAAACCGTTTAAAACGCGGGGCATTTCCTTGTAACCTGCATACCGACGCAAACCCGGCGTTGAAATACGCTTCAGGCATTTAATTGCGTTTACTTTATTGATTGGATCATATTTCAGGGCGATTTTAATCATTCCCTGCGGACCCTCTTCTACGAACTTGTAATTCAAGATGTAGCCTTTGTCGAAAAGAATCTTTGTGAGTTCTTTTTTTAAGTTGGAAGCCGGAATGTCCACTACTCTGTGTTTTGCTTTGATGGCATTCCGGACCCTTGTCAGATAATCTGCAATTGGATCTGTCATAAATTAATCATTAAATTGATCCCCACACAGGGACAATATTTAACACTCTCTCTCTTGATTTTCTAATCTTATCCTTTGAAAATCAACTCCTTTTGCCTACAATCTTCTTGAAAATGTACACAAAAGGGCTTGCAAAGATAATATATTTTTGGGAAACAACCTAATTACTGGAGAAAAATTTTGGGTTGGAATGAAAAAAAATTACAATTAAGGTCTGCAAAAACTCTGCTTAGCTATAACAACACTATTATTAAACCGTACCTGATATAGTATTACTTCGAATTGTTCTCGAATTGTTCTCGAATTGTTCTCGAATTGTTCTCGAAGATTGTTATTTATTGCAGGCTTGTTCCCTATTTTATATTTTCATGTATATAGAGCGCCTTTTCTTCAAATTTGATATTTTAAAATATCAATACAAAAGGTATTACTTTTTTCTTTTTGAAGTATTATGGTGCAAATTTATGAAATCTTTGTATAAAATCAGTATCTTTGTCAAAACTTTCCATATTATAACGAAGAATAACTTATGATTGAATCTTTTTTTGGCAACTCGGTTACGGTCGAAAAAGTATTTTCTCCTTATAGAATATGTCCTTTAGGCGCTCACGTTGATCATCAGCACGGATTGGTAACCGGTTTTGCTATCGACAAGGGGGTTGAGCTTTGGTTTGCCTCTTCAGGGAACAGCCTGATCCATATCCAAAGTCTTACTTTTCCGGGTGAAACCCTGTTTGACCTGCGACATCCGATTGAATACAAAAAGAGTAACTGGGGAGATTATATCCGTGGCGTTGTTTATGCGATGAATAAACGTTTTTCATTGCAACACGGAATAAAAGGAATCATCAAAGGGAGTTTGCCTATTGGCGGGTTGTCTTCTTCCGCAGCCGTTTTAGTCGCTTATGTAAAAGCGTTAGCTAAGGTAAACAACCTGAACCTAACTCCCATGGAAACTATTCGCATCACTTCCGAAGCGGAAAGGGAATACGTTGGATTAAACAACGGAATTCTTGATCAAGCCAGCGTAGTCTTGGGCGAACGAGATAATTTGTTGTATTTGGATACGGACAATAATGATTATCAATTGCTTCCCAAGCATTACAATATGCCGGACTTTGAGTTGGGAATCTTTTTCTCAGGATTAACCAGAAGTTTGATTGCCAGCGATTATAATCTACGGGTTCACGAATGTAAAACAGCAGCATGGAATATTCTTGCCTTTAATGATTTACCTCTGAATTTACCGGAAAAAACCTTTTTGCGCGATGTGCCTGAGAAATATTTTAAAGATGTTCGAGAAAAGTTACCGACCCGCTTTTCCAAACGAGCCGCCCATTTTTATTCAGAATGCGAACGGGTTCGCCTCGGAGTTATGGCTTGGGAAAAGGGCGATATTATCACTTTTGGAAAACTAATTTTTGAAAGTTGCGAAAGTTCCATCAAACAGTATGAATGCGGAAGTCCAGAACTCATCGCTTTATACGAAATCATGCACGAAACATCCGGAATTTACGGCGGAAGATTTAGCGGCGCCGGATTTAAAGGAGCCTGCATCAGTTTGGTTAACCCAAAGTTAAAAGAAGAGATTTCTGAAAAGATTACTGAGAAATACTTAAGTAAATTCCCCCAATACAAAGATAATTTTGAAATTCATTTTTGTAAAACACATCAAGGGGCGGGGATTTTTGAGAGTTAAGAGTTGAGAAAAATGCGTCATTGCGAGCCGCTTGCGGCGAAGCAATCCAGATAAGTTAAAAGTTGAAAATGAAGAGTGTAGTTTTAGCAGCAGGTTATGCCACAAGGCTTTATCCGGTAACGGAGAATTTTCCCAAGCCCTTATTAACCGTTGGGAATTCAACGATTTTGGATCGCTTGATTCAGGACATTGATCGTATCAATGAAATTGAAGAACATATTATTGTAACAAACCATAAGTTTCAAAAGCATTTTCTGGAGTGGAAAGAGAAAAGCCGTTATCAAAAACCCATTACAATTATTGATGACGGATCGACAGAAAATGATAATCGTCTGGGAGCAGTCAAAGATTTGTTGCTGGCGATAGAGGCGAAAAATTTGGACGATGAAGATTTATTGGTTATAGCAGCCGACAATTTGGTTGATTTTTCTTTTACCGGATTGGTTGATTTTTTCAAAGAAAAACAAACTTCATTGATAATGACTTATGAGGAACCCGAAATAAAAGCGCTCCAACGCACAGGCGTAATCGCGATCAATAATGAAAATAAAGTTTTAGAGATGCAGGAAAAGCCTGAAAATCCAAAAACGCATCACGCCGTCCCCCCTTTTTATCTATATAAAAAAGAAGACGTGAACAAAATCAAAGTGTGTATTGCGACAGGCTGTAAAGCCGACGCTCCAGGCGATTTGTTGCATGCGATGATAGAGAAAACAACTTTTCATGCTTGGCCGATGCCCGGCAAACGGATAGATATCGGTACGCTTGAAACTTATTTAAAATTGTCTGATTTTATATTGTAATGATTATGAAAATATTAGTTACCGGAACAGCCGGTTTTATCGGTTTTTATGTAGCTCAAAGATTATTGGAAGCAGGACATGAAGTAGTTGGCTTAGATAATATTAACGATTACTATGATGTTCGACTAAAATATGCCCGGTTAGAAGAAACGGGTATTGCAGAAAATAAAATAGAATACGGAAAATTAGTCCAGAGCGCAAAATACCCGAAATATCGCTTCATCCGGTTGAATTTGGAAGAAAGAGCTATGATGGAAAACCTTTTCGCAGAAGAAAAGTTTGACCGTGTATGTAATCTGGCAGCGCAAGCGGGAGTTCGATACTCAATAGAAAACCCTCACGCATACATAGAAAGTAATATTGTAGGTTTTATTAATATTTTAGAGTGTTGCAGGCACAATAAAGTTGAACACTTGGTCTATGCAAGTTCGAGCAGTGTTTATGGTATGAGCGAAAAAGTTCCTTTTTCTGAAGACGACAGGGTTGATTATCCGATCAGTTTATATGCTGCAACCAAAAAGGCGAATGAATTGATGGCTCATACTTACAGTCATTTATACCAACTGCCGACCACCGGATTACGTTTTTTTACCGTGTATGGCCCTTGGGGAAGACCGGACATGGCCCCTATGCTTTTTGCAAAATCCATTGTTGAAGGAAAACCGATTAAAGTATTCAACAACGGCAATTTAAGTCGTGATTTTACATTCATCGACGATATAGTTGAAGGCGTTATTCGGGTTATAAATCTCGTTCCGGGTAAAGAAGACGAACATCCTTATTACCGGATTTTGAATATCGGTAATTCTCAACCGGTACAGTTAATGGATTTTATTCAGACGCTTGAAACGGAAATCGGGAAAAAAGCAGTTTTGGAAATGTATCCGATGCAAAGGGGCGATGTTTATCAGACTTATGCAGATACAAGTAAATTAGAAAAACTTATCGGTTACAAACCACATGTAAATCTGGCAACCGGAATAAAAAAGTTCATCAACTGGCGGAAAAAATTTATGCCAGATTAACAAAAAACCCCTATCAATGTATAAACGCTTTTTTAAACGGATGATCGATTTTTCAGCATCTCTCTGCGGAATAATTTTTTTATCACCCATAATTGGCACGATTATTGTAGTCTTGTATGTCGTCAATCGAGGAAAAGTTTTTTTCTTTCAAGATAGACCCGGGAAAAACGGTAAAATTTTCAGAATTGTTAAGTTCAAAACAATGAACGATAAAAAAGACTGTCAAGGAAATTTATTGCCTGATGTTGATCGGTTAACGAAGGCCGGACGTTGCATACGAAGCGCTTCATTGGATGAGATTCCCCAGCTATGGAACGTATTAAAAGGAGATATGTCGTTGGTTGGTCCTCGCCCCCTGCTGGTCGAATATCTTCCATTGTATGACAAAAACCAAATACATCGGCACAAAGTTCGTCCCGGTATTACAGGTTTGGCGCAAGTGAACGGACGCAATGCTATCTCCTGGTCGCAAAAATTTCAATGGGATGTCTGGTACGTAGATCATCTTTCTTTCGGATTAGATGCTCGAATAATTTATAAAACCATCCTGAAAGTCTTACGTTCGGAAGGTATCAACGCAGGAAAAGCGATCACAATGGAAAGATTTACAGGAAATAATTAGTATTTATTTTGCAGTAAATTACTAACTTTTCGCAAAAAATGCGATTATAAAAAGAAATATTATTAATTTTGCATTATATTAAGGGTTAAATGACTAAAAACACAAAAATGGGAGAACACTTTTTTGATATTTTTTTTCAAAAAATGAAGAAACTTCCTCATTTGCCAAGGAGGATTATTTTTCTATATGATCTGATTTGCGTAACATTGGCTTACTTGCTTACCACCCTCATTTACTCAGAATTTGCTTCCCTTTCGGTAAATTGGAACCGTTTTTACGAGGGAGCAATATTGTGCGCGGGGATTAGCGGACTGTCCTTTTTTGTTTTCAAAACCTATTCCGGACTTATACGTTATTCTACTTTCAAAGATGCTTTTAGAATCTGGTTTTCGCTTTTCATCGCCGGCATTTTTTCGGCGCTTGTCCATTATTGTATTATTTATCCGAGACCTCTATTCTCATTAGTTTTCTTTTTCGTTAATTTTTTATTAGCTTTTATATTAATCTTCTCATTACGAATGATAGTTCGCTTGACTTTTGATTATGCAAAAAAGATTCAGGATGATAAAACCAAATTATTACCGATGCTTATTTATGGGGTAGAATCGTCCAATATCAATTTGGCCAAAATGATTAGCTCTAATGACAATTCTAATTATCAGATTGTTGGTTTTATTTCGCCTTCAGCTAAGATTTCCCACCAGAAAATTATGGGTAATCCCATATTTTTCAAAGATTATTTTTATAATAACATCAGTCAATTCAGCCATGTTAAAGCCATTCTTATTCAACCGGAAGATATTGACAGAACCGAAAAACAGTTATTGGCAGAAATATGTTATCAAAACAAAATCGAATTACTGACAGCTCCATCGCGGCAAAGATGGAAAAGCGACATAAATACTATCAATGGAATAAACAGTTTTAATATTGAAGATTTATTAGGTCGTTCAACCATTGAAATTAATGTAGAAGCAATCCGGAAAAATCTGGAAGGGAAAAAGGTATTAGTTACAGGCGCTGCGGGTTCAATCGGGAGTGAAATTGTCCGTCAACTATGTCAATTTGATTTAGACTTGTTAATTCTCTGCGATATCGCAGAAACTCCGCTGCATCAATTGGGTTTAGATCTCAAAGAAACTTTTCCGCAGGTAAAATTTATTTCCGTCATTGCCGATGTTCGCGACAGAAAAAAGATGGAATATATTTTCTCCACATATAAACCTCAATGCGTCTATCATGCGGCTGCCTACAAACACGTTCCTATGATGGAAAGCCATCCGAGCGAAGCTATTTTAACCAATGTGTTGGGTTCAAAAAATGTAGCAGACATGGCCTTGAAATATGGCGTAGAAAATTTTGTAATGATTTCGACCGATAAAGCCGTCAATCCGAGTAGCGTAATGGGCGCCTCCAAACGCATTGCGGAAGTTTATATCCAAGCCTTGTACTGTAAATTGAAAAAAGAAAGTAAGCAGGGTAAGCCTTCCACCCGGTTTATTACCACCCGGTTTGGAAACGTATTAGGATCAAACGGGTCGGTGATTCCTTTGTTTGAGAAACAAATCAAAGAAGGCGGTCCGGTTACGGTAACCGATCGCGAGATGATTAGATATTTTATGACCATTCCGGAAGCATGCAGTTTGGTTCTCGAAGCCGGTAGTTTTGGTAACGGGGGAGAATTATTCATTTTTGATATGGGCGAACCAATCAAAATAAAGGACATGGCCGAAGAAATGATCCGTTTATCAGGTTTTAAACCTTATGAGGACATAAATATTGTATTCACTGGTCTCCGCCCCGGAGAGAAATTATATGAAGAATTATTGTATGACGAAGAAATTCACGGTCGAACCAATAATAAAAAGATTATGGTCGGGAATGTCAGTGAACAAAACATTGAAGAAATATTACCTTTGTTAAACCGGTTAATTGAAACTTCATACGATTGCGGTAAAATGGAAGTTGTGAAGATCATGAAGCAAATTGTACCCGAATTTGTCAGTATCAATTCAGAATTTGAAGTGTTGGATAAACATTGATTTCTTCATAAAAATTACGTATATTTGCAAGAAAAAATCTAATCATTTTCTATGAACATAGCAATTGTTGGGGCAGGTTATGTCGGTTTGGTTACTGGAGCTTGTTTTTCCGAAATGGGTATTCAGGTAACTTGCGTGGATGTAGATTCCGTTAAAATACAAAACCTTACTCAAGGCGTCATTCCTATTTACGAACCGGGATTGGAAGATTTAGTTGCCAAAAATTCTAAAGCCGGAAGATTAAAATTTACTACAGACTTATCTTCTTGTCTGGACGAAATTGAAGTACTTTTCAATGCTGTAGGAACTCCGCCCGACGAAGACGGAAGCGCCGATTTACAATATGTATTAGACGTAGCGCACACCGTTGGACAAAATATTAATAAATATCTTTTGATAGTTACTAAAAGTACCGTTCCTGTAGGTACTGCAGCCAAAGTAAAGGTTGTGATTCGGGAAGAATTGGATAAAAGAGGTGTATCAGTCCCTTTTGATGTGGCTTCCAATCCGGAATTTCTGAAAGAAGGAACAGCCATCAAAGACTTTATGGGACCCGACCGTGTTGTAGTAGGAACCGATAGCGAAAAAGCAAAAAACCTGATGGAGCGTTTATACAAGCCCTTCACATTGAATCATTACCGGATGTTTTTTACCGACATTGCTTCGGCCGAAATGATTAAATATGCCGCCAATGCCATGTTGGCTACCCGGATTTCTTTTATGAACGATATAGCAAATCTTTGTCATTTAGTAGGAGCAGACGTAAATATGGTACGCAGCGGCATAGGTTCCGATTCCCGGATAGGCAGCAAATTTTTATACCCCGGATGCGGCTATGGCGGTTCCTGTTTCCCAAAAGATATAAAAGCATTGATAAAAACCGCATCTCAAAACGGTTATGAGATGCAGATACTGAAAGCGGTAGAATCAGTAAATGAAAATCAGAAAACAATACTATTTAAAAGGCTGCAAAAAATATACAACAACGATTTTTCAGGAAAAACAGTAGCTTTGTGGGGATTGGCTTTTAAGCCGGAAACAAATGATATGCGGGAAGCGCCGTCATTAGTTTTGATTGATTTGCTCTTGAAAGCCGGTTGCAATATCAGGGTTTACGACCCTGTTGCGATGGATGAATGCAGACGAAGATTAGGAGACCGCATAACTTACGCGCTCGACATGTACGATGCGGTTTTGAATACGGATGCCCTGATGCTTTTGACCGAATGGAAAGAATTTCGCTTACCGGCTTGGAATGTTGTGAAAAAATTGATGAAAAATCCGGTTGTCCTTGATGGGCGAAATATTTATGATAAGAATGAAATGGAGGATAACGGCTTCATTTATGAAAATATTTAATATAATTATACCATGATTAATCAAGCTCTAATCAATCCGAAAAGCATTGTAGTCGTAGGCGGCTCCAATAAAACATCCAAGCCCGGAGGAAATTGCCTTCGCAATATTTTAAATGGGAAATACAAAGGCGACTTGTATGTCGTTAATGCAAAAGAAAGTGAAGTGCAGGGAGTGAAAAGCTATCCAAGCGTTCACGATATTCCGCAAACCGATTTAGCGATTATAGCCATACCGGCAAATTCCTGTCTTGAAGCCGTCACGGTCTTGTCTCAAGAAAAAGGAGTGAAAGCTTTCATCATGTTCACAGCCGGATTTGGAGAAGAAACACCCGAAGGAGGCGCTTTGGAAAAACAGATTGTAAAAGCGATTAACGAGGCCAGCGCCTGCCTGATTGGCCCGAATTGCATCGGAATGCTCAATCACAACCATCACAGTTTGTTCACTCTCCCTATTCCCGAAATGGATCCAAAGGGCGTTGATATGATTTC
>Ga0209629_10000240_pt1 | contig 27911 bp, 25 predicted proteins | sample TergutCu122P5_FD_187286 | JGI IMG/M metagenome (GOLD analysis project Ga0209629, IMG submission 187286) | Cubitermes ugandensis P5 segment gut microbial communities from Kakamega Forest, Kenya - Cu122 P5 (SPAdes) (version 2) | ecosystem: Host-associated > Arthropoda: Insects > Digestive system...
ACCAATTTCAGCTTCACACATTCCCATGTTCGGTCAGAACGTTCAGCGCCCTCTGGCGCTTCACTTCCCTCCATGGCAATGGTTCAGCTTGGAATTGGTATTACATCCGAAATGCGCGCAGACACAGCGAAATCCTTTGTTTATTTGCGCGCCAATGGAGGATAGCTGATTTATGGCAACCTTCATCAAGAAACAGTATCAGATTGAAATCAGCATGGCGGATATGGGCAGAGGCCCGCCAGCGGGCAGCCGCCGCAGAGCGGTTTGGCCCGGCAATGCAGCTTGGCGTTTATAACTATCAGCGCGTGAAAGTTGTTATACAGATACACGTCGCGTTCTATACCGGATTCAAATAACGCCTTCACGCTCTCGTAGTCCGCACCCCCGCCTGGGATAAGCCCGAGCCGCGTCAGCAGGCGCTTTGTGTACGCGTCCACGACAAAACTGGGCAGATCCAGCGCGTAGAGGAGGATGCTGTCCGCCGTCTCCCTGCCTATGCCCCTGACAGACAGCAGCTCCGCCCTCAGCACGGGCAGGGGCTGTTTTTCGGCCTGTGCTCTGGCCTTGAGGATGGAATAGCCGTATGTCTTGTACCATGCCGTCATCGCCTTGAGGTAAACGCTTTTTTGGTTGAAAAACCCCGCCGGGCGGATGATATCCGCCAGATCGGCCAGGGGGACGTTCTCCACGAACTCAGGCGACAGATTTTCGCCGAATCCGGCGAGCGCTTTTACAACGTTGTCCCAGGAGGTGTTCTGAGTCAGCACCGCGCCCGCCATGACCTCATAGGCCGTGCGCGCGGGCCACCAGCCCGCGTCTCCGTACGCGCCGTAAAGCGCGTCGTATACGCCCCGTATCATATCGCCGCTAAAACCGCCTGCTCCCGGGCTTGACCAAGGGCAGGCCGAGCTTGCAGAGGGGACAGTCCCCGGCGTCATATACCCTGATATCCAGCCGCGCCGCGGAAAACACGGGCAGCGGCAGTTCCTCCACGCTTCTGTCCACGACGCACGCCAGAGCGGCGACCAGGCCGCCCAGCTCCCGGACGATCCGGGCGGATTCCCCGGACGATTTTCCCGTGGTGACGACGTCCTCCATTATGATGACCCTCTCGCCCGGCTCAATGACGAAGCCGCGCCGGAGGGTCATGACGTTGTCCGCGCGCTCGGTGAACATATTGCGCAGGCCGAGCTGCGCGGCCAATTCATAAGCCGCTATTATACCGCCCATGGCGGGGCCGACGATCAGATCCGGCCTCAGCGCTTCCAACTGGGGCCTGAGCCGCTCCGCTATTATACGTGTGACCGCTTTCGCTTCCTCCGGGCGCTCATAGAGCTTGGCGCACTGGCAATATCTGTCGCTGTGCTTGCCGGAGGAAAGCAGGAAATGGCCGCTCAAAAGCGCGCCGACGCGCTCCAGGATCCTGACGGCTTCCGCGCCGCCCGCCTCTCTTATATCCACGCTATCACCTGTCTTCATTGTATAATCCCCGTTATCTCCCTGACGGAGCTTGCCCCGTTTTCCCTGAGATACCGCCCGATGCCTTCTATAATCTCGACCGGCGCGTACGGGTTCATAAAATTGGCTGTGCCCACCTGCACGGCCGCGGCGCCCGCCATGATGAACTCCAGCGCGTCCTCCGCCGTGGTTATGCCGCCGATGCCGATTACGGGCACGTCCACGCTCTTGCACACCTCGTACACCATTCTCAGGGCGAGGGGCTTTATGGCCGGGCCGGACAGGCCGGCGAAGACGCTGTCGAACACGGGGCGGCGGCGCGCGATGTCGACGGCCATGGCCTTGAAGGTGTTGATCAGCGAGAGCGCGTCCGCGCCGGCTTCAACACAGGCGCGGGCCATATCCGCGATATCCTCGGCGTTGGGCGAGAGCTTGACCATCAGGGTTTTGCCGCAGACCGCGCGTATCTGACGGACGATCTCATAAGCGACGCCGGATTTTACGCCGAAGGACATGCCGCCCTCCTTCACGTTGGGGCAGGATATATTCAGCTCGACGATCCCGATCATATCGTCGGGCACGGCGTCTATGAGCCGCGCCGCCTCTGCGTAATCGTCCAGCCGGGAGCCGCCGACATTGGCGATGATGACCGTATCCGTCAATTCCCGCAGCCGCGGGAGCTCGATGTCCAGAAAATGGCGCACGCCGGGGTTTTGCAGGCCGACGCTGTTCATCATGCCGCCCGCCGTCTCAAACACGCGCAGGCCGGCGTTGCCCTGTTTCGGGTTGAGCGTCAGCCCCTTGACGCATATGGCCCCCAGGCGCGACGGGCCGTAAAACGCGGCGTATTCCGCGCCGAAGCCGTATGTGCCGGAGGCGGCTATGACGGGGTTTTTTAATCTGACGCCGTTTATGTCCACGCTTAAATCTATCACAGTATCAGCTCCGATCCGGAAAAGACCGGCCCGTCCTTGCACACGCGTTTGTTGCCGGAGACGGTCATGCACACGCAGACCAGGCACGCGCCCACGCCGCACGCCATGTGCCTGTCCAGCGACAGCAGCGACGGCGTGCCGCCCGCGGCGCACATACGCGCCACGGCCTTCAAAAACGGCTCAGGCCCGCAGGCGGTCACCAGGTCATACCGGCCCGCGTCCAGTATTTCCGTTATAAAACCCTTGTGGCCGGCGCAGCCGTCGTCCGTCGAGACGTATTTTTGGATGCCCATATTATCAAAGCGGTCCAGGAGATACGGCTCCGAGGCGAAGCCGAAGTACCCGTCGATTATTTTCGCGCGGTCGCGCGAGAGCCGCGCGGCCAGCTCCACAAAGGGCGCGATGCCTATGCCGCCGGAGACTATGGCTATCCTGCCGGCGCTCCCCGGTATATCGAAGCCGTTCCCCAGCGGGCCCAGGGCGTAAACCCCGCCGCCGGCTGTAAGCTCCGACAGCTTGCGGGTGCCGGGGCCCACGACGACGTAACAGAATTCCATGTACGCGTCCGCCCGGCAGACGCTTAAAGGGCGGCCCAGCAGCGGGCTGCCGTCCGCGAAGCGCATCATATAAAACATGCCGGGCTTGATATCGTCGCGAAAGTCCAGCGCCAGCATGAAAACGTCCCTGCCGACGGGCTCGTTGGAGATGACCTTGACTTTTTTATATTCGGGTTTATACTCCATCGGTTATCGCCCCGGCTATCCGCACGTTCATCGAAACGGCCTCGGCGCGGGCATACTCCGCGTATCTCCGCTCGCCGTCCGCGTATTTCCTGTAATTGAGCAGTATCGCGCGGGAAGAGTTGACCACGCCGCCGTTGCCGCCGTTTAGATACAGCGCCACGTCCGCGGCCCTGCCGCCCTGCGCGCCGAAGCCGGGTATCAGAAAGAACACCGAGGGTGTCTGTTTCCGTATGCGCCCTATTTCTTCCGTGTTGGTGCAGCCCATGACCGCGCCGACGCAGGAATACCCGCACCGCCCGATAAAAGGCCCGCCGAACGCGGCGATCCTCTGGCAGACGGCCTCGTACACCTTCCCGCCGGAAGCGGTGTCGAGGTATTGGATGTCGCGCGCGCCGGGGTTTGAGGTCCGCGCCAGCACGAAACAGCCCTTTTCCCCGCCCTGAAAATACGCGGCGTAAGGTTCCAGGGAGTCCATGCCCATGTACGGGCTGAGCGTGACCATGTCCGCCTCGAAATCCCCGGTAAAATGCGCCCTGGCGTACATGGCCGCCGTTTCCGCGATGTCCCCGCGCTTGATATCCGCGATGGCTATGCCGCCGCGCTCCCTGATATACCGGAGGGTCTTCGCGTAAGCCTCAAGCCCCCGCAGGCCTAGCGCCTCGTAATAGGCGATCTGTATTTTATAGCAGGCGGTCACGTCCAGGGTTGCATCAATCACGGCCCTGTTGAAGGCGAAGACCGCCCCGGCGATGTCGCCGCCGCTTTCGGCGACGACATGGGGGGGGACGTATTCCGGGGCGGTGTCCAGCCCCAGGCAGACGACGCCCTTTTGCCGCACGCTGTCAAACAGCCTGTCTATTATCAATTGAATCCCTCCGACCTGTAGACGATTTGCCCGCCCTTGACGGTGCACAGGACCGCGCCGCGGTACTCCCCGCCCTCAAACGGCGTGTTTCTGCCCTTTGAGTAAAACCGGGCGCTGTCCACCGCGTGCCTTGTGTTTATGTCCGCGATCACTATGTCGCCGATAAACCCCGGCGCGATCTCGCCCTTGTTTACGCCCATGATCCGGGCCGGGCCGCGGCTCATCAGGTTTGAGAGCGCGGACAGCGTCAGGCCGTTTTCCAGGACCAAGACGCTGTAGCATACCGGAAAGGCCGTCTCCAGCCCGACCATGCCCGGCGCGCCCCCGGCTTTGTCCGCCGGGGTGTGCGGCGCGTGGTCAGTGGCGATGGCGCCGGCGAAGCCGCCTTTTGCGCAGTCTATGAGGAAGCGGCGGTCGCTCTCGGGCCGCAGCGGCGGGTTCACGCGGTATTTTACGCCGTCGTTCAGCGCGATGTGATGCGGCGTGACTTCAAAGGTGATCCGCGCGCCACGGCGCCTGGCCGCGATAATGGCCTCCGCGGATTTCCGCGTGCTGACGTGGCAGAAATGCGCGCGCGCGGCCGGCTTTTCGGCCAATATTTTTTCTATTAGGTACACGTCCCGCAGCGTCTCCAGATCCTCGGCGGCGGCCGCGTCGACGCCGGAAAACTCGCGGTCCTCCGCGTGGATGAGCAATGTCCGCCCCGCGTCCGCGCACTTGTTCAGGCCCTCATAAAAAACGGCGCCGCTGGCCACGCCGCAACCGTCGTCCGAGACGAAGCCGACCTGTCCGCCCGGATCCTCCGCGAACAGCCTGTCCAGATGGTTCAGCGTCCGCCCGTCAAAGTTCTCCGTAAAGCACACGCACTGCGATATGTCGCACAGCCCGAGCTCCGCCCCCCGCCGCATGACATCCCCGGCGGCCGCCAGGGTCGCGCACGGGGGGGCCGTGTTGGCCATGGCGACGAGCGTCGTATAGCCCCCGGCGGCGGCGGCCCGGCAGCCGGAGGCGACGTCTTCCTTGCGCGTAAGGCCGGGGTCCCGCAGATGGCAGTGCAGATCCACAAAGGCCGGCATGACCGCGTTGCCGCGGGCGTCTATGACCTCAAACTCGCCGCCGGGCGGTTCTGTTATCCGCCCGACTTGCGCGATCAAGCCGTTATCGATCAGAACGTCCGCGCGGGTTTCGCCATTGCAATCGGCGACGAGGCCGTTTTTTATCAGCAAGCTCTTTACAATCATATTTGCGGTAATCATAATTGGAAGTTCTCCACCGTCTCCTCGCAGTAGACGCAGCCATAGCGCTTTATGCCCGCGTCTTTCAAGGTGAAGATATGGGGTATGTGCTTCTCGATGGAGGTTATGCAGCGCGGGTTTTTGCACATGATGACGTCCTGCACCCTCTGCGGGAGGTTCAGCTTGGATTTGCTGGTTATCTGGCCGTTTTCGATGATGCTCACGGTGATGTTGTTGTCGATAAGGCCCAGCACCGTGTAATCCAGGTCGACGATGTTCTCGATCTTGATGATGTCCTTGAGCCCCAGCTTGCGGCTCGCGGCGTTGGTTATCAGGGCCACGGTGAAGGGCGCGTTCTTAAAACCCAGATAATCATAGAGCTTTATGCCCAGCCCCGCCTTGATGTGATCCATCACTATGCCGTTTGTGATTTTATTCAGCAGGTCCATTTTTATCTCCCGTTCCATAAACGGCCAGACAGCCCGTTATATACCGTCATACAGCCCCCAGCAGCTTGGCGATCAGCGCCATGCGCACGTACATGCCGTATCCTACCTGCACGAAATACGCGCTCTTGGGGTCGTCGTCCACATCATATGAAATCTCGTTCACCCGGGGCAGCGGGTGCAGCACGATGAGCCCCGGCCCGCTCAGGGCCAGCTTTTTCTTGTCCAGTATATACGTGTCCTTGAGGCGTATGTAGTCCTCCTCGTTAAAAAAGCGCTCCCGCTGGACGCGCGTCATATACAGCACGTCCATCTGGGGGATGGCGTCCTCCAGCGCGGCCGTCTCTCTGTAGGCGATGCCGTTTTCATCCAGATGGCTCTTGATGAACCCGGGTATCGTCAGCTCCGGCGGCGAGACGAAGATGAAGCTCACGTTATTATATCTGCCGATGTTTCTGACCAGCGAGTGCACCGTCCGCCCGAATTTGAGATCGCCGCAGCAGCCGACGGTGAGGTTTTCAATGCTGGTGTGATAGGATTTAATGGTCAAAAGATCCGCCAGGGTCTGCGTCGGGTGCTCGCGCCCGCCGTCGCCCGCGTTGATGATGGGCACGGTGGAGTTGTTGGCGGCGACCAGGGGCGTGCCCTCTTTTGGGTGGCGCATGACGATTATGTCGGAGTACGCGCAGACCGTGCGTATGGTGTCGCTTATGCTCTCGCCCTTCGCCACGGAGGACGAGCCCGAATCCGAAAAACCTATGACGCCGCCGCCCAGGCGCAGCATAGCGGCCTCGAAGCTGAGCCGCGTGCGCGTGCTGGGTTCAAAAAACAGCGAGGCCATAATGACGCCCTCGAGCAGCTTTGAATACGCCCTCGGCCCCTTGATGATCTCGCCCGCCAGCGAGAACACGGCCTCCTGTTCCTCAACGCTGAAATCCAGCGTGTTGATGAGGTTCCTGTTTTTTAAATCCGGGCCCATGCGCCTCTCCTTTATGTATGCCTCTTCGTTGTCCGTCAGTTCCAGAATTTTCTGTCCAAACCCCTGTACTGTATCGCCTCCGCCAGATGCGCGACGGTTATCCGCTCGGATTTGTCCAGATCCGCGATGGTGCGCGCGACCTTGAGTATCTTGTGGTGCCCGCGCGCGCTGACGCCGATGAAGTCTATATTTTCCAGCAGTTGGTGCTCGGCCTCGCCCAGGGGGCAGTACTGGTTGATCTGTTTCACGCTGAGCCGGGCGTTGAGCTTAACGCCTTCGTCCCTGTAGCGGCGGGCCTGTATGTCCCTCGCGGCGGTGACGCGCTCCTTGATACACGCGCTGGTTTCCTCGCCCCGCGCCGCCTTGAGCTCGCTGTATCTGATTTTGGCGGATTCGACCTGGATATCTATCCTGTCCAGGAAAGGCCCGGATATCCGCCCCAGGTATTTGCTGATCTCCGCCTGGGAGCAGGTGCATTTCTGGCGGTCCCCGTAATAGCCGCAGCGGCAGGGGTTCATGGCCGCCACCAGCATGAAATCCGCCGGGAACACGGCGGTGGCGTTGGCGCGGGAGACGGTTATCTCATATTCCTCCATGGGCTGGCGCAGCGTCTCCAGCACGCTTGCCTGAAACTCCGGCAGCTCGTCCAGAAACAGCACGCCGTTGTGCGCGAGGCTTATCTCCCCCGGCGAGGGCACGTGGCCGCCGCCCACCAGCGAGGCGTACGACGTAGTGTGGTGCGGGGCGCGGAAAGGGCGCTTCTTGATGATGCTCCCCTTCGATTTCAGCAGCCCCGCCACGCTGTATATCTTCGTGACGCTCATGCGCTCCTCAAAGGTCAGATCCGGCAGTATGCCGGGCAGGCGCTTGGCGATCATGGTCTTGCCGGAGCCGGGCGGCCCGATGATGAGCGTGTTGTGCCCTCCCGCGGCGGCGATCTCGACGGCGCGCTTGACGCTGCCCTGGCCGCGCACGTCCGCGAAGTCCGGATAGTCCTCCCCCTCCTCGCCGTCCTGGGGCTGAAAAGCCTCGCCCGACGCGCGTTTGAGCGCGCCGCCGTTGATGTCGCCGATCAGCCGCTTTAAGCTCTCCGCGCCGTAGACCTCCATGCCCTCCGCCAGGAGCGCTTCCCCGCAGTTCTCCATGGGCAGGACGCATTTGTTCACATGGGCGTCCAGCGCGGCGCACACCATGGGCAGCGCGCCCTCGACGGGGCGGATCGAGCCGTCCAGGGAGAGCTCGCCGGCGATCATCATATCCGCTATGTCATTGACGCGCGGTTTTTTCAAAACGTCCATGCACGTCAGTATGCCGACGGCTATGGGCAGATCGTATATGGAGCCCTTTTTGCGTATATCCGCCGGCGCCAGGTTTACGGTTATATGCCGGGGCGGAATGGCGAAGCCGCAGTTCTTTATGGCCGCCTTGACGCGCTCCTTGGACTCCTTCACGGCCGAATCGGGCAACCCGACGATATCGAAGGCGGGCAGCCCTTGGTTCATGTCCACCTCGACCTCGATTATATGCCCGTCGACGCCGTCCACGGCGCAACTGATCACCCTTGAAAACATAGTCACCTCCGGAGGAACGGCGGCGCCTCATGCCGCGGCGTCAGCACTCGCCGGCATACGCGGAGCCTTTCGGAATGCCGCTTGGGCAGAGCCTGTTTTAACAAACGCCCGTTTTACAGACGCCCGCTTTAACGGCTCGTTTATACATTTTCGCTATTATAACATAAAACGCGGCGGCTTTCAAGAAATAACGCTGCGCGCTTCAAACAGCCACACAGATCTGCACAAGATATTGCGAAGGGTCTTTTTGACAGACTTCGTCGTGCAGATAGATTTCATACACGGGCCCGGCCGCCTGCAGGGAACGCTCTTTCGCGAACGCGGTCAGCCTTTCGGGCAGGTCCCCCATATCGCCGTAATACCCGCGGGCGTAGCCGACCATATATTCTCCGGCGGGCATCTTATCCCTGCTGGTCGGATCGACGGAAAACCAGTTTTCAGGCTGCGCCGGCTTTTCCACAAAAGCACGCAGGGATTTATGAAAGCCGCCGATCGGGTAACTCAGATTGATGCGCAAACTCACCGCCTCTTTGCAAAAGCGCATGAAGGGTTCGTAAAAAGGCTCGTTCTCCCGGAAGTTGCTCGGCGTTCCGTGGATAATGGGCCTTTCGTCCAGCGTAACCAATGAAATATGATCGACATCCGCGTTCAACCCCTGCTTGATCAGGCCGCGCCGCGTATGGATGATGGAATACCGCTCGCGGAGCGTTTGCATCTCCATATCCATCAGGAGCTCCTGCTGTTCGATCAAATCCAGGATGATTTCAGGGGAACGGGCGCCTCCTATCTGATTGATCTTTTTCAACGGGACGCGCAAGTTGCTTAAAACCGTGATAAAGTTTAAGGCGATGATCTGCGGGGGGACGTAGTACCGGTAATTGTTCTGCGGATCGCGCTGGGCGGGTGAAAACAACCCGATCTCATCCCAGTACCGCAATGTGGATACCTCTGTATTGGATAACTTGGCGAACTGATTGATCGTCAAATAATCTTTTTCGTCCACTGTCCTCGCTCCTTTCGAATCGCATGAACGGACGCTCCAAAAAACTGTTCCCGAATAACCGGACATATGCCCGATTCATTTCTTAACAGTTCCTGAGGTTATTTTATATCCGTTTGCCGGGGTTTATTCATATCGCCAGCACGCGATAACCGATGCAAAGAAAAACACCCGGCATAGGTACGCGGGCCGCGGCGGTTGATCCCGCCGCCGGCCTTTTTGCGGCCCCTCACTCGCGGATATATCCGCATTGCTCGATAAAATTCTGGCCCTGCTCCGACAGTATCCATTGTATCAGCTTTTCCGTATTCGCGTCCCCGGAGCCGGCCGTGACGGCGTACGCGTTTATTGTAAACGGGTACGCGCCGCTCCGGATATTCTCTGTGGACGGCTGAACCCCGTCGACGGCCAGGAGCTTGATATTCTGATTCGGGTCCATTTTGGTGGCGAAATACCGGAAGGAGTACCCTATCGCCGAGGAATAGTTCCGGTACACGGCCACCTGGCTGATCATGCCGCCCATCATGCCGGCGTATTCCTCCCAGAGCGGGGGAGGCAGGGGCTTATCCTTCATCACCGCCGCCAGCATGATGGTCTGGCTCCCGGAGTTTTCCGGCCGCTGAAAGGGCATGATCCTCTCGTTTTTGCCGCCGACGGCCTCCCAGTTTGTGATCTTCTTCTGATAGATGTCCTGTATCTGCCCGAGCGTCAGGCCGTTCACGGGGTTATCCCTGTTGACGAAGAAGACGAACGCCTCTTTTGAGATGGGCGTCATCCTGAGCTCCACGCCCTTGTCTTTGGCCGCCTGCATCTGCTGTTTGGAGGGCTGCGCGCCGAAAAAGACGTCGGTTTCGCCGTTTATGAGGCGGGTGTAAGCGCCGTCCGTGTTAGAACAGGTCACATACCGTACGGCCGTATCCTCGTCCAGTCCGAGATACAGCGCCTGGGCCATGGCCGCGTACACGGGATAAGCCGCCGTCGCGCCGTCGAGCCTGGGATAATTGTCCCGGAATGAAACGGCGGGCGGCTCAGGCAGTTTTTCCAGCTTATTGCCATTGGCAAATGGGCGGTAGACATAAAGGTTGACCTCATCCTGAACGCGTTCGGTTCCGTAGCTGAAGTCCGAAAGAATCCGGGCGCTCCGGTCATATTGCTGAAATATGACGACGCCGAACAGGCAAATGATTATTGAGCCGTAAACAATCATCGGCTTATCATAAACTATTTTCTTTTTGCAAACGGCGCATGTGATGACAACAGTCAACGCGGTGATCGCCGTTATGCCGGCGTTTATGGCCGGGAAAGCGCCGTAATCCACCCCTGCAAGGCTAAGAATGGCATTGGCTATAAAAAAAGGAGCGGTGAGGGGCAAAAAGACGCCTTTAAATAAGCCGCTGCCATAGTGATAACCGGACAGCCCGAAAGCGATTATCCAAACGAGCATATAATAACAGAACACTATGAATACCGGCAAGAATATCTTTGAGGCGTTCTCAGGCAGTTTGGCAAATTTCGCGTATAAGACCCAAACGAGGGCCAGCGCTATAACCGACAATGGCATAAAGACGATAAACATAAGCCCTGCACTCACCGCAAGCGGGGATGCGATCAGCGCCATCAGGCCCGTTACATTGTAATATTTCTTAATATCCACCGCGACAGCCTCCTCGTTCCAAAACCTGTAGGGGCAGAGCTCGTCTCTGCCCTGGACATGGGCAAACACAAGGTTTGCCCCTACAATTAAATCGGGGTTACAAGGTTTGCCCCTACAATAAATTGGTGTTACAAGGTTTGCCCCTACAATAAATCGGGGTTTCAGCACACATTTAATATCAGATTGCGGACCACCGAAATAAATGCTGACTAATTATACCATAGCGGGAGATTTTGGGCAAGCTCTTACAAAAACGCCGTCGCGCAGGCCATTGCCGCAAAACCGATTCCGTGGGCATATATTGTCCTTTCTTGACTTTTCGCGAATACGGGCGTATAATAAACAATGTGATTTATTTTAAATAATGTGGGTTTGATGGATTTTCATCCGGCGAAATCAGTAAAGCCCGGGGTTTCGTATGCCGCAGGGGCGGCCTCCGGCCGTCCGCCGAATTATATGCGGCGCGGAGATGGACAGACCTAAAAAAACCGTTGAACCCGCGTTAATTTAAGGTGGATGCATTGGAGTTTATTAAATCAATAAAATCAAAGTTTATTAGATACGCGCTGCCGCTCATCGCCGTCATACCCCTGCTCTTTGCGGGCTACATAAATTCCGTAAGCGCAGACGCGAAAAAAGGGCAGATCTTCGGGCTCAATTATACCGTGAACGGGGACCCGCGCACGTCGCTGGCGTTTTGCTGGCAGACCGCCTCGGACGATAAGCGCACGGCGATCCGGTATGAGATGCCGGCGGGCGGCGGCTTCCAGGCGTCAAGGGCCGTCACTGAAACCGGCCGGGAGACTGTTTTCGCCACGGACGACGGCACGCGCTATGTCCATAAAGTCGTCCTCACCGGGCTTCGGCCGGGCACGTCCTACAGCTACCGTGTCTCCGACGGGGCGGGCGGTTACAGCGCCGCGTACACCTTCAGCACCCTGCCCGACACCCCGTCCGGTACGCATGCGTTCACGTTCCTGGCGTATACCGACACGCAGGCGGTGACGCAAAAGCAGTACGGCGATTATTTTGAGTATTCCCTGGAAAAGGCCCTGGACAAAAAGGGGCGCGAATACTCAAAGCCGGCTTTTATCCTGCACACGGGCGATATCGTAGACAACGGCGGCTCCGAAAGGAACCAGTGGAATAGCTTCTTCTCCGCCGCGACGTCGCTGCGGGACAACCTGTTCGTCCCAACCGAGGGCAACCATGAGGCCATGTACGGCGGCACGGCCAATTTCCTAAACCACTTTGACGTGCCGGACACGTATTATTCGTTTGTGTACGGGAGCTGCCTGTTCATGATCCTCAATACCAGCGGCGATATCGCCAAACAGATAAAATGGATGGAACAGACCGTCGCGTCCAATAAAGGCGTGAAATGGAAGATAGTCGCCATGCACAAGGGCCCTTACGGCGGCGCTCACGCAAACGACGCCGACGTCATAGCCATACGCAGGGCTCTCCCCCCGGAGTTTGACAAGCTGGGCGTGAGCCTGGTGCTGGAGGGGCATGACCACGCCTACATGCGCTCGCGGTTCATGTACGGAGGGAACGCGGTCTCCAATATAATGACGGACGGCGAATATGTGAACCCAAAGGGCACGGTCTATATCGTCACGGGGGCGTGTGGCCCCAAGGTTTACGCGCCGGTGCAGAAGCCCTGGACGCTTTTCACCTGGCGGCCCGCCGATTCCGACGTCAACAGCCCCGATAAAAAGCTGTACGACGCGGTCACCGTTTGCGATAAATGGCTGGAGGTCGGCGTGTACACGGCGGATAATAAAAGAATTGACTCTATAAAGATAGCAAAATGATGTTCACGGCAAGATGATTATGATAACTCCGGGAGGGAATCGATCATGAAAGACGCCAGGTATATTATAGCGGGGGAGCACGGGATCAACGCGATGCTCGCCTCGCAGATAGTCAAGTACATAGTGCGGTTTAGCTGTAAAGTCACCATTTCAATGCGCGACGCCACCATCGACGCTAAGAGCATCATGGGCGTCCTGAGCCTGTCCGCCAAAAAGGGCGACGAGATCAGGATCGCCTGCGACGGCTTCGGCGAGGAGGACTCCCTGAGTAAGATCATGCTGTATTTCGCGGAAAACATATAGGAACTTATTGGCTTTCCACAAAATTCCCCTGATGGAGCAGCAGTTGGAATCTATTAAAACACCGGTTAAAACACCGATCGAGATACTCAAACAATACTACGGCTACACAGGTTTCCGGCCCGGCCAGGAAGAGGTCATCGGATCCGTTCTGGGCGGGCGCGACGCGCTGGCGGTCATGCCAACGGGCGCGGGCAAGTCCGTCTGTTTCCAGATCCCCGCGCTGATATTCGGCGGGATAACCCTTGTCATATCGCCGCTCATCTCGCTCATGCGCGATCAGGTGGCCGCGCTCACGCAAAACGGCGTCGCGGCGGCGTTCATCAACTCATCGCTGACGCAGGCGCAGACGGAAAAGGCCATCTCCCGCGCCCGCCAGGGGCTTTACAAGATAATCTACGTCGCCCCGGAGCGCCTTGACGCGCCGTCCTTTGCCGGTTTTGTTCAGGAGGCCGATATCTCCATGGTCGCCGTCGACGAGGCGCACTGCGTTTCGCACTGGGGGCAGGATTTCAGGCCGAGTTATCTGAATATATCGGCGTTCGTGGCGTCGCTCAGGAGACGCCCGGTCCTGACGGCGTTCACCGCGACGGCCACCGGCGAGGTTAAGGACGATATCGTGCGCCTGCTCGGCCTCAATGACCCGTTGGTCATGACGACGGGCTTTGATCGCGGGAATCTGTTTTTTGAGGTACGCCAACCGCGCGATAAATACGGCGAGCTGGTGTCGTACCTGCGCCTTGCCCTCGCGGGGAACGCGCATAAAAGCGGCATCGTCTACTGCGCCACGCGCAAAACCGTCGACGAGGTCTCGTATCGCCTTATTTGCGACGGTTTTTTGGCGTGCGCGTATCACGCCGGCATGACGAAGGACGGGCGTATCGCGGCGCAGGACGATTTCGTGTACGACCGCAAGAACGTCATCGTGGCGACAAACGCCTTTGGCATGGGCATCGACAAAAGCGACGTCTCCTTTGTCATACATTACAATATGCCGAAGAATGTGGAGAGCTATTACCAGGAGGCGGGGCGCGCGGGGCGCGACGGAAGCCCGGCCGACTGTATCTTGTTCTTCAGCGCCCAGGATATAATCATAAACCGATTCTTGATAGAGCATACCGACGCCGACAACCCCTTGCCGCCGGAAGAACTGCGGGCGGCGAAGCTCCGGGACTATAAGCGGCTTAAGCAAATGGAGCGGTATTGCAAAACGGCGGAGTGCCTGCGCCGGTTTATACTGGATTATTTCGGGGACTATGAGGACATCGGGTGCGACAACTGCGGCAATTGCCGCGCGGAGCGCCGGACGGCCGATATCACCATTGACGCGCAGAAAATCCTCTCCTGCGTGTACAGGATGGGCGGGCGTTTCGGCGCGGCGGCCGTGACCGACGTCTTGCGCGGGGCGAGGACGGAGAAGATCGCAAGGGCGGGGCTTGACGCGATAAAGACCTTTGGCGCCATGGCGGATAAGAGCGCGTGCGAAATACGCGAGGCCGTCGATTTCCTCCTGCAAAGCGGTTATCTGCGCGCGTCGGAGGGCGAATACCCCGTCGTGAGCGTCTCGGACAGGGCCGGCGCGGTGCTGTTTCACGGCGAAAAGGTGTTCATGCCCGTATTTGACCGCGCGCCCGGCAAAGAGGCGCGCGCCCCCGGCGGGAGGCCCCTTAATAAATCCGCGGACAGGCTTTACGCCCGGCGGGCCGCCGTGGACGCGGCGCTGCTCGAGGCTTTGAAGGCGCTGCGGCTCAAAATCGCCCGCGACGAGAATGTCCCGGCGTTCGTGATTTTTTCGGACGCCACCCTCGTCGACATGTGCTTGAGGCTGCCCCTCGATGAAAGGGCGTTTCTCGACGTTTCCGGCGTCGGGCAGGTCAAGTTCGGCAAATACGGCGCGGCGTTCCTGAATGTTCTGCGCGGTTTTAAGAGCCCCGGCGGCGGGGATAACGTTAAGGATACGCGCGGATATGCCAACGAGCGTCCTGCCTTTGATGCTGACGCCTTTGGCGGGGAGTATTATAGAAAATTGGCGGACAAGCTTTATGCTCAGCGGGCCGCCGCGGTCGCGGCGCCGCCTGAGGCCGGCGGCGCTCGAAACACAGACGCTTCGGCGGGTGTGGCCGGAGCCGGCCCGCGCGATACGGCGCGTTTTGTGGAGGAAAATTTTGAGTTTTCCGACGAGCCTGTCACCATCTCAAAGTTTTTGGACAGTGTGAACGCGCTGGTGTATCAGAGGCGCGGCCGCAGGATAGCGCTTCGGAGAGTGACGGGCAGGCTTATTGAAGAGGGGTACCTCGCGGATACGGAGATTGACGGGCAAAAGGCGCGGGCCGCCACGGAAAAGGGGAAAGCTGCCGGCATCCGTACCGTCAGGCAGGAAAATGCCGGCGGGGAAGCGTATTACCTCAATTATTACTCCGCCGGCGCTCAGAGGCTGCTCCTGGGGTTTGTGATAGCGTTTCTCGAGGCTGAGGTGTAAACTTAAGCGTAAAGCCTAAAAATTCTGTTGCTTTTTGTCTTTGGACGTGTTAAAATTCTCCTCGTGATGCTCAAAGTACCGAGCTTCGCTATTCCTTGCTCTCATGCCGATCATGTGAAAACATGCGTATTACAATGAGGGCCTTATGTCCAAAAGGAGGTGTACACATGAGCAAATACGATTTGGCGGTGGTTTTTAAGCCCAATGCCGACGAAGAGGCTCACAAAGCGGCTGTGGAGCGCGTTCACGGCCTTATTACGAGGTTTGGCGGCACGATCGAAAAGGTCGACGATTGGGGCAAGCGCCGCCTCGCCTACGAGATCGAAAAGATCAGCGAAGGCTATTACAGTTTTGTGACGTTTGAGGCGGAGCATGACGCCCCGGCCGAGATCGAAAGCCGCATCCGCATCATGGACGATGTCTTGCGATATCTGATCGTCCGTCTGGAAGAGTAGACAGTATTTTACCCGAGGGGGCCGTTATGTTAAACAAAGCCATAATCATGGGCAGACTGACAAGGGATCCCGAGATCCGTTATTCACAGGCGGCGGAGCCCGTCGCCGTGGCCCGCTATACGCTGGCGGTGGACAGGAGCTTTAAGCGCGAGGGCGAAACCGGCACCGATTTTATTCCGTGCGTCGCCTTTGGAAGAAACGCGGATTTTGCGGAAAAGTATCTCAAAAAGGGCATGCTCATCGCCGTCGCCGGCAGGATACAGGTGAGCGATTGGGAAGACAAGCAGACGGGCCAGAGGCGCTGGGCCACGGATATCATCATAGAGGAACAGAATTTCGCGGAGAGCAGGGCTTCATTTGAGAGCCGCCAGCAAGGCGAGAGCCGCCAGCAAGGCGAGAGCCGCCAGCAAGGCGAAGGCTATCAGGGTCAGGGCATGTACGCCGTCCCTCAGGGCCAGAACTACGGCGGCCAGCAGCCTAAACCCGCCGCGAAGCCCGACCCGGGCTTTTCCCCCATCACCGACAGTCTGGACAATGAAGATTTGCCGTTTTAATAACAGATTTGCCGTTTTTAGGCGATCTCTAAAAAACCTGTCATTGCGAGGAGCGAAGCGACGAAGCAATCCAGAAAAACCTGGGTTCAGCGTGAACTTGGATTGCTTCGCTCCGCTCGCAATGACGGACCAAGGGGTTTTAGAGGTTCCCTTAATAACAGATTTGCATTTTAACAACAGATTTACATTTTAAGCCGTTTTGGATAATATTTTATTGATAATCGGGAGGAACAAAATGATTCAAAAAAAGCGCGGCCGCAGGAAAAAACGCGTTTGCGCGTATTGCGCCGATAAGATAAACTTTGTCGATTATAAGGACGTCGGGAAGCTCCGCCGCTTTATCTCCGAACGCGGCAAGCTCCTGCCCCGCCGCGTGACGGGCAGTTGCGCCAAGCACCAGCGTTCCATCACGGCGGCTATCAAGCGCGCGAGGCATATCGCCCTGCTGCCGTACACCCAGGAATGATCATAAAGTAATCATAAAATGACCGTTAAATGCCCCGCCTAAGCAAAAGGCGGGGCATTTATTTGGGGCCTCAAAAGCCCGTCATTGCGAGGAGCGAAGCGACGAAGCAATCCAGAAAAACCTGAGTTCAGCGTGAACTTGGATTGCTTCGCTTCGCTCGCAATGACAGACGCTTCGCTCGCAATGACATGCTTAGCATACAATGACAGACGCTTCGCATACAATGACAGATGTTTAGCTTACAATGAGAAGTGGGTTCCGCTCGTACCCAAATGTACGGGCGGATCCTGCCGACGCAGTACAGCGGAAACTTATCCGCTTGGACGTCCAAGTTATTAGCGGACAGTTCCCTGGCGTCACCCGGCGAAATTGGCGACGTTCTGCGAGTAATCCGCCGCCAGGCCGCCGCGCATATAGTCTATCATGCGGTTTAAGAGCGCGGCCGATTCGCCCTTTGTGACGGATTTGCCGGGGTTGATGTTGCCGTCGGAATCGCCCCGGACAAGCCCCAGGCCCGCCGCCGCGTACAGGCCGCGTTTTAGGGACGGGCTGATCTGCCCGTCGTCCACGAAATACGTCTGCGGGGTGGGGTTGGGGGCCAGGGCCAGGAGCCCTATGGCGCGCACGATCATGGTCATGGCCTCCTGCCTTGAGACGGGGGAATCGGCCCTGAAAACGCCATCTCCGTTCCCCACGGCGATCCCGTTATGGTACGCCGCCATGATGTACGGGTAATCCGGGCGGTCCGGCGTGATATCCGGGAAGGCCAGCGTTATCACGGGCTGTTTGGCGTTTTTTGGCTGCGCGGGCGGCGGCGTTATAGGTAGCTTGACGGCCTTTACCAGCGCCCGGACAAACTGCCCGCGCGTCATGGCCTGGTCGGGCGCGTAAAAACCGGGCTCCCCGTCCAGCACCTGCATGGCGAACAGCTTTTCTATATCGGCCTGGGCAAAATGGCCTTTCAGATAGCTCAGATCCGGGGCCGGGAGCTGCTCAAACACGTTCGCGGAAGGGATGGTCACGCCGCCGCTTTTGGGCGCGTCATAAAACCGAAGGGGCATCGTGTTGGCGTTGTACAAAAGCCCGCTCTTGTTCTGCGTGATCTCTTTATAGTTGCCGGGGAAGCTGATGGCCGTCGGCTCGTTGGCGGCGTACTGCATGGTCTTTACGCTGTTGGCGCTGGGGCGGAGCTGGTACTGCATCTGCCAGCCCTCCGACGACGAGACGGAGCAGTCCAACACCTGAACCTCCGCGCTGCTCCAGGCGCAGATGTAACCGAAAAACGAGCCGCTTATCGCGCTGGTCACCGTCTTTCTGGCGCTCGGCCCCGACGCGTTTGGCTGCCCGGCCGCCGCATTATTTGAAGGACCGCTCAAGGCCGTGTATACCGCCACGGTGGATATATCGCCGCGGTAATACGTCACCCCGGCGGTGTTGTCCTCGATTATGCTGACGCCCATGTGCGAATGCGCCGGGTCAAGGGCGTACGCGCCCCCGGCCGTGGTTATCGCCTCGGTCCAGGCCGTCGGCTGATAATCCAGGATAACCTGATTGCCGTTATAGCGATAATTCACGCCGAACGTTATGTTGCGTTTTACCGAGGCCGCGGGGTCCGTCGCGGACGTGGGCGCGACGGCGTATTTTACGGTGTATGATCCGGGGTTCTTCGCGGGGTCCGGCAGCGCGGACTGGTTTACGGAGATGGAACCGGACGCCTGAGCGGGCTCCCCGCCGTCCAAGAACAGTAGCTCCTTATACGCCATCGCGGCGCTCTTCGCGTTTGAGGCGGCCTTGTTGTTATTCGCCTGGGACAGCAACAATTCCGTCGTCTTGGGCAGGCGCACCCCTTCCGACACGCCGCCGAAGAATCCCATGGCGCCAAGCGGCGTCACAAGCCCCAGGGCGGCGGGGGGCGCGGCCCAGACGGGGCAAGGGGACGCCGCCGCAGCCATGATCAGGCTGATCGCCAAACAGCCGGCCGCCGGGCGCGGCAGGCTTTTTTTATGGAATTTTTGCATAATTATCAGTCCACTCCGTGCACAGCAAATTGTCATTGTCAGAGGCGAAGCGGCGGGGCAATCCGGAAAAAGCCTGGATTCAGCGTGAACTTGGATTGCTTCGCTTCGCTCGCAATGACGAATATTTGGTTTTACCGGATTTGCCGGAGGAAAATCTGCCGGGCTCACGTTGTTTATTATACATATTGTATATCCACATATTGTATACGCTTCAGGCAATCTCTATAAACTTCCCAATCCGTCATTGCGAACGGAGCGAAGCAATCCAGTATGCGCATAAACCGGGATTTCCGGATTGCTTCGTCACTTTGCTCCTCGCAATGACGGATTTGCAGAGGTCGCCTTTATTTCACGAGCACTATATATCCCGTCACGCTCATGCCGCCGGTCTTTTTGTCCGGCAGGCCGTCGGTGAGCGCGGTGACCTGATCGCCGGGCCTTATATCCCCTGAGCCCGCCACCGCGTTGCGCTTCACTATGACCGAATTCGCCGGTATCGTGACTGCGGCTGTGGCGTTCTGGAGGCTTATCGGCGTCCATCTGCCCGTCGGGCCGTCATAGTACGTCACGTCCCTGAGCGCGATCACGCCGGGCGCGCCGCCGTCATAGACCGTGCCGCGCACCGCGCTGGCGGCGAACGGCGCGTCGATGACGCGGGCGGCCCGCGCGCCGTCGATCACTATAGTAAACGTCTTGTCCAGCACGCTGTTGGGGGTATAGCCGATGAAGGCGCCGGGGTCCGCGTATCCGGAGGCGTTCAGAAACAGGGTGTCGTAATCCGTCGCGAACGTGCGGTTCGCGGGCGAATACTGCCAGTTGATCCCGCCCGAGGCGGCATTCAGGATCGAATCCCCGGAGACGGTGAAGCTCTGGCCGTCCCGCACGCTCCTGACCCGGCCGCGCGCGATGATGACGCCCGAGACATCCGGTGATCTGGCGATATCCACGACGGCCGCGGTCACCTGGCCGTTTGCCTGCCCGTTCAGCGCGACGGTGGCGTAATCCGACGTGGAGATGCTCGCGCGGTCCACGAGCCTGCCGTCCTTCACCACGATGGTGCCGGGGTCCGCGCCGATCTCCGTCCCGTCCGGCATGGCAAAGCCGCCGTTCCCGTCCGCGTAGGCGATGATATCCGGCGGCAGCAGGCTGTCGCGGCTGGCGCGGAAGCTGATCACCCGCGCCTGCTGCCCGTTGATCCCGCCGTTTTCCAGCGCCACGTACATCTGCGCCCCGCGCTTTAAGAACCGGGCCGCGTAATCGGCCGTTATAGCCGCGCCGTCCTTGTAGATCCGCAGGTTGCTCGGCGGCAGGTTAAAGGCCCGCAGGTTCCGGTAATCGCTCCAGCCCGCGTCTGTCAGGGTCTGGGCGTTCTGAACGGTTACGGTGCGCTGTATGCCGTCGATGGAGGAAAGCTGCCCCATGACGATGTCCGTTATCAGATGCGCGCCGCTCTCCAGCGCGATCTCCTTGGCGGAGCCGATGGTGTAGCCCGGCTCAATTACGGCCTCGTTGACCAGGACGCGGACGTGATCCCCCGTCACGATATCCGAGAAATCCGCGGCGGAGCCGTTCCGCGAGACCGGCACCGCCTCCGCAACGTCAAGCCACACCTCCTCCCCGTTTTCATAGGTGAGCAGCAGGCTCGAAAGGCCGCCGCCGGTATCGCGCCGTATCTGTCTGACGCTGCCGTAACGCGCGGTATAATTGGAAGCGGCGCTGGCGGCCGCTATGGTGTCGATCTCGTCCGGGTTGGCGGTATCCGGGCGCAGAAAGATGATGTCTCCCGGCTCGATGTCGTTTATCGAGGTGCTTCCCGAACTGAGGGCGAAGCCGGGGAACTGATCCGCGATATCCGCCGCGGAAGAGGCGTCCGACAGGCCGGAACCGTAATAAGGCGCCTTGGTCACGGGGATGTCGGCGTTATAGTATTTTGTCACCGCATTGCCGTTTTGATCCACAAAGGTCAAATACCCCAGATCCGGATTGTTCTCCGTCACGATGCCGCGCAGTTCCTGTACCGGCGCGGGCTGGCCCGTATAATGCACGCTGTCTATGACGCCGTCTGTAAGCGTCACGCTGACGCTTCCGCCTATGGGCAGACTGTCCGCCGGCACAAGGACGCCGTCGACCGATATGCCGCCCGCGTTTATCAGGCCGGCGCGCAGCGGGAACGTGAGCCGCGCGCCGCCGGGGTCCTGTATAGTCAGCGACGAACCGCCGAGGCTCACCAGCGTGCCCGCCACGGTCCGTTTCCGGGCGGAGCCGCCCGCGGCGGAGGCCGTCACGTCGGCGTAAATCACCGTGTTGTCCGCGTCGTTTGTCAGATATTGTATGCGGTCGCCCTCGGCCAGGCTGTAAAGGCCGGTGACCGCCCCGTCTTTATAGGTCACCGCGTCCGTTTTTGAAACCCGCGGCGGGTCGTAAGCGCTGCCCGCAGTGATGAGGTCCACGCCGCCGTCCGCCCTGCGCACGTATATGCTGCGGGTGTTCGCGGCCGCGCCCGTCCGCAAGGCCGCCCCGTCCCTGACTGCCGCCACGGTGCCGCTGGCCTTTGTGATGCCGTTGGCGCCGTAATACAGATCGTCCATGTTCGAGATTATCTGGGCCAGTTCCGCGCGGCTTAACGTCGATTTCGGGTTAAACTTGCCGCCGCTGCCCTTCATTACGCCCCCGGCCAGAAGCGCTTCCACGGCGGCGGCGCTGCGCGGGCTTATGGCGGCCCAATCGGCGTAGCTATATATGGCCTGCGTCGGGCTCTGCGGGAATATGTTCGGATTCTTGGCCGTGAGCGCCGTGTACAGCCAGTACGCCGCGTCCTCGCGGCTGGCCGGGGCCGAGCGGACAAAGGCGCCGGGCGCGGGGTTGTTTTGCGCGGGGGCCAAAGCGTCGGCGTATTGCGCGGGCGTGATGACGCCCATCTGCATGGCCGTATTCAGATACCCCAGGGACCATACCGCCGGCAGATCAGAGCCCGCCGGCGCGGACGCGGCCAACGCCCCGGCCATGCTCTGGGCGTTTTGTTCCTGCCCAACGGCGCGCATTGCCACCGCTATCACCTGCTCCGCCGTGGCCGGGGCGTCCGGGGAGTAATTCCTGCTCTCGCCCTTGATGATGTTCAGCGCGCCGGCCCGGGTGATCGGCTCCTTCGCCCAGTGCGACGCCGGGACGTCTTTAAAATCCAGATTGCTTATGGCCGCCGCGGCCGCCGCCGTGCCGGTGTACGTGTTTATGACCGGGTCCGTCAGTATGGTCGGGTCCGTATCGGCCAAAACGGGCGGACACGGGCCAAACGCCGCGCAAGCCGCCAGGACGGCCGCGCAGAGGCCGCTCAAACAGCCGTTTATTAATCTTTTATTTATTAACTTTATAAGCCTTCTGTGATTAAATGACATATAACAATCATCGGACATAAAATCCCTCCGCACATTGCTGTTTGTTCCTCCGGCCTTTTTCTAGCCTCCAGCCTCTTCTTTTTTCTAACCTCTATTCTCAACTTTCCCAATTAAGGCGCGAATTATTAGCATGTGTCAAAAAAAGCGGGTTGTACATAAAATGTAAGCAGCGAGTAGGAACCAGCTACATTTTATAAGGTGATGGAATTGTCCGCTATTCAGTTGATTGTGCAATGCGACGCCCCAAACGGGTGCGAGCGCTTGATTCCCGGCGCCGGCAGGCTGATATACCGCCTGCCCATGCTGAACGCGTACGTGATCGAGATGGATGAAAGGGACGCCCGCCGTTTGAACGCCGCGCGGGGCGCCCGCCGTATCTGCCAAAACGCGCGGGTCACGGCCCAGATAAATGCCGCCAAATCCGCCGTGAACGCCGCCTTCACCGCGGGGTTTACGGGGCGCGGCGTGGGCGCGGCCGTGCTGGATACCGGCGTCGCGGCCGTGGAGGACCTCACCCGGCCGAAGAACCGCGTCGCGGCCTTTAAGGATTTTATTGACGGCAGGAGCGCCCCCTATGACGACAACGGACACGGGACGCACGTGGCGGGCATCATCGGCGGCAACGGCCAGTCGTCCGGCGGGCTGTACGCCGGGATGGCGCCGCGCTGCCACATAATCGGCGTCAAAACGCTGAACCGGGACGGGCGCGGCAACACCTCGGAGATCCTGGCGGGCCTCCAGTGGGTGGTCGACAACGCCGACAGATACAACATACGCATTATAAACCTGTCCATAGGCACGCCGGTCATACCCGGCTGGGATCCGCTGGTGGACGCGGTGGAGGCCGCCTGGGACAAGGGTCTGGTGGTGGTGACGGCGGCCGGCAACGGCGGCCCGGGCGCGGGCAGCATAGCCAGCCCCGGCATAAGCCGCAAGGTGATAACTGTGGGCACCTCGGACGACGAACAATCGGTGAATATCCTGGGCGGCAGGGTCAAGAACTACTCCGGGCGCGGCCCGACCTCGGAATGCATCGTCAAGCCGGACATACTCGCCCCCGGCTCGAACATCGTATCGTGCCTGGCCCCGTCCGCCGCGCACAGAAAGCGGGACAGGGTCGCCGGGCATTACGTGCGGATGTCCGGCACCTCGATGTCGACGCCGATAATAAGCGGGGCCATCGCCCTGTTATTGGAGAAATACCCGCGTTTATCGCCGGACGAGGTGAAGCTCAGGCTGAAAAACAGCGCCACGGACCTGAATTATCCAAAAAACAGACAGGGCCGCGGGCTGCTGGACGTGCGCGGGCTGCTGGACGAACGCGCCGCCCCGGACAGCGAGACCTATGAGTTTGACGAGCGCTGCGCCGCCCGCATGCCGCGCTTGATATGATCCTATCTCTATAAACTTCTCAATTCGTCATTTCTCAATTCGTCATTGCGAGCGGAGCGAAGCAATCCAGTATACGCTTAAACCGGGATTTCCTGGATTGCTTCGTCGCTTTGCTCCTCGCAATGACGGATTTATAGAGGTTGACATTATACGGCTGAATTAAACCATTTTATATATCTCGGTTGCGGAGGACTTAGCTGCGCATATCGGATTATTGTAGTATTACATCCGGCAAGATTTTATAGAACACTGTAGGGGCAGACCTCGTGTCTGCCCGCGGACCGGGCGGAGACAAGCTCCGCCCCTACAGAATATTCTAGCCAGATGAAATAGTAGGGTGGGGGCTCCGCTCCCGCCGCAAGCCTCAAATTTTTCGCGCATCCTGTATATCCGTACGCTTGACGCGTTTTTTTATACGCCGCTATTAACATTTTTGTAAATCCGTGGTATACTTTAAATTACGCTGGATAAGGCGAATATATATTTCCGGAGGCGCGGCATGCTGAGAAACGCGGAGCAGACAATTGGCAATCTGATCGACAAACAGGGGGTTTCTTTTATCGGCTCGGTAGACGGCGGGGGGTTCCCCAATACCAAGGCGATGCTGCCGCCGAGAAAGCGCGAGGGCATCAGGACCTTTTTCTTTACGACAAACACGTCCTCCATGCGGACGGCGCAGTACCGCGAAAACCAGAAGGCGTGCGTCTATTTCTGCGACAGGCGGTTTTTCCGCGGCGTCATGCTGAAGGGCGTCATGGAGGTCTTGGAAGACCCGGCGAGCAAGGAAATGATCTGGCGGGAGGGCGACACGATGTATTATCCGCAGGGCGTCGCGGACCCGGATTACTGCGTGCTGAAGTTTACGGCGCAAACCGGGCGGTATTACGCGAATTTCGGTTCAGAGGACTTTATCGTCGAATAGACCCAACGGAGGAATCGTCTTGATATTATCCGGATTGCAAATCAAAAAGAAGCTGGGCCGGGAGATCGTCATAGACCCGTACCGCGAGAGCGCGCTCAACCCCAACAGTTACAACCTGCGCCTGCACAACGAGCTGCTGGTCTATGACGAACGGCTCCTGGACATGAAAAAGGCGAACGCCGCGCATAAGATCGTCATACCGGAGAGCGGGCTGGGGCTGGAGCCGGGCGTATTATACCTCGGCAGGACGCTGGAATACACGCAGACGCTGGGTTATGTGCCGATGCTCGAGGGGCGCTCTTCCGTGGGCAGGCTGGGGCTGTTCATACACGTGACGGCCGGCTTCGGGGATGTCGGCTTCAGAGGATTCTGGACGCTGGAGATACACTGCATACAGCCCATCGTCATATACCCCGGCGTGGAGATATGCCAGATATACTATCACTCCATAGAGGGCGAATATGTGGACTACGCCTCGGGAAAATACCAGAACAACAGCGGCATCCAGCCAAGCCTGCTATATAAGGATTTTGAGAAGGATGACCATGAGCCGGCATAATTTCATCGCGACGGCCACGTTCGGGCTGGAGGCCACCGTGCGGCGGGAGGTCGAGCGGATCGGGAGGGTTCATGGCCGCGCGGATCTGGACGATGTCCGCGTCCTGGACGGGCGCGTCGATTTCTCCGCGGATATATCGGCTGTGCCGATATGCAACATATGGCTGCGGAGCGCGGACAGGCTGCTCCTCAATATGTCCGAATTTGAGGCGCGGACGTTCACGGAGCTGTTTGACGGCACATATGCCGCCCCCTGGGACGAATGGCTCCCGGAGGACGCGCGTTTTATCGTCGCTGGAAAGTCCGTGCGCTCCGCGCTCTCAAGCGTCCCCGCGTGCCAGAAGATCGTGGAGAAGGCGGTCGTCGAGCGGCTGAAAACCCGCTATAAACGCGATTGGTTCCCGAAAACCGGCGCGGTCTATAAGATCCAGGTCTCCATATTAAAGGACCGGGCCGCGCTGACCATAGACACGACCGGCCCGGGGCTGCACAAGCGCGGCTACCGCGGGGAGGCCGTGGCCGCGCCGCTCAAAGAGACCCTCGCCGCCGCGCTGATAGAGCTCAGTTACTGGCGCAGGGACCGCATCCTGCTGGACCCGCTCTGCGGCAGCGGGACGATCCCCATTGAGGCGGCCCTCATGGCCAGAAATATCGCCCCGGGGCTTATGAGAAGATTTGTGAGCGAGGACTGGCCGCGGATAGACCGGGGGCTCTGGCAGGACGCGCGTTCAGAGGCTTACGCCGCGATCGACGCGGGCTTTGCCCCGCGCATATTCGCCTCGGACAATGACCCAGCCGCCATAGAGACCGCCAGGCGCAACGCGTACCGCGCGGGCGTGGAGGACTGCGTCGCCTTCGAGGTTAAGGATATAGCCGGGCTCGCCCTCCCCGGCCCCTACGGCGTCGTCATAACAAACCCGCCTTACGGCGAGCGCATGGGCGACATCGCGCAGGCGGAGGCATTGTATAAGGCCATGGGGCGGCTGTTGACGGACAAAACCTGGAGCAGTTACGTCATAACCAGCCACGAGGGCTTTGAGAAGCTGTTCGGCCGCCGCGCCGACGCCAGGCGCAAGCTCTTCAACGGCATGATACAGACCAATTATTACCAGTTTTACGGGGAAAAGCCGACGAGATGACGACAAATTCTGATATAAAGCATTGGAAGCGGTTCTGGATACCCGAGATCGCCAGGGTCTTCCTGATGAACGTGGAATTCGCCTACGGCAGCCGGGAGAAGGCCGTCGATATGGCAAAAAACCTGGCGGAAGACGGAACGCCGTTTCCGGTGGCGCATCTGAACTACGCCACGCACCTGGCGAGCCTGGGGCGGGCGGACGAGGCGCTGGCCCTGCTCGGGACCGCGCTGCGGCTGCGGCCCAAGAGGGTGGCGCGCAAGAACATATTGCTGACCACGGCCACGTGCCGCTGGCTCGCCGGGGATATCGGCGCGGCCATAGCGACGCTCGAGGCCATGCGGGCCGAGTTTTCATATCTGAACCCCAGCGCCCTCACCACCCTCGGTTACATGTATTTCCTCAGAGGCGATTATGAGCGGGCCGAGGCCGCGAGCAAAGAGGCGCTGGAGGAATCCCCGGGTTTTGCCGCGGCCTGGGACAACCTGGGACAGATAAGCTACAGACAGCGCCGTTTGGACGAGGCCCGCGGGCATTTCATGAAGGCGCTGGAGCTCAAGCCGGACCTGGCCGACAGCAATTATTATATGGGCGCGATCGAGGAGGAGAGGGGCGATATCGCGAGCGCCGCCGGATACTTCTCCCGGGCCGCCGAATGCCCCGTCACCGCCTTCAATACCGTGACAATGGATGAGATTGTCCTCAGGCGGGATATGTACAAGGATGTTATAACGTGAACGCGGCGGAGCCGAACCCCACGGTTTCTTATCTGCCCGCAAAGGAAGCGGTTTATATGCGGCGATGGCATGCTCATATAATAATTTTGGCTGTGGCCTTGTTTTTTATTGTACCCGGCGGCTGTACGGACAGTGCCAATATAGAAAATAACGTGCAGCAAACTAAAAACATCCAAACCTCCGCTGATACTGCTGATACCACAGAAGATCTGCAAAATTTTATGTATGGGGATTGGCGCGCTGAAAGGTTGATCGCATACAACTTCTATACCAATGAACATGAACCTACGCCGGATTACAGAAAAATTGTCGGCAGGGCTGTACGCATCGAACCGGAAAGCCTAACGAGCGATTTTGATATAGATGATAATATCAATATCAAGAATCCTATTTTTACGTTTGAAAAAAAGGATCCGGAAAGTTTTTTGATACGTGATATGGGCATCGATTACAACTCACAAAAGAATTTTAATATAGCGGCCAGCGATAATATTTATTATGTCACATTGATGTCAGGCGACAAGCGTCCCGAGGCTGGTTACTTTATCATAATAAATAGGCGGCGGCTCATTCTTAATTATATGAACAGCTTTTTTGAATTGGAGCGCATCGCGGCGCATTAACACGCGTCAACAAATGATACTGTTTCTTTTTTATCATTGACATAAATCGGCCATACCAATTCCAGCTTCACACATTCCCATGTTCGGTCAGAACGTTCAGCGCCCTCTGGCGCTTCACTTCCCTCCATGGTAATGGTTCAGCTTGGAATTGGTATTACATCCGGAATGCGCGCAGA
>Ga0209629_10000241_pt1 | contig 27887 bp, 25 predicted proteins | sample TergutCu122P5_FD_187286 | JGI IMG/M metagenome (GOLD analysis project Ga0209629, IMG submission 187286) | Cubitermes ugandensis P5 segment gut microbial communities from Kakamega Forest, Kenya - Cu122 P5 (SPAdes) (version 2) | ecosystem: Host-associated > Arthropoda: Insects > Digestive system...
GAAGACGCGGCCGCGGGGCATCCGGAAAGATGAAAGTTTTTGGAATGAAGAAGCGCGGATCGGCGGTGTATACCCAGATAGTTCGGAACTGCACCGCGACGGAATTAGTGCCCATTATTAAGAAGTTAGCGCCAGACGACAGCACTATATATTCTGATGAATGGAAGGCTTATGACGGATTGGTGAATGCGGGCTACAAACATCATTACCGGGTAAAGCACGGCCAGGATAATTTTACGGACGGACGCGCGCATGTGAATGGGATAGAGAACTTTTGGGGCATAGCAAAGACCAGGCTGATGAGGTTCCGTGGAATAAGGCACGACAAGTTCTATTTGCACCTGAAGGAAACCGAATGGAGATTTAATCATAGACAGGAGAATATCTATTTGTTACTATTAACCGAGCTTAGGTCGAAACCGATCTAAACTTATCTTGAACCTATAAATATTATAAATTTTCCGAACCGGTTATTCAAATGATTTTGCAAAGCAGATTGCCGCGCGCTCTTTTACTTCCCAAGACACAATTGTCCGAATGTGGCGTCCATCACCTCTTCCGCGCCTATGACGCCCAGTATGCGGCCGATCGCGTCCGCCGCGCGGCGAACATGCTCGGCAAATAAATCCATATTGGCCGTGTGATCTTTGCTGTTTGCTAATTCGGCTGCCGCCTCTTCCAGCAAAACTTTGGCCCGCGCATTTACAATCACTTCGGACTCCGCGCCGTCCAAGCGCGCGTGAATCTCTTTACGAATTATTTCCAATAATTCCGGAATTCCCGCCCCGGTCAGGGCCGAGATGTGGTGTTCCCCTCCTGTGGAGGGGTGGCAATTGCGAAGCGATTGACGGGGTGGTTTGGCAGAGCGATTTCTCTCTACTGGTTCAATCATGTCACATTTGTTATAAACGATGATTTCGTTGCTTTTTGCGCCCTGGTAAACCACCCCGCCGCCATTCGGCGGCACCCCTCCACAGGAGGGGAACACCCGTATCACCAAATCCGCGGTTTCAATCGCATCCTGGGTGCGCGCTATGCCCAGTTTTTCAACCAAGTTCCTTGTCTTGCGCAGTCCCGCGGTGTCCAATAACCGCACCAGATACCCGTCAATATCCAGCTCTGCGGACACGACATCGCGCGTCGTGCCGGGGATGTCGGACACGATGGCGCGCGATTCCCCAACCAGTCGGTTAAAAAGCGAAGATTTCCCTGAATTTACAGGCCCGATTATGGCAATATTAAACCCGGCACGGACGGCCCGCGCCGCGCGCGCGCGCAAAATTGCCCCGGATATTTCATCATAAAGGTTTTTTGTCCGTTCCAGCAGCTTTTTCCCTATATTTTCAGGCAATTCGTCCGCCGGATAGTCCAGCTGTGCCGCCGAATAAGCAGCGATCTCGCACATTTGCGACCGCCAGTTTTCATAAACCGCGCTATCCGCCCCAGCGGCCGAACGCAATGCCGCGCGACGCTGGGCATCCGTGCGCGAATCCAGCAATGCGACCAAGCCGTCAACCTCCACCAAATCCATCTTGCCGTTATTAAACGCGCGCCGGGTAAACTCGCCCGGTTCCGCCATTCGCGCGCCATTCGCCCGCAACGTGTCAAACAGTTTCTCGGTCACCGCCGCAGAGCCGTGCGTGTGGAATTCGCACACATCTTCGCCGGTAAAAGAATTGGGCGCGGCGAAATAAATCGCGATCGCGCGGTCAATAATTTCTCGTGACTCGTGCCCGTGGCTCGTGCCCGCCGCAATTAAATCCGCCAGATATGCATGGCGGGGGATAATTACCCCCCCCTGGGGGGGGCAATTAAGACCAACCGGCCGCACAACATTATCCCACACGCCCCGCAAATCCGCGCCCGACACGCGCACGACCGCGACGCCCGCTTTTCCATGTCCCGAAGATAACGCAAATATCGTATCGGTCATTTTTCAATCCTTGTCATATACCCTTCCCAGCTCTTCAGGCTTACCACTGCAATCTTCGGATTATTTTCGGTGACCATCAATCCGCCAATCACGGCTTTTATATCGCCGCTGATTTCTTTCGCATCCGTAACTTTGTCATAATCTTTAACGACCGTTTCCGGTTCGCCGAACAAATCCGCGCGGCGCGTATCGGCCAAGCAATCCGACAGCGGCCGGTATATGTCGGAAAACACATTAAATTCCGGTTCAATAAAATACGGCGCGAATGGGGCGGCGATCTTTGGCCGGATGTCATTCAATTTCTGGGCCAGACCCTGCCGGACATTCGTCAGTTCGCGGTCAAAAATCAGGTTGCTCATTTTATAAACCCCGTTGATATTTTTTGCGATTCCCAAATCGGAAACGGCTTGTTCCAGACGGCGCGCAATCTGCCCATCCGGCGTTTGCGCAAAGAATACGGAAACGATCGCGCCCTGCTCCCGCATCCGTTCCAGTCCGCGATAGGCCGCCGCCGTGCCGACTTTCACCCGCCCGGGAAACGCCGCCAAGTATACCACATGCGGTTGTTGGCAAAACGCCACACCCCGCGGATTATCGGCGCGGCATCTATCGCCATTGCACCCCAGGCAAAGCCCAAACCCATTTGCCACGCGGCATTGGGCGCATTGCGACACATCGGCACCGGTCAAATCAACCCGGTCGGGGCAAGGCCTATAGAGCCGTTCCGCCAAATCATAATAGCCCGTGCATTTTTTTATATCTGTCCGGGTCAATTTTATTTCACCCGGAATATCCAAGAATGCAATTTCATTATCGGCACCCGCCGCCATAAATTTTGGCAGCCCATCAATCCATTTTATTCCAAGAAATTGTATTGTATCGGTCATTTCTTATTTATGATGGGTCCCGCTAAGAATTTTATGATTACATCCGGCCGCAAAGGCACCGGTTTTTTGATACAGTTTGTCCAATTGTTTTTTCTTTTTCCGCGGGACTCTTGGTTTTTTAACCGGCCTGGGATTTTCAGCAACCACCATGTTTGCAATCTGCTCTGGTGCTAATTGTTCCGATCCACTGTAATTCGGATGCAGTTTCCATAATGCCTGACTCAGAATTTTTGTCTTTTGCTCCGTCAATTCTTTTATGGAATAGAAATTCCCTTGGCCGTCCACCATGGCTTGGATGGTGAAATAATCCAAGCAATCAGCGATTATGTACGAGGTTTCGCCGACCTTCGGGCGTCGTGCCAATTTCTTCAATTCAGACCGCTTTATGTAAAAAGAGCATGACTCTGGATCCTTTGGGACAAATTTTGCGTAATTTGGCGCGCCGGTAAACATCTCAAAACCATCAATTACCAATTCGCCCATATAGTGCACGTTAAATCCATTATCCCTGAACAGTTCAACTGTCTCTTCATAAGTCATTTTATTTCCTTGTTTATTTTACGATTTCCGATTCAGCAATATTTCAATCGGCTTTTTATAAGTCCTACCCATCAGAGACAAAGCTTCTTTCAACGGTGCCCATTTGTATTCTATTATTTCATCGTTATCAATTTTAACAACCTGGCTCGGCTTTATTTTTACAAGAAATGTGAAATATATGAAATGACTGTTCCGCTTGAATTCAGGCGGCGACATAAAGCACTCTTCCATGCAAAGCTGTTCCAGCACCTCAACCTCCACCCCCAACTCTTCTTTCGCTTCGCGCACAACGGCCTGCTCCAACGTTTCGCCTGGTTCAACATGCCCGCCGGATACGCCCCAATCGGGCCATTTGGATGATTTGCACAGCATAACCTCGCCATTGTCATTTATCGGCAACGGGCCGACGGTAACCTCTATCCCGCGCGGGTAATTGTTTAATTCCGTCATTGTGGTTCCTATTTAGAAATATTTTTTAACGCCAATCGCACCAGCCCGCCGACGTCCGCATCGGGATTTTCTTTGACCAATCGCTGGGCCAGTTCCACAATATCCCCCCGCCTGTATCCCAATGTTTCCAGCGCAGAGAGAAGATCTGAATAGGCACTGGGCACTGGGAACTGGGCACTGGTTGATATAGAGTCGCCAGTGCCGGGCGCCCAGTGCCCAGTGCCTATTTTCCCCTTCAATTCCATGACAAGCCTTTCCGCGACTTTTTTCCCGACGCCCGGCGCGGCGGTCAGCGTCTTGGCATCGCCGGTCATTATCGCGGTCGCCAGGACGTCCGCCCGGAACGCGCCGATTATGGCCAATCCAACCTTTGGCCCTATGCCGGAAACGGACGTTAATTGGTTGAATAAATCTTGTTGCGCGTAACCGGAAAAACCGTATAAATGAATGTGATCCTCGCGCACATGGGTTTCAATGCAAAGGGCCACGAATTTGCCGACACGCATTTCGGCAAGAACATTTGCCGGACAAAACACGCGATATCCGACGCCACCGGATAAAAGCCCCCCCTCGTCCGTCGCCGCAAGCGGCGCCGAGACACTCCCCCCCACCGGGGCCCCCGCGCGACTGGTTGTGTCGCGTGGGGTGGGCATGAGGGGGGAGACGCGACGGGGCATCCCTGTCATAATAATTACGAACCCTTCGCCGATGTAATCAACAATTCCTTGCAATTTGCCAATCATGGCTCGCCTCCGCTCGCAGTGGTTAGTAGTTAGTCGTTGGTCGTTGGTCGTTAGTATAAAACAAAAATTTAGATAATCAAATTATTTGATTCCGCCAGATTTTAATATATACTAACGACCAACGACTAACGACAAAAACGGAGTTTTTCCAATGTCCGGACATTCAAAATGGAGCACCATAAAGCATAAAAAGGGCCTGGCCGATGCGGCGCGCGCCAATGTTTTTACAAAGCTGGCGCGCGAAATCACTATGGCGGCGAAACTGGGCGACCCCAATCCCGATAACAACGCCCGTTTGCGCCTGGCGATCGCTACCGCCCGCAAGGCTTCCATGCCCAACGACAACATAAAGCGCGCGATTGATAAATCCCAAGGCGCCAGCAATGAAAACTATGTATCGGTCCGATACGAAGGATACGGCCCGGGCAATGTCCCGGTGATTGTAGAGGCTCTGACCGACAACCCCCGCCGCACGGTTCCGGAAATCCGCAATATATTCGCCAAAAACGGCGGAAACATGGGCGAAGAAAATTCCGTGTCGTTTCTGTTCACCCGCGCGGGCCTGATATTCTATCCCCTGTCCGCCGCAAAGTCTGCGGACGACATGATGTTGGCGATTATGGACGCCGGCGCGGATGATTTGGAAACGTCGGACGAAGGTTACATTGTAAAAACCAAACCCGAAGACTTTATGGCCGTTCACGCGGCCCTGTCGGCGAAATTGGGCGAGCCGGAACGGGCCGAGCTGACCTGGGTTCCCAACATGCCGATGGATCTGGACGACGACGCGTATGCAAAGCTGGAAAGGCTGACCGACGCGCTGGAAGACAACGACGACGTGCAAAAAGTAATTACAGCGGCTAATTAAAATAGTCAAAGTAACATTAAATGTCATCCCCGGAATTTCCGCCGCACGCGGAACGCGTGTCCAGGAAATATCCGGGGATCCAGGCAATAAATTAAATAGGGAAAGAGAGAGGGGGCAACAAAAAGGAATCATCATGGGGTGGATCAAGCCGACATATTCCAATCCGAATAACAGATATATTCCGGCGGGCGGACAAAATACAGGAAAGGCCCCCGAATCCAATCTGATAGAAGAGCTGACCAACGGCTGGAAACTTTACCAAACAAAATCCGGCAGCAAACGGGAATATGTATTAAAGGCCAACGGCATTCCGATATACAAATCGCCAACCCAACTGAATGCCGGACCAGGATTAAGACTGGATGAGGACAACAAGCGCAAATTCGGCGCGGCAAACAAACGCTGGTGGGCCAAGGTTACCTTTGAAAACCTGGATGAAATGTGTATTGAAACCAGGTTCCCCAATTACAATGAATGTCTGACCATAACCCAAGAATACGGTGACGATTCATTGGCGCTGGTTTTTTCCGATGACGGCAAACTGCTGTTTGATGAAAATGTTTTCCGCGACGCGTTTGATATTGATAATGTAATCAGTTTGCTTCCGCTGGCACACATAGACGGACTTTGGGTTATGACTTATGATCAACAAGAAACAACTGCCAAATGGCACCGCGAGGTTCCAGCTTGCAAGGATAAGTTCAAACATGTTTGCGCCTTGTTGACCCAGACCGGCCAAAAACCGTTTTTGCCCGTAACGGTCGGCTGCGCCGCAATCCGATGTGAACGGAAAATGTACGCGCCGTATATTTTCAACGCCGGCGATCCGATAGATATTTCTACGAACAAGGGATACAGCGATCATAACGAAATCTCCGCGGACGACATTCTGAAACTGTATGAAAAAGAAATGCCAGAGATACAGAACGAATTCCGCAAGATGATGAATAAATACCGGTCGGAACATTGCATCGGATAAAATACGGCCTTAACCCGCGCTACGCGCGGGTTTTGATTTACGGCTTCGTCGGTCTTTCGCGCGCTGTGCGATTTTATCTCGCACCGGGGGCGTAAAATTTGTGTTAATATGACCTAATTCCTCGGAATTCATCCCTATCAATTTCATGTTTGGTTTGTGATAAAATTTGACTATCACAAACCAAAAGGATTCCCTATGAAAGACTCTGGCATGAAAGAAATGATGGAACATTTTTATCACAAGATGCGCGCAAAGCGCAACATTCTCTTTCGGGCGTTTTTGATAAACTATATCCTGGTGTTCCTGGTGTGGCTGTGCTCGCTGATGCCGTGGTATCAGAACCTGCTGATGCATTTTATGCCGATGTCCGGACCGCAAATTCAAATGTATCTGATGGAGATATTCGGCCTGTGGAAAATCGCCGGCGTGGTGCTGTTCCTGGTTCCGGCGCTCGCAACCTGGTGGGAAATGCACTCTTTCAGCAAGAAAGAAATGTGAAAAATTCATACATTACCGATTTTTTGTAGGGGCAAATAATTATTTGCCCCTACATTGTTTTTTCCTATATAATACGCTTATGGCGAAAAGAATTCTGGGAATTGATCCGGGGCTGGTCCACACCGGATGGGCGGTTATTGAGTCCGCGGGCGCGGCGCGCGCGTTTATCGCGTCCGGCGTCATTTTGCCGCGCGCAAATGAAGACCTGGCGGCGCGGCTGTCGCATATATTTACCGAGGTCGGCAAACTGTGCGAAACTTTTGAGCCCGACGAATGCGCGATTGAAATCACCTTTGTGAACAAGAATCCGACAACGACGCTGCTGCTGGGGCACGCGCGCGCGGCGGCGATTGTCGCGGTCGCCAACAATGACATACCCATTTCGGAATACGAGCCCAACAAAGTGAAAAAAGCCCTGACATCCGCGGGCCACGCGGACAAGGCCCAGGTTGATGCGATGGTCAAAATCCTGCTGCCCGGCGCCCGGCCAAAAACCGCGGACGAATCGGACGCAATCGCGATCGCATTGTGCCATGCAAACCACAGCAGATTGAAGATTTAGGATTTACGGATTTAAGATTTATTAAATCATAAATCTTACACTCTATTCCCCAATTTATATCTTCCGGACTACCCCGGATTTCCAGCGGCTGCAAACCACCCAACGAAATCTGCGATTTCGTCGGGGCCCGGTATCCGCCCCTACAAAATTTAAATGTAGGGGCAAATAATTATTTGCCCCTATGAAACCACTCATTTGACTACCCCGAAAATCTATGGCATCCGCCTGCGCTGACGCTACGGCGAGACGCCAAGATTTTCTCCCCTTCGGAGAAAACTAGAGCTCACTTGGTTAAATCATTTGGTTAAAAATATGAGTGCGCAGTTGCCCTTCCCCGGGGCCCCCGCAAAAACTTCGTTTTTGCGGGGTGGGTCCAGAAGGGCCGGAAAGCTTGCCGACTTTGTCGGCCTAGCTTTCCGGGGTAGTCCGGAAGATATAAATTCTGGAACAGAAAGAAATATTAAATCAAAAACGCGCCTCTCGGCGCGTTTTTTTATTATGGCAATGTCGGGCTCGGGACATTCAGCACGCCCGTTACAGTAACGCTGTTTGCGCTGGGGATTGTCCATGTAACATTGGCCGCCGGAAATGTTCCGCTGTATCCGACAATATTCTGGAATGCCGCCGCCTGGGACGCCGCGTTTGTTCCGCCGTTTGCGAAACCCAACACCCCGGTAACGCCCGGCGTTACATTCGCGCTGCCGTTGAACGATGCCGCAACGGCGGACGCCAAATCGGTCTGTATGGTCCGCGCGGTTGTCAGCGTGTCCACGCTCGTCGGGAATGGCACCTTTACTATCAGCTTGTCCGTATTGTCGGTGGTCACGGGATAATAAGTGCCCGTTGCCGCCGGCGCCGGCGTGGTCGTAACCGCCGCGTCTTTCGCCGCGCCAAGGGTTACAAATCCCGGCGCCGCATTGGTCGCCGTCCCCGGCATAGTAAGCGTCCGCGTCGCCGCGACCGTCGTATGCCCGTTCGCGTCAACCGTCACCTGGGGCACCGCAAATGTTCCGCCGGACGCCAATGCCGCATTCGCCGTCGGCCCGTATGCCCCCGCCGTCACGCCGGATGTCGGATGAGTGTAAACAGTATCGGTCCAAGGAATATTGACATATGCGATTCCGCCGCTATCCAGCTTTACGCGGTAATTTTGGCCGGCCGTGGTGCTGTCCGCCGCAAGTGTCGCCGCCGCGGCATCCGCCGCCTGGGCCAGTTTGACGCCACCCAACGCCGCATTCGTCGCCGCTGGCAAGGTATACTCCGCCGGGATCTTTGGCTGATTGGTCAAATCGTTATAAGAACCGGTTGTCGCAACAGTCGCCAGTTGTCCTGGCTGAACCGCGGTATTGGCCAGCGCGCCCTGGGCCGCCGTCGCGAAATCGCCAACATTTGCCGCCGCCGCTGTTCCCAATGTCGGTTTATTCTTTATATAGTCCGTGGCAGTTGTCGTTGCCTGGGCCCAGTCACTTTGTATCTGGGCCGCTGGGATTATCGGCTTGTTGGTCAAACTATTATAAGAACCGGTTGTCGCAACAGGCGCCAGCTGTCCGGGCTGAACCGCGGTATTGGCCAGCGCGCCCTGGGCCGCCGTCGCAAAGTCCGCTATGTTCGCGGCCGCCGCCGTTCCTAACGTCGGCTTGTTCAATATCTGCGCAACCCCGCTGGCTGCGTTCCAGTCACTTTGTATCTGGGCCGGCGGCGCCGGCGGCATTGTAAATGTTCTTGTCGCCGCAACAGTAGTATGGCCGTTCGCATCAACCGTTACCTGGGGAACCGTAAATGTTCCGCCAAACGCAACCGTCGCATTCGCCGTTGGGCCGTATGCGCCGGCCGTCACGCCAGACGTCGGATGAGTGTAAACCGTGTCTGTCCAAGGAATGTTCACATATGCGATTCCGCCGCTGTCCAATTTCACGCGGTAATTTTGACCGGCCGTGGTGCTATCCGCCGCAAGTGTCGCCGCCGCCGCGTCCGCCGCCTGGGCCAACTTTACCCCGCCCAACGCAGCATTCGTCGCCGCTGGCAAGGTATATGCCGCCGGTATTGTTGGCGTATTTATCAGATCATTATATGAACCGGATGTCGCGACAGTCGCCAGTTGTCCGGGCTGAACCGCGGTGTCCGCCTTGGCGCCTTGGGCCGCCGTTGCAAAATCGCCAACATCCGCCGCCGCCGCCGTGCCCAGCGTCGGCTTGTTCTTTATATAGTCCGCCGCTGTCGTTGTGACCTGGGCCCAGTCGCTTTGAATCTGCGCCGCCGGGATTGTCGGTTGATTGGTCAGATCATTATAAGAACCGGTTGTCGCGACCGTTGCCAACTGTCCGGGCTGAACCGCAGTGTCCGCCTTGGCCCCCTGGGCCGCTGTCGCAAAATCGCCAACATTCGCCGCCGCCGCTGTTCCCAATGTCGGTTTATTCTTTATATAGTCCGCCGCCGTCGTTGTGACCTGGGCCCAGTCGCTTTGAATCTGCGCCGCGGGAATTGTTGGCTGATTGGTCAGATCATTATATGAACCGGATGTCGCGACCGTTGCCAGTTGCCCCGGTTGAACCGCGGTGTCGGCCTTGGCCCCCTGGGCCGCTGTCGCAAAATCGCCAACATTCGCCGCCGCCGCTGTGCCCAATGTCGGCTTGTTCTTTATATAGTCCGCCGCCGTCGTTGTAACCTGTGCCCAATCGGCCTGAATCTGCGCCGGTATCGTCGGCATGGTAAGCGTGCGCGTCGCGGCGATCGTCGTATGTCCGTTCGCGTCAACCGTTACCTGGGGCACGGTGAATGTGCCGCCGGACGTCAATGTCGCGTTCGCCGTCGGACCGTATGCGCCGGGATTAACGCCGGACGTCGGATGAGTATAAACGGTATCCGTCCAAGGAACATTTACATACGCTATGCCGGTGCCATCCAATTTCACGCGGTAATTTTGTCCGGCCGTGGTGCTGTCCGCCGCCAATGTCGCCTCTCCAATGTCCGCCGCCTGGGCCAGCCTCATCCCGCCGTAATAGATAACGCCCGCGGGCCCCACAGAAAGCACGGTATCCGTCCAAGGAACGCTGACCACCGCCTTGCCCGCCTCGTTCTTTTGAACCGTATATACCTTTGAGTTGCCGGCTATGTCGGTCGCCCCGTAGATCACCGGCGGCTGCGCGTCCCCTATCATTACTGTCGTATCTATTGACGGATCCGTTTCCGCCTGCAATGCCGTGTCCGCCTTGGCCCCCTGGGCCGCCGTCGCAAAGTCCGCTATGTTCGCGGCCGCCGCCGTGCCCAATGTCGGCTTGTTCTTTATATAGTCATTCGCGGTTGTATCCGTCTGATCCCAGTCTGACGGAACAATCATCCTGTCCACATAGTCCTGCGAGGCGATGGCGGCCTCTGCCTGTTGGATAAATGCGCACGCGACGAAATATCCCGTGGAAACAGCAAGTAAAATTAATGCGCTGCGAAATTTTAATATCATGTCGGACCACCGGTTAAATTGGGATGGCGTTTGTCGCATTGCCGTCGCTTTGCGCCAAAATCCGCCACTCCCATGTGATTTATATGTATTAGACTGGGCACATTATACCATAAATCGCAAGCCTATTTTAGTAAAAAATTCAGGGGGGATGCCTCTTTGTCATTTTCTGGGCTTTTTGAATCTTTTCCTGTCTTTATTATAAGAATTTTTGATATAATGCAAGCGACGGCATGGGGCGGGATATAATTCCCAGGACAGCCCAGCGCCAACAAAAGGAGAAAAATTATGAAAGACATGACTGAAAAAGAATTTTATGAACTCAAAATGCACAAAATGCGCCAAAAGAGGAACACTTTGTTCCGCGCGTTTGCGATAAACGTCGTCGCGGTTTTTCTGGTATGGCTGATGATGATGACGCCGTTCTATGGATGGGCGATGAATTCTTTCACGCCGTTCACGCCGGCAGAGGCGCAAATGTATATGTTTAATCTGCTGGGGATATGGAAATTGGCGGGCATGGTCCTGTTCCTGGTGCCGGCATTGGCAATCTGGTGGGAAATGGCCGCGTGCGCAAAAAAGAAAATGTAAAAATGCGGCGAAAGCCGCATTTTTAGTGACATAATGACAAAGTGACAGAGTGACAAAGTTGTGGCAGCCGTGCTTCGCGCGGAAATATAAAAATTTAGCTTGTGAGCAAAGCGAACACGTTAACTTTGTCACTCTGTCACTTTGTCACTTTTATTTTGCTTACCGCATCGTATCCAAAGTATTTATTTACGGCAATGCGGATTTCTTCGGCCCGGTAAGACAGCGCCAGCGCAAACGCCGGATTTTTCGCGCGGATCGTCAGCGTTCGCCCGCCCGCCCCGGTTTCCCTGTTCTTTATGCCCTTGGAAATCCCGGCCAAATCGGCCATATCCGCAATATCCTTGCCCGCGATTTCCGCCCACCGCGCGGCGAGATCCGAATCGGACGCCCGCGCCCCGAAAATCTTCAACAGCCCGCCAAACGCCCCGCCGAGTGATTGCGGCCGCAATTTCCGTTTTTCAAGATTGGGTTTTATAGGCACTGGGCATTGGGCACTAGGCATTGGTTAATCTCTGGGCCCAACTAGCGCCTAGTGCCTAGTGCCCAGTGCCTAATCTCACCATGTCGGTTTCACATACTGATACTCTTTCGGCATCAGGATATACATTTCCCCGTTGGAATATTGCGGGCTGGCATAGGCCTCGGCATCTTCGCCCGTTCCAAAGAATATATCCGCGCGGACAAATCCGCGGATGGCGGATCCCGTATCCTGGGCCACCATCAGCCGCTGGAATTTCCGGTTGTCCGACAAATAAGTATCCACGAACATGGGCAGTCCGACCGTGTAAATCGTATCGTCCACCGCGATAGAGCGTATTTTGGACAACGGCGTCCCCAGCTTTCCCACAACCGCATGTTCCGGCGATTCCTTGAAATAAACATAGCGCGGATTGTTGTCTATCACCTCGCGCGCCAATGCGGGCTGGGTCTTTAAGTATTTCCAAACGGCCGCCGCGCTGTATCCTTCCGGCGGACGGATGCCGCGCTTTATCAATTGATCGCCGATGCTTTTGAACGGCAAATCATTCACCGCCGCAAAGTTCAGTTTCACCAGCGTCCCGTCTTCCAGCCTTAACATTCCGCTGCCCTGGATTTGGATATTCTGGACATCCACGGGGTGCGCCCAATACAAAACGTTTCCAATCCGGTTCTGGACAATCGTCTTTTTATCCACGCCCTTGAAGTTCCGCCCGTCCGTTGGAACGCCCATCAGCGGCTCGCTATACGCGCCGCCCTGCTTTCGGCTGGCGGCTATGGTCGGGGAATAATATCCGGTGAACACGCCCTTGGTCTTGCCGGATTCGTCCGCTATCTTATACGGCTGGAAATGCGATTCAAACCACGCGCGCACGGTCGCGTTGTCGGCGGACGGGGCCGGCATGACCTGGCACTTTTCTTCCAACAAATACTTGTCCGGAACCACGCGGCCGACGTATTGTATTTTCGCCTTGCACGTATTTCTGAACGCGGCCAAGGCATAGCGCGCGTCGTCGTCGCGCCATCCCGGCAAATCCGCATACGATACTTTTTTAAGATGGACGGGCTTTGCCGAATTGTCGCCGCTGACATGGCCGCCGGTATCGGTCAAATCGCCGCAGGCGGCCAGCGCGAAGAATAAAGCATAGAGTATAAAGAGCCTGTTTCTTAACATATCGTTTGTCCACCGTTGCAAAAATATTGGATTATTTTTCAGGCCGCGGGCTTGAAAAATGATTCTTTTCTGCTATATTACCATAAAACGGCGCGCAAAAAAAGGAGCAAAAATGCCACAATTTAATCTGATATCCCAGTTTTTAAAGGACTTTTCATTTGAAAGCCCGAACGTCCCGGATCTGTTCTTTAACCAGTCCAGCGACAAGGCTAAAATTGACCTGAACGTTGATTTGCAAGTAAAAGGCGCGGATAATAATATCTATATGGTTGACCTGGTGGCAAAGCTGCATTCCAAGCTGGAAGCGGGCGACAAATCCATCTTTATGATTGATTGCACCTATACCGGACTGGTCCAGGTGGAAAAGACAGAGTCCGAGGCGGAATTGCAAAAAATCCTTTTGATTGACGTGCCGACATTGCTGTTCCCCAGCGTCCGCGCCCTGGTCACGCGCATCACCGCGGAATCGGGATTCCCGCCGTTTGCGATGCAGCCGATTGATTTCCAAAAGCTGTACGAAAGCAAACAGGAAAGCGACAAGAAATAAAAAATCCGGCGAACGCCGGATTTTTTATGAGTTTGGGAATTTGCTTTTCAGCCATTCCAATGCTTTCAGTTGATCCCCGGCTGTCGCCCGTCTAATTTGTATCAACAGCTTCTCATAAGACGGTCGTTCAAGGGTAAGATTTGAAGCCCCCTCGTTGCATACGCTGCAAATCGCGCGAAGGTTGGAATAGTCATCCGTTCCACCCATGGTTTTGTCCACAATGTGCCCTATGTGCAATCTAGTCTTTCTTGTCGGATCATACGGATGGGGCTCGCCGGCGACCGCGCCGCACATCTGGCACGTAAAACCATTCCTATCCAGCACATACGCGCGCGTTTCTTTGCTGATGTCACGGGCAAAAGCGGGCTTTGGCTTTGATGTTTCCAAAAGATACTGACCAATCTTTAACGCAGCCCTGTCGTGATTTGTAAGAATTTGCAGACCTTCTTCATTGCGCAATTCGCGAACACGACGTCCCCATTCGGACGTTCCGGCAACTTCACGCAATTCATCCGATGACAAAACTTTTCCGACGTTATCAAGAAAATATTGGCGTAGCCTAGCCCGCGCACCTAAGTTTTTTGGCATAATCTTTTCCTTCTTCAAAATTCTCCCCGGCGACCAGTGCTTTCATTATCGCCTTGCCTATAGCTTTTGCCACAGGGGGCGGGAAGGCATTTCCGATTTGTCTGTACGCGGGCGTCTTTTTTCCGGCAAACTTCCAATCTTTTGGAAACCCTTGCACCAAAGCAGTCATTTGTATCGTCAAACGGGGCATTCCTTTGAAATCCGTAGCTGGCGGATTATCAGCCAATCCCATTCCATCTACCCCGAGTTTTGCCCAGGCCTCTCTTGCGCGTGTTGGCCCCAGATCGGCCCCCCCGTGCTTTTTGCTACCTCCAACCAACGTAGGAGCGACCCCGTTTGCATTTTTCGCCCACTCGGTTGCTCCGCCCCATCCTTTTGATGCCATTTCTTCCATTAATAAATCTCCAATGGTAGGCGGCGGGGCAACTATGCCCAGTGGCCATTGGAAAAATTTGGCATACGGTTTTTTCAATGCGACCAAAACCGTCCTTTGGCGCAATTGTGGTAGCCCGTAATTGCAGGCGTTTACAAGGTGCCAAAAACATACGTACCCCATAGATTCTAATTGGGATTTGATATGTTCGCGATATTTATCAAACTTTTTGCTGAAAAGTCCCTTTACATTTTCCAATAAAACAGCTTTTGGATTGCATTCCATAACTAACCTCAAGGATGTCGGAAAAAGGTCACGTTCGTCATCTTTGCCAAGTTGCTTCCCGGCGACAGAAAACGGTGGACACGGAACGCCTCCCGCAAACAAATCAATTCCTTGATATTTACTGGCCGACCATTTGAATAAATCGGCTTCTATTACATTCCATTGCGGACGATTGACACGCAACGTGTCGCAAGCAAGCTTTTCAATCTCTACCAGCGCAACATGGTCAAAACCAGCCTGTTCAAGTCCAATTGCCTGACCGCCCGCACCAGCGCATATCTCTATGGAACGCATAGCCTTCTCCTTTCCTGTTTCAATTATAAAGGAATCTGACTAGAAAGACCACAGTTTTTTATACACTTCTAAGCCAATCCACTTATACCCTAATCTTTCCTTTCCGGGTATTCGCCGGACATCAGCTTTTGCCGAACCACGTGATGCTTTACCTTTTGCGTGGATGTCATCGGCAAATCTTCGGTCGTCATCGCGAAATGGGTCACCCATTTGTACGACGCCACCTTTCTGTTCGCCTCTGCCACCGCGTGGGCCAGCTTTTCTTTCGTCACCCCGGGTTCGGTCTGGAACACGCCGTACGCCACGGTTTTGTTTTTCACAGAATGCTCAAACACCGCGACATTTTTCACGCCGGGAATCAGCATGAATAACGCCTCTAACTCATCCGGATAGACGTTCTTGCCGGAATCCAGCACGATTACCTGCTTCTTGCGGCCGTGGAAGTGCAGTTCCCCGTTCCGATCCATGGACACCAGGTCGCCGGTGTTAAAGAATCCGTTTTCATCAAACGATTCCGCGTTCGCCGCCGGGTTGTTCAGGTATCCGCCGAATACATTATGCCCGCGTAGCCAAAGAACGCCGATTCCTTCGTCATTCTTGTCGCGGATTTCGCATTCGTTGTTGGTGATGGGCCCGCCAAAGGCGAACGGAAAGCGCCCCTTGCCCGGATGCGATATGCAGATGGGCCCGACGGTTTCCGTCAGGCCGTATCCCTGGATGAACGTCAGGCCCAGGCGTTCGTAAAAAGTTTCCACCTCTGGCTTCGTCGCCGCACCGCCGGCAATCAACAGCCTCGCCCGCCCGCCGAATACATCCAGAACCTGGCTCTGAATCTTGCGCACCAGAAACCCCAGTCCGATTTTTTTCAAGAACGGCCCGTATTTCAAGACAGTGCTGGCCAGCCACCACATTCTTTTTTCTTTAATCCCTTCTATAATTTTCGTGCGGAATATTTCCCACAGACGCGGCACCGCCGGAATGATATGCGGGCGGTATTTTTTAAAGTCGGCCAAGATGTCTTTCGGGTTTATTCCGGCTTGCAACAATATGTTTCCGCGGTATTCTATGGTCGCGAGAATCTCTACCGCGAACCCATACACGTGATACATAGGCAGGAAGCCGTACAGGGTGTCGCCCTTGTGCAGCCATTCGCTCATGTCTTCCAGCGAACGCGCCGTCTCGGTCAGGTTGAAATGCGTCAGCGGCACAATCTTTGGCGTGCCGGTGGCTCCGGACGTGAAAGACAATGTCGCGATATCCAAAGATTCAACGTGCGCGGGGGCCAGCTTCGCGTCGGCCGCGCGGTCTTTTTCGGTAATATCGTAAAATCCGAACTTGTCGGTTTTATAAAAGAACGACTTTTCCGCATAGATTAATTTGCATTTGGTCAGTTCGGCCATATTGTCATACTCGTATGGGGTCAGATTGGTGTCCAGCAACAAGGCCTGGGCCCCCAGATACCAAATCGCAAACGCCGTCAGCGGAAATTCAGGCAGGTTATGGGACAATATTCCGACCACATCGTTTTTCTTGATACCCTGCTTCGCCAAAGTGGTCGCGCGTTTTTTAACATCATCCAGAAACTGCGCATAGGTGGTTTCTTCGCGCGTTAAAAACAAAAGGTTCGGGGCGTCATGCACCGCCTCTTCCAGAAATTGGTACATATTCATTATTTGCTCCTTTGATCGCAATTCGTGATTCGTGCTCGTGGCTCGTGGTTCGTTATGCGAAAAAGTTCTTCTTTTATTGTATTGTAAGATGTATTATAGGAAATAATATAACAAATATCAACTTTTTCGTGCCCGTGATTCAAGCCAGGAATCACAAGCACGAACCACGAGCACGAGCCACCAACAATGAAAATCTTGACCCTCAACATCAATTCCATCCGCGCGCATGTGGAGAGTTTTCTGAAAATACTGGAATCGCGCGAATACGATACCGTGCTGGTCCAAGAAACCAAGGTAGAGGACCATCTGTTTCCGCACGTCTTGTTTGACCATCTGGGGTATAATGCAAAGACTTTCGGCCAGAAATCATGGAACGGGGTCGCGGTATTCTCGCGCCATTCGTTGGAAGACGTCACGCGCGGCCTGCCCGGCTGTCCCGATCCGGCGGCGCGCATGATGGAATGCGTGATAGACGGACGGATTCGCGTTATCAATGTCTATATGCCGAACGGGGAAGCCGAAGACAGCCCGAAATTTCCCGGAAAGCTGGATTGGATGAAGCATTTTACCAAACACATCGCGCCACTGCTGCATTCCGAAGAGCCGGTCATCATCGGCGGCGATTTCAATGTCGCGATAGAAGACCGCGATGTCTGGAATCCGAAACAATACGAAGGCAGCAGCATTTCCGCCCCCGCCGCGCGAAAGATTATGCAAGAATGGCTGGATGGGGGCTCCGTCGCGTCTCCCCCCTCTGGGGGGGGAGTGTCGCCGAAGGCGACGAGGGGGGGCTCTGGCTGGACCGATTGTTACCGCCATTTTCATCCCGACGAAGAACGCGCCTGGACATGGATTGGATACCGCGGCGCGAGTTTACAGAAAGACGACGGGCTCCGCCTGGATTACTTCCTGGCCAATCACGCCGCCGCGAAACACATCAAGCATTGCGATATAGACAAACGCCCGCGCCTGGCGGACAAGCCGACCGACCACTGCGGATTGTTTTTGGAAATTTAGAGTAACTTTTTATAAAGTTCCGCCTGGCCTTTGTCATTTTTATCAACCATGCCTTGAAATTGAAATCCAAATTTCTTATAAAATTCCGGCGCCTGGTCTGTATAAACGTAAACTTCTCTATACCCCATATTTCTTAACGTCTGACAGGCAAAATCAACAATTATCTTCCCATAGCCCTTCCCTTGTTTCAATACCAACAAACTTGAAATCCATGGTTTCAGTTCAGGATATTTTTTCAAATTCAAAATTTTTAACCTGCAAAAACCGACTAGCTCTTTGTCCTCATAGGCGGCAAAACCGCATGGCAGCCTATCTGACCATTTTGCATATTCTTGCGTAAATTCTTGTATCTTATCTTCAATGGTCAGTGTTGCGTTCATGGGGCTCCATTGATTGAAATGCAACAACGCGATTTTTCGCAGTTCGGATTCTGGCAAAGAGCTAAAAAATTTAATATCCATTTCTTACTCTCTCCGCGCCAGGTCGTCATAGGCCTTGTATTTTATGTCGCTGGTTTCCCGGTATTCATAGGGTTCGTAATCTTTTGAATACTGGCCGAACAATTCCGATATCTTCTGAACGCTGGCCTCTATTTTTAAATTCGTGCTGTCCGCGTCATATTCAACCAAGCGGCATTTGCCCCGCGCCAGCTGTAAAAACTTCATCACCACGCGCGCGGGCAGAATGCTTTGCCCCACGAAATGCCTGTGTTGCAGCATGAATGCTTCCAGCGGCAACTGCGGCATCATGCCTTCGTTTAATTGCTTTTCATTCGGGATTTTTCCGGTTTTGATGTCAATAACAACGCCGTGATGCGTGACGCGTGACGCGTGATACGAATCTGTATCTTGCGTCTCGTTATATTTGTTCACATACTTTTCTTGTTGCTCTGACTTCGCGTCACGCGTTTCGCGTTTCGCATCACGAATATAAACCTTGTCGGCCTTGGCGCGAATGCGGCGCGATGCGATTTCCATCTCTCCCTGGGCGGTATCTTCCGCCGCGGCCCAGGCGATATCCGCGCCAGTGCTCTCGTTCAAATATTCAACGATAACCGGGGCCATTTCGGTAAACCGCCGGTGCCAGAAATGAAACAGAACACTGTTCGGTTCAAGAACCTCTTTTGCTTTACGGTCTAGTAAATTAATAATATCGTGATGCGTGACGCGTGACGCGTGACGCGAAATACCTTCATCTTGCGCGTCACGCGTCACGTCTTCTATCACCTCGTGCACCAGGTTTCCGAAATCAACGGCCTTCGTATCTTCCCAAGGGTCCGGATTATGCCGCAGCCGCAGGATATGCCGCGCATAGAAAGCATAAGGATTGTGAATCAGTAATTCCAGCTCTGTCACGTAAACATCGTCGCGAACGGCGATTGGCCGCGGCGCGCTGTTGTCCAGTGGCGCGAATGGCACGGCGTCGTGCGCGCGAACCTTGTCAATCCATTGGTCGCCGTTTTGTAGGGGCAAATAATTATTTGCCCCTACATTGGCCGTAACGCTGACGCGCGACAAAAATCGCGATTCCGTCGTCTGCATTCCGCCGGACGTCCGGCTGCGGGTCCAATAAATTTGCGAGCCGCCACAGGACAGATTTATAAAATCCATCGCCATCAGGGAAATCTTGCGTTCCGGCGGCGGCAGTCCGATGGTGCCCGCCACATGCCGGGGCAGCCACGGGTTTTCATATCCGTTCGCCGGAAACATGCCCTCGTTAAGGCCGGTCAAAATCACCACGTCTGCGGTCTGCATGCGGGATTCAATCGTGCCCAGAACAGAAACATTGCAATCGTCGCGCATGGCGGGGCGGATTTGCACGGATGACAGGGCCTCTGCCACAACCGCGCGCGCATCATTCAGGTTCAGCTCCATTTTATTCCGCAACAAAATATCCGATGCTTCCTTGATCTTTTCAATGATTGGCAAATCGGATTCCGAAAATTCCAAATTAAAATCATTGATAAGCCCGAACAAGTCTTTTACGGGCATTTTGAATTCTTGTCTCGGCGTAGTCATGCCAGAGCGCAGCGATGGCGGACGAAGACGGATTGAGTTTTTTATTTCCGCATCAAATCTGTTCAAAATCGCGCGGCCGAGCGGGGCCATCGCGCCCGATGTTCCGCCGGAAAAGTCCGCCACAATCCCGCGCCGCGCAAAAGATTCACGCAAACGCTGGTTCCCCGCGGCATCCGGCGTGATAATCAAAACGGATTTATTTTCGGAAACGGCGGTCGCGGTGATTTCGGCGACAACCTCGGCCTCTTCGCTCTCCCTCGCGCAATCTATGCGGGTAAAGTTAATGTCATCCCGCAGAGGACGCGCCCCGGGGTCCCCACGCGAACTTTGTTCGCGTGGGGTGGGCATAGCGTCCGAGTGCGGGATCTTGTCGCTTGAATGACTATTATTTGTATCTCTCTCAAATCCACCAGATCCCGCACTCGCGGCTAACGCCGCTCTGCGGGATGACACAATATTGCCAAATGCCGCATTGAAAAAACCAATCGCGGATTCGCCGATTTCAATCGCCCGAACATCGCACGCGCCAACCTTTATGCGGTCGCAAAATTTCAATTCGGAATAATACGGATTGGTAACTGGTAAACCCTCCCCGGCCGCTTCGCGGCCGCCCATCCTAAGAAGGGGAATTGCCCCCGGCAGAATAATGTATCCGTTTTCCAGACCCGAAACATATTCCATCAAGTCCGCTGTCGCCGGCACAGAGCCCGTGCTGCCGCAAACAATAACTTTCCCCGTTCCCTGCTTTCCCAAATAATCAATCCATCCGCGGATGTCCGCATTGCGCTTTTGCGAATTGGTAATTTTATCGGGAAAAATCGCGGGCATCAGGCCGGCCGCCAGGTTCAGAAACTTCGCCTTTTTTTGAAAATGCCCGGCATATTGTTCGCCAACCAACTTAACCCAGTCAATATCCGCGCTCTGCCCCTTCCTCTCGTTCTCCAAATAATCCATCATTCGCACCAGATCTTTCGCAACGACCAATGCCGTCGGCAGACCCAGCCCCTCCGCCGCGTCCAGCATTTTCGCAAGAACGATTGCGCACTCCAAATTTGACACGATATCTTTGCCGTCTGTGAATTCGTCTTCGGCGAATTCATCATCGTCGGCTTCTTCACCCAACGCAACAAGACGCGGCAGCATGACCGCGCCGCCGGATTTTTCCGCCAGCATTTTTTCGGTGCTGCGCACCGCGCGCCGGCTGGGAAGGAAAATGATATCGTTGGAAAAATCAATGTTTCGTTCAATTTCAATCTTTTGTAGGGGCAAATAATTATTTGCCCCTACGTTGGCCAGTACTTGCCACAGCGCGTCTGTCAGACGCGCCGGATTGCTGGCGCAAAAGATGTTTTTATATTCAGACATCTTTAAATCCGAACCAATGTTTATGCATTTTTTCTAAAAATTTTTTTGTGACGGGATAACCAGAACCCGCGCTTATCACCGAATCTATCCCACAGAACGGGCACAACGCGGTATCGTCTTTTGGATCAACCCAGTCCGTAATTTCATTCGGATTAAATATTTTTAAACAATAAAAGCACCCGCATCTATCGTCTTTTGCAAGCATTTCACGGTTATGCATGCAGTGCTTATGCGCTTTTATAATATTACGGTTAAATAGGTTTGATAATCTCATTTTTCAACTCTTCAATTCCGATTTTCTTTTCCGCCGACGTGGAGATGACGCGCGCGCATGCCGCGCCGCGTTTTGCAACCTCGGCCTCTGTCTCGGATTCGCGGTTTTTTATTTCCGATTTTGGAATCTTATCCAGCTTTGTTAAAATAATCTGATACCGTATCGCATGCGCGTCGCAGAAATTCATCATGTCGCGGTCGGATTCTTTTAATCCGTGCCGGCTGTCCACCAAGATAAACAGCCGTTCCAGCTGCGCGCGATGCAACAGGTATTTTTCCAAACGCGCCGCCCATTTATCCAGCTCTTCCTTGCTCGCCCGCGCATAGCCATAGCCGGGAAGGTCGGCGAGGATAATTTTTTTGTTTGCGCACTCCGTCGCATCTCCCCCCTTTAGGGGGGGAGTGGCTGCGAAGCAGCCGAGGGGGGGGGGCTTCAAATTCAAATTATTATTTTCTGATTTTATTATTTTAGATGAAGAAGCCCCCCCCAGTCCGGCTTCGCCGGACAGCCCCCCCCTATGGGGAGGGCACGCGCACTCACTCCATTCAAATAAATTTATCGTCTGCGTCCGGCCCGGGGTATTTGACGTGCGGGCGATACGCTGTCCCACCAGCGCATTCAACAGCGATGATTTTCCGACGTTGGAACGCCCGACGAACGCATACTCCCGAATCCCCGCTTTCGGCAAGGATTCGGCCGTATCAAAAGAACCGATAAATTTTATCATTTTATATAGGCTGCCACATTGGGGATTTATCTATGACGATGGAACTGACGTTTATATCGTCCGGCTGATTTAATGCGAACACCGCCGCGCTCGCGATGTTTTCCGTGGCGGTCATCCATGACTGGGTATGCGCGGATTTTTTATCCCAGCCGCTGGATTCAAAAATATTCGTATCAAACCCGCACGGATGAATTTGAATCACTTTGACTTTTGTATTTTTCAGATGATCTTTCAATGCCTCGGCATATCCGCGCAAACCCCATTTTGTCGCGCTGTATGTCCGCGCCTCTGGGTCTGTAATCGGAAATCTGCCGCTGACGGAATTGGTAAAGAATATCGTGCCGCGATTCAGCTCTTTCATGCGCGGCAAAAACATGTTGGTCATCTGTATCGCGCCAATAACATTCGTTTCAAATGCCGCATGTATTTTTTCCGGATGCTTTTCTTCCAAATCATCATCCGTCCATATTCCGGCATTATTTACAAGGATATCAATATCGCCGAGCTTATTTTTAACGGCGAGGCAATCCTGCAAACTGCTGATATCGCAAACGACATATTCGCATCCAATCTCTTTCGCGGCGGCGGCCAAGTTTTTCTCGTTCCTGGCCAAGATAATCACCGATGCGCCCAGGTCGCGCAGCTTTTTCGCCATTGCTTTCCCAAGTCCCTCTGATCCGCCGGTTATCAAGATTTTTTTATTCTTCATATTTTATCCTTTCTTTAAAACTTTTTCATACGCCGCGGATTTAGAGAGGCCCGTTCGGGCGGCAACCTCTGCGGCGGCGGACTTGGTGCCGGACGCATTGGCAACCACATCGCGGACGATTTCATTTATTTGGTCGTCCGACATTTTCATGTCCGGCGCGGGCTCTATCACCAAAACGATTTCCCCGCGCGGCGGCTCTATATTAATCAATTCCGCCGGATAGCCGATAATCGTTTCCTCGTGAATCTTGGTAATTTCGCGGACAATCGCAATGCGGCGTTCAGGCATGATTTTGGCCAACGCGGAAATCGTGCTGGTGATGCGTGCTGGTGATTCGTAATAAATAATCGTATGGCGGATTTTATTATCGTTGCGCAAGGCGGCATCGCGCGCAGCGTCCGTCGCCGGCAAGAATCCACAGAAAGTCCACCGGTCGGTCGGAAATCCGCTTAACACCAGCGCGGAAACGGCCGCCGTAGGCCCCGGCACGACAAACACCGGCACATTTGCGGCGCGCGCGGCCCTTATCAGCCTGAATCCCGGATCGGAAATCGCCGGCATTCCGGAATCGCTGATGCATGCGACGGCCATGCCCGCCCCGCCGGGGCCGCCGCCGGCAATCTTTGCCACCAAATCATCCGCCACCTCGCGCTCGTTATGTTCATGCATTGCAATGCGCGGCGTTTTGATATCGTAATGCGCGGCCAGCTTTCCCGCCACGCGGGTGTCTTCGCACGCAATCAGGTCCGCCCCGCGCAAAGTTTCCACCGCGCGCGGCGACATGTCGGAAAGATTCCCGATGGGCGTGCCAACAATATAAAGCCCTGCGGGCAGATGTATGTCGTTGGTCGTTGGTCGTTGGTCGTTGGTCATTTTTCGCTTTTTAGGTTTTGCATTTCAGAATCTTTTATAATATAATACCCATAATAAGGGAAATTTCAAATGTTTATTAAAGCATCCGGCCGCATCTTTGGCCTTTTGTCTTTGGCCTTTGGCCTTTTATTATCCGCATGCACAAACAATGGCGGGGAATGGGGCGATTATCCCGCGAATGTCCAGCCGGCCGCCGCGCCGATGCCCATCGCCCAAAACTTTAACGACGGTTTCTATGGCAGCCAGGATATTCAGTATTCCGCGCCGCAGGCGCAACCCCAATCCGGCGCGAACCTGACGCCGGTGAAAACTGTCGCGGTGCTGCTGCCGCTTTCCGGCCCGAATGCAAAGCTGGGAACGCAGTTAAAGCATGCGGTTGAAATCGCATTTTTCCAAAGACAGCCGAAAGACATACTGGTGTCGTTCCATGATCTGTCGGGCAACACAGAGAACAAGATCGGCGTGATTGACAATGTTCTTTCAAAATATCCGGACATAGTAATCGGCCCAATATTCGCCGAAGACGCCAAACTGATCCGCGACCGCAAGCCCGACGCCCTGCCCGTTTTGTCGTTCACATCAGATCCGACCGCATTGGGCCGCGGGGTGTTAAGCATGGCCCTGATGCCGAACCAGAGTGTGGAAGCGATCGTATCCCGCGCCGCGGCCGGCGGGATGAAGAATGTTCTGTTTATCGCGCCGGATAACCAATCGGGATACATGAACGCCGCATCCGCGATAGATTCCGCGCGCATTTACGGGCTGAATATCGCCGGACTATATTACTATGCGGCCGGAAATACGGATTCCATCAAATCCACGGCCGAACGGGCGACGCTGTATGGGGCGCGGACGGACGCGAATACGCGGGCCAAAGAAATCCTTTCAAACATATTGATCAAGGAGCAGCTGACCCCCGCGGACAAATCGTCCGTCAGCCGCCAGTTGAACGCCCTGAACAAGAGGGACACAATGGGCGGCGTGCCGTATGATTCGGTTCTGTTCCTGGGAACCGCGTCGGATAGCAAGACAATGGCGTCGTTCCTGCGCTATTACGATCTGGATCAAAAGAGCGTCAAATTCTTTGGCACAGCGCTGTGGGATTCCACGACTTTGTTCAGCGACATGACATTGGCCGGTTCGGAGTATTCGTCCCTACCCGCGGCGGTCACGGAATTTTCCCAGATATTTCAGGATATAGAGGGCATCGCGCCGGAACGCATCGCATCAATGGGATACGACGCGGCGATGCTTGCGATAAACACGTTGCAATCCGGCGCCCCCGCCCCGCAATACCTGTTGAACCCCGGCGGGTTCGCGGGCCTGGACGGCATGTTCCGCCTGCGCGCCAGCGGCGCGAACGAACGCGCGCTGGAAATTATGGAGCTGACGGGCAGCGGCCGCCCCATGTTAAAGGCCGGCGCGGCCAAGAACTTTATGAATCCGATTTATCAAACGGGGCTGCCCCGCATTGCAAAGCCGGCGGAATATCCGGTCAAAGCCGCGATATATCCGAACGACTTTATCACCATCCCGGCGAATTTGCAGGATAAATACCGGTCACGGACATACGGCCCGGGCACCGCTGGAACCATTGCGCAGCCGGCCTCTGTCCCGGTAATATTGCCCGAAGATGATTCTGATGTAATCAATGACGCGGAATTCCAATCGGCCCAGCCGGACGCCGTCAGCCGGCAGAATATTGATGAAGTGGAAGTGTATTAATTAAGAAACCGCCAACCGGCGGTTTTTTTAGTTCTTGTCATTGAAACAAGATTTACATAGGTTCAAGAGAAGGCGATGTTGCGTGTCTTCGGCCCTTTTTGAGTTATGTTTATCCAGGAAGCGTTGCTGTTCCTGGGCCGCATCGGAGATGGCCTTGCTAAAATTGGCCCGCGACTTTAACAACGTCAGTCCGCCCGCCTGTTGTCTCTTGGCCAATGCGACGATTGACTTGTCATAAGCATTCAGAACATCTTGGTCCATCTTGTTCAACTCATAGTCCATATTTATCAAATTATCCGACAGCGTTTTTAACGTCTTGCGCGTCCCCGCATCCATTCCATCAACCCCATGGTTCAACAAATCTTCCATTGTTATCTGATTGGCGCGCATAAAGGTTTCCATCGCATTAAAATTTGAAATGTACCTTTGGTGCATCTCTAGCCCCTTGTTCCTCATCGTTGCAGCCGCCAGACGAAGCTTCCGGGCATTGTTGTCCAACTTTTTGTATTCTTTATAATTTTCTTTGATGGCGGATATCTTGTCGGGTAAATTCATAACGAATCCTTATTTTTATATCGGTCTGCCCGAATAATTTGACCGGCCCTCCTTCGCCCTACGGGCTACGGCGGGCACTCAATTTTCTTAATTTTTTGCTTCGCAAAAAATAACGAAAATTTGTGGTGCGGGCAGAGGGAATCGAACCCTCATCCCAAGCTTGGAAGGCTTGTATTCTAGCCGTTGAACAATGCCCGCAAACAATACGACTACCCCGGATTTCTTAAACTCGTCCGCCTTCGCTGTGCTGCGGCGGGACTCGTTAACGAAATCCGACCCTTCTGAGAAGGGTAATTTATCGCTCATGTCTTTAAATAAATGAGCGCTAGTTCCCCTTCGCAGAAGGGGAGAAAACCTTGGCAGCTCTTGTCCGCCGTAGCCTTGGCGAAGGCGGATGCTGCCCTAGGTTTTCGGGGTAGTCAAATACTAAACTTCTCAAACTAAAACAATAAATCATCTTGCCCGTCTTCGTTCGGCTCCGCCGAACTACGCCGCGGCACTCAATTTTCTTAATTTCGCGCGACTGCGCCGCGCTCAATAACGAAAATTGGTGGGAGCGGGTGGAGTCGAACCACCTCAGTCATAAGACAACAGATTTACAGTCTGCCCCGGCTCTCCGACTCCGGCGCGCGCCCAATAGCCTAAGCATTATATATGGATTTTCAAAAAAATCAAGTTTTATGCGCGGCAACATTCCAAATTACATATCAGAACGCCTGCACCAGCATAGTATCCATTCCGACCGGCGTGTAATACCAATAGTTACCGTTCGTTCCCAACGCGCTGACGCCCGCATAACCCGCGCAAGATTGGGCGCATATTGATGCGCAAGTGGACGCCGGGGACCGGGGACCTTCAATAACATACTTCGCGCCCAGCTTTCCATCCGAGACCCGCTGCAACCTGCACCAACAATATGTTCCGCTGGCACTGTATGTCGGACTTCCGATACAGGCAGAATTCCAGTTAGAACTACCAGGCCCGGTGCATCCGGCTGGGGTGGCCATAGTTGAGCACGTTCCGGTTACATAATAGCCTGACAATGTCGCGCCGATCGGCTGCGGGTATATATAATTACTCACTCCCTGGTCGCAAGTCATTGCAACCGTTCCGCCTGTATAACTGATAGTTCCCGTGGTAGAAGCATTATAGCAAATCATATCCTGCATTGTCAGCACAGACGAATGACACTGTGCTGAACTTGTTGCGCCGGTGGAGTCGGTGATATATCCGCTGCCGACGGTGCTGCATGCTGTCGGGGCGGAGGAGCCGGCAACGCAATAGCTGTCTTTCGGGCACGTCGTGCAGCCTGTCGCTGTGCCGCCCGCGCTGTAACTGCCTGCCGCGCACTGGCTGCATGTCGCGGTCGCCGTGTTGTTGTTCGCGATGATATAGCCCCCGTTCGCGGATACCGCATAAGTTGTCGCCGGCCAGCTGCTGCCCGAATACGTCACTGTGCTCGGGGTCACGGACGCGCAGCCCGTGATCGTCTTCGCCGGCGCGGTATAGGTGCACTGCGTGGACGCCGACGACCCAGTGGAAGAGGTTGCGAATGTTCCGCCCGCAGGATTAACCCCTGTTAACGTGCTGCATGCTGTCGGGGCGGATACACCGGCAACGCAATAGCTGTCTTTCGGGCATGTCGTGCAGCCTGTCGCTGCGCCCCCCGCGCTGTAGCTGCCTGCTGCGCACTGGCTGCATGTCGCGCTCG
>Ga0209629_10000242_pt1 | contig 27802 bp, 40 predicted proteins | sample TergutCu122P5_FD_187286 | JGI IMG/M metagenome (GOLD analysis project Ga0209629, IMG submission 187286) | Cubitermes ugandensis P5 segment gut microbial communities from Kakamega Forest, Kenya - Cu122 P5 (SPAdes) (version 2) | ecosystem: Host-associated > Arthropoda: Insects > Digestive system...
CGGTCGACGCCCTCGTCGCGCTCGCGCGGACGCTCGGCTGGCACGGCCTCGCCGCCGGGATCGTCGACGCGCACAACGCCGACGACACTATCGGCGGATGCGACGACTGCCACTCCCGCTACGCATCGCCCGCCCCGTCCTCCCCGGCAGACCGGGCCCGGCCATGACCACGCCCGCCGCCACGCCCGGGATATTGCCGGCCCCCGGGGACGTCGTCGAAATCCAGACGCCCGAGCCCACCTACGGATACCTGCTCGGAACGCATATGGGCCCGCCGGCCGCCCTGGCCCCGGGCGCCGGCCCGCGCCCCTACGCCACCGTCGCCACCGCGGCCGGCGTCCGAATCGTCCCCCTGCCGGCCGGAGGCATCACCGCCGGCGCAGATCCGGACAGGCTCCCAACCGCCCGCGCCGTCCTCGCCATGCTCGCCGACCAGGCCCAACGACTCCGCCGCCGGCAAGAACTCGCGGAAGCCGACCGGCGGGCCGACCAGGAGTGGCGGGACTCCTTGGTCGAGGACGCCCACGCATGGGCCACCGCCAACGGCCTCTGCGACGCCTTCGACGACTTCATGGAAACGCACGGGCTCCCCGGGCGGGAGCGGGACTTCCAATTCAACGTGGAGGTCTCCGCGCCCGTCACGATCAGCGCGACGACGCCGGAGGACGCGGAACGACAGATCGCCGGCGCCGACATCGCCGCCCTCCTGGGCGATTGCGCCGCCGAAGACATAAACATCAGTTGGTCCACGTTCTAGCCGGCGCCCGGGCCGGGAACGACTATTGCCGCCGTTCCCCAAGACACCCCAACCCCCGGCGCCACCGTGTCCCGCCCCTCCCTCACCCGGGGCGGGCCATCGCGGGGACACCGCTCGCCTCCAGGTCTTCGAGGGCTTCCGCGCAGTCCGGGCCGCAGACCACGACAGCGGCGCCCCCGTGCCACCGCTCGCAAGCCGCCAGCCGGGCCAACTCGTCGTCGTCCTCGACGACGACGTAGACCCGCCGGCGATCAGGCAGGCCAGGCGGCAGGCGAAAGGCCGCCGCCGCCGTCACGACCACCAGGTACCCGTCCAACCACCGCCGGGCCCCTTCCTCCGGGCCGACCCACTCGACGCCCGGCAACGGTGCCGGGCCGGGCCCACAAGCGATACCCACCACCGACACCGCCGGCCTGACCCACCCCGGCGCCCCCTCGGCCAGCCGGGCCGCGGCCGCCCTTCTGACCGCCCCGACGGCACGGGCCGCCGCAGTGGTCCCCCACCCGGCCGTCGCGGCCGCTCCCGCCCGGTCGGCAAGCTCGCACGCCTGGACCACGTCCAGCGGGTCGAAAAACCGGACGGGCCGCCATCCGTCCCCCCCGGCACGCCCGACCAAACGGCCCAGCTCCTCGGCCACTTCGTCCGGGGTGGCCAGCGAATCACCGCCGACGAGGCGGGTCGCGACGGGGCCGAGGCCGCAATCCCACACGGAGAAAGCGGTCGCCACCAAGTCGACCCAGTCTTGGTCTTGCGTCCTGTCGATGCCAGCCATGACGGCCTCCTGCGTGCGCCTGGTCGGGGCGCTTGTGGTATTGGGCCGATCCTACCGGCCGGGATAGCCCCACGTCCGGCCTGTGTCCTCAGAGATCGAGCCGCCGGGTCGGGCACGGTTCCGCGACCGGCTTGGCGCTGTCCGTGGGGAGCCCGGATATGCCCTCGCTTCGTTCGCGCTCCTCAGCCGCCGCCACAGCCCTGTGGACTGTGCTCCGCCCGACCCCGAGGTCCTTCGCGATCATTGAGTAGGGCACCCCTTTCTTCCGTGCGGCACGGGCGGCGGCCAGCCTCTCCTCGGTCATCACGCCCGGCACCCGGCCCGTGGAGCGGGCCGCGACCTCACGAAGGACCGCCTTGCGGGACACCTGCCCCATCGCCGACGGGCGGCCCGCCCGGCCCCCCGGAGACGGCCCGAACTGGGCCAGGTTCCCCCGGCAGACGCGCGTGCCCACCGTGCCGCGCCTCACGCCGAGAATCGCCGCGGCCTCCGCCTGGGTCAGCCCGGCATCCGGCAAGTGAGGGCCCACCGCCAGGCCCAGCGGCGTGCCCCACCACTCCGGCGGAACGTCCCCCCGCCCGAACAGCACGCCCACCAGCGCCACGGCCAACGCCTCGCGACCCTCCCCGCCGTCCCCCAAACCGGCCACCACGGCCTCCACGCCATCCTCCAGGACCCGCCCGAAGGACGACCCGAACGACTCACCCAGGATCACCCCCCAGGGGCGCACAGAAACCGCCATGGCCTCTCGAACCAGTTGCTCGGCCGCCTCACCCACCGTTACCACCCTCCCAGGCCACGGGCCCACGACCGACGCCGAACACTCCATACGACCGACTCACACTCCGTCCCCACCGTTGTCGGGGATTCCTTGATCACAGCGTCACCTCCTCCATCGCGTGATAACTGGCCAGGGTGAGTTTCCTGACCGTCTCGCCCGACAAGGGTCGCTCCGTCAGTGGCTCTGACAGCCAGTCGTTCATCTCCGCCGCCATCGACGAAATCTGACGCCTCATGCGCCGGGCCGTCTCTCTCCGGCCCGCCTGGACCACCGGATCACACATCGGGTGAGTCATGCAGTGCGCCAGGGGTTGGTCGGGCATTGATCGTGGACCCAGGCCCACACGACCCGCTCGCACCACTCGTCGAACGCTTCGCGCGCGACCAGTTCGACGAGTTCTTGGTTGGTCAGGGTGTTCATGCCGCCACCTCCATTAGCTGGCCTATGGCCACATCGACCCGAGAGTTCTGCCAGATCCTCAGCGGCGGACAACCTTGTGTCGCCCGCTCCGGCAGGATCACCTCCACCCACTTCCCGTGGGAGGTCGCTGGGCCGTGATGACCCGGGCTGGGCTGGAGTGTCTCCCCAGATATGGTGACGGCCACTCCGGCTGCGAGGGAAGCGTTGATCAGCCCGGCCAGATCCCGGAACTTGATTTCTGCTTCTACCCCATAGATCCGGACCCAGTACGAGCCGTCCGCGTCCGGCGGGAGAAGCTGATAATGCTGCGGGACGACCCACCAGCCATCGGGTAATTCTTCTTCGGTGAACAGCAGCTCTTCGCGCGTGTCGATCATGCCGCCACCACCGCCTCGACGGCAGCGCGGCGCGTGGCGAAGACTCCCGGGATGACGATTTTCTCCGGATCATTCATGAGCCTGGGGGCGTGTTTGATCGCGGCCCACCGCCGTTCCCTGATCTTCATCACGCACCCGATCCGAGCGCCGGATCTGTCTTCGATCCAGTAGCCGCCTCCACTGAGCCACTTCCTGAGTTTCATCCTGCCCTCCCTCCACATCACTGGTGTCGCCCTCTCAGAATGAAATCGGCTCGGCTCGATGCCGAGGATGGCGGAGAATGGGGCTTCGGCGTCGCGGTAGGGCCGTTCGCCCTCGGTGGCGTCGACGGTCGTGGCCACTTCTCTCCACGGTCTGCCGTCCTCAAGCTCGAGGGTCACTGTCAACTGGTCCCAGTCTTCACATGCGTGCTCCCAGTACATGTCGGTGACCACCTGTCCGGCTTCAAATGCCCTCATGAAAGAGGTGATAAACCCGGGGGGAACGGCGGCTGCGTCATTGAGACGCTCTGCCGTCTCGGCCGTGAGCGTGATCCTGGTCTTCGTGGCGCTCATGGCGTCCTCCTCTCGGCGGGTTCGCCTACATTGTGTCCCGTCTGTCGTCAATTATGCCAGACCCTTGGTCGGCGCGTCAAGCCGTGCTTCCGGCTGTGGCGGGCGCCGTCACAGCCGGGCGAACGGCCATCCGGGAATGGCGTCCGGCGCGTGCCCGTGGGCGGCCTGCGCGTCCGCCAGGTGGGCCACCCAGCTTTGGTGGGCGGCGCGCTGGAACTCGGCCAGCCGCACTGCCGGCCAGTCCCCCAGATCGGGGGCGGCCTCGCGCAGGCGGTCCCACAGCTCGATCGCGGCGCGCGCGTCCTCGGCCGCGTCGTGCCTGGCCCTCGGCCGGCAGCCGTGCAGCTCGCACAGGGCCGCCAGGGTCCGCCGACCGGCCCTTTCGGGCCATAGTCCCCAGTCGATCATCAGCGGGTCGAGAACCGGCCACACAGGCCCGCGGCGGCCTGTCAGGGGTTCCAGGCCGTGCCGCCGGAGTTCGACGTCGACGACAGTCAGGTCATACGGGGCGTTGAACACGACCAGGGGCCAGCCGCTGGTCAGCTCAGCGGCCATCTCTGCCAGCGCGACGGCGGGCGGTTGGCCCGCCGAGACGTCGGTGATGCCGTGGACGGCGGAGGCCTCCGGCGGGATCGGCACGCCGGGGTCGATCAGCCAGGAGCGCTCCCGGACGACCTGGCCGCCGCCGTCCCGCCAGACCATGGCTGCGGCCACGATCCGGGCTTCCGCCATGTCGGTGCCGGTGGTCTCGGTGTCGAACCCGAGCACCGCCCGCCGGCCGGTCACGATCCGGCCTTGCCGGCGCGCCGACGGGCCTCGGCGCTCGGGTTGCGCAGCGTCGCGGACTTCACGAAGTAGATCTCGGCGATGCCAGCCCGGGCCAGCCGTTTGTTGGCCTTGGCGACCAACCCGGCGACGATCCCCATGTCACCGGCCTGGACTGTGTGGGTCTCCATCTCGTCCTCCTGGATGATCGGGCGGGCTACCCCCCGGCGTCCCTTATGTATTCAATTCTGCCATCCTCCTGGGCCGGGGTCAATGCGCCGCCCCTGGAGAAACCCCACACCCCCGCGTGGCACCGTCACCCGGGCGCCGGGGTTGGGGTGGTTCTTGGGGGGCGACTGTCACAGGGGCCGTCTAGCCTGACAGGCGTACCGACTAGAAGGCCCGACCAGCCTTCGCCCCAAAGGAGACACCATGTCCACCGAACCCACACCAGGCCGCACCGCCCTCGTCATCACCCCGGAGGGAGGGCAGATCGCCGTGATCGGCGCCGGTCTCGAAGCGCTCCAAGAACTCGTCGGCGGCTGGATCGAAGCCATCAGCGCGCCAGCGCCGGCCGGCCAATCCTGGACCGCCTACGTCAACGAGGAGGGAAAACTCCTCGGCCTCCCCGGGAACGATCCGGCCCTGCGACTTCTCCAGCGCCTCGGCTGGCCGGCCCCTCCCCGGGAGTGGATCGCCGGAACGATGGTGGTCGTCGGATACGACCCGGACACCGGCTGCGCCCTCGACCTGCCGGAACACGTCCGGCGGGCGTGGTGCGCGCTCCGCCTGGCCGCCGTCGATGCAGCGGCGCGGCCATGACGGCCCCCCGCCAGGCCCGCCCGGCGGCGAACCCCCGGCGGCCGTCCTCGCCCGGGGTGCCGGCCAGGCGGCGTCAATCCCGCCGCCTGGCCGGCACCCCCTGGCGGACCAACGCCGAAACCCCCCCCTACAACCGGTCCCACCCGCCGACGCCAGACGGCCTCGCGGTCGTCGAAGAAGCCTTCCGAACCGGTCGGCTGTCCCAGCGGGGAGCCAGCATCGTCATCGCGCTGGCCTGGACCGTCGCCGACCTGGCCGGTCGCGACCGGCCCGCCGCCGACCACGTCCGCGCCGCCCTCGCCCTGCGCCAAGGCCACGTCCCAGACACAGTCGCTTGAACGTGAGCGGTGCCGGCCCTTCCGGGCCGGCACCTTCCGCTACAGCGGTACTAGGGCCGTACGGCGCCCACCACACTACCCCCCCACGGCTGGACCCCGGACACCGCTCGCGGCGTGATGCTACCCACGGAAGCCGAAGTAGAGGGCAATCGCTACGCCGACGACACTGACGACGAGGACCGCAGCGGTAAGCCAGAAGTCGACGCGCGCGGTGGCCTTCTCAGACGCGATCAATCTGTCAAGCGCTTCCGCCACAATGGTCAGCTTGTTGTTGGTCTCGAATGCTGGATTGAGCGGCACGTCAACGTCTAGCGGCTCAGGGTAGCGCACGTCGAATTTGTCTAGGTCGAAGCGATCCAAGGTTCTTGCGGGTCCCTCGGCGCGTTGCTGTGGCGCGGACAGTGATGGAGTCGCGATGCTCAAGACACCGCTGGCGAACTTGGCCAGTCGGCCATATACGGGCTCCATAATCTCGGCGAGAGCCTTGTTCAGTTCAGCCAGGAGCCTGGCGGCGTCCTCATACTGTGGATTATCGGAGCCTTCTTCGACGATCTTCAAGCATCGCCCCAGTGTCAGCTTTCCTGGCTTCGCCTCATGTACCTCGAATACCTTCCGCGAATGATCGCCCTTGTTGACACTCGGCCCCTGCTCGGGTGTCGTTGCACCGTCATCCACGCTCGCCCTATTGTCATCAGTGCTCATTCTGAGCCTCCAGTCATCTCCAGACATGGCGCGCGGAGGAGGGAGGCGGCACGGAGAATCGGCTCCAACTTCTTCATGAGATCTCCTTTTTCCATTCTCCACCAAGACGGCCGATTCTGGGCGACCCGGTGGTGGCCTATTGTGGGAAGTCCGAGAAGCTTGGGCGACAGGCGTTGAGTTCGTCGTTCAACTCGTCGAGTCGCTGTACCGCCTGGTCTAGGTAGGCGTTGTCGATGAAGAACGCCTGCGCTGGGCCCCTGTCGAGCACCCACCTGTATAGCCTCTGCCCCTCGGTCGGATGGGTGGCCGGCCGGGCGTGGACAATCGCGTTCCTGATCGCCGCCGCGTCGCGCAGGACGCGGGCCCCGGTGGACAGATACGTCTTGACGGCGGGGTCCGCCGTCTGCGTGGCGGCCTGGGCCAACTTCTGGGCGATCTTGCCCATTTCCTTTCCGGCGAGTTCGCCGACCGACGCTCCCACGGCGGGCGGGATCGCCGCCCGCAACCGGCGGAGGTCCCCTAGGAGCATCCCCTCAAGGGACAAGACGGCGTACGTGACGTCTGAGACCCTGAGTTGGTACTCGTCGTCCGGCAGTGCGACGCGGGGCCTCGGCCGTGGCGGAAGGCCCTCCGCGACGGCCGTGGCGTCCCGGGCGATGCGCTGGGCCACCGCGGCGAGTTCCGCGGGCACCCGGTACGGGACCGACTCCTTCCCGTTCTGCCACTTCTGGACGGTGTCCTCGCGCACGTGGAGCTCTTTGGCCAGTTGGACGTGCGTCAGGCCGAGGAGCTCACGAATCCTCCGGAGCTCGCCCGGCGTCATTCTCGTCTCACCCATGCCGCGTCACCCCGTGGGCGCGTAGGGGGGCCAGGCCGTACCATGTGCGGTCCGGCCGTCTCATGGCCGCGCTCATCGCGGTCTCGTCGTCGGGCGAGGCCAGGGGCACGGCCGTCAGGATAAGGAAGATCCGCCGACGTTTCGCGGCCACGCCGACCCAGTCGGCCACAGCCTCCGCGGCGCCCGCCCGGGCCATATCGACGTCGACACCGCCGGGCAGGACAATGGTCGTGCCAGTCAGCTCCAGCGGCACTCCGGTCGCGGCGGGGGCCCCGCCCCTCGCCACGGTCGCCAGCCCCCACAGGTTGGCCAGTGCGCGCAGCTTCCGCGGCGAGGCCTCGTCGAAGTCGGTCGCCGGGTACACGAAGAGCGTGGCGTGGTCCCCGTCGGGCGTCTCCGTGACCCACGCCATCGTTCTCACCAAGTCGCTCACCCGTTCTCCTCCCCTGCCGCCCGGAGGCGGTCGATCAAGTCCTGGGGCACGGCGTCGCAGACCGTCACCATGGCCCCCGGGTAGTTGTTGCGAGCCCACGTGTCGCCATCCATGCCGTTGGCCAGGACCAAGGTGACCCGCCGGCCATCCGCCAGGACCGCGCGCCCGGTTCCGTACAAGCTCCGGTCGTCGAAAAGGGCGACGCCGTCGAGCCCTCGCACCGTCTCCGGACTGGTGCCGTGGGCCTCCACGTACGTGGCCACCGCGTCCACAGCCGACTGGCGGGCCCGCAGTCGGGCGCTCTCGGCCGCCTCGGCGGATCGGCGCGCCTCAGCGGCACCACGGGCCGGGGCGGACTCTTCGTCGGTCGCGGCACGAACCGTCAGGAGCGTGCCCGGTTCGCCCTCGGCGCCGAGCAGGTGGGAACCCCACAGGGACGGGTCGTCGTCGTCGATGGTCCGCCGGCTGGCGCTCAAGACGACCACCCATTCCGTCGAGCCGGGCAGTTGGACGACGTCGCCGGGACGGTGGGCGTCGATGACGACCGCGCGCCAAGTCCGCGCGGACCCGTCGGCGCGGAACACGCGCGGCGGTCGCGCCGGCCGCTCGACCGATGCCCGATTAGCCCTGACGGCGGGGGCGGCGCCGACTTCGACCAGGCGCCGCCCATCCTCGCGGGCCTCGACGACAGCGGTCACGATCTTGGTCTCCGACCGCCCGTTCCTGGTCTTGACGGTGACGGTCTGCCCCTCGACCAGGTCGACGCCCTCGACTAGCCAGCGGTCGCCCGCCCGCCGCCACACCCCGGTCCCGTCGGCCGTCACCCGCTTGATCCGCGCCTCCTTGGCGTCCTCGCGTCCCTGACGGGCCTTCTCGAGCCGGCGGCGCAACCCGTCGTCGGTCGCTTCCGCCGTCTCGACCCGGTCGCGGCCGTAGCGATACGAGTCACCCCGGAAGCCCTGCTCCGTCAAGTCGGGGTCGCCCAGAAGCCTGGCGATGTGCGCCGGAGTCCAGCCGCGCTCGATCAGCGCCGACCGAGCCACGGTGGTCTCATGTTCGTAGGCGTGCGCCCGTGGCAGGACTGACGCCCGGGCCGACACCGCTTTCCGGACTTCCGCCACCTCCCGCTCCACCCGCTCCACCTCGTCCACCGGATACGCCTTGTTGGATATTCCCTCCGGCGCGGCGACCTTGACGAAATCGGGTAGATGGGTGTTCACCATGGGGGACGTCCATCCACGCTCGATCAGCTCCGCCCGATGGACATAACCGTCCGGGACTGGAATGGGAATCGTCATGATCGGCTCCTTCTCGCCTCGTCCGCCGGGGCTCACTCCCCAACCGACACCCCCCAGTGTACCCCCGGAAAAGCAGGGGCAGCAAGTCCATAACCCCGCCATATCACCGAGTGAGACCGAACGCCCGATGGCCGTCGCCCGAACCGGTAACGGCCGATTGAGGACAGGAGCGACGAAGAGTGGTGTCCCACTATGTGGGACATGAGCGACTGTAGGTTGCGGGTCCGCCGTGACAGGTGTAAAGTTCTTTACAGCGGGAGCCCAGAAGGGGAGCCCCAAGCCGAAAGGGCGCGAAATGCGAATCATTCACAGCGAAAACATCGAGTGGACCGATGCCACCAGGCCGCTGGGCACATGGGACATCATGGACGGCGACCGCCTGGCGTTCACGGCGGAGGCCTACGAGGGCTTCAGCGGGTGCGGAATCAGGCTGACCGGCGCGTCGGGCGGCGACATGGGGAGAGTGGTCCTGAAGCCAGGCACGCCCCGCGCCGACATCATCGCGAAGTCCGAGCGTGAGGCGCACTACCTCCTCGAGCAGTGGCACAAGACCGAATGGACCGAGGAGGACGAGCGGGGATTGCGGCGCGACGTCTCCCAGCAGATCGCCGAAGATCGCGGCGACGCCTGATGGACGAGGGAATGATGGTGCAGGCCCGGCGCGAAGCGCTGGGCCTGTCCCAGGTTCAGTTGGCCCGGTGGCTGCCCTGGAAGCACACCAGACTGTCGGAGATCGAGAGCGACCGTCGGTCTTGGCCCGAATGGGCGGAAGGGCGGCTGTGCGAGCTTGAAACCCTTTTCGACGAGATGGTGGCCGGCATCGTCGAGCAGTGCCTCGACCAGGAGGTGGAGGGGGCCGAGGCGCGGGTGATCGAGACGTTCAAGGACGACGGAACCCTGTGGGAGGCCCATCCCGGCTTGCGCGGGCTGCCCGCCGTGCTTCATCGGATCGCCGCCGTGGAAGCATGGAAGACCCTTCTGGAGGACGGGATCATGGCCCGGATCGTCGCCGCATGACGGTCCGGCTGTGCGCTGTCTCCAGTTGTGGCCGGCAGGCTGCGGCCTTCGGCCTCTGCACGCTGCACGACCGGCGGGCCAAGGCGGGCAAGCCCCTCAGCCCAGCCCACGAGTCAGTCGGCCGAGCCCAGCTGCACGGCTTCTACGGTCAGGTCTCACGCGGCCCGGACTGGGTGCAGTGCGACGAGTGCGGCCGACGGTTTCGCATGTTGGTCCAGCATCTCCGCCAGGCCCACGGCATGACAGTGGGCGAGTACCGGGACGCCCACGGACTCGCGGCGGGCGTCCCGCTGACCTGTGAGGAGACCTCGCGGGCGATCTCGGCCACGGCTGTGGCGCAGATGGGCACCCCGGAGTGGGAGCGGTTCCGGGTGGCGTCCGACCGGGCGCGTCCTGAGGCCCTGGCCTTGGCGTCGGCGGCGCCACGTCGGGCCGGCGCCGCGCAGGTCTACGCTGACCTGCTTCGCGCGGCACGCCCGCTCCTGCCGGCCCGCCTCTGCTCCGTCTGCGGGGACCCTGTGACCGACCGCAGCCGGTCCACCTGCTCACAAGAGTGTTGGCTGGAGACCAAGCGTGCGGCCGTCCGGCGGCGTGAGGAGCGCCGGCGCCGCCGCGACGAGGCGTGACCGGAGTGCCGTCAACACCACGAGGCGGGCCGCTGACCGGTCACGGGTCAGAGCTGCCAGCACAGATTCCATACCGGCAAGAATTGCCGGTATGAGCTGACTAGGCATTATGCCCAGCAACCCCGCCTCCGCCGATTGCCATCCGGTGCCCCGTGTCAGTTGCCGGTGTGGGGCTAACTGGGCATTACGCCCTATGATCCCGCCCCGTCCGATTCTGTACCGGCAAGAATTGCCGGTATGGGCTGACTAGGCATTATGCTGGACGACTTCAGGTCGCAGCGCCGCCCACGGGCTGCGGGTCGGGGGCTGCGAGTAGGACGCTCAGTCGGGTCTGGTCGAGTCTCTGGTCCGCCAGGAGAGCCTCGGCGATGACGTTCACGGTGGCGCGCCGGTCGCTCAAGATGGTCTCGGCAGCGTCCCGGGCCGCGCCGATCAGCCCGTCCACGGTCAGACTGCATTCGACGCCGGGAGGCGTCGCCCCCACGGCGATGATGAACAAGGCCAGGTCCAGGGCTCGGCTGATGTCGTCGAGGCCGCCGAGGCTTTCCAATCCCGCGAGCCGTTCGGCCGTGGTGCCGGCGACCTTCATGACAAGCCGTTCCCATGCCAGCGTCACTCCGTCCGTTACTGGCGGCGGGTCGCCCCGCGCGATGCCGCCCGTGACGCCAGTCGGAACGATGTCGACGCTCGTCACCGTCCAGCCGAATCCTGCCATCACGACCGCATGCCCCGCCTCGTGAATGGCGCGGAGGCGGTCCGGCAGGACGCCGAGCTTCAACGCCGCCGGCGAGCGATCATGGACGCCGTCGGTTGTCCGACCGGCCCGGATGGCCGTCGCCGAGAAGTTGATCGCGCGCGTCGTGATCACGCCCAACCCCACGACGAGGACAAAGGATCGGACAAGCGCGGACTGGACGTCTGGGGTGAGGCCGGCGAAGACGTGGCCGGCGGCGACGAGACGCGGCGCCACAGCCCACACGACGGTGCAGACACCCGTGGTCGCCATCACCCGGACGGCGAAGCTCACGGGGCTGGTGAAGACGGTCATGCTTTCCTTCCACTCACTCAGTCCGACGGTAACCGCTGCATCGGACACTCACTGTGCGGAGCGAACCTGCCTCGCGCGTCGTTTGTCGTGCCGTGTTTCGGTTACGCCGTCCATCCTTTCTCCTGTTCTCCTGTCCGCGACAAAGGGCCGGTTCCGAACGACGCCAATCCTCCGCTGAGGCCGAGGATTGGCACACGGGACAAAACCCCGGTTCCGGGTCATCGGCGTCAGTCGCCCGGAACCAGTCGGAGATCGGCTTTCCGTCGGCCTCGTACATCGCGCCTCGCGCGCCCTCGGACCGGCAGTTCCTGGCGGCAAGGGTCTGGCCGTACACGAGGGCTTCGACGAGCGCGTCGACGCCGGCGGCCTCGAACCCCTTCCGTCCGTCCCTCGCGGCGCGATCCAGCAGTCCCGCCGTACACCAGTCGCCGGCGCCGCAGGTGTCGACGACGTTTCCCGCGTCAATGGCCGGGAGTTCCCGCCACCCGCCCGGGGCGCCCGCGAGCCTGTGCCGGAACCGCAGCCCGCGGGCGCCGAGAGTCTGGATTTCGAGCAGGGTCGCCGCCCCATCGTCCATCGTCCCGCCGGCGTCGCCCAGCCGGTCGTCGGCGTACTTCACGACATGGGCGACGCCCAGCGCGTCGGCGAACAGCTTGGGATCTGATCGGCCGGACGGCTCGAAGACCACCAGGGCGCCCGCCCTGGAAGCGCGTGCCGCCAGCGCGAGGGCCGCCCGGGAAAGACGGTCCATGAAAAACACCGACGAGCCAGCCACCGCGCCTCCGACTTGGCTCGCCGCGTCGAGAGTGATGGGGCGGAAGCCCGGCAGCCGCCGCCCGCACCTGGGGCAATGCCAGACGAACCGGTGTCGGGTGGCGCCGTTTCGCACCTCATTCCGCTGTACCACGATAGGGGCGCCGCAGGCCGGCGCGCAGCGCAGGAAGTCCGTGTTCACGCCCCACCGGACAAGGTCTTTCTCGATCCTTTGAGAAGTTGGCCCGTCGTCAAGGCGGGCGATCGGATAGGCGTCCCACCCCAGATACGACAAGATCGACAACACATTGCCGCAGGTGCCGCCGGCCCGCGCCTGGATAGGACGGACGGGATCCGCGCTGACCAGCAAGTCCAGAGCGACGAGCCCGACCCCGAATGCCCGCAGGCTGTTCGTCGTCATCTTGCTCTCTCTTCCGACGCTTCGCCCGCCGCCGGTGTGCCGCTCGAGGGCAGGCCTCCGAACAGGCACACATGCAACCGATCTGGGTCGGACTCGACCATCGTCAGTCCCCCGATCTCTCCGCGACTGATCATTCGTCCTCGCCCTCCGGCCTCGTCCCCCAGATCGCCCCGGCGAGCAGGGAACCTGCCAATCCGATCGCGGACGGAAGCCACAGCCGGAGACCGAAGCTCAGGAGAAAGTCCCGACCGGTGAGGTCGTACACCGTCGGCCACGTCGCCATCGCCCAGCCAAAGGCAAGAAAAATGCCCGCCGTGGCGCCGGCATACGCCAGCAGCCACCATGGAGAATCGGGTTCCAACTCCTTCATGAGATCTCTCCTTTTCCGTTTTCACTAACGTAACGACCGTCTGACGCCCGGCCGTTATCGTCCTGTAGCGGCTCAAACCAGACGACCCGCCCATCGACGTGTTCGCGGCGAACGTATCCTTTGCGCGCCAAGGCCATCGCCGTTCGCATGTAGCGCCCGGACCAAGCTATGTAAAGCCCGCCTGTTCTGCTCTCGCGCATCTCTCTGAGCAGTTCTTTCTGCGGGCCGGTCAGCCGCTCCATGTCCTCTCCTTCCAGTCCGCCCGTAATGGGCGGCTACTTCTCGCCGTGTCCGATCAACCTGTCGCGCCAGCGGCAGGCTGCCTCGTAGCCGTTCTCGTCGAACCGGCGGACTTCGGGCGGGTGGTCCACGACGGCCAGGATCGACACCCACTTGGCGTCCGCCGGGTGGTCGTAGTCCGGGTTGATGGCGACTCTGGCGACCTCGACCAGGCCCGCGCCCCGGTACATCCTCGGCAGCATCCCCTCCGGGTCGCCCCCCGGCCAGCCGGGCTGCGGCTGCGCGAAACAATCGGCCCGCCGGGCGCCCGCCGCCACCGCCGACGCGGCGATGGCCCTGCCCCTTCCCGACCCGGCCGCCGAGAAAACGCTGACCAGCTCGTCGCCGTCGTTCATCGCCCACCCGCTCCGTCCGTCGTCCGTCACGAACAAGCGCATGGATCTGTATTCGGCCACCTCGTGAACGTCGACCGAGCCGCCGTGGGGGTTCTCCTCCCGGTGCGCGCTGATCGCCGCGTGGAACGCCTCGGCGGCCTGCTCGCCCTCCAGCTCGTAGAACTGCGGCGCCCCCCGGCCGGCTGCCCTCAGCGCCTCGTAGCGGGCCGGCTCCGGCTGGGCCCGCCCGACGACCTGGCGACCGCCGATCAGAATCCTGCGCGGATCTCCATCAGCAGGGCCTCGTCCGTCATCGCCAGGACAGCCTCCGCCTCCTCCTCCGACCGCGCGTCGAGATCCAGGTGGGCCCGCAGTTGGCCCTCCCGGTCCTCGTCCGAGATTGTCCCCGCCTCCAGGTCCGTCACCCGGCCCGGCGCCGACCGTTCCGCCAGCGCCTGTTGGAGCATCCGCTCCCACTCTGCCCTCATCGTTGTCTCCCCTCTCCTGTCGATGAGCCGCCAGTTGGCGCTCATGAGCCTCCTCCCCGGCGCCGAGCCGCCGCAGCAGCTCGGCCCGCTCGGCCTCGTCCTCGCACTCTGCGATCCGGGCGCGCAGGTCGGCCTGGCCCCCCGCCGTCCGGTCGAGCAAGTCCCTGTTCCGCTCGACCCGGCGGTCGGCCCGTTCCCGCAGCGTCGCGGCCCGCCGCGCCGGGAGGTTTTCCCGCTCGATCCTGGCCTCGACCTCGGCCCTGTGTTCCAGCGCCGCCCGAAGCCTGCCGCGCATGTGGCCGGCGCACCTCGGCCCTCCCGTCCGGCACACGGCTAGACCATGACCCCCGGAGGGCTCGCCCTCCGGGGCCCGCGCCACCCGGCCCCTCGTCGTCCGGCCTGCTCTCCTCGCCAGACACGCGGCCGAGGCTTCGCCGCCGTTGCCGTCTCCCGCCGCCCCGCGCCCTCCGGATTCGTGTCCCCCTGAATGCCCGGTGAGAGAAGAAGCCCGGCGGGGGGGTCCGCCGCCCCCTCGGTGGCGGCCGTCAGTCGGTCAATCTCCCGGGCCATCGCCACGACCACTCGGGCCAGCGCGAGAACCGGTGAGACGATGGGGCAGTCGGCCCCGCCGGGCTCCCAGCCGATAGCGTCCTGGGCCTCCTCGGCCTGCTCCTGGTACGTTGGCGTGGCGACGGTGATCGTGAGTTGGTCGCCCGTGGCGAACCTCAGCGGACCGCCGCCGACCTTCACGGTTAGTTGGCCGGTGATTGGGTCTACAGTGGACGGCCCCCAGGCATAGGAGGCCACCGGATGCCCGTCCACCGTGATCGGATATCCGGAGACGACGGCGCCGTCAATAATGTCTTGCAGCCTCCAGCAGGTCTGCCGTTCCGGCGCGGCGGGGTTCGTGCTCACCGCCGTCCCGTTGTTGGTGTAGGTGTAGGTCTTGGTGATCATGCCGCCACCGCCTTCCGCAGTTTGACGTATCGCTTGATGCGGCGCATCCCCGCCCTGCTGAGTGATTCCCAGCATTGGTCGTAGAACCGCCAGTGGTTCGCCGCCAGGCGGATGTTCTGTAAGTTGCGTTCCGACAGGACCGGGTCTTTCCAGGCCTTGCCCCAGTCGCCGTCTTTCCGGCCGGCGTCCCTGAGGAGCAGATCCCACTGAGTGTTATCGATGAGATCACCGAAGTTCATCGCCCCGATGATGAACTGGGAGAGTCGGTCCCGTTCTGTGTGGATCATGCCGACGTCCCGGGTAGATCCTCGGCCCTCCACGCCCACGGTTGTCGGAGCGTCGCCCGGGACCGCCGGCCGGCGGCGACGGCGAGGGGGCGGGACCCCGGAGACCAATCCAGGGCCCGCCCCCGCTGCGCGGGGCATATCCCCGGGGTACCAAACCCGGGGCTGCGATCCTGAGCAGGAACCGGCAAGCGGTTCACCCCCAGAATAGAGGGCCGCTCGAACACGGACCCCCTCACCTCCGCCCCCTTTGATCCTCGGGGACGCCGACGGCGCGACGGCACACCAGCAGCCTCGCCGGCCTCGGAACAGGCCACCTTCCAGGCCGATGGGCGAAGAAACGCTTAGTGTGGCTGGGCGCCGGCGGCTCCCAACCACCACGCCCCGCAAGCGTGTACAGAGCTTCCAGCACCGAGGTGCCGAGGCGGTATGAGGCGGGCGCCGCCCGCCTGCGGTGGATCCCGTTCCTCGGGCCGCGGTAACACCGCTGGAGAGTTGCCTCCGCCAATGCGCGATCGCCCGCCAGCTCCGTCAGATGCCGGAGGGCGTGCATCCTCGACGGATACCGGCCCAAGGGGAACGACCCCGGATAGTACTCGCCCGCGCCGCTGTCGTCGAACCTCGACAGGGCCGCGGCCCCGACCGTCGTGGTGCTCATATGTCCTCCTAGTGCGAAAGGCTGGTCAGACCCCCGAGTGGTGGCCCCCAGGCTACGCCGGCCTGGCACGGTGACGCCGGGGGTTGGGTGACCGGTGGTCGGCTGGTTGCCGCTCATGGTCATCGGCCCACGGCCGGGCAGCGGGCCCAGGATCCGGACTGGGCGGCTTGGGCTTGCTGTTGGGCGTCTTGGTAGGCGGGCGCCCGGGTCGGGCGGGGTTCTCCGGACGGCCACCAGGCTTCGGCGAGGCCTTGTTGGACGAGGCCGAGGCCGGCGTCGCCGGCGGCGGTGTCGGCGTAGCGGAGCAGTCGCCCGTACCGGTCTGCCTGGTCCGACACCGGGTCGGCCGTCAATCGGACGGCGGTTCCGGGGGGGATGAGGCCGGCGAGGGCTTGGGTCGCTTCCGGGCCGCCGCAGGCGGCCGCCTCGGGCGCGTCGATGCCGAGAATCCTGACCACGGTTTCACCGCCGTCCGGCCCGGGGACGGCGAACGTGTCGCCGTCGATGATCCGGGCGACGGCGAACGTGTCGCCGCCCGTGGCCCGGTCGGCGGGGGCGTCGGGCGCCGAGGCTGGCGCGACGAGGCCCACGACCGCTGCGACGGCGCCCGTCTGCCACAAGACGGTCATGGCCAAGGCCGCCACGACGGCCGGGAGCACGAGCAGTCTTTCCGCCTTCTGACCGGTCGCCATCGGGGACAGGCTGACGCGCAGCCGGCTGAACGGCGACAGGACGAAGACTCCCTCCCGGGTGAGCATGTCGCCCACGATGTGCGCCGCGACGCCGACCCCGACGGCCGGGCCGATCAACGCCGTCGGCATCAGGCCGGCCCAGGACGACCCGACGAACACGACCGTCCCGGCGATCACAAGGGCCGTGTTGACGACCGTGCCCCGGAAGAACTTGAGGTCGAGGGCGGTCAGGCCGACCGCCCACGCGAACCCCAGGAATAAGCCCAGGGGCACGCCTCCGATCTGCCCGAAGGCCACCCCGGCCGCTATCCCGGCCGCGAGGCCGACGACCGAGTGGGTCATGTGGCGGTGCCCGCCGCTGACCCGGTTGAGGAGCCGGGCCAGCGCGCCGGTGGCAGGGCCGAGCGCCCTGGCGGCGGTCCCCCCGGGTGCGTCCAGGTCGGGCAATACGGCCGCCCCGGCGGCCGTCACAGCCAGCAGGGACACGCCGGCGGCCCCCCCGGTGTCCAGGCCCGCCCGGGCGGCCAGCGGGGCCAGGAGAAGAGCGGCCAACGCGCCGCTGGCCGCATGGGTCACGCCCAACATGGGTCAACCCTCCCAGCCGTGTCGGACAGCCGGCCCCGAGGGGCGGACCGCGCCGGCCGCGCCGGCCGCGTCCCCGAGCACGCCGGGCAGGCCAGCGTCCCGCCTCTGACGAGTACCCGCCGCCGGGCGTCGTTCCCGACGACGGAGGGCGTGTCGGCCCGCGCGGCGATAGCGCCGGCCCACGCCTCGACCATGTCGACGACGTTGATGCCCTCATTGACGCGCCGGCCGTCCGGCAGGGCGGCCCACAGCTTGAGCCACGGGGACCCGGTCTCCGCCCCCGACATCAGTTCGACCTCCAGGCCGTCCAGGTCGGCTGTCAGCCAGGTCGTGCAGACCCTGAACCTCCTGGCCCCCGTCATGTCCACGACCGGCACGCCCAGCGTCCGGCACACCCCGCTGTGCTCCATGCCCAGGCTGGCCGAGGCGGTCAGCTTCGTCGAGGACACCTCGACGAAGCCGCTGGGCATCGTCGCCGCCTCGTTCGACGTGGTCATTGTGATCATCCGGCGTTTTCCTTTCGGCGTTGTTCAGATATTCCGGGCGGCTGTCCGGCTGCGGCCCGGCGGAATTGGCGATGCCCCCGTGAGGGGCGCGCAGTTCGGCTGGCCGGTCGAAAGCCCGGGGCCGGCGCGGCTTCTTGTTTCTTGGTCATGATCGCCTTTCTCGGAATCGTGTCGTTCACACGGCCACCACCCCGGGGAGAGTCGGTTGGAAGGGGAGGGCGATCTCGGTCTCATCCGCGCCGGCCTCCGTGATCGGGGGGAGCGGGCATTCGGACAGCCGTGCCGCTCCCGCCTCGCGAGCGGCACGGCCTGAGCACGACCCGCGGGTGCCCGCCGGAGCAGATCCACCGCCACACGCCCATGTCGGAGGCCCGACCGGGCTTGATCAGGCGCCCGCAGTAGCCGTCGTTTACGATCGCGTCCACCCGCAGGGCGTTCGACTGGAGCGGAAGCTCGACCCCCACATAATCAGGACAGTCGCCCCGCTTGACGGTCGCGGTCATGCCGCCTCCGGCAGCTCGTCTTGCGCGGCGGGCGGCTCGTAGTTGAGCCAGACTGATTCGACCCTGCTCGCGCCCGTCATGCACGTGGTGGGCAGGTCCACCCGCTCCCAGCCGGTCAGCAGCCCGTCGTACAAGGGGGTGCGGTAGCCGGAGACCACGGCCTTGCCCTGGATGCCGGCCAGGAGGCCGAGCAATTCCCGGTGGCCGTCCTCCCCGGTCATCTCGGACCGGTACATCACCCCGGAGCGGGTGCCGCCGAGGTAGGGCGGGTCGACGTAGAACAGGGTCGTGGGCCGGTCGTACTCCCTGATCACGTCGAGGGCCGGCCGGCATTCGACGGACACCTCGCGGAGCCGTTCTGCGCACGGGGCGACCCGGGCGAGGTAGCCGTCGAGGTACTTCGCGAGCGAGTGCCTCGTGGTGCCCCCCTGGACGAACCTCCAGCCGGCCTTGCCGGACGGGCGCGAGCCCCTGCTCTGGGTCAGCCGGACCCAGAACCGCCACGCCCGGACCACCGGGTCCTCGTCGTCGCAGGCGCCCGGGTCGCGGGCCAGGTCGAACTCGGCCCGGGCGTGCGGCGTGAGCGCCATCCGGCGTCCCAGTTCGTCCGACTTGTCCCGCAGCACCTCGAAGAAGTTGACGACGTCGCCGTCGATGTCGTTGACGGTCTCGATGACCGACGGCCGTTTTGCGAACAGGACCGACATGGAGCCGCAGTAGGGCTCGACGTAATGCAAGTGGTTTGTCGGCAGCAGGTCTGCGATCCGGCCTGCGACCTTCTGCTTGCCGCCCGCGTACGGCATCGGTGGCCTCAAGCGCGCGCTCATGCGGCCTCCTCGCTGTCCCGGGCGCCGGCGTCGGCGAGGCCGCGGATGGCGGTCTCCGCTTGCAGCGGGACGACCCCGTTGCCGAGCATGCGGAGGGCCCGCGCCCGGGTGACGCCCGGGACATCGCAGACCCATCCCTCGGGGAGGCCCATCATCCACTCGACGAACGGGGCGGACAGCCGTGGCCGCCCGGACGGGCCGGCCTCGGCGGGCGGCGGCCAGTCCCTGCCCATGACGTCGGCCCAGCGGCGCATGGCCGGCAGCCATGCGCCGAACCCGCCGGCGTTGGCCACGGTCTCGTTCAGGTTGGCGACGCCGTGGCCCTTGGCCCTTCCGGCGGCGACCTGGGCGGCCGTCTTGGCGCCCCTGGAGTCGTGCGCCTGCGGGGTCGGCAGCAGCGCCCCGATGGTCTCGGCGAGCGAGCCGAAGCCCGCCGCGAGGTGCCGGGCCGCCGCCGGGGCAGTCATCGACGCGCGGGTGTCCGCCGCGCGGGGCGTCGGCAGGAGCCGGGCGGCGATCCCCTCTAGGGTCGGCGTCGGGGCCGCCCGGCCGCTGTGGGTCGTCGGCCGGCGTGTGGTGTTCGGGGTCGGCAGCAAGGGCGGCGCCCCGGCGGGCGGGCCCGCCGTCACCGGGCCTCCGGCGGCCGGGGGGATTCCCGCCCCGCGCCTGACGGCGAGGACGAAGATCCTGAAGCGCCCGTGGCAGGCGCCCACGTCGGCGGCGCGTAGGCCGTCCCACCGCGCGTCGTACCCGAGGTCGGCCAGGTCGCCGAGAACGGCTCCGAGTGCCCGCAAAGGAGGGTTTGCCCTCCCTCCCAAACACCACGGGCACGGTTCCACCGGGCTATCGGATTCGGATTCGGCACTGGTGATTCCTCTCACGTTTTCTATGACGACCAGGGGCGGACGGATGGCGGCGACGGCGGCGGCCATGTGCGCCCACAGGCCCGACCGGGTGCCCGGCCGCAGCCCGGCGCGCTTGCCGGCCGGCGACATGTCCTGGCATGGGAACCCGCCGCACATCACATCGACCGGCTCGACGGACGCCCAGTCCACGGCCGCGACGTCGCCGAGGTTCGGGGCTCCGGGGAACCGGGCGGCGAGGACCAGGCGCGGTCCCGGCTCCACGTCCGACACCCAGGCCGTCCGGGCGCCGAACACGGCCTGGACGGCCAGGTCGAGGCCGCCGTAGCCGGAGAACAAGCTCCCTATGGCGGGTCCCTCAGGCATCTGGCGTCACCCCCGCCCCGACGGCCGGGCGCGCGGGTTGGGCGGGAGCGCTCCGCCGGCGTCTCGGGGATAGGTGCGTCATGCCAACTCCTGGAAGATCTCGGGCCAGTGGGACGGGCGCCACAGGTAGCCGCTGTTCCCAGCCGCGTCCAACCAGGCATGTTGTTCAGCCGTGAGCTTGCCCGTCTCGGATTTCAGTTCGGCCATGATCACCCGCCCGTCGCGGGCCATGATCAGGTCGGGCAGGCCGGGGTCGCCCTCGTACGGCACCCGGTACCTGACGTGCCCGCTCTGGCCCGCGACGGGCACGTTGCGGATGTGGACGACGCGCCAGCGGAGCAGACGGGCCAGGTCGATCACCATCGTCTGTAGGTCGGCTTCCGTCATCGCGCGGATGTTCGGGCGTCGCTTCAAGGCGCGCGTCTCGGCCTCGGCCAGCGCGGCCTCCTGCTCCTTCATCACGATCACTGTCACGGCGCGATCCCTTCGAGCCGGGCGGCGCGCATGAAGTCGTCTTCGGTGTGCGTGAGCGCGGTCATGCTGGCACCGTCAACGGCTCGGGCGAAAGAGGCCGACGCGCCCGTCTGTCTTGACTCCACTTCTCGACCAGATGAGGCTTTTCCCACACGCGCCAGCCGTCGACGCGCAGGTCGATTTCGAGCGTCAGCGCGTCGGCTGCCTTGTCGTCGCGGTTGAGCGTCGGTTTGTGTCGGTTAATGAGGACAATCTCAGCGACGTACATGTCGGCCTCTGTCGCGAACGTGGTGTAGTCCACCCTGGAGACACGGCTGATGTCCAGCACGCGATGCATCGGCGACGCCAGGAAGTGGCCTCGCATCCGCGCGGTCAGGTCCTGATTCGTCCGCCCGATGTAGACGAGGCGATCACAAGTCCGCTCGTCTGGCAGAGCCTCTGAGGAGTACCAGACGCGGTAGATCGTATGCGCGGTCATCGCCAGCACCACCCGCCGCATTCAACGAGCAAGCTCATGCCGCCTCCTGGAGTTCGGGTTGGTATCCGATGGGCGGGCGGGGGGCCGGCATGTCCTCGGGAATGAGCCTGAACGCCGCCAGCCCGCCTTTCGTGCGGCCGCACGGGCGAAAACCGGCCAGCCGCCAAGTGCGACCCCACGTCGGCCCGGTAGCTCAACTGCCAGATCATCTGCCGGCCGCCGCTCGGCACCCCTCGACCGGCCGCCCCCTCCTCGTCGAACTCGACGTGGTGGCCGCCTTCGCCGCCCGGCCGGCGCGCGAGCGCGACCAGCGTGTCGGCTCCGTAGAGGTCCAACGGGTCGCACCGCGCGCGCCGCCAGACCAATCCCGGATCGCGGTTCAGAGCGTCGGCGCCGAGTTGCAGATCGTCCTGCTGGTCGTCGTGCCACATGGACACGACGCCGGCCCCCTGCGGCGCCGCCGGCATGCGGTCGCGGGTGACTGTCATAGCGGCACCGGCCCCCGGTAAGACCCGGCGACGTTGGGGGTCCTTCTTTCCACGAGCGGCTGCGGGAACTGTTGGGGCCACTGGTAAGGCCACAGGGCCGGATCGTCGCCCTTGCCGGGGACGCCGAGCTCGCGGGCCAGCGCGGCGCCGAGTTGCTTGACGAACAACGGGACTCTGGCCGCCGCGCACTCCCCGGCCAGTCGGTCCACCCACTCCCGCTCCATGGGCCGGGCGCCCGACTGCGACTCGCCGCCGCAGATCACCCAGTCCAGGCCGGGCGGCAGCGAGACCGGGCCGAGCATCGGCTCGACGCTGGCGAAGAGCAGCGCCGCCGGGGTTTCCAGCAGGGCGGGCACCCTGATGTCGGCACTCTTCTGGTCTTCGGCGGTGACGCCTGCCCAGACGTTCGGCAGGGGCCATGTGAGCGTGTCGGGGTTGAAGGCGGCGAACTGTCCCTTTCGGCGCAGCAGTTCGAGATCGGCCCATTGCGCGGCCGACGCGCCGTAGACCGATCGGCGGAACTTCTCGCTGGCGAACAGGGCGCGCATCCGGGCGTGCCGTTTCGTCAGAATCAGGAAGTTATGGCGCTGGTTGTTCACGGCCGCGGCCATCACGTCTGCGATGAAGCCGTCGGGCACGTCGGCGTGGAACAGGTCTGATGTGGAGCACACGAAGATCCGGCGGGGCCTGCGCCAGTGGTATGGGGTCGCCATGCGTTCTGGCCGGAGGGTCACCTTGAAGCCGTTGGGCCACGCTTTCGTTCCGGCGAACCGGGTCGGGATGGTCTTGGCGTAGCAACGGTCGCACCCGGGGGAGACCGGGTCGCAGCCCGTCACCGGGTTCCACGTCGCGTCCGCCCACGCGATCGCCGTGTTGTCAGCCATGGCGACAGCCTGGGGCGCGCTTGTGGATGGGCGGGCGGGGGTGTCCGCATGCCTTGGCCGGGGCCCAGCGGGGGTCGGGCGGGCCGCAGTCCGGGCAGAAGTAGGCGGTGGCGCCGCGGGGACTCTGGTAGAGGTCCCGTCGGCGGCCGCAGTCGTCGCACCTGATGTGCCGGTGGCACCACCGGCACCATGGGCCGTGGCCCGGCGCCGGGCGGTGCTCGACGCCGCACCCCGGGCACAGCGTCTTGTCGGCCCTGTTCTTGGCGAGGGCCGCGCTCGCGCAGACGGGGCAGCCGCAATGGTGCTCCGCCCGGCATGTGTCGTCGTGGGCGTGTTCCATCGGGCAAATCCTTGCCGGGCTGGCGGCGATGCGCAGCGTTCGGATCAGGTCGGGGCGCCCGGCGCGGTTGAGCCGTCTGGCGACGGTGTCCGTGTTCCGCCCGTCCATCCAGTCTCGGGCCCGCCCCTGATGGATGACGTCTTCGATTTCCTCGACCATGTCGGCATCGGCGCCTTGCGCCCCGTGGTTCTGGCTTCCCGCTCGTTTCGACGGGCCGACCGTTTGCTCTCCCGTCGGCGCCGGGCGTCTGGCGGCACTTCTTTCTGTTGTTTTCACGGTTTGTCTCTCTTGTCGGCGTCGGCTGGTCGGGCCGGCGGTTGGTGTTCCAACTGTATTTCTTTCTTCGGGCGGGCGGGGGGACACATTTCAGCGCCTGCCGGTCTCGCCGATCCGGTGCCGCCGGCGGGCGGCGATCTTCACGGCAGCCCACGCCGCCCAGGCGGTGAGGGCCAGGACGACGACGAGCGCCACGGCCAGGCGGGCCGGGTCGAGGCCGGCCCCGTCGAAGCCGGGCAGCCGGACCGCCGCCTGGTCGCCGGGCAGCAGGACGCGGTGGTCCACGAGCCACGCCCGGAGCTTTCTCGCGACGGCGCCGACCAGGGCGACGGCCACGGCCGGGCCGACGAGCGCGAGGGCGAGGACGTCGCCGGGGGACATGCCCCCGGACGGCGTGGCGGTCTCAGAAGCCATCGGCGGCTTCCTCTCTGGGCTCTTCCGGTTCCCACGGCTCGCCGGCCGCGAGGGGTTGGAGGACTTGGACGGTGGCGTCGGTCGGCACGGAGATCTCCCCGGCCTCCCCGTCGTCGTCGGCCCAGGACAGGAGGAGGCAGTCCGGGTCCTCGTCGCAGTCGACGCTCTCCACCGTGACGAGCCGGTCCCCGTCGTCCGCCTCCAGGAGGATCCTTTCCCCGCCGATCAGATCTACGACGCGGACGGGGTCCGCGTCCTGACCCGCTTCCGCCGCGTCCGCCATGTCCGCCATGTCCGCTCGTGCCGTGTTGTCGCCGGCGGCCGGGGGGGGCGCGGGCGCCGCCGCGACGGGCTCCCCGCCATCCTTCGTGGCGTCGCGACGGACGGCGTCGGCGTCGATGCCGATGGCTTCGAGGATGGCCCGGTCCTCTGCCGACCTGGACGCGGCGGGCTTGCCGAATTCGGGGGTCCAGAGGACCTGGCCCTGTTGGACGTACCCGCCGTTCGCGGCGATCCACGCCCTCCCTTTGACGGGCTCGAGGCCGGTGACCGCGACGAGGCTGTTGAACATCTGCTGGCTGGAGACGGGGTCCACGTTGGACAGCGCTATGCGGACCGAGAAGTTACCCCGCACGCCGGTTCCGCCCAGCCACCTGGCGTCGGCCTGCTGAGTCGCCAGGATGACGTGGACCCTGCCCTCGCGGCCCAGCCGGAGGATGCTCCTGAAGCAGTCCATGGCCGGGTGCTCGTTGCCCGGCAGCGTCTGGCCGGTCTGCGCCTTGGCCTGCGGTTTGACGACCGTCTTGTAGTGACTGTTGAGCACGAGGGCGAGTTCCTCGCCCTCGTCGATCAGGAGAACGAGCGGGTCGAGTTCGTCGCGGGTCACCTCGTCCCGGTCGAGTGCGCCGAACCGTTCCATCATGGTCGCGTGGACGGCTGTGATCGACGCGGCCATTTCCTCGGCCGTGCGGGCGTAGGAAACCACGCCGGGGATGATGTCCATGCCCTTGAGGCTGATGATCTTCGGGTCCACGAGGTAGATCGAAGCCCCTTGGGGAAGGCCGGTCAGGATGGTCCTCAGGAGGACGGACTTGCCGGACCCGGTGCGGCCTACGATGAGGACGTGGGGGTCCGAGGCGTTCAGATCCCACGTCGCGGTGGATCCGTCGCGCAGCCGCGCGAAGTCGGCCTGCCACGGCCTGCGGGGGTCGCGGGGCGTCCTGGGAATCCTGTCGGGCAGCGGTTCGACGGATTCCGCCCGGTCTTCGGCGAGTATCCACTTGAGGTACACGGGCCGGCCGACGCAGGCCCCGAGGGTCTTGCCGATCCGGTTTTGGAAGCCGAGGCCGGAGGCCCGGACCGCCAGGCGGGGGGGCCACGTGAAGGAGATCGTGGTGACATCGCCTTTTCCGTCGCGTTCGATCCCCGTGACTTTGGCGCCCTCGCCGAGGCCGGAGGCCAGCACTTCGTTGATGCGGTCCTCGACGGGTGTGGCGGGGGCGTCGCCGGAGCGTCTCCTGAGTTCGACTCGGCGCCGGCCGGCGTCGCTCTGCCTGGAGACGGTGTAGCGGCAGCCGACGACGCTCTCGGCCAGACGGCAGATCTTCGCGGCGGCGTCGGGTCCGACTCGGACGCGGCGGCTGTGCCTCAAGACGATCAGGTCGGGCTTTCCCGGGAACCGGCCCTTCCACCGCTTCAGGACGACGGTCCGAGGGTCTTGGGCCGTGCCGCCCGTCAATGTGTTGCTGAGGGCGGCCACCAGTTCGGCCCGGAGCCTCTTGCGGGCGACGAGTCCCCTGGTCAGCCACCATAGGGCGGCGGCGCCGGCCGCGGCAGGCACGAGCAGGGCGTACCACAGGCCGCCGCCCTGGCTCGCCCTCCACACGGAGAACGCGGCCACCACGACGAAAACTGTCAGGCCGGCCGGCACGGCCGGCGACACGACCTCGGCCGGCACCGCCGCCTGCTGGCTGAACCCCGTGGCCCGCAACTCCTCCGGCCTTCCCGCCTGAGCCATCTTCCTTCTCCTCCTGTCGTTTGAGCCTCCTACCTATATAAAGCACCCCAAAGTGGACATCTCGGTCCGGAAAGAGCCCCCTGCGGCGGCGCGGGGCCGGGCCGGGCCGGTCTGGGAGCGCTTCCCCCGGCAAGGCCGCGCCATGGGCTAGAAGGGTTGATTTGACAGCATCGCTAGAATCATGACGAGACTGTGTCGTTAGACACGAGATGGCTCGTCACGATCCTCCCGAAAGACTTCCGGGCAAGGCGGGCGGCTCATTCCTGCGGACGCTCGGGCCGCTATTGCCAGAGGCCCGTCAGAGCGCCGCCATTCTGTCAGGGGTACTGGTGCGCGCCGGGGCCGAACAGGTTGAGGACCCTGCGGAGTTTGGCGCGGAAGAAGCCCCACGGGGAACGGATGGTCGACGGCTCGGCCCCGTGGCCCTCCCGGCGGTCGAGCGCTTGGAACGCCCGGTACAGGCCCTCGGACGACCACCGGTCGGGGTCGACGCCCTCGTCGAGGAGGACGCGGGCCAGCGAGCGGACACCGCCTGGGGCGGGGTCGCCGGCCGGGCTGGCGGGGACGAGGAACGGGAAGCGGGGGGCTGCGCCCGCCCGCCCGGAGAGCATGTCTGAGGCCAGCCGGGACACGGGGACGGGGATCGGCGGGCGTTCCCTGGCCGGGGGCCTCGTCGGAGGCGTCCGTCTGGGTGACGTCCTGGGGGGTCCGGTTTCAGGCTTAACTCCACTACGTGGAGTAGGGGGGGGGAGGCCGTTCCGGGGAGGACCCTGGGCGGGCCTCGCCCGGGGGGCCGGGGAGGCCCGGAGGGGGCCGGGAGGTAGCGGGACGGTCAGGCACCGGCGGGCGGCGGCGGCGATCTGCCGGCCGCCGTGGCAGGCGTGCGCCTGGGCGCGCTCGGCCAGGGTCAGGTAGCGCCCCGTGACTGGCCTCCCGTCGGCGGCCGGCGCCTCCCTGTCGGGGATCAGGGCGGCGAAACCCAGCCTGGCGACGACCCGGCGGGCGCGCTTGACGGCGTCAGGCGAGACCTGCCGTCCTGCGCGGGCCAGCCGGTCGGACACCTCCTCGTGCGAGGTCAAGACGTCCCGGCCGGTCCTCGGGTCGGCCGTGGCAGCGTCGACCCGGGCCACTTCCAGCACGACTCCCGGGCCCACCTTCCTCGCCAGTTTCCGCCCCTCCTCCGTGCCCAAGGCCTCCCGAAGGCGGGACAGGAAATCGTCGGCGCCGGGCCAGCACGGGACGAGGGCCTGGGCCCCAGGCGCCGCCTCGGGCGCCCACGACCCGCCCAACATCGGGTACGGCAGCCCGCCGTCGCCGAGCGGCAGCCAGCGCAAGAACCTCAGCAGCAGCCGTGTCGCCTCGACCCTCGACAGCCCGCGCGGGCCGGCCGGGCGGCGGCCGGCCGGCTGCCCCGACCCTTGCCAGGCCTCCCCCAACTGGCGGGCCAGCCAGCGCACAGGGACGGACTTGCGCCGCCGCCACCGGTCGATCGCCCGCGCGGCGGCGACGAGCAGCCTCCCGGCCGACTCGACGTCGACCCCGAGGCGGCAAGCCAGGCCCCCAAGGCCGCCGCACGGCGCCCTCTCGTCGGCGAGAACCCACGGCTCCGCCACCGCCGCCGCCACCCTCGGGGCCAGACGGCCCTCCCCCGCCGCGGCGTCGGGGCAAGGCCCGGCCGTGTCGTCGAGGCAAGCCCGGCGGAAATCGAGGAGGTCTTGCCCCGTGGGCTCGGGCAGGCCCATGGACTCCCGGCCGGCGAGAAGCACGTCGGCCTGCTCGACGGTCTCGGCCGTCTCGGGCAGGCCCGCCGCCAGCAGCAAGGCGGCGACGCGATCACCGGCCACGTCCGCCCCCTCCCCGGGTGTCGACGGGGGATCCGTCCGGCCCGTAGCCGGCGTCCGGGTTGTTGGCGAAACGCGAGAGGTGGCCCTGGAAGACGAGCTTGACGTTGCGCGTGGCGCCGTTGCGGTGTTTGGCGACGATGAGGTCGGCCATG
>Ga0209629_10000243_pt1 | contig 27782 bp, 29 predicted proteins | sample TergutCu122P5_FD_187286 | JGI IMG/M metagenome (GOLD analysis project Ga0209629, IMG submission 187286) | Cubitermes ugandensis P5 segment gut microbial communities from Kakamega Forest, Kenya - Cu122 P5 (SPAdes) (version 2) | ecosystem: Host-associated > Arthropoda: Insects > Digestive system...
CGACGCGGTCGCCGCCAGGACCGGGGCCAAACTGGCAACCACGAGGCCCGATCCGACTGATCCACGATCCCGGCTCAGGCTTCGGCACCAGGCGGAGCGGTAGGAGCCTGGGTCAGAACGCTGTTCCGGCCGAGGGGCGTCGGGCGGGATGAGATCCGGACCCCACATGTTGTGTTCATATTGGACATATGGGCACAACATGCGGGGTCCGGAGGTCGCCCGATCCGGCGTTCCTCGGTCGGGACATGGTTCTGACCTAGGCTCCTAGCACCCCCAGCAAGTCGTCGCCGTAGGCCGCCAGCTTGGCCGCGCCAATCCCGGAGATGGCCGCCAGGCCCTCGCGCGTCGTCGGCCGGGCGGCCGCCAGGGCGCGCAGCGTCGAGTCGTGGAAGACGACGTAGGCGGGCAGCCCGCGTTCCTTGGCCACGCCCGCCCGCCAAGCCCGCAGCCGCTCGAACAGCGCCGGATCGACCGCGCTGTCCGCCTCGGGGCCGGTCGCGACGGCCCCCTTGGACCGGTCGGCCCGGGGGGAGCGTGAGCGGCCGACGACGACGTCGCGGCGCAACAGGACCGACTTGTCCCCCCTCATGACCGCCCAGCTGCCCGGCGTCGGCACGAGGACGCCGTGGCCGCCCGGGCCGATCGCCAGGTCACCCCGGGCCAGGAGCTGGCGCACCACCGCCCGCCACTCCACCTCGGTCAGTTCGGCCCCGAGCCCCCACGTGCTCAGCCGGTCGTGGCCCCACTGATCGACGCGGGCGGTCCGGTTGCCCCGCAGGATGTCGATGGTCTGGCCGGCGCCGAAGTGCTGGCGCCGCTCCCGCTCCAGGCGGACGACGGTGGACAGCAGTTTCTGGGCGGCCTGGGTGCCGTCCCACGTCTGCGGCGGGTCGAGGCAGGTGTCGCAGTTGCCGCACGGCGCGATGTCTTCGCCGAAATAGGCGAGAAGGTTTCGGCGCCGGCAGTCGGCCGTCTCGCAGAGCGCCAGCATGGCGTCGAGCAGCCGGGTCTGGTTGCGCTGGTGCTCGTCGCGAACGGCCGGTGGCGCCGCCTCGCCGACCGGTTCCTCCCCGGCCGGCCCCCAAGGCCCCGGCGTTCGCCCCGGCCGCGGGCGGGCGTCCCGGCCCGGCGATTCCGCGATCAGCCGGCGCAGTTGCACGACGTCGCCCAGCCCGTAGGCCATCCAGGCGTCGGCCGGCTCCCCGTCGCGCCCCGCCCGCCCGGTCTCTTGGTAGTAGCCCTCGACCGACTTGGGCAGGTCGACGTGGGCGACGAAGCGCACGTCCGGCTTGTCGATGCCCATGCCGAAGGCGATCGTCGCCACGACAACCACGGCCTCGTCGCGCAGGAAGCGCCGCTGGACCTCCTGCCGCCGGTCGGCGGCCAGTCCCGCGTGGTAGGCCAGGGCGTCGACGCCCCGCTCGGTCAGGAACGTGGCGATCTCCTCCGTGCTGGCCCGCGACAGGGCGTACACGATGCCCGCGTCACCTCGGTGCTCGTGGTCGATGAAGCGCCAGAGCTGTTCCCGGGCCTGGTTCTTGGGCTCGATCCGGTAGCGAATGTTGGGGCGGTCGAAACTGGCCACGAAGTGGCGGGCCCGATCCAGGCCCAGCCGCTGCGTGATCTCCCGGTGGGTGGCCTCGGTCGCCGTGGCGGTCAGGGCGAGGCGCGGCACGTCCGGCCACTGCTCGCCCATCACGTGGAGGCCCAGGTAGTCGGGCCGGAAGTCGTGGCCCCACTGGGAGACGCAGTGGGCCTCGTCGATGGCGAACAGGGCGATCTGGCCGGAGTGGAGGAGGTTCAGGCAGCTCTCGGTCAACAGCCGTTCGGGGGCGACGTAGAGCAGGTCGAGGGCGCCGGCCCGGAAAGCCTGCTCGACCTCGCGGCGCGCGGCGGCGTCCTGGGTCGAATTGAGGAAAGCGGCCCGGATGCCCAACTGGCGGACCGCGTCGACCTGGTCTTGCATGAGGGCGATCAGCGGCGACACCACGACGCCGACCCCCGGCCGCAGCAGCGACGGCAGTTGGTAGCACATCGACTTGCCGCCACCGGTCGGCATCAGGACGACGGCATCGCCGCCGCCCGTCACGTGGTCGACGACATCGCCTTGGAAACCGCGGAAGGAGTCGTAGCCGAAGACGCTCCGGAGTAGGCCGAGCGCGGTGGCCCCGGTCGTGTCGGCGGGTTGAGGCACCGGCTCACTCTAGCCAGCCGGTGCGACTCCGCCCGCCTGCCGCTCGCAGCAGCCTGGGTCAGAACCATGTCCCGCCCGACGCCCCTCGGTCGGAACAGCGTTCCGACCCACGCTCCTAACCCCCGGCGGCTTGGCTGACCGTCAGATCGGTTTGCCGCACGCCGTTGCTGAACCGGATCGTGCCGACCCGGGCGGGGCCGGGGTTGGGCGCGACCGTCAGGCTGACCTTGCCCGTCCCGAGCGCGCTGCTGGAGGGCGTCACGGTCAGCCAGTCCGCGCCGTCGCCCACCTCGGCCGTCCAGGCGCCGTTGGCGGACGTGACCTTGACCGTGGTCGTGCCGCCGCGGGCCAGCGGCCTGACCGTCGCAGGAGAGACCGCGACGTTCGGGCCGGCGGACTGCTTGATCTTGATCGACCGACTCTTGTGGCCACACGTGACCTTGACGGTCGCCACCCGGTCGGGGCCGTCATTGGGCTCGATGGTGACGGTGACCGCGCCCGAGGTTGTGTTCGGGTCGTAGGTGACGTCAGTGACGGTGGCCCAGGGCCGGTTGCTGGAGTTGGACGTGGCCGCGTCGGAGCAGTCGAAGCCGGCGGAGGTGCCGAAGCTCGTGAACGGGAACGTCTCGCTCTGGCCTTCCCACGTCGCCGTCCAGTTGCGGGACTCGACCGACAGAGAGGTCGAGGCGGACTCTTGGACGACGGGGAAGTAGGTCGGGTTGGTCGCCCCCGTGAACGTGATGAGGGACTCCCGGGTGGGCGACATGTCACCGACGACCAGGGGATTGGTGTCCAGGGTGATCTTGATGAAGGTGTCGCCGACGCCTGTCGGCGGGTTCACGTGGATCCAGGGATCTTGGGGCACGGCGGCCCAGGCGACGCCCCGCTGGGTGTTGAGCCGCAGCAGCGTGGTGGTGGTCTTGGCCTTCTTCTTGAGACCGGACGGCGACAACTTGATCTTGGTGACGAGCGGGGTGGCCGTGGCGGTGGCGGTGGGCGTGGCGACGCCGATCAGGGCGAGGGCGGCGATAACGCCGACGAGTGTCTTGACGCGCATATCTGTCGGAGGCTCCTCAGGATAAGCCCGGGTGGGGGAGAAGTTGGGTCTAGATGACGAAGGCGAGAGGTCGAGCAGTGACGCCTTGCAACCCATCAGTCTAGTAGCCGCCGCCGGCTGGAACCAGAGCCGGCGCGAGACCTTAATAGGGGCGCGGCCAGGCGCGCCGAGACCGGATCAGCCATGCCGCCAGCGGGGGTCGGGGCGGCAGGCGACGCCTAACCCGCCTGCGTCACGGTCAGAGTCTGGTCGATGTAGCCGTTGGTGAACCGGATCGTGCCAACCCGGGTGCCGCCGGGGTTCGACGCCGCCTTGATCGTGGCCGACCTCTGGGCCCGGGGTATCACGGTCAGCCAGTCCGCCCCGGTCACCACCTCGGCCTTCCACGTGGTGTAGACCGACGTGATGGCCCGAACGGTCACCCTGCCTCCCCTCTTCCTGGGGTTCCACGCGGCCAGGGACAGGCTGAGGGTGGGCGCCCCGCCCTGCGTGACTTTGAGCACCTTGGACTTGTGGGCGCAGGTCACCGTGACATTGGCCACCCGGGCGAGGCCGTCGTTGGGCGCGGCGTTGAGGGTGATGGTGCCCCGGCCGTTGGTCGGGTCGAAGGTCGAACCGACCAACGTGACCCACGGCCGGTTGATCGGGTCGTCGACCACCGGCGTCGAACAGTCGAAGCCGATGCCCGTCCCCCACGTGGTGTAGGGGAACGTCATCGTGTCGCCATTCCAGGCCGGCGACCACGAGGTGAGGATGTCGAGGCTGGTGGTCTCGGCGTTCTGGACGACCGGGAAGTAGGTCGTGGCGCCGCCGCCAGTGAACGTGATGATGGTTTCCCGGCGCGGCGTCATGTCGCCGACCACGACGGTGTTGGCATCGGTGGTGATGGTGAGCCAGGTGGCGCCGACGCCTGACGGGGGGTTGACCTGGACCCAGGGGTCGGCGGCGGTGGCGTTCCAGGCCACGCCCCGGCGCACGCGCAGCCGCACGATGTTCGACGTGGACTTGGATTTCAGGCTCAGACCCTTGGGGGCGAGCCGGATCTTGACGGGGGTGGTGGGGGCGGCCAGCGCGTCCGGCAGGCTCAGGCTGACCAGCGCGAGGGCGGCGACGATGCCGACGATCAGTTTGGCGCGCATATCTTGCGGAGACTCCTCATGATAGGCCCTGGAGGAGGGGGGGATGTGGTGTGGTGACGGCTGTGAGGGCCGTTCCCCAGCGACCGTCGGCGGCATTATAACCCTGGGAAGCTCGGCAATCCCCCCGCGGGGTGACACGATGGGCTCATGCCCGTCCTGGAGGTCTTCGGCCCGCCCGAGCAATGGCCCAACGAGGACTTGGTGGCCTTCTCGGACCAGTTCGACGCCGGCCTCGTGCTGGCCGCCTATCAGTCGGGGGTTTTCCCCATGCCGCTGCACCAGGCCTTCTTCGGCCGCCGCATGGCCTGGTGGTCGCCGGTCCGCCGCGGTGTCCTCGAGCCCGGGGCGCTGCGGGTCAGCCATTCGCTGCGCCAGTCGGCCCGCCGCTACCGCGTCACGGTCAACCAGGCTTTCCCCGCCGTCCTGGCCGGTTGTGCCGACCCGAGTCGGCCGAACGGCTGGATCGACGACGATGTCCGGGCCATCTACACCGACCTGCACCGGTCCGGCCTGGTCGTCTCGGTCGAGGCCTGGACCATGGCCGGCGAGCTGGCGGGCGGGCTGTACGGGGTCAGCCTGGGCGGCCTGTTCGCCGGCGAGTCGATGTTCCACCGGCCCGACATCGGCCGGGACGCCTCGAAAGTGGCCTTGCGCCATCTGGTGGAGGAGTGGCTGGACCCTCCCGGCCGGCGCCTGGTCGACGTGCAGTGGGCCACGCCCCATCTGGCCAGTCTCGGCGTGGTCGAGATCGACCGGCGGGACTACCTGCGGCGCCTGGCGGAGGTGATCGACGAGCCGGCCCCCGCCTGGCCGGCACCACGCCTGGAGCCGGCGAGTCGGGGGGCGAGTTCGCCGTCGGGCTAAACTGAGGCCTTCGTCAGAACATCCCCGAGGAGGCTTCTATGCCGTCGGCGCGCGTCGTCAAAGAGGTGGCCACCCAGGTGGCGGGCACGGTCATGGTGGCCCTGCCCCAACTGGCCCCCGACAAGTTCTCGGGCTGGCTGCTCAAGTTGGTCGACGCGGCCATCGACGGCGCCCCCGGCCTGCCCGGGGCCAAGTCCGTGGCCGCCCGCCAGCTGCAGCGCCGCCAGGACGCCGAGGACGCCATCGACTCACTGACCCATCTCCACGTCGGGCTGGCCTCGGCCCAGGGCTTCGTCACCAACGTCGGCGGCGGTCTGGCCGCCCTGGTCGGCGTGCCGGCCAACCTCGCCGGCGTCGTCATCGTCCAGTGCCGCCTGGCCGCCGCCATCGCCCACCTCCACGGCTACGACGTCGACGACCCGCGCGTGCGGGCGGCCGTGGTCATGTGCCTCTTGGGCAACCGGCGCCTCGACCAGGAGATCGCGGCGGGAGTCCTGCCCGGCAGGCCCCAGGTCGTCGCCACCGCGCCGGTCCACGACGCCGCCTTGGCCAGCGCCATCGCCGGGCAGGTGTTGCAGGAAGTCCTGACGGCTCTGGGAGGGAAGGACCTGGCCGGCATCGTCTTGCGCAAGGTGCCGCTGGTCGGCGGTGGGGTCGGCGCGGCCGTCGACGCCTACACGACCACACAGGTGGCGCGCTGCGCTCGCCGCGAGTTGGTCAGCCGGCGACCGGCCACGGCCGATGCCGGGCCGGCCACGACCGACGCCGGGCCGGCGGAGGCGGACTGATGCCGTTCGCCCCCAGCTGGGAGGAGGTCCGGCGGCTGGCCCCGGGCTACCGCCGCGTGCCCGTGGCCCTGACGCTGCCGGCGGGCGATCTGACGCCGGCCGACGCCTTCCTGCGGCTGAAGCGCCTCAGCAGGCAGTGCTTCATCCTGGAGTCCCGCGAGAGCGAGGCCGACGCCGGCCGCCACACCTTCCTCGGCTTCGACCCACAGCTGAGCGTGACCGTCCGCGACGGGCGGCTGCGGGTCACGTCCGGCGCCACTTTCGAGCAGCCCACGAGCGACCCGGGCGCCGTCCTGCGCCAGATCCTGGCCGACAACCGGAGTCCCCGCCTGGACGGCCTGCCGCCGTTCACGGGCGGGCTGGTCGGCTACTTCTCCTACGACTACATCCGCTACGCCGAGCCCACCATCGACTTGAGCGGCGGGCGCGCGGCCGCCGACGCCGACGACGAGGGCTTCTTCGACGCCGACCTGATGCTGTTCGACCAGGTGGTGGCCTTCGACCGGCTCCAGGGCACGGTCCAGCTGATCGCCAACGTCAAGACCGACCAGCTGGAGGAGAACTACGCCCGGGCCAAGGTCGAGCTCGAGCAACTGGCGGCGCTCATCACGACCGGCCCGCTGGCGACCCCGCCGCCGCTCCAGCTGACGTCCCCGTGGCGGGCGCTGTTCTCGCCCGAGGCCTACGCCGACGTGGTGCGGCGGGCCCAGCGGCACATCGGTGAGGGCGACATCTTCCAGGTCGTCTTGTCCAACCGGCTGGACTGCGACGCCAGCGGCAGCCTGTTCGAGGCCTACCAGCTGATGAGCCGCGACAACCCGTCGCCCTACATGTTCTACTTCTCCTCCGACGACATCGAGTTGGCCGGGGCGGCCCCGGAGACCCTGGTCCGGCTCCGGGGCACCACCCTCGAGACCTACCCCCTGGCCGGTTCACGCGGGCGCGGCGCCACGCCGGTCGAGGACCAGGCGCTGGAACAGGAGTTGTTGGCCGATCCCAAGGAGCTGGCCGAGCACAACATGTTGGTCGATCTAGGGCGCAACGACATCGGCAGGATCGCCCGCTTCGGTTCCGTCCGCGTCGTCGACTACCAGTCCGTCGTGCGCTTCTCCCACATCATGCACATCTCCTCGACCGTCTGCGGCACGATCCGCGCTGACCGGGACGCCGTCGACGCCGTCACCGCGCTGTTGCCCGCCGGCACGCTGTCCGGCGCGCCCAAGGTGCGGGCCTGCCAGATCATCGCCGAGTTGGAGGGGGCCAGGCGCGGCATCTACGGCGGCGCCATCGGCTATCTCGGCTTCACGGGCGATCTCGACACCTGCATCGCCATCCGCCTGGCCTTCGCCAAGAACGGCCGCGTCTTCGTCCGCTCGGGCGCGGGCATCGTGGCGGATTCCGTGCCGGCCAGCGAGCACGCCGAGTGCGGCCGCAAGATGGCGGCCGTGGTCAAGGCGCTGGAGGAGGCGAGCCGACGGTGACGCGCGTGGTGCTGATCGACAATTACGATTCTTTCTCGTTCAACCTTTACCAGCAGATCGGGACGATCTTGGAGGACCGGGGGGTGGCCGACCCGGTCGCCGCCATCACCGTCCTGCGCCACGACGCCCTAACGGCGTCCGCCATCCTCGATCTCGACCCCAGCCACATCGTGCTGTCGCCGGGGCCCGGCGCCCCGCGTGACGCTGGGGTGTGCGTCGAATTGGTCACCCTGGCCGCCGGGCGCGTCCCGCTGTTCGGCGTCTGCCTCGGCCACCAGGCGATCTGCGAGGCCTACGGCGCGGTCGTCGGCCACGCCCGTGAACTGGTCCACGGCAAGGCCTCGCCCTGCCGCCTCGACCCCGCCGAGCGGCTGTTCGCCGGCCTGCCCGAGGTGGTCTCGGTGGCCCGCTACCACTCGCTGGCGGTCGTGCCCGAGACCTTGCCGGCGGTCCTGCGGCCGACCGCCTGGGCCGACGACGGCGAGATCATGGCGGTGTCCCACCGGGCTGACCCGGTCTTCGGCGTCCAATTCCACCCCGAGTCGATCCTGACCCCGTCGGGCGACGCCATCATGGCCAATTTCCTGGCCCTGGGCTGACGCGGCGGCGCCGGCCAGACCGACCCGACGACACGGGATCTCTGACCGATCCCGCCCCACCCCGCGACGTGATAGGAATGCACCGGGAGGAACCATGATCAAGGAAGCGATTCAGCGGGCGGCGGCGCGTCGGGACATCGGCCACGACGCCGCCCTGGCGGTGATGGACGAAATCATGTCCGGGGTGGCCACGGGCATTCAGATGGCGGCTTATCTGACGGCCATGACGGTCAAGGGCGAGACCATCGACGAGATCACGGGCTCGGCCCGCGGCATGCGCGCCCACTGCATCCGCCTGCTGCACGACCGCGACGTCGTCGAGATCGTCGGCACCGGCGGCGACCATTCCCATTCTTTCAACATCTCGACCACGTCGGCGCTGGTCATCTCGGCGGCCGGCGTGCCCGTGGCCAAGCACGGCAACCGGGCGGCCACCTCCCAGGCCGGCGCGGCCGATGTCCTGGAGGCTCTGGGCGTCGATATCACAGTGTCGCCGGAGAAATCGCTGGAATTGCTCAACGAGATCAACCTCTGCTTCCTCTACGCCCAGAACTACCACATCGCCATGAAATACGTCGCGCCGGTGCGGGCCGAGCTGGCCATCCGGACGCTGTTCAACCTGATGGGGCCGCTGGTCTCCCCGGCCGGCGCCAACCGCGAGTTGTTGGGCGTCTACGACGAGTCCCTGGTGGAGCCGCTGGCCAAGGTGCTGGCCAATCTGGGCGTCGAGCACGCCTACGTCGTCCATGGCCACGACGGCCTCGACGAGATCTCGGTCTGCGCCCCGACCAGCGTCTGCGAGGTCAAGGAGGGTTTCATCCGCAGTTTCACGTTGACGCCGGAGGAGTACGGCCTGACCCGCTGCGATCGGGCTGAGCTGGTCGGCGGCACGGCGGCGGACAACGCCGCCATCACGCGGGCGATCCTGGGCGGCCAGAAGGGGCCGAAGCGGGACGCCGTCCTGCTCAATTCGGCCGCCGCGATCCATCTGGGCCGCCCCGAAGTCACGCTGGAGGAGGGCTTGACCATCGCCGCCGACGTGATCGATTCCGGGGCCGCCCTGCACCAGTTGGAGCGCTTCGTCGAGCTGTCGAACAGCTGATCCGGGCGCCGTCTGCCGTCAGGTCGACGAGAGAGGCGGTCGGTATCATGGCGCCTGAGCGAGCCGGCTCGAACGATCCGTCGTGACGCTGCGGAGCCCACGGCGTTGACGAGTCGAGGGGTTCGGATCGCCGCCCGACGCGCTGACAGGAGCGAGGACGAAGGTGAGTGGTGTCTACCACGCCGTGTGACTTGGTTGGAGCGCTGGTCGCGGCCGACGAGAGTGATTACGTGCGTCTGGTGGCGGACTGGATGGCCCATGGGCCGGACGATCTTGAGGCAGAGCCCGCCCCGTCTGGTCGCGCAGTGGTCGATGTGCTGGTGGCCGCCGCTGTCGCCCATGTCGGGCTCCAGCGGGATGACCACGTGCCCGAATGGACCTGCGGGAGGGTGCTGACCTCGTGGTGGCACCCAGGCGCGCATCAGTTCCTGGCCTGGTCGTTCGTTCACGCTCCGGTCGCTTTCAAGAGCCGGGGCGTCCTCATCGAAGCGGATTCCTTGGTGTCGGTATGAACCTGTGGAACCGCGACGAACTGCGTCGGTTGTTGACCGAGTTGGGCCAACTGCTCGACCGTCAGGGGATCACCGGCGAGCTGTACGTTGTAGGGGGAGCTGCCATCGCGTTGGCGTACGACGGACGCCGGGCCACGCGGGACGTCGACGCGGTCTTCGAGCCCAAGGCAGTCGTCTACTCGGCGGCGCGTCAGGTGGCCGAGAGGCACGGGCTGCCGCCGGATTGGCTGAACGATGCCGTGAAGGGGCTGGTGCCGCCGCACGACGCCGACGCTCGGCCGGTGCTGGACGTGCCGGGGCTTCGGGTGGCGGTGGCATCGCCCCGGTTCTTGCTCGCCATGAAGGTGGCGGCCGCTCGTGTCGACCGGGACGGCGGCGACATTGTGTTCTTGGCTCGCCTGTGCGAGGCCGACACGGCGGAGAAGGTGCTCGATCTCGTGGAGACAGTCTGGAGGGGCACTCCCTTGCCGGCGAAGTCGCAATTCCTGGTGGAGTCGCTGTTCCCTCGCCCGTCGTGACGGGTCGGCGTCTCCGGCCGGCGCCCGGCGTGCGCGACTGACGCCGCGTTCAGCCCGGGGCGCCCGCCGGCCGGCGTCGTCACCGCAACGTCAACACCAAGGCGGCCAGCGCCGTCGCCACCTGGAGCCACAGGCCCAAGGCGTGGGAGTTGCTGGCAGGGGGTCGGCAAAGTCCCATTTCGGGTAGTCAGGATGAGTTTCGCGAGGTCGTTGGGGTTCCATTGGCAGTCTCGTCGGGCGCGGGCGATGTTGATCAGGCCGTGGTGGGGGAAGATGGCGAGGACGGGGTTGGTCAAGGTGGCGAGGACGCTCGGGGCGTGGTCGGCGCGGACCCGGCGGGCGTCCATGCAAACGTCGCGTCGCGGACCTTGTGCGAACTGGGTGATTGTGCGAACCGGCTTGTTGGCGGTGGTCTTCAGGCCCACGTGAACACAGAATGTGGGGTCGGAATCTCATCCGGTCCGAGGCCACTCAGCCGGAACAGCGCTCCGACGTACGTTCCTGGTCACGGAGTTGCCGAGTCACGCCGGGCACCGCTGGTTGGGTGGACTCCGGTGTCGCCGCCGGTGTCCCCGTGGCTGCACGCCCTGGCCAGGACGGGGTGACGCACAATCCACCCTCCTGGTCGATGATCCGGGCGGGCTCAGCGCTCCAGCGGCCCGACCACCTCCAAGACCGACTCCAGGCCGCGGCAGTCATCAGGGTTGAGCGTGAACAAAGGTAGGTTGTGGCTGACGGCGACGGCGGCGATCATCAGGTCGAGCCGGCGGGGCCGAGGCTGACGGCCGTGGGCTCGAATCAGGGCGGCCAGTTCGCCGTAGCGGTCGGCTGCGCGTTCGTCGAAGGGCAGCGGGGTGAGCCAGGCCCGAAGGCGTGCGTACCGCTGGGAGCGGCGGGCGGCTTCCAGGGGATCCGTGGCCAGCGCCACCCCGTAGCTGAGTTCCGCCAGCGTGATCGAGCAGATCGATACATGGTCGGGCAGGCCAACGGACGCCCTGGCCGCAGCCAGGTCGATGACCATGCTGGTGTCCAACAAGCCTTCGCTGTGGTGATCAGTCAAGGCGGTCGCCGCCGTCGCCGAAGAAGTCGTCGGCCTCGGCCCGGAGTTGGGCCAGATCGGTCGGAGGAAGATCAGCCAGGGCCGCCACCAGGTCGTTGCTGGGGACGGCCTGACGGGGGCCGGCGATGGGTCGCAGCTCCGCCACGGGATGACCATGGCGGGTCACCGTGAAACTCTCGCCGCGCTCGACCCGATCCATGACGGCCGCCGATTCGTTGCGCAGTTGCCGCTGGGTGATCACGCTCATACCGCGCAGTCTAGTGGTGGTATCACGGCGTAGCCCATTCGCACCACCGGGTCACGCCGTGTCACATGGCCCGGCTCGCAGCTGTCGCCGCCGGACTCCGCCTGGGCGTCTCGCGTGCGACAATGGCGCGGCGACGGGTGAGACCGAAGGAAAACGAGGCAGCCATGGCGGAGCAACACATCTTGGACCGGATCGCGGCAGCCACGCGGCGGCGGCTGGCCGAGGAGATGGCGGCGGTCCCACCAGCGCAGCTGTGGCGGGCGGCCCGCCAGCAGGTCGAGGCCACGGGCGACGCCGGGCGGCGGGCCTTCGAAGCGGCGCTGGCCCGACCCGGCGTCAGCTTCATCTGCGAGGTCAAGAAAGCTTCCCCGTCAGCCGGCGTCATCGCTCACGACTTCCCCTACCTCCGCATCGCCGACGACTACGCCGCCGCCGGCGCCGCCGCCTTGTCGGTGTTGACCGAGCCCGATTTCTTTCAGGGCGACCCGCGCTATCTCAGCGAGATCGCGGCCAAGGTCCCGCTGCCCGCGCTGCGCAAGGACTTCGTCGTCGACCCCTACCAGCTCTACCAGTCACGCCTGCTGGGCGCCTCGGCCGTCCTGCTGATCGTTGCTCTGCTGGGCGACCGGCTGGCCGACTACGTGCTGATCGCCGATGCCCTCGGCCTGGCGGCCCTGGTCGAGGTCCACGACGAGGCCGAGACCGAGCTGGCCACCGCGGCCGGCGCCCGCGTGATCGGGGTCAACCACCGGGATCTCCGCACTTTCACGGTCGACCTTGGGTTGAGCGAACGGCTGCGGCCACTGATCCCCGAGGACGTGGTGCTGGTGGCCGAGTCGGGCATCACAACGCCCGCCGACGTCCAACGACTGCGCCAGATCGGGGTCGACGCTGTCCTCGTCGGCGAGACGTTGATGAAGGCGGCGGACAAGGCGGCGCGGCTGGGGGAACTGGCCGGCGGGTCCCGCTGATGGGCAAAGCCTGACGGCGGGGGACGGATCGGACGGATGGGGCGGCGCGGTTGCGCCTGTCGCCGGGCGAGGAGACCGGATCCGCCACGCGGCGCCTGACCGGCCGGAAGGACTGATCGCAGACCCTACGATGACATCTATGACGACGGCAGTAGTCGTCCGTGGACTTCGGGTCAAACGCGGGCGGGTCCAAGTGTTCGACGGTCTCGACCTGACGATCGCGGCCGGGCGGCTGACCGGCCTGCTGGGGCCTTCGGGCTGCGGCAAGTCGACGCTGATCCGTTCCATCGTCGGCCTCCAGCAGACCCAGGGCGGGACCGTCACGGTCCTCGACCGGCCGGCGGGCGATCCGGAATTGCGGCGGCGGGTGACCTATTCGTCCCAGACCGACGGCATCTACCTCGATCTCACCGTGCAGGCCAACGTGTCCTACTTCGCCCGCCTGGCCGGGCTGGGGGCCGACGAGGTAGAGCGGGCCATCGCCACGGTCGGGCTGGCCGATCAGGCCAAGCAGCGCGCCGGGCAGCTCTCGGGCGGACAGGAGCGGCGGGTCTCCTTGGCCATCGCGCTGCTGGGCCACCCCGAGTTGATCGTGCTCGACGAGCCGACGGTCGGCCTCGACCCCGTGCTGCGCGACCAGCTCTGGGGCATTTTCCGGGAGTTGGCCAATAGCGGCGTGACGCTGATCGTGACGTCCCACGTGATGGACGAGGCCACGCGCTGCGACGATCTCCTGCTGTTGCGGGCCGGGCGGGTGGTGGCCGCCACGACGCCGGCCGGGCTGCTGGAGCGGACCGGCCAGCCGGACGCCGAGCGGGCGTTCCTGGAGCTGATCCGGCGCGACGAAGAGGGGGTGGGCGCCGGACCTGTGACCGGCGTCAGCCAGACGCCCCGGCCAGACGGAGACGGAGAGGGGGCGGCGCGATGAGGGTCCCGGGTTACGTCGCCACGGCCAGTCGGGTCTTGGGCCAACTGCGCAACGACCACCGGACGGTGGGCTTGATGCTGTTCGTGCCGGGCGCGCTGGTCGGCCTGTTCGCCTGGCTCTTCTCCGGCGGGCCGCAATTTCAGGGTGTGGGCCCGGTCGTCTTGGCCCTGTTCCCCTTCGTCGTCATGTTCATCGTGACGTCGATCGCCACCCTGCGCGAGCGCACCACGGGCACCCTGGAACGGCTGATGACCACGCCGATCAGCAAGGCCGACATCATCGTCGGCTACGCCTTGGCCTTCTCGGGCGTGGCCGTCATCCAGACCGCCCTGACCGTGACGTTCGCCATCACGGTGTGCGGCCTGAACGTCTCCGGGCCGATCTGGCAGTTGTTCGTCTGCGCCATCGTCAACTCGATCATGGGGACCGCCCTGGGCTTGTTGACGTCGGCTTTCGCCCGGACCGAGTTCCAGGCCGTCCAATTCCTTCCGCTGGTGGTCTTCCCGCAGATGATCCTGGGCGGCGTCTTCATGGACCGGTCGCGCATGCCCCGGGCGCTGGAGATCATCTCGGACTTCATGCCGCTGACGTATTCCATCAAGGCGGTCAAGGCCGTGGCGGCGGGCCTGGGCGGCGGCGACCTGGGCTGGCCGCTGCTGGTGGTCGCGGCCTGCGCCGTCGCCTTCCTTGTCATCGGCTCCTTCACGCTGTCGCGCCGGACGCCCTGAGGCTCAGGATCCGGTGGACGGCCACGGCGTCGGCTGCCGGGGCTTCGGGCGTGATCGGGGGACGGCGCGTTTGTCCCGCCAGGCGTCACCACCGCACCGTCCCTCCCTCACGGCAGCGAGGTGAGGTCCGGGCCTGGGCAATCCCGCGCCAGCGCCAGCGCGTCCGAGCGTATACACTCGTGCGCATGAATCGTGACGATATCTGGAGCCGAATCCGCCAAGAAGCCGCCAACGACGCCAAGCGGGAGCCCGCCCTGGCGTCGTTCCTCCACACCGTGATCTTGTCCCACGACTCCCTGGAGGACTCTCTCAGCTTCATCCTGGCCGGCAAGTTGGGCTCCGACACCATCACGCCGCTGACCCTGCGCGAGATCGTCGCCCAAGCCCTGGCCGGCGACGACGCCATCGGCTGGGCGGCCCGGGAGGACCTGAGGGCGGTGCTCAGCCGCGACCCGGCGACGCGCGGCTACTCGACCCCGCTGCTCTACTTCAAGGGCTATCACGGGCTCCAGGGCTACCGCGTGGCCCACTACCACTGGCGCACCGGGCGCCAAGCGCTGGCGCTGTGGCTCCAATCCCAGATCTCCCAGGTCCTGGGCGTCGACATCCACCCCGGGGCGAGGATCGGCAAGGGCATCATGTTCGACCACGCCACCTCGGTCGTCGTCGGCGAGACGGCCGTGGTCGGCGACGACTGCTCGATGCTCCACGAGGTCACCCTCGGCGGCACCGGCAAGGTTGGCGGCGACCGCCACCCCAAGATCGGGCGCGGCGTCATGATCGGCGCCGGGGCCAAGGTGCTGGGCAATATCACGGTCGGCGAGGGCGCCCGCGTCGGCGCCGGATCAGTCGTGCTGGCCGACGTGCCGCCCTACACGACCGTGGCCGGCGTCCCCGCCGTGCCCGTGCGCTATCCCGCCAACGCCCACCCGGCGCTGGCCGACGACTTGGTCTGACATCGAGGGGGGACGACCCCCCTCGGCCGCCCGGCTTCGCCGTGCTACCCCCCGCCTCGCTCCGCTCGACCCGTTGTCCGCCATCACGGAGGTGAGCGAATCCTCTTGGACCGCGGTTGTGGAGTCGAAGGGGCGACCTCCTTCGACCTAGCTGACGTCCCGCCGCAGGGTCGTGAAATAGCCGATGACGGCGAAGACCACGCCGTAGGCCAGGAGCACGCCGATGCCCCACGGCAGGGACAGCAGCGTGTTGGAGTTGATCGGGGAGCTGTCTCCGGTCGTCATGAGGGACAACAGACCGGGGCCGCTGATGGCCTCGCCGGCTGCGCTCGGCAGGTAGCTGACGAAACCGAACGGATGCTTGGTCAGCACGGGGATGAGACGGATCGTCGGTTCGACGAACTGGGTGAAGGCCAAGACGACGAGGATGCCCGCCACCTGGTTCTTGAGCAGGACGCCGAAGCCGACGCCGACGAGGGCCCAGATGGTCAGCCCCAAGACTATGCGGCCAAGCGTCTCCCAGGTCGACGAGTCGCTCAGGCCGGTGTCGTAGCCGAACAGGGCGAGCAGGCCGCCGCCGACGAGGACGCAGGCCGCCATGGTCACGACACCGTAGAGGGCGCCCAACGGCACGCAACTGATCATCTTGGCCGCGAGGACGCGCCAGCGGCGGGGCTCGGCCAGGAAGGTCGGGGTGATGGTCTGGTGGCGGAACTCGCCCGTCACCGACATGGTGCCGATCAACAGCGGAAAGACGAAACCCTGGCTCGCGGACAGGGAGTAAATCATCTTGGCCAGGCCGACCTGGTCGCCCATGGCTGCGCTGCCGTCTGATTGGTTGGAGCCGTAGTCGAACATGAAAGCGAACATGCCTGCCGTGAGGCCGACGTAGCCGAAGGCGACCAGCAGGATGACCCACCACAGCCGCGTGGAAAAGAACTTGCGGAACTCCGAGATCAAGCCGGCGATCATCGCATGGTCCCCCGTCCCTCGGTCAGGGCCAGGAAGGCCGCTTCCAGGCCTTCGGCTTGCGAGGCCAACTGCCGCAGTTCGATGCCGGCCGCGAAGCAGGCGTGGCCGATCTCCGCAGCGCTGGTCCCGACGATGTCGATGCCCTGCGGCTGTCCGCCGCCGGGTGGCGCGGGCAGCATGGCCACCCTCCAGCCGGACCTTTCCGCCAGGGCCACGAGGGCACCGGGGTCGGCGGCGACCACGAGGGTGCGGGCCTCGCTCAGCTTCTCCAGATCAGCCAGGGTCGAGCTGTGAACGAGCCGGCCGTGGGCGACGATGATCACGTCGTCGACCGTCTGCTGGACCTCGGACAGCAGGTGGGACGAGATCAGGATGGTCCGGCCCTCGCCCGCCAGGTGGCGCAGGAGCCCGCGCATCCAGGCGATGCCCTCGGGGTCGAGCCCGTTGGTCGGCTCGTCCAGCAGCAGGACCTCCGGGTCGCCCAGCAGCGTGGCGGCCAGGCCGAGGCGCCCGCGCATGCCCATCGAGAACCCCTTGACCCGCTTCTTCGCCACATCCTTGAGGCCGACCAAGCCGAGGACCTCGTGACAGCGCGAGTCTGGGGCGCCTGTCAGGGGGGCGAGGCACTTCAGGTGGTCGAGGGCCGTTCGGCCGGGGTGGAAGCTGGAGGCCTCCAGGGCGGCGGCGACGTGGCTCTGCGGCTTGTTCAGCTGGTCGTAGCGCTGGCCGTCGAAGGTGACGCTGCCGGCCGTGGCGCGCACGAGGTTGAGGGCCATGCGCAGCGTCGTCGTCTTGCCGGCGCCGTTAGGTCCCAGGAAGCCGGTCACCCGACCGGGCTGAACCTGGAAACTGAGGTCGTCCACCGCCGTCAAGGCGCCGAACTTCTTCGTCAGATGGCTGACTTCGATCATGAAACTCCCGCCGCTGTCCCCGCGGGGCACGGAGTGCGCTCGCGCCCGCGCAGTCTACAGGACCGCCCATGGGCGCTGGCGGACGGCGAGGCCCGGGGGACCGTGAAGTGGCTGGTGGGGTGGCGCCCTCACCAACGGCGCGGGCCGACGAGGATCACGCCTTGACGGACGTCGCGACTGAGGCCACGCCGCCCAGAGCTTCAGGGCTCGAGGGCCGTCCCGAGGAACGTCATGTCCCGCGGAACGTCACGTTCCGCGGAACGTCACGTTCCGCGGAACGTGACCACCACCGTGGTCGGGTCGGCCACCGGCGTCGGTTCGGCCCCAGCCGGCTGGCTGACCCAGTCCGCTGGAACGTCCGGCTGGCCGGTCCAGACAGAGTCGCCGACCTGAACCACCGCGACGCCGTAGGTGGCGGCCCAGCTCTGGGCGAAGGCGGCCAAGGACCAGGCGGCCGGGGCGCCGACGGTGCGGACCGTGATCTGCGGCGGATCGGGCGGCGCAGTCCCGTCGCTGAGACCCCAGTCGATCGGGCCGACGGCCGCGAGGGCGCCGTAGGCCCGGCTCAGCGCGCTGCTCAGCCCAGCCGGGTCGGCGGGGCGGGGGTCGCGCACGTGGCAGGTCCAGCCGGTCGGTGTCTCCCCGGTCAGGGCGCTGGCCAGGATGCGCGCCCGCTCGACGTGCTTGTCGTAGGCCTCGGGGAAAGCCGACCGTTGCACCTCCTGGGCGACCTCGCCGATGTCCGCTTCCTGCCAGTTCGGCACCTTGACCATGGCGTCGAAGAACTTCCCGGTCGAGTAGTAGGGGTCCATGATCTGCTCCGGTGTCCCCCAGCCGGCGGCCGGACGCTGCTGGAACAAGCCGAGCGAGTCGAGGTCGCCGTGATCGAGGTTGCGCAACCCGGATTCCTGCAGCGCGGTGGCCAGGGCGATCGACGTGGCCCGGGGAGCCAGTCCCCGTTGGCTGGCGACGCCGGCGATGAGGCTGGCGTTGCCGGCCTGCTCGATGGTGAGGCGCGCCTGGCGCCCGTCGTTCAGCGTCGCCGTGCAGGCCGGGGCGGGCAGAGGGAGTGTGGGCACCGGCCGGGAGCGCAGCAGGCCGAACGCGATCGCGCCGCCGGCGATCACCAGGACCGCCACGAGGGCGCCGGCCAGGCCGGTCCAGGGCCGGACGCCGCGGTCGGCCCGCTCGCGGGGCTTGGCGGGCGGACTCACGGCGAGGAGTGGAGAGCGGGGTTGAGGGCGAAGGCCTGGCCCTGCCGGACCTTGACCTGGACCCGGCCCGACTGCGAGTCGCGCCAGAACAGCAGGCCGGAGGCGCCCGACAGGGTCCGGGCTGAGACGACCTGGCCGTCCGGCAGCAGGACCTTCGTCCCCGCCGTGACGTAGAGCCCGGCCTCGATCACGCAGTCATCGCCCAAGGCGATGCCCAGGCCCGACTCGGCGCCGAGCAGGCAACGTTGGCCGACGCTGACGACCTCCGTGCCGCCGCCCGACAGCGTTCCCATGATCGAGGCGCCGCCGCCGATGTCGGAACCGTCGCCCACGACCACACCGGCCGAGATTCGCCCCTCGACCATGGAGCGGCCGAGCGTGCCGGCGTTGAAGTTGACGAAGCCCTCGTGCATGACGGTCGTGCCGGGCGCCAGGTGCGCGCCCAAGCGGACCCGGTCGGCGTCGGCGATCCGCACCCCCGCCGGGACGACGTAGTCGACCATGCGCGGGAACTTGTCGACGCCCCAGACGCTGACGGGGACACCCGCCGCTCGCAGCCGGGAGCGCGTGGCCTCGAAATCGTCGGCCGCGCAGGGGCCGACCGAGGTCCAGACCACGGTCGGCAAGACGGCGAAGACGTCGTCCAGATTGATCGTCCGGGGCTGGGCCAGGCGCCAGGACAGCAGATGGAGCCTCAGGTAGGCGTCTGGCACGCTGGCGGGCGGGGCGTCGAGGTCGATCGAGACCCGCTCCGGCGCCCACGTCACCCGGCGCCGGGGATCCGCGCCCGCCGCCAAGACGTCGGGGGCGGTGTCTGGCGCCGGTCCGAGGTGGGGTTCGGGGAACCAGGCGTCGAGGACGCCCGTGGCGTGCGTCGTGACCAAACCCCAGCCCGAGGCCAAACGCTGACTCATGCCCGCCAGCTTAACGGGCGGCGCCGACACCACGACGGCAGCCACAGTGGGCGGCAGGGCCAGGGGGTGGGGGGCAGAAGGGGCGACGGGCGACGGGGGGACGGGGGGGCAGGACAGCGGTCGCCCGGCTCCTCGGGCGGCGCGCGCCGGCGTGCGGGTCCCGGTCGCTTCGACGTGACACTACAGTGGCGTCATGCTGGATCCTTACGGCGACCTGGCCGATCTGTTCCAGGCGGTCGTCGATGTCGAGTCCGTGTCGGGCAACGAACGAGCCTTGGCCGACGCCGTCGATGAGGCGCTGCGGGCGTGCCCCCACCTCGACGTCAGGCGCACCGGGCAGGTGATCGTGGCCCGCACCACGCTGGGGCGGGATCAGCGGGTCGTCCTGGCCGGCCACCTCGACACGGTGCCCCTGGCCGCCAACCTGCCTTCGCGCTGGGAAGAGCGCGACGGCGAGAGGGTCCTGTGGGGCCGGGGCAGCGTCGACATGAAGGGCGGGGTGGCGGTGATGGTGGCTTTGGCCGCCCAGGTGACGCGGCCTCGCTTCGACCTGACGTGGCTGTTCTACGACAACGAGGAGGTCGACGCCGAGGCCAACGGCCTCAACCAGTTGGCCCGCAGCGACCCGTCGGCGTTGCAGGGCGACTGCGCCGTGCTGCTGGAGCCGACGGCAGCTCGCATCGAGGGCGGCTGCCAGGGAACCTTGCGCGTGGCGTTGCGGACGACCGGTCAGGCCGCCCACTCGGCCCGCAGTTGGACCGGCCACAACGCCATCCACGACCTGGCCCGGGCCCTGGTCATCCTCCAGACGTTCCAGGCGCCGCGCGTGATGGTGGACGGGCTGGAGTACCGGGAAGGCCTCAACGCCGTGCGCGTCAGCGGCGGCATCGCCGGCAACGTCGTCCCCGACCGGGCCGAACTCCACGTCAACTATCGCTTCGCCCCGGACAAGCAACCCGCCGACGCCCTGGCCATCTGCCGCGACCTGTTCGCCGGCTACGACGTGACGGTCCTCGACGCCGCGCCGGGGGCCCGGCCCGGGCTCGACGCGGCCGTCTTGCAAGACCTGGTGACCCGGGCGGGCGGAGAGGCTGTCCCGAAGTTCGGCTGGACCGACGTGGCCCGTTTCGCCGCCCTGGGCATCCCGGCCATCAACTTTGGCCCCGGTGACGCCAACCTGGCCCACAGCGACGACGAGCACTGCCCGCTGGCTCAGGTCGAACGGTGCCACGCGGTCCTGGAGGGTTGGCTGAACCCGCCCCGGCAAACCGATCCCGCGGTCGCGTGACAGGGCCGGGTTGTTCCGCAGATATGGCGGGAGACGACGCCCCACCTGGCGCCCCAGCGCGCTCGACGGGCCGCTGCTCCCGCACGGGCCGCGCTGAACACAAGATGTGGGGTCCGGATCTCACCTCCCGCCCGACGCCTTTCGGCCGGAACAGCGTCTTGACCCACGCTCCTGGCGGCGGGGGGACTTTCGTCGAGCTGTTCGAGGCGCCGTGCTTGCGTCAAACGGCTAAAGTGAAGCAATTCCCGATCATTTTGGTCGGCAGGGACCACAGGTCCGGGCTGATCTGCCAGATGCGGGAGGTCGTTCTCGGTCGCGGGGCCGACAGCGACCGGATTGTGATCGTTGACGGGGTGGACGAAGTGCTGTCGGCCCTTCGCCTGCCGAGGGAAACGGCATAGGGAGGCAAGCATGGAATGGTTTATCGCTCTGGTGGCTGTGATCGTGATCGGCGTGGCGGCCGTCGCGGCGAGCGGACGGCTCGGCGAATTCACGGCGGCGCAGACTGATCGGCCGGAGCCGCTGTGGCCCGATGGGCCCCTGGCCAGCGCCGACATCGACGACCTGGGTTTCGCCGTGGTGCCGCGCGGCTACGCCATGGATCAGGTGGACGAGTTCTGCGAGCGGGTCAAGGCTCGGTTGGCCGAGTTGGAAGCGAGCACCAGGCATGTCCCGGCGCGGGTGGCCGAGGACTTCGAGTCGCCCTTGTACGACGACTACGACGACGACGAGGACTACGACCACGACCCACCCGAGGCCGATGATGACGACCACTACGTCGGTTCCGTCGCCTCGCCCCTGCGGGCCATCGGGGCGACCCCCCGCCGCCTATCTGCTTGGCGTTGAGCCGGCCAGACCTGGAATAATGGGTTTCATCCGCAGTGGCCAATTGAAGTTGAGGTGAGTGCTAGCCATGGCAGCGATGAAACCCCGGACTGGCGACGGTCCGATCGAGGTGACGAAGGAAGGTCGTGGCATCTTGCTTCGCCTGCCCGTTGACGGCGGTGGCCGTCTGGTGGTGGAGATGAATGTGGCCGAGGCCACCGGGTTGTACGAGGCCCTCCAGCCGGTAGTGGCCCCCGCGTAGGATCGTGACCGGCCCGCTCGGGCGTCTCAACTGACACTGTCCCGGGCCTCGCGCACTGGGCTGCGGCCACTCGGGCCGGGCGCCGAACCCCAGCCTGGCTGAGCGAGGGACATCCCGCGGGGCCGCTGGGGCGGCGAGATAGAGTCGGGCGCGTGAGCCCGAGGAAGTGGAGGAGAAGGTGACGTACGTCATCGCTGCGGCTTGTGTCGACACCAAGGACAAGGCTTGTGTTGATGAGTGCCCGGTCGATTGCATCTATGAGGGCAACCGGATGCTCTACATCAACCCCGACGAGTGCGTCGACTGCGGCGCCTGCGAACCCGTCTGTCCCGTCGAGGCCATCTATTACGAGGACGATCTGCCCACCGAGTTCGCGGCCTACCTGGACGTCAACGCCGCCTTCTTCGAAGGCATCGGCGCGCCCGGCGGGGCCGCCCGGCTGGGGCCCGTGGACAGGGATCATCCCCTGGTCGAGGCGCTGCCGCCCCAGGTGTGACGCGTGCCGGCCCGGAGCCCTTCGCCCTGGAAGACTGGAGGAGTGACATGGCGCAGCGGCAGTTGCCGGACTTTCCCTGGGACACGATCACGGGGGCGGAGGACCGAGCCCGGTCCCATCCCGGCGGCCTGTGCGACTTGTCGGTCGGCACGCCCGTCGACCCCGTGCCCGGCATCGCTCGGGCGGCGCTGGCGGCGGCGGCCGACTCCCCGGGCTACCCCCAGGTCTGGGGCACGCCCCAGTTGCGCCAAGCCATCATCGCCTACGCCACGTCCCGCTGGCGCTCGGTTCCCCTGACCGAGAGGTCCGTCTCCCCGGTCATCGGCACGAAGGAACTGGTGGCGTGGCTGCCGACGCTGCTCGGCCTCGGCCCTGGCCAGCAGGTCGTGGTCCCGGCCGTGGCCTATCCCACGTACGCTGTGGGCGCTCTGATGGTCGGCGCCGAGCCGGTGGCGGCGGCGTCGCCCGACGACGTGGCGGGGCTGGCTCCGGCGCTGGTCTGGACGAATTCGCCATCCAACCCGACGGGCGCGATCGAGGGGCGGGAGCAGACGCGGGCCTGGCTGGCGTACGCCCGGGAGAAGGGGGCTGTCCTGGCGGCCGACGAGTGCTACGGCGAATTCGGCTGGACCGCCGAACCGGTCAGCGTTCTGGACCCCGCCGTCAACGACGGGGATCTGACGGGAATCGTCGGGGCGTACTCGCTGTCCAAGCGCTCCAACCTGGCCGGCTACCGGGCCGGCTTCGTCGTCGGGGACGGCGATCTCGTGCAGAGCCTGGTCGCTGTGCGCAAGCATCTCGGCATGATGGTGGCGGCGCCGGTTCAGGCCGCGATGACCGTGCTGCTGGCCGACCAGGCTCACGTCGAGGCCCAGCGCGCTCGCTACCTGGCCCGCCGCGCCACGCTGGCGGCGGCGTTGACCGCGCGGGGCTTCCGCATCGACGCCTCCGCCGGCGGCTTGTACCTCTGGGCCACCCGGGGAGAGTCGGGCCGGTCCACCTGCGACTGGCTGGCCAGCCGGGGCATTCTCGTGGCTCCCGGGGATTTCTACGGCCCGACCGGGGCCGACCACGTGCGGATCGCCCTGACGGCGACCGACGAGCGCGTCCAGGCGGCCGCAGAACGCATCGCCGCCGACTGAGATCGCCGACGGCCAGCCAGCCGCCGGGCGTCAGTGGCCGCGGAGCGCCTGGTAGGCCCCTTTCATGCTCGGCATGGGCCCGCGTGGCAGCGGCACCCGGGGCCGGACCGCGTCGAGCGCCTGCAGCCGAGCCTTGATTTCGGCCAGTTCGGCGGGCCGCACCGCTTTCGGCAGTTTCTTGAGCCACGAGGCCAGCTTGACGAGCGGGACCTGGTTGGCCGCGTCGCCGACGACCACGGTGGTGACGGGGACTCCCTGGCGGATCGTCTGGTGCTTCTTGGCCTCGGACTCCAGCAGCTGGCGGACGCGCCCGGCCTGGCCTTCGCCGACAAGAACGATCCCCGGCGGCCCGACGACTCGGTGCAGGACGTCCTGGTAGCGGTTGCCGGCGATGGCCAGCGACACCTGCCAGCCTTTCTTGGGGAGCTCACGGAAGGCCAACTCGGCGGCGCCCGGCTGGCCCGCGTAGCGCTGGAAGTTGGCTCGCCGCGCCCGCCACGTGAAGACGGCCAAGAAGGCGATCATGCCGATCAGCAGGCCCGTCACCCCCCAGAACCACGAGGGCACGAGGACCGCCGCCACCACCCCGACCGCCAGCGGCACGAGCAGCGCCGCCGCGGCCAGGGGTGCGAACGTCTTGTCTTCCTTGGCCGTCAGCTTGAAGACGTGCGTCATCTGGCGGACGCGGCCCCAGTCGTTGGGGTCGCTCGATTGCTTCTTGCGCAGCTTGTCGGCCTTGGCCTGGGCTTTCTGCTGGGCGGCCAGTTCCTTGGCCCGCTCGCTCTTCGGCATCAGGCGCTGACACCAAACTCGGCGCCGAAGTCACCTGCCTCCAACCGAGACTTGACGAACGACAGGAAGCGGGCGGCGTGGGCGCTCTCGATCAGGCGGTGGTCATAGGTCAACGAGACATACATGATGTCGCGCACGGCGATGATCTCGCCCAACCGTTCTTGGACCACCACCGGGCGCTTGACCAGGGCGCCGACGCCCAGGATGGCGACTTGGGGCTGGTTGATGATCGGCGTCTCGAGCAGCGTGCCGGCCGAGCCGTAGTTCGTGATCGTGAACGTCCCGCCCTGCAGTTCGCCCGGCGTCAGCCGGTTGAGCTTCGTCCGCGCCGCCAGGTCGCCGATTTGCTTGGCCAGCCCGCCGACGCTGAGCTCGTCGGCGCGGCGGACGACCGGGACGACCATGCCCTTGTCCGTGTCCACGGCGATGCCCACGTGCACGCCGTCGGGGTAGGTCACGGTGCCGGCAGCCAGGTCCAAGGTGGCGTTCAGCTCGGGGAATTGGACGAGCCCCTCGACGGTCGCCTTCGTGATGAACGGCAGGTAGGTCAGGTGGGCGCCCTCGCGGGCGGCGAAGACGCCCTTGACCTGGCTGCGCAGGCGGGAGATGGCGGTGACGTCGACTTCGACGACGGCGGTCGACTGCGCCGCCGTCTGCAGCGATTCGATCATCCGCCGGGCCACGGCCAAGCGCAACCGGCCGAGTTCGTGCGTCGTTCCCGCCACCTGGCTGCCCGGTGTGGCGCTGGCTGCCGGGGCGGCGACCAGCGGGGCGGGGCTCACGGGGGCGACTGGCGACGGGGGCGGGGTGGCGCGGAGTGCGACGGGCGGCGCCACCGTGACCGCCGAAGCGGCCGGCGGGACCGGTGGTGCGGCATGGGCCGGCGGGGCGGGTGGTGCGGCATGGGCCGGCGGGGCGGGTGGTGCGGCATGGGCCGGCACCACGTCGGGCGCGGTCGCGGCGGGAGGCGTCAGGAACGTGGCGGCCGGGTTGAGGGTGGGTTGGGGCGTCGGGATGATCGCGCGTCGACCGGTCGCCGCGTCGATGATGTCTTGCTTGCGGATGCGCCCGCCCACTCCGGAGCCGGTCACCTGGTTGAGGTCGACGTCGCGCTCTTGGGCCAGCTTGCGCACCAAGGGAGTGACATAGGGGCCCTCGTCGTGCAGATCGGGCGGCGGCGTGTGGACGGCGACCGAGGGCACGTTGGGCGAGGGGACGACGCCCAACGCCGCTCCACCCATGGCGGGCGGCGGGAAACTCGGCGCCATCGGCTCAGGCGGCGCGGCGGGCGGCGGCGCTGGGGTGGCCGCCGCGGGCGGCGGGGGCGGGGTCGGCGACTCGGAGGCGGCGGGAGGCGGGGCGCTGGGGGCGGCTTCGGCCGACGTGGCCTCGGCGGGTTCTCCGACCACGGCCAAGATGGCCCCGACTTCGGCCGTCTCGTCCTCTTGGATCAGGATTTCCAACACCACCCCGGCCACGGGCGAGGGCACCTCCGTGTCGACTTTGTCCGTCGACACCTCCAGCAGGGGCTCGTCGGCGTCCACGTGGTCGCCCACCTTCTTCAACCAGCGTGAAACAGTGCCTTCGACAACGGACTCACCCAGCGCTGGGAGCCTGACTTGAGTCGCCATGAGTGACCAACTCCTTCGATTCTGTGGGGCTTCGGCCCAGCCGGAAAACTGAATTCAGCCTATCGCAGGAGATCGGGGGCCAAACTCTGCGACCAGACCGGCCGTCAGCCGCAGGGCGGACCAGCCAAGAGTCGGCCGAACCAGTCGCCTGGCGAGGGGCGCCGTCCTCTCGGGACCCCGCGCGACCTGGCTCGGCGCCGTCCTCAGGACCCCAGGTTGGCCAGCAGGGCGACGAGGGTTCGGACACCCGCCCCGGTGGCCCCGACCGGACGGATGCCCTGGGCTTCGCCGGTGTTCAGTTCGGAGCCGGCGATGTCGAGGTGGGCCCACGGCAAGTCAGCCGTGAAATGGCGCAGGAAAGCGGCCGCCACGAGCGGCGCGGCCTCGCGCGGCCCCCCCGACTTGAGATCGGCCACGGTCGACTTCAGGCCGTCTTCCGCCTCCGGCGTCAGGGGCAGGTGCCAGAAGGCCTCGCCGGCCGCTTCGGCCGCTGTCAGCAGTTCGTCCGCCACCGTGTCGTCCGACGCCATGACGGCGTTGGTCCACTTGCCCAAGGCCACCGTCTTGGCCCCGGTCAACGTGGCCACGTCGACCAGCAGGTCGGGTTTGTCCTCGGCGGCACGGGCCAGCGCGTCGGCCAGGACGAGGCGTCCTTCGGCGTCCGTGTTGTAGTTCTCGACGGTCACCCCGCCCCGGATCGTGAGGACGTCGCCCGCGCGGTAGGCGCTGCCCGACGGCAGGTTCTCGGCCAGGGCCAGCCAGGTCGTGACCTTGACCTTGAGGCCGAGGTCGGCGGCGGCCAGCGTGGCGGCCAGGCAGCAGGCGGCGCCCGCCATGTCGCTGCCCATCGTGGCCATCGAGGTGGCCGGCTTGAGGTCGAGGCCGCCGGAGTCGAAGGTGATGCCCTTGCCGACCAGCGCCACGTGGGTGTGGGCCCCCCGTGGCGTCCAGGTCAGCTTGACCAGGCGGGGCGGGCGGGCCGAACCGGAGCCGACGGCGAGCAAGCCGCCGAAGCCTCCGGCGGCCAGGGCCGTCTCGTCGAGCACCTCGACGGCCACGTGGGCGTCGGCCGCCAAGTGTTGGGCGGTGGCGGCCAACTCGGCCGGCGGCAGGAGGTTGGCCGGGCGGTTGACCAGGTCGCGCGCCCGGTTGACCGCCGTGGCCGTGGCCCGGGCCAGGGCGGCCGCCCGCTGGATCGCGGGGCCGGAGTCCGCCACGACGGTGACGCGGGCGATCTCGTCGGGCTGGGGCCGGGAACTGACCGGCGTCGGGTGGTAGGCGGCCAGCAGCGCGCCTTCGGCGATGGCCTTGACGTCGTCGGGTGTCGTGGGGCCGAGGCTGACGGCGACGTGGTGGACCGGTCGGGTCTTCGAGCCCGCCGCGGCGCGGACGGCGAAACCGGTCGCCTGGCGGGCTGCCTCGGGCGTGGTCGGGGTCTCGCCCAGGCCGACTACCGCGATCCGGGTGTCGCCGTCGGGCAGCAGGCAGACCCGGTTGGCTTCAGGCGTGGCCCCGATCAACTCGGCCGCCGCCAACAGGGACTGGCCGTGGCGCTTGGCGTAGGCCTTCGAGCGGTCGGCGGGCCAGCCCACGAGTGTTCCCCGGCCGTTGTCCTCGACCAATCCGACCACGATCGTGTCCGCTCCCTGGGGCAGGCTCTTGGCCAGCGTCAACTCTGTCATCGTCACTCTCCTTCGGCCTTGGCGGCAGGTCTCAATTCCATCGGGCCGAGGACAGGCCTGTCATCGGCCAGCAGGGTCACGCGGTCCGCGCCGGCGTGGCGCAACTCGGAGAAGAAGACGCCCAGCCAGTCCTCAGCCTCGGCCTGGCTGGGGAAGCCCAGGTCGAGGTCGGCGACCAGGTCGGCGTCGTCGACAGTCGGCTCGGCGACCCAGTGGTAGAGGGTCATTCTGAGACTCCTTCCCTCGCCGGGCGCGGTCGGTCCTGGCCGGCTCAGAGCGTCGCCTGACGCGGCCAGACGAACTTGCTGCCGCGTTTCACGACGGCCGGCGGCCGGCGCCAGCGTCGCAACAACATCGCCCGGCTGGCAGCATAGGACAGCTTGCCCCGCAGCGGCTCCTCGGGGAAGAGGCGGCGCAGCCATTTCCGCAGGCCCCACCACAGCACGGCGAGGTCGACGATCATGCCGGCGTAGAGCGCGAACGACACGACGACGGCCACGTTCGCGCTC
>Ga0209629_10000244_pt1 | contig 27750 bp, 27 predicted proteins | sample TergutCu122P5_FD_187286 | JGI IMG/M metagenome (GOLD analysis project Ga0209629, IMG submission 187286) | Cubitermes ugandensis P5 segment gut microbial communities from Kakamega Forest, Kenya - Cu122 P5 (SPAdes) (version 2) | ecosystem: Host-associated > Arthropoda: Insects > Digestive system...
CACACACACACACACACACACACACACCCTCTCCACATTCAACTGGATTATTAATCATAACACGCGTCTGCCCTGCAAGTCGAGGGCAATAAATCTGAAGTTAGGTTTATAAGAAAAGAAATTCTAACCATTACTTCTTAATGCATCTGCTTGAATAATCACCAAACTAAGCCTCTTCCTCTTTCATCCCATACAAAAACATTTCATGTCTATCCTGCAAATTAGATCACTCTATCATTACATATATAAAAACAAACTACACTTAACTGTATGAAGTGCCTAGTGTGAACAGTTTTTAAATTAACAAAAACTGCTACAGTTGGAGAAAAAATATTTCCACATATTAGAAATTTTTTGGGCATTCACATAATCATTATCTAACCACAAAATAATACAAAACAAAATGGTAGCTAGAGAAGGACACATCACTGGACATAACGATAATGATTTTATAAATCTGTTTATACTGTGAAAGACAAAGTGGGCTTGTTGATGATTATCATAATACAAATAAAAGTAACATTAGTGACAGTACAAAGGATGTATTTTGTGATGACAGGTGTACTGATTCACTGCCTGAGAGTAGCCACACCAATGATTCAGATGAAAAGTCACTGCCAGCTGGAATTAATACAGAATATTTTTGTTAATTTGTAAAGAGAAACTGATAATACAGCCCCCTTGTTTTTAGTGTGTGTGTACGCACATGCACGTGTGTGTGTGGGCAAAAATGTGATTTGCGCGTACTTGGACTGTGCATAACTGGTATCACTTGTATCATTTTTGAGTAACTAATTTTAGGTATTAAAATATGGCACATTCATTCTCTCTGAAACGGTGTGACAACTACAGCAATGGTATTTATTATTTGGGCACCTGATATACAGTATAAACAACAAACAATTTAACTTAAGTAGCATTACACAATAGCCACAGATGTCTGCAATTATATAACAGGGCAATCATAACCACAAACATTATAGCAGACTGATTACAGAAGGCAAATAAGTAAGCACACAAGCCAGTAAGTTTAATTTCAAACCCATCATTCACACAACTAATGCATCCAACCAAGTCAATACAAAAAAAGAAATTAATATGTACACACTCCATCACGCCACCATTCATTCTCTGTGGATGCTTACCTCTGCTGAAGGAGATACTGAGCCATTTGTATTTGATTTGGTGAACCAGTTATTGTGATTATGCGATCATTAGACCCAGGCAAAGGTTCATCAATTGTTATTCCTGCTCCAGAATCAGATCGGATTTTACGTATTCTTGCACCACCCTTGCCAATAATAGCACCTGCCAACTGAAGAATGAGATAAGACTTCAGAAAATGTTCATAAAACATGACTAATAGTATACATGTACATCATATTCTATGCAGCCCATTGTCCTGACCACAGGCCAGGTAGATGTAAATGGGGCTGTGTTATGTCTCACACAGCAGTGCTATAACAACAAACTTGAACTGCTAAGGACTGCTGCTTGACTAACCCACATACCCGTTTAAAACCTACTACACATCACTGAACTAGATAGCATATATGGTGCATTTAACTGACATCATATCTGAGGCCATCACAGGTAATACTATTTTACTAACAAGTATGGTACATCAGTCATGAAGCAAGTACCAACAATATTTACTACTGCTCATCCTGTAGGGCATCTTGAACCCCCACATTAGGTACAAGATACTTCATCTGAACAGAACTTGTTTTGAGAACTGTGCTCATCTCAGTTATTATGCAGCAATGGTAATTTCTTGCGTTAATCAAGTATGACTGCAAACACAGTGCCATGCAAGAATGAAGAGCATTCTGGCTGCATTCCATGAACTTCATTTTCACAGCTGTTTCTATATCTTAAATTAAATAAAAGTTATATTAAAATTAAATTAAACTAAAAATTCCAATGAAATTACAACAAATTATGAATACGTACATCTTTGGGAATTGTAACTTGAGTTGAACCCTTTGATCCTCCAAGCATTGGACCTTGTCCTCCACCACCACCACCCATATTCATTGGTGAACCACCCATCATTCCATTAGATGCATTTCCTAGAAGTTAAAAAGAGCTTTAATCATAGTATCTTCCACCAATGACCCAAATCCTCATAATAGCGCATGTACACCAACAAGAATAAGACACACCAGTATTTCAGCAGAGAATAATGCTTGAAAAAGTCTAACCATACCTGCTTTCACAGTGAAACACACAAAGCAATACTTCTAACATTAATCCACTCAGCACATATAAAAAAAATCTGCATCCACAAATTTTACCTTACAGACATTTCAAGTGGGGTGGGGGTCAAAACAAGAATCACATCAGATTTTTGCCTCCATCTCCAACATCAATCCACCGCAATAACATAACAATAAATTTAAAACACTAGAACCACTGACTCATTAGCATGTGAGTATAAAAAATGACATTTTCTTGCACTTCAGTACCAGTCTGCTTGGACCATACTTGTACATTTCCACATGCTCATTCTTCCAACACCCGCAGTCAACAAACTTGGAGGACTTTTACTTTTCCAGTATTGTACTACATATTCCATTATATACAGACAGTTAAAACTTCCTGTGACTGTAATGTGACCTATTTTCTTCTGACAATGTAGCCAGTTGACCCTGTCAGCAGGTATTGTTTGCTTTTCAGCAATGATGTTTGGCCATCTTACGGCTTATAATTCATGAAGGCATAGAAAAATGACTACCGCTGTGATTTGCTTGAAGAGAATGCAGGAAACGAAATACCTCAGCTCCTGGATCTAATCAATGCTACAGACTGAACAAATAACTTTCTGTTCAGCAATTAAGGTACAGGAATGATCCTTGTCATAGTTATGTCACCACAATACATAATTTTAAAATGCTGTATGGCCATTAGATCTGCACACTGACCATCTCAACATTGGACAATGTACTCTTTAAAAATCCTACTTCCCAAAACAAATCACAGCCAAAAGATGTCACTCTCATCAAAAGTATATATTATCATGTCACAAGAAATCATGTAGAGCAGGCCTACACGGACAGTTGACCTCTCCACCATGTCCCATGTCGTATGTACAACACCAACCCATGCATCCAACAGCACTGATATTCAAAGTTGCTCAAACCATGTGTATATGTGTGTGTGTGTGTGTGTGTGTGTGTGCACGCGTAAACAGGACTATGACAAGAGACTATATACGTATGAATGTAACAATGAGATGTGTTCACGATAACACTGTTGTCATGAAAATGTGATAATGTCTACTGTATACAGCATGCTATGTGCATGCATCATACTATACTGTCATCTATGGCCTGTCTGGTTCTACCATATTTTCCCACATTCTCTAATAACCTGCACAATTTTTTTAAAAAATATTGAACATAAATATGTGTTTTGATTTTCTCTACAACTTTTCTGAAACATTCCTAATTCCAAGAAGAATTTAGGGAGATATAAATATGCATAGGTCTACGTGTAGACTACCCATTCTTCTCATAAGATTTGAAAGAAACATAAATTTTCTGACAGATTTTCAAAAAAATACTCAGATATCAAATATCATGAAAATCCATCCACTGGGAGCTGAGATATTCCATGCAGATGGAAGGATGGACAGACAGACATGACATGACCAAGCTAACACTTGCTTTCCCAAATTTTGCAAACCAAACAGGAAATGAAGACTTCAGTCTTTTGGGACACGATGCTGTATTAACCCACTGCTACACACAGCTGGCTGTAAGACGGGCTCAGCCATCGATGCCTTTGCTGTTAATTCTAGCTTTCTGTCAGTAGATGGCATAACATGTCTTATACCGTTTGAAAGCTGAAGAAACGATCTATCGAATGGTATAACATACATATAGAGTGTATCGATTTTTAGGTTATAAATCGATCTTGAAATCACTTTTTGCGTAAAAAATTAGTGTTTGAATGGGTTAATTTTTCCATCATCATCATCATCATCATCATCATCACACACAAACACCCAACAATATGTGTGCCAAAAACAAAAACCTGGCATCACTGTTTCTCCCATATCCAAGAAACAGCATAAAATCAAGTACAACAGAACTATAAATGCGTGCAGGTTTTTTATCCCATGTGATCCTAAAAACTGTCTGATCTAAATAAAAATTTCAATAGGTCAACAAGTTTGTTAAAAATTTTCCCAATATCAAATCAGGCAAAAATTCATTTTGCTAATCTCAAGTTGTTATACGCTGCAGATGCAAGAGTAATTTCAGCCCCTTACAAGCAGAGAAAAGATATGCAAACTGCCTCCCTCAGGATAAGAATTATTCAAATTCAAATGCATCATTCTGCAGTCACCACATATGCATAATTCATGCCAGTGTCTTGTGCCACATAATCCAGTTTTGTCCTCTACGTTTCCCCCGTGCTGCCCTACCACAGGCCTGAAACTAAACTTGTAGAATACTCTTGTTTGGCCTTCTGAGCAGTCAACATCATCAAAATTATGCCTGATCCACTACTGCAGCAATAAGCTGTAGGTGGTAATGTAAGAGATGTTCAACTTTTATACAAGAAACCTGAAAATCCTTGCAGAGCCAGCAAATGCTGACTGGTAAATAAGTGAGGTAATTTAAATGATCAGTAAATATAACAGGCACCAGAAATGTCCAGCTTCTGAAAAATCAACAAATTATCCTCCCACATTTCAGAGTAACTGTTTTTTTTTAAATAATCACTTACATTTACCTCACACACAAACTCCTCAAAAGCATTCACATGAATTTCCCTTCTTTTTCATGACATTTCAAAGAAACTGCCTTTTTAGTCACCACTTGGATTTACCCCAATCACATCACACCAGCGGGCACATTAATTTCACTTCTAAATTTGTCACATGCAAGCACGCAACATATGCATTTTCATCCTTCCCTTGCAAAGTGCAGGTGCAGTGTACACAAAGCTTCTTTTCCAAAGACCAATTTGTAGCGGAATGTCTAATATACTCCCAAGGCAAGTATATTTCTTACCTCTGTTTCCTCCAAAACCACGACCTCCTCCAAAACCACCACCCCGAACAGGACCCATACCTCCCGGACCTCTGCAAGAGAAATATTCCATTTCATTATGCCACAAGCACATACATGAAACATTCAGCTGAAGTTTTGAATCAGGATAATATAGTATCAGTCATAATCACAACCTCACAAATTCAGCAATATGGATCAACATTCTTAGTAAAACTCTCAAGATCATAAAATAAATGTGCACCACTGTGGGGACTTAACAAACACCACATCAAACATCCTAATTTCTTTCATATAGACTGCATTTCCTACCCACAAACTAAAGAAAATGGTTACAATAAGTAATTTAATTTTCCAGACAAAAATCCTGTTATATAAAATACACATGCTGTAAGTAACATACCCCGTACATCTGTGGTTTACAAAATCAAAGGCGGTGTTATTTTGAAAAACTGACATGTTTCCTGTAACCAAACTTCACTGTCTGTGAAACTAGCTACTTTACGGTAGGAGGAATAATAAAACCAGTAAACTCCCCTCCTCACACTATGAATATCACCATGACTAAGAAAATACACAATATGAGTTCCTCTATTTAAAGTCCCATTGTGAAGTTGAAAATCCACAATCAATTAATAACATAAATTCATACCCCATTCCACCCCGAGGACCACGAGGCCCAGGGCCCATGTTTCCAACACCAGGCCCAAATCGTCCACCTCGGCCCATGTGGGGTGGCCCACCCATACCATACATTCCACCTCCGGGGCCACCACGTCCTCCCTTGCCATCTTGATCTCCAAAGCCGCCGTACTCTTGAGCATGAAAATCATCGTAGTTGTGTGGATCATAAGGGTTATTCATACCCTTGATTGGAGACTGTAATAAGGAAATGTTTATAAAATATTATAAACCACACAAGACTTCACAAAGCATTTAATTCCTCACAGTACAGATGGGGGTCAAAAGTTTGGAGGAAATACAAATGTTGAAACCTGAAATCTATAAAGAGGACCCACTAACACGAATGCAACTTCCACTACCCAAATCCCTGCAAGAACTGCATGACATTCTGCCAATCACTATCATATTTCCCAAATATGAATCAGATTATCGCTCCATGAAGACAACGGTAGACACATATATGTTACATGAGTTGATGCTCACGCTGTACCCGTGCACACGCACGCACGCACACACACAATACTGTTTAAATGGGCTGAATTTCGCCCCAACAACTTCCTCCTCAAAAACTTGCAAATTTATTTTTACAGTTCATCCTGCCATTCTCTACCTCTACAGCAGATAGTTCTGCAAGCTCTGTCCTTCCAATTACTACAGAAACACATCATACTGGTGTATGATCAGTGTGCTGCCCATAAAGTTACACTATTCCAGCGACCAAGATACCATTTCCAAAGCAAGGTCTGTATGACGTGTTCTGACCTAGTCCCTAATTTGTCTAGTTTTCCTTCTGTAACAACACAGTACTATTTTAGCAAGTTCCTGTACAGATATCACCAGATAAGCTCACAGATAACTATTGTGGTTATACCTTGATCGTTGGCTATTCACAGCAAAATTTACTCCAACAGTTTTCTAACAGAATCACATATAATACAAATTTTATTCACGCACATACACAGAAACACGCTACTCAACATTATACGAAGCTACATACATACGAAACAATAACCATGACTTAACACAATGTATACAGCACCTGCAGTAACCATTTAGTCACAAAGCTTTGAAATTCATTGAAAATAATGGCTCTCCTCTACATATACGAGTATAAGCAATGAATGATTAATCATCACTAGCACACTGCAAAGAATACTCACTGTTTTGATAAGTTCCATTATCTCTCGTATTGAATCTGTGCATGTGTTTGCTCGACCTGAGATTTGACATACTCTTTCAGTGCTCTGGGGGCAGCAGTTGGAGAATATTTTGATTCGGGCTCCTGTTTTCTGTGAAGAAGCAATTTTCACTCCTAATTACAAACTTTTCAAATAATCTGAAGAAATGAAAGCACCATACTGATAAAAAAAAGGTCAGCACGCATATGACAAACTCTGGCTATAATGAAAATTCAATGATCTTCAGTGCCAGTGCCATGTTGAGGCACAGACCACATCTCCAAACCCCAGAAAGGGTGTGGTACTCCCCACACTACCACTAATTTATTAACACTTTAAAATTGCACAGAAAAAAAATTCTGCTTAAGAATCAAAGAGCATACCTTTGTGGGAATACAGTTTACCATTACCATTACAAATCTTACTTTATTTTTCAGTTAATAATGAACATCCATTCCAGTACCGGACCTAGCTGTCCTTTAATGAGCCTCACAAAATTAAGTAATATTGTTTACAAGTCTTGCCAAGAATCTTCTCCCTCTGAATTACTGTGCTGCTTGAAGTGTTCACAACCATGATACTTCAAAATTCAGTAGTAAATGATGCTCACCTCACGGAGCTCTTTGATTTTGAAACCTGACTTGCCAATGATGCAACCAGCCTGGCTCTGATGCACCAAAAGACGAAGGTCCACATCTTCACCACTGCTGCTGCTGCCGCCGCCACGAGATCCTGACCGTCCAGATGCCTAGATTTACGGAAATGAATAAATAAATTTACACTAATGATGCCAGTGGTAAACCCAAAGCACACAGTTAGGCCAAACAAGACAACACAACCTCTCAATAGCAGTATCAAATGATTGTCATATGCAGGGACAATACATTTTCTGGCAACCATCCCTAGTCACTTGCTGTTGGCTACATGATACCCACACTCACCCTCACCCAACTGCTCACTGGGGAGTGCCAAGTCATTTGCTAGATGCTACACACATTGATGCAATACATACAAAGAATGCAGCCACTACAGGAAGTGTTGTGCTAATATGGATGGCAATTTACACATACATGAACAGTTTATGAGAAACAAGTTCTATTCCAGACAGTAAGAAAACACAAAGAATATGAGGGTGTACTGCATCCTTTCAAGACAACTGTGTTTCACAAGATCTGTAACACAGATTGTGAAGCAAGGATAATATTGTTAACTGATGCCTTCTTGGTGTGCATGAAGCAGAAATAACCCCATACCCATTCTGCAGATTAATGAATTCAAAGAATGGCAGGTACCGTTCTGCAGAAAATACCATGTTACTCCACACAGTGCCACTACATGACACTAAAGTTGCTGCATGGTATGCCTAGTGCAACTAGAATTAATGTGCCAATTTTCTTTCCAAAACCAGGAATATTTTCTGTAAAAATTCCCATGATGTTTTTCCAAAACAAATTTATGAAATTCAGCTATATGGTCATTGGGTGTTCAATTTGATGTACATTTTAGCAACTATACAAAAGACCCAACATGACACAACTGCAGCAGAAAATGACACACTGCTTCATCTACATTTCTTTCTGCCAGCAGTTACAAGAAGCTAACAGAAACAACTGCCCTTGTGTGAAGAAACAAAAATTTCCACATGTGGTTGCATAATAAAATAAAAGACCCTGTATTTCAAGATAAAACCCATCGGCAAGTGCACACACAATCCGACTCCCACCTCTCCTCTCCCCACATGCAAACAAAAAACTGCTTCAATGAAAGTGAAAAACAAAAAACTATAACCAGTGACACAACATACAGCAACATCCCATGGGGAAAGATGGGCCTACACCTCCTCATCATGCATACGGAAGCATCAGTCTGTGCACTCCTCCACTAACTGGTACTCACATAATCATAAAAATGACTTACATCATCAACATTTGGAATGATTTCATTCACCACCTGAAGGACTGTTTCCAAATCTGCAGATACGGTCAGTATGCTGTAAAATATAAACATGTGTGTGAACATCAGTCTTTTTAAATTCAAAACATTCAAAATCAAAAAAGTTTATACAAAAACTGCAGAGAACTCACTAAATAATAACATACGACAAAACACAATTAACAACACTCTTAAAAGAGTTCATGTCTACTGAAACTTGCCAAATAAATTCCACAAAAGAAAGCCACCACACAACAGCATTACAATCTGTATTCATGATGGCTTCCATACAATTGTACTTAATAATTAGTACTCTTTATTAACACATTCAGTGCCAACAAATAGGTGCATTTCTAAAATTTAATAAATGCAATGTTACGTCTGTTCTACCACACCCACTAGGCACACATGCATAAGTGTCTGGCAGTGAATGTGTTACTGTAATATGTAAGATTAAAAACTGGTAATTACATGATTTCCTACATGATTGGGATATTACTAAACAGAAGAAATTGCAGAATGCAATCAAGTGAGGGCTATGATGTTTCACGAGTAATTTATTACATACTAATTTTTAGTTATTTCAAATCAATTATTCCATCTTGTTTTGAACGCAGTTATAATTGAACTATAACAAAAAGATACCAATTATGCCTTGCCACAGGGAAACACACTTGATGTGGTCATATACTACTCTCATACTGGAACACAGAAATTATGTTATTAAAGAACTCTGAATTAGGATGACCAAACACAAAGATCCAAAAGATGTAATAAATGTACAGGATATATCACACACAGTGGTCTGCAACATCAGTAAAAATAAACAATTTTGAAACGGTAAGTAGTGATGTCCAATTAATACCCACAAACCCTTCCATCTGAACACAGGACATGGACACTAAGACATCACAACTTCAGCTATTCTAAAATGTAGCCCTGCTGAATTACACAGCTGGCCAATCTCTCATAATTCTGCAATAATCTGTGGTTGGTTTGAAAATGATTGGTAATGTGGCCTTTACTGCAGTCAGGAAACCTCCAGAATATAAACTATAGCTCGACCTTGTACGAAGTTACAATAAACCAAGTTCTCTTCACATTAACAAATTAAATCTGATCATTAATACCATTACTGAATCTCCCATCTCAAACCACTTGTCTGACAAACATTCCATAATTCTAACTGCCCAACAGTTAAGAGCAAGCAACCACAAAGTTCAATCTTGAAAGAGTTTGCAAGTACTTTTTGGACAACACTTGTACATTTCAGATATTTTATATGAATATTCCTAATTGCTATTAACTTATGTTCCAAAATTATATGTAGGCTTTACTTGTTCGATCCAGTAAGGGCATATTCAATGAAGTTTGCTTTCAACAACCCAAGTAACTGTCAAGTGACGACCCATCATCCTTTGTAAATACTGAAAGTGTCTTGTGTGGAAGAATATTAAAGAGTTAATACCAATAACAAACCAAATTAGTTTTTGGACAAATGGTCCTGCAAAACTTTACAGATATGCTCAAATAAATCCAGACTGAATCTCTGGCCACCCTGAATGTGATCATATTATCTTCTAATTATAAAAAAGCACAGCTGAGGCACATCTTCCAGGTAAAGGACCCTTCTTACATTGGCTTCAGCTTGGAGGTCTCTAACATGCATGAGGCAATGCAGGTATCTCCCCCTTAATTTACTAATCTATCCTATTTTTCAGTCTACCCCACACAACCACACTTTCACAAACACAATTTCTCTTTAATAAACTCAATCCCATTTTTGACTGAATAAAACATGTTTCAAAAGGGTTGAAACAAAAGATATCAAAACTCTGAACACAATTCTCTGCATTCTTAAATGCATGTACATATAGAGAAAGGCACAAAAGGGTTGCCACCATACCTGCATGGCGATGACAAAGCTGTGATTTCTTACCCAGAATCTAAAATATTGCCAGGACATGTTGCAAGCATCACAATGATCAAAAGACCTACAACTGTGACACACAACTAAAACAGGTGAAAATAAAGTCAGCAATTGAAGAAAGAATCAATATAAATGTGTTAATTACTATTGTACAGTATGACTGACTGCTGTGGGCAGATGGCAACAGTGTGACCACAAAAGTAACACTGGTGGTGGTGTGGACAGTACAGGCCTGAATCAGATTCATCACTATTTAGAGAGTGTAACATCAAAAGTTTTACAGTAATAAATCTGATATCACACCACTCACTGTATACACTGTACTACCATCCACATGTTTTTTTAATGAAATCACTTGGCTGCATATTAATTTAAAGATCACAGTCTCCTCGGATATGATGCCATGTTGACTGCCAATTTGTTTTCACTGTGACACAGGTGCATTCTTTCTCCTTGTTCATGGTAGTTGAAAAAGAATAAATTGCTGGAAGAACATGCTGCATCATGTGTGAAAACAGGTTGAGCGACCTTCTTTACCCAGGCCATGTACTGATCACCAGGGATGATATCGATATTAAGCTCCATCCCAACATAAATATGGAGAAACCTCCCCAATAGGATACAAAACAGTAGGCACTTTTCAGGGTCAACAGATCCAGGCTCTCCAATTGTTGGCTATCCCACCTTACTATCTCAATGTTTCATTAGTTAGCTCTCATTCCTACTACATTTCAGCACTGCTTCTTCCTCCCACTGCCATACTCTGCTTTCCAGTACACACTGGAGGCTCAACACATGACTCCACCCATCCTGCAATGCCTCCCCTCCTACTGGCTCCCTCACTACATAATTCAACGAAATTCTCCCAGCGACTTAAACTCCTTTGCCCACCATAAGCTGGAGGCAGCAAGCTCCTACACCATCGGTAACATATTACCAATTGACAAAGAATCATATCTCAGCAGACTGCAATCTTCATCAGCAATGCTGTGAAAACCTCAACTCATATTTATTAATTTAACTCTGCCTACATCTTTCCATGGGGTTACAGGGCATTAAATGTTAGCCTCTTGTTCACATTGTTTGCCATTTTCGTGACAAGCTTGCAAACAGAATGAAGGTGACACAACAGTTACAACTGACGCACAGCAAATGCCAATGACACACAAAATTTTAAATGATCATTCATATTCTCTGTTTGTGTGATCTGTTAAACTTGCTGACAATTCTCAGGAGAATCAGTAGATATAAAGAGACTTGAAACCCATCAAGAAACATCTTTTACACTTCGTAATTTAATAAAATTTCACTTTGTATACCAGATTTTTCACAAAATTACTGGCACTAGGAACAGTAGTAAGGAATTATGGAATGTCTAACAAGGTTAATTTATAATAAGGATTCCTGGAGCAAGGTACTAAATAATTAATTTATGCTTATGCATGTTGCTGTTATGATAAAACAGACTGATATTAATAAAAGAATGCATTATCTCTCTCTTTATGAAATTATGAAAACAAATGTACAGGTCATTTCATACACACAAAAAGGTGGCAACCCTTTGTTTCATTTCACATATTCCAACTCTAGGCTATTAGTAAGCTTATTATACCCAAGTAGAGCATATGATGATCCTAAGAATCATGGACTGGAATAGGCCTAATTTAACACCTACCCAGACCAGTTTACTTTATAATGGGAGATTCTGTCGTAGATACCGTACACATATCGCCTTGCTAATTTTGGACCATCTCTAGACACACACGGGGAACGTGAAGAGTGACTTGTTCCAAACGTCCGGGCCAGTAGTGAGTAAAAGTCATGAAACCTTTCCAACAAAAATTACTTTTCTCTAAATAACAATCCTGAGTACTGTGAGTATCATTTTTAATTCTTTACTGCAGAATCAGCAAAACCGTAAATGGGCAAAAGAACATTAACTCAGGTAAAAACACAGACAATACAGCACCTCAATGGTGGCATGTACTAAGAAATAGATTATAAATTAAATGAATCAAGACACCCACACTGATTCTCTCCTTAGTGTTGCACAGTTTTACTTTTAATTCTCAACACTGTGACTCAAAAATGCAGCAGACCTTAAAACAAAGTGTTCAATTCCAAATAAATGATGAAAAGATTTCAATCATTCTAATAAACAAAAAGCAATTAAAACAGAGCCCGTTTAAATGAAATCCTCCATTCTTTTCACTACAAGCAATTACTGCGAGTGCTGTGTCTAAAGGGGTCACCAAGCCAAGCCACATGGAGTAGGTAACAAATTGAACCTAGTAAAAATATGTGATAAATTTACCGTTCAGGCCCGGGGCAATCAGGGACAGTAACTGAGGCTTTGTACTGCCATTCGATGGGGGCATAATTCCCATTCACAGGCAGGGCGGGCGGGCGGGCATTCAATCCAACGGGGCAGCGATGAGCAGCAGAATGGGCAAGGGCGGGGCCATCGTACCATTGGTCAGATATGGGACCAATCAGGGACCAACGTTGAACCATTCAGAGGGCGATGGAAGGAGTAAAATTGGGGGCAAAACATGTTAAAAAAATTACTGAAAAAGGTTTTCTTTTAACAAACACTGATTTCAATTTATCCAGATCAATGTGTGTTTATAAGTGTATTGCTCTTTTAAAGGTGTTTCTGTTGTAATTCAAGGTTTAGTGTTATTCTTCTCAAGAATGGTTTTGTAAATCACGTGTCAGGATAATGTCTGAAACACTGAAATCATTTACTGAGAATGTGTGTGTTTTCAACCGAGATTTAAACATAAAATTTAAGTATGACACAAGTTCTACTAAAGGCACTAACATGTAAAACAGAATCATACAGCATCTGACATTCTACCAACTTAATTGCTTGAAGTGTTTTAATAGCCTTGATGAAATTAAATACATGATTAACAATGGTAGGAAAATGTGTTTAATTTGTGTATATACATGACAGATTTAATTTCCAAATCCTGAAGACAGTATTCATACACCTAATGTGCTAACATTTCCGCAAACTCACCTCCGTCCGCAACTTCGTTATGTTGTGACCACCTTTTCCAATTATTGAACCTGCAGCCTAGAAATAAAACATGTATATTTTAAAATTAACTGTACATAGTGAAATGCCCCACAACTTGAATACTTTGTGTTATCATTTTATACAAGTGTATGATTCCCAACTGTAATGGAGCAACAGCCATCATTTCAAACATGAAGCTTCTGGCCTCAACTGCTTTCATAACTGGAAAACAAACATGATGAGACGAGCTGCACTAAGTTAATTCATATGTAGGGTTCCAATAATATTTTTTAGGAAAACCAGGACAATTTCAGATATCTCTACTAAAAAGTTGGGCACTGAACAAAGGAGGACACTCAAACAATCAGATTTTCCACAGATGAGCTGCCACTCACACATACACAAGAGCTTTAAGACCACTACACAAACACTTTTGCAAATGTGCATTTGTCATATTTTGAACTAACACTAAACACATCCAAAAATAAAGTTGTGCATTTGCAAAGTAACATTAAATAGTACTAGAAAGCAGACTACACAGCACACATTAGCAGCAGCACGCTATCTGTGGAAAATTAACATTTGCTGTTCATCGTCGCTAACATACGTATATTTAAAAAACAGAAAATCAAAATATGACAATATTGTTATAATACATTTATTTTTATTATGGTACATAACTTCCATTGCCATGACTTGGAAGGACATAGTTCATCTTTTAGAGCACACTTGAAAGTGGAACTATTTTTTTTTTCCAAGAAAGATTTTCTTGTTTAAGATTAATTTTAAAAAACTGTACACCTCAAGAGAGGTGTGAAATGTATTACAATCACAGTCTGCACAGTTTTTAGTATCAGCCCATTCTTCTCATCTGAACAATGACAAAAGAAATTTACATTCGATTGCAGCATCTGAACTCGGAACTGCAATGCAAATTGAATCAAACAGCTGATGTTCGTTACTCTTATACTTACTTCTTTGAAAAACTGGAACACATATATCCATTTGTCACCCCAAATGATGCCTGAATTTCCATTCTGTTCTCTTAAATTCCCTTCACAGTAAATTTTGTGATAACAGTTTGTATGAAACAATGGTATTGCTGAACATATTTCCAATCACGCACCTTCTCCAAGCTGATACAGTCTACAGATCAAAGAGGTGCAAGAAATGGAATACACAATTCTTGTATGTATTCAACACAACTTCTGCAGAAATTATGAAGGTAGCCTTAAAAAATTTGGGTCATTTTACCCATTTCCTCTAACACTTCTAGCTGATCTTTCACAACAAATGTAAAAGAAAGCCTTAGAATTCTGTGCTCTAACTTCAGCAACCGTTTGTTTCACATTTCTCTGCTTCTCCATATTCTGAGTGGCACATGAAAAAACTCTTATATGACTGGGGTGGAAATGAAGGATGGTAAATGCAAGGGAACTTAAGAAAATTCTTCAGAATATCAGGGTACTATAACAGAGGTGGACTTGCGAGGTAGAAAGAAACATCCATGGGTCTTACAACTGTGATAAGAGGGATAACCACCTTGGCTTGCCATGTCCTATATCCTGTTTTTGTAAATTCACAGACTTGAAGGCTTCAATATGTATGGCATAAATGTGAAAGCGCTGGTAGTTTTTTTCCTGTGAGTGGACAAGTATCAATTGTTAAGCAGCCAGAAACAGACTGTACAGTTTTGTGCACATTATGAGCAGAACATCCTATAAAAATCAATTTGTTGGCCGTTTTTTCTTGCAAACTGTGGTACAAATAATACTTTCCTTTCTTACTCCCAAAATCTGTACCTGGCCTGCCACATCCTGCTGGAGACCTCAGCCTGAAACTGCCAGGCATTTACAGCAACCCCCCTGAGTGTGACAAAGTGTACACTGGACCAAAACCAATTCAGTAACCCTGAAGACAGACAAGGTGCATTCTTCCAAACCAATGGAATACTTAACCACTACACAGTGCATAACATCTACAGAAGACCATCATTTGAGTAATAATCACCATCAAAACCTGAAAGTTTAGAGCAGAAGGCCAAGTTTTATGATACCATTATTTTTCTCATGAAAGGGATCAGAATAATGCCATGCAACAGGATGGGTGTGTAGACCCGTCAGATGTAGTCTGATTTTCATCAAGCTCCTATTCAAATCACGAGTGCTCGATTTTTGAACCAACGACTTTCCTCAGAAGTGAAAAATGTGACAATGCTGCCCTGCTCTGACTGCTACTGCTGTAATTCACAGCAAACATACAGCTTAATTAATAACGGAACTTTTCCCAGTACATGTAAAATGTTTAATGGCACAGAGGTCAGCTTAATGAAGTTGTACAGAACATTTTATAGCAAGATTCCTCCCCAACTTTTCTGCACCCACTGCTGATTAACTGGGCTATGAACACACAGATGCCACCATTATCAAAGACAGAAACACTAGTATGTGTGAAATTCACCAGAGCAACAAACTTTTAACATGGATGTGCAGTGCTCATGCAGATTTGTGTGCCTTGAAATTGATAAGTCAGAATATTGGTCCTAAAGGGAGTCTGACCCCAGCAACACCCTTATTTTATTAGGGAATGAACTGCTAGGGTGAAAGGAAGATGAAGACATTTCTCTCCTGAGTATACAACAAGTGCGGCTACAACATGACAGTGCAGGCAAGTTACTGAGGATTCTTATTTATTTAACCAAATTATTGGTGCACTTAAAAAAGTTAATCAATTTGTAATATGAAAAGTCAAGATTTGAAACAAAAACCAGAGCATTTGACTGTATTACTGGTACTATAAAAAAGAACACTGGAAAATTAAAGAAAGAATCCTACCAAACTCCTCTACAAGCATATCAGTACCAAGTTTATTGGAGGCAAGTAAAATTTTGATATTGTGGAGAGGCAAAAGCAAGCTCAAAGCATATAAAATGAGATTCCTTAGAAGCACACTACAATACAGGAAGAGGGAGGGGAAAAGAGGAGGAAGGGGGGAAGGAACCAAGCCAGAGAAGAAGTTAATATTGTTACATTAATGATGCAAGAGACAATTACAGGAAGGAATGGATAGGCCATGTACTGAAAATGGGAGAAGTTACAAGAATACCTAAACTGTTTATGACTGATAAATCTGTTGCAAATGTAGATTTTGGAATGGGGAATATCAACTCTAGGTACAACACACATTAGTATTTACAAATTAAAGCAGAAAACAAGCAAGTCATTACTCCACTTAAGTCACAAACAGAAGCTGAGCTTGTTATGTCACTGTGAAAAATTTGAATCCACCCTTTCAAACAGCCATGCAAGATGTGCATAAAGACTGCCGGGCAACCATTCTGAAAGGCTCACGCCATTCTGTCTTCTTTATATATATATATATGTATGTATGTAAAGATTAATATACATACAGCTGCTGGACTGTGGTCTGTTTTACATGGGTATGATACTTGGGCTGTCAAACTGAAGTATGAATGCTGCCTAAGCATGTTTGATAAAATGGTGTTTTGGTGGCATTTTGGTCAAAGCAGATGGAAGTAACAGCAGAATGGATGGTGAAAACTGCATAAAGCAGAACTTCATGATTAGACTCCTTGCCAAATATTAGTAGGGTAATCAAATCAAGGAGGATAAGATGCGGTGGGTCATCTGGCATGCGTGGCAGAGAAGAGTTGCGGTATGGAACAGGGCAGAGCGGATTCATGTAGCTCAGCACACAGACAAGTGTCATACTCTTGTGAATAATAATGCTGTAAGTTTCAAATAGTTGACCTATTAGGTTCTCATGCAGAAATCTGCTCCATGATGTTAAGTTTATTAGTAAAATGTTACTTCTCATCAACATTTATTCTATGCACCTAATAATGGTCTCGTTTCCATACCCAATTTTAAAGCAATGATTTGCCTACTGCTCTATAACTAAGAATTTGAAATTTTGAAACATACTTTTGTTACAGTGCTTATTGACTTCAAAAATGACCGAACATGGCTCCAGTTAAGTATGAACACTGAGTCACAGGAAGGTCAGTACATTCACACCAACTCATCTACATGGGCAACTAATTTCCTTATGCAAATGGGTACACTGCCTTCAACAAACAAAAGATGGAGGACAGAATGAAAGAAAGAAAAGGAAAGGCAGGAAGAGAGAAGAAGCATGTCCAGCATAGTAACCACACACGACTAACTCCGTGAAGCACAATCCTCCTTGACAACCCAAGAGTTCTTCGGTTAGTCAAGAAATTTCCTAAACCTTATGAAAACTGAAGGTTCATTACTATGTTCAATACAGCCCACCACTTGTCCCTACCCCAGTCAATCAATCTGGTCCATACCCAACCCCTATTCTTTAAGACCAATTTTAATATTATCCTGCAGTCTATGCCTTTAAGCCTTTCAAGTGGTATTTTCTCCCTCAATTTTCCCTGTCAAAACCTACTTCTCCTTATGCACATTTGCATGTGACATCCTGTTGCACATTTAGTACCTAATACACACAATAAACACAACTACTGCTTCAGTGAGCATAGCTGTTTTCATTGAAATATAAGAACCTGCTATAATTTTCAAACCTTCCCAATCATTTTTAGGCAAGTTCAATTATCAAAATTAAAACGTATACCATCATGCAGTGAAATATATAATGTCCTTCTGCTTAAATGCTGGTCTTTTTTTCGCTCTACTGTTTTTGTTGCAACATTATAGGTGCTGTGTGAAGTATATGACTATGGAATGAAACAGTGAGGAAACAACACAGCACAGGACTAATATCCAGATATGTTACAAATGATGTACAAAGTTAAGTATGTGGTTCAGTACCATTCCAACATAGGAGTGACAAATTATTTGGAAATAAAAATGTTGGTAAATTTTACATATATTAAGGAGATCCAGGCAAGTTTTAAATTTTTAATAATTTTTCATTATATTTCACTTCACAGTACCTAAAAAAACTTTTAGTTAAAGACCTGGAATCCTGGAGTGTGTGGCATTTCATGTATCTATACTTTTTAATTCTTAGTAATTGAACTTGCTTGAAGATGACCAGAAAAGGTACGCATATGTAGCAAGCCGTTATTTTCTAAACTCCTAGGCCCAAGTATCTTCACAGCACCCTGCTCTCGACCATCATGTACGTGAAAAACGAGTGCTGCAAAATTTCTTTTAATAGAAGTAATACACCTTGATGTCACATTCCAAACCAGAATCTGTTCTACTTTCATTCAAAAAATTGAATTTTTCAATAAGATGATTCTTTTTTTACAAGTTGCTCAAAATGCTCTCTAAGGAGGAAGATTTACATATTCTGACAAACTATGGGAGATGTTAAACAGTGTTCAACATCAGAAGTTTCAAATGCACTATTCTAAAAACGATTTCCTTCTGAGGGCCAATGTTCATTTCAATATTTAATAAGTCCGTTCCTACCTCACAGAAAAGAGACCAAATTGTTAATGCTGTTTCCCAAATTACCACTGTATTTAGTGAGAATCTTATAGAACACATATTCACTGTGTGGGTAAACTGTAGTCTCGTGGAGCTCAAGCTAGTGATTATTAACACTGTCCTTTAAAAGTGAAAATACACAGGATGTCAAAGTGGTATGAATATAATTTCGGGGGTAAAATCATCTTTACATAACCAAACTAAATTACATGAGTAATTTCATGAGAACTATCTTCACTTACCTTGCTGGGTATGAGAAGACGAATAGTTATGTCATCCCCACTGCGGAACCGCTTCTGTGGGGAGCTCATTTCACCATCTGCTTCACGCTTCATGCCTGAAGAAAACAAAATCAATTTCAAAGATAAATATTTAACTGCATTGTATCCCCCCCTCCCTAATTTCCCCCTCCACTATGTGCTTTCTACCTTCCTTTAAGTTTATTGGTACTAGTACACAAAACACTTCATAAACCACAAAGTTATGACCAAAGAGTGGTGAAAATAAGGCACCGCTACCCAAAATCACAAACAAATGCCTAGGCAATAAAGGCTACCTCACTGTGACATTGCCTCTGCAGGTTAAGTTTCCACTTCTTTCACATTAATGTCAGTTTGCGACATGTTTTCTCTAGGGTCTTCACTGACATGGAATAGTATGTTTTAATGGGCAGCAAAAGGTGTAAAGATACTCAACAAAAATGTAAAGGGTGTACTTCATAACGTGGCATACAATATTCTCCATGGTTTCTCTGCACTACATTAGGCTTGCAGCCAGTCTACAAACACTCCTGTCACACAGCAAAATGTACTTACTAAAACCAAGAACTTATATTTCAAAGGTATATTAATGCTTAATATTGAGTTACAATTAAAGTTTGGAATGTTTATGGGATACACAAAAGGGTCTTAAGAAAAGCAGAATTTGTGAGAGGACAATATGACTAAGTCCCAATACTGGGTAACAGACAAGCAGACAGACAGGTCATTATTTTCTTTACTTTGTAGAGTTTGAAATTAGTGTAACAACTGTAGATACATACTCGTATCATGTTTCAAGCAAATTAATGCTCTCAAACCAAAAACCACCAACAAAACAGTTAAGGACAGCAATCAAATACTGTTCAGATTCACAATTTGCAGTGTATGTAATGAATGCGCAATGAATAGTGTTATAAGTTACAATAAAATTAAGCTCTCAAGTACATTAAGTTACCTAACACAATAAGCTATGGATGTGATTATGGCCAATGAAAGTGAAATGTGGAAAATGACAGGGTCTACTTCAAGGCACCGTCCCAGCATTAAATTTTCAAAAACTCAGGATAACCACATAAAATATGCAAGATTTGAATGAGGATCTCTTCAGCAACTCAAGATGCGTACCAGAGCTGAATATATCAGTGTACAGCAATTTTTAAATGTGATCCTGGATATATCATGTGAAATGTAAAAGCAGATTCTTGTGTATCCTTATATGCAAGATTTTAAAAACTTCCTCCCATATCAAGTGTTTCCCTTTGCTATTTACCACTTCACATAAAACGACTTCAAAACCAAGTATAAAACAAACAGAATGCAGGGAAGAACATGGATCACAATGAGGAAAAAAGCGCATTTGTAAAATTCAGGATTTTCACAGAACCAAATATTCAAGCTTATCTCTGGAGGAAGGGTACTGTTGTTTCTGAGCACACAATGTCCTAATATTTTGGGGGGAACTTACTACTTCCAAAATGCTGACACCCACTATAACCAGGACATCGAAGTACGGGCATGCTATCCATATTGTTCTTATATGCATCATATGTCTTTTGCAACTGCTATTCATTTCCCTAAAACAATCACATTTATAACATTTTCACACCTGTTAAACCACTAGTACAATAACCTTACTGTATTTCAATGGACTCTAGTTCCGTTCGGTCCTTCAACATTCACAAGTCCATTAATGTGGTTGGCCTCATATCATGATGTTAAAAAGTACTAAGATGGACAGTTTAGAATGGTATGGCTACAGGTTACTAAAACCGATCATCTCACATGCAGAATCAGTACAGACGCAAACACAGCTCAAAACAGTTGCAAAGAAAGCAGTCTTGACTGTGGTTCCCAAGCATCTGGTCGGGCTCAATAACGAAACGGGTCCTCGGCATAGCGGCGAAAGATCATTTTTAATGCCGAAATTAGCCAAACGTTTAGACCCGAGGTGGTAAATATAGGGGAGCAGGCTTAAAACGGTCGGCAATGCGAAAAGGACAAGACATGTCACGCGCTGCTACAGCTAAACACTAATAAATCCAACAATGACTGGCACGACCATTCGTGCAGGCTTCATTCAATATTATTCAATAAACTGCCAGTGCAAATACAAATATGTAACTTCAAAATTATACACCAGTTATACATTAAACGACTGCATTACGTCATGTTTTCGTCGCAATTGAATCGCGTGTTAATTCAGAACGAAGTGGGGATTTTCGTAGGACGGCGATCGAAACTTCTCTTCAGGTAAGTGCGTGTTCAAACAGCCGACGCCAGAGCGGCGGAGGCAACACACGCCGCAGTTCCCACAACCCCATCACAGCAGACATCGCCCCACCACCGGATGTCCCGTATTGATCGCCCACTAGCACAACAAACAGGGAGAGAAACCGAGTATTCGTCACAAATATTACTGCAAACACACGCAAAATTGGTTTATTCCTGCGTTCCACGCTACACACAGTGGGGGCCTTGAATGACTTACGTACTTACTCCATGGAGCACAGTCCTTCCTGAGAAGCTAATAAATCGGTTCTTAGCTAGTCAAAAAATTCCCCGCATTTTATGGAAGCTGAATGTCCATTACCGCATATACAAGTGTCCACCACCTGTCCCTAATCTGAGACAGACCATTCCAGTCCATTGCCCCGCATCCCACTACGTGAAGATCCATGTTTATGTTATCCTCCCATCTACGTCTGGGTCTTCCAAGTGGTTCCTTCCTTCAGGTTTCCGCACCAAGACCCTGTATGCACCACTCTTCTCCCCCCATACGTGCTACATGCCCCGCCCATATCATTCTTCTCGATTTGATCACCCGAATATCTGGTGAGCAGAGACCATTAAGCTCCTCATTATGTAGTTTTCTCCACTCCCCTGTTCACTCGACCCTCTTAGGCCCAAATATTCTCCTCAGCAACCTATTCCCGAACACCCTCAGCCTACGATCCTCCCTCAATGTGTGCGACCATGTTTCATACCCATACAAAACAACAGGCAATATTATAGTTCTGCATATCTTAATCTTTACATTTTTGGATAGCAGACTGGAAGACAGAGATTCTGCACCAAATGACAGCAAGCATTCCCTGACTTCAATCCGCTCTTAATTTCTTCCTGAATAGAATTTTGATCTGTTAAGGCTGTTCCCAAATATTCGAACTCTTCCACCCTTTCAAAGGAATTATCATCAATCTCCATACTGTGACTTCGTCCTGTATTCTGATCACCAGACATGACCATGTACTTAATTTTATCAACATATACTTCTCATCCTGTCTCCTTACTAGCAACTACTAAAGCTTGTTTGTTTTTCTTTACAGTACGTATGCTTCCGCCCAATATACTCGTATCATCAGCATAATCCACAAGCTGATGTTTACCATTTAATTTCAAGCCGTCCTGGTTTATCAAAACCCTCCTAATGGCATACTCCAAAGCAAAGCTGAAAAGCAATGGCGATAAAGGATCTCCTTGTTTCAAACCGATCTGAATAGGAAACATGTAATACTAATGCTTGCTTACCAGGACTATACTACAGGTTTCATTCAGACACATTTTTATTAGCCTTACAGTTTCATGTGGATACCGCACACAATGAGAATATTATACAAGGCCTCCCTCCTAACTGAACCATAAGCCTTCTTGAAATCTACAAACAGCTGAGGCACTGCTTCACCCTATTCCCATTTCTCTCAAGTATTTGACGAATGCAGAATATATGATCAGTAATTGACCTGTTGCGTCAAAATCCACATTGATGATCCCCAGTAATTTCCTCTGCATATACAGTGAACCCTGACAGCAGGATTTTGGATAAAATTTTCTAAGTAGTTGACAAAAGTAAAATGCCTCTTTAATTACCACGACTTGTTTTATCGCCCTTCTTACAGGTAGGTACAATGATCGACTCCTTCCCCTCCTCAGGCAATTCCTTCTTATTCCAAATAGAACTAATAAGTTTGATTCTCAGAGCAGTTGCTCTACCCCCTGCTTTAATCAGTTCTGCTGTGATTTGACCAGTACCTGGTGATGTGTCTTTTTAGCTTTTCAATAACCGTCTCAAATTCAAAGGCACACGGCTCAGGCACTAGTGGCGCTATGCTGTATGTATTTCTGTCTGCCTAACATCATTAACCCCATGTACATTCAACAGCTGAAGGAAATGGTTCCTCCACCTAGCCAATGTACTCTGGAAGCCTGTAATCAAATCACCGTTCTCATCCTTTACTACACTAGTTATAAGCTGGTAGCCCTTCTTAAAGTCACTGATGTCCCTATACAAGTCTCTGATATTTTTTAAATAACTGTTTCCAGTTTTCAGACATTCGTTCTTTTTGTTCCTGAAATGCCTACTAGCTTCATGTCTTACACTGTTTAGATTACCTACACTGCTTCGGTTTAGATCCTGTAACCACTGCATTTTAGCCCGCTTACTTTAATCTAAAAAAACGAAAACACTCTTTTTAAAAGATGATTAATGCTGCTTCAATTCGTACATACCTACGCTCTGTTTAGTTGGTTTACATATTCTCTTCAATGTTTTCCCAAACCCTATGATGTGCCCGCTCTCATTTAAGTTCTCCAAAGCTCTAAACCTGTTTGAGACCTTAATCTGATACCATTTCTTAACATCCAGGTCATTTAGCTTCCTCAGATTAAATCTTTCCACATCAATCTTCTTTGCTTGTTGTTTACTTACTGCAATCTTTCCCTAACTTCTGCAACCACCAGACAGTGATCAGTATCGCAGTCAGCTCCCCTGGAAGATCGTACACTGAGTATACTCGAATGCCATCTCCTATCTATCCATACGTGATCAATCTGGTTGTGGGTCTTCACATCAGAACAGATCCAGGTGTATATGAATATTCTGGCGAGGGAACATCGTGCTCTTAACCACATTTTTGATGTGACAATGTTCACTATTCTAACACCGTTATCATTACTATCCTGATGTAGACTCTCATTCCAAATTCTCGGTTGGAAAATATACTCTCCCCCAAATTTTGAATTAAAATTTCCTAACAGAAATTTCATAAGGGTAATTAGGAAAATTATCGAAAACCTGCTCTAATTCCTCATAAAAGCTGTCTTTTACATCTTTTCTCCTTACTTGTGCATGCGCGTTCAGAACAATGGTATTACACCAGCGACCTCTCAGAACTATACATGACAACCTATCACTAACAAACTCTCTCTCTCTTAACTGCTGATACTATACTGTGGTGTACGCAAAATCCCGTTCTTAATTGATGATTTTAGTTTCCTTTCCATAGAAAGAAATGGAAATTCCCTGCTCCTACAATGCCCCTTTGTCCCACCTAGCCTCCTGTACACCCACTAAATCTAATTTATATCTTGCTAATTCGCTGGCTACTGTTGTAAGTGAACCACACCTATACAGGCTCCTTTCATTCCATGCACCAAATCTGATGTCCCTTTTCCATTATTTACGTCGAGGTACATGTATCTTTTTTGCAACGAAGCCAGTTTTTGGCGATGATGAGTCGTTATAACCTTGAATGCCATCGGAACTTACTAACGCTTTAAAAACACAATGAAAAGGAATATGCCTATTCATATATGGAGTACAAATATTATCAAAACGCATTCTTTGCAATTTCGCATACGTCGTTGATCTTAACGTCCACACGCTCAGTCACGACGGAACTAATGATCACTAGTTACTTTCCCGCGTACTGCGATCAGGTATGTATAGTACTACAAGTAGGGAGGCGTTACAATGTCCGACACTTCCCTTCGACTCGATTAACCTTGTTTAAAACTACGTCTGTGGACTGAAGGAAACCACTTCCAGCGTCTTCTTTAAATACTGTAAGTAAAAACCTAACATTAATCGCCTAACACCGAAACATTACTCGTGGACTTCCGTCGCTCTCACCGCCATCACGCAAAATGGTCTGAACGAAGTGATACGGGTTGTCGGATAAAATGTCACCGTTTTTCAGACTGCTACGAATCCTGCTATTAAATACGCATTTTACTGGTTTTATCTTCTCGTACATTTCTCAGGTTTTGAGAACAATGATAAGGTCTAGGCCTATACAAGTCTCGTTTAAACAGAAGTTGTACAAAACCTACATGAACGAAAATGATACCACTCCGAGAACTTCTAATGTGAAATGTCGGTACACCAAACGTGATTATGTAAAATTTATTAAAGACCAACAAATACACTTTCTTTTTTTATGTAATTTTATTATACCGTGACCACCAATTTATTCAGAGTCACCAAGAAATATGGAACATATCAAAATATGTGACTACTGTCGATGATCTAAGGGTCGGACATGGTATGTTCACTACACAATCACTGTACGCACTTCGAGCACGTAAGCTCTACCTGTACATGCCATGAGGGCGCAGGAGGAAGATGACGGAAACAGACTAGCTCCACGCATTATTAATCTTCGCAAAACAACGAGTGGCCAGCTTCACGCCACAACCGCGTTACTCCTCGAAAAAATCCGCCTGTACCCAATGAAGAGGGGACTAGGCGGGCCCCTGAGCCGGTCTGTACGCGTTGGAAAGAGTAAAAATCTCTTGACCCAGTCGAAATCTGAACTTGAACCAAAATTCCTCGGTAGCCCAACCCGCAGGCTAGTCACTATATCCCGACTTCGAACAAAGACTACACAATTATAGTTTTGGCTTTTTTCTAGACCTCACAGCCGTAATTTTCACCAGTCGCACCATCATCGCGTCTGCCTAGTGCACAAAACTATAGTAAAATATCTTCCACCATGATTCCTGCCAACTTTTAAGAAACTGCGTTCCAACCCATACCCATCAATTTGCAGGTATGCGCCGCATAACGACGTTTCGGTCAACGACTGGCCGCATATACGACAGTGGTCCCATAAGATTACAATATTACAATACTTACCATTGTGATACAATTGCCTACAGTATTCAGTACAGCAACATGTTATACAGGTTTGTAACCTAGGAGTAACAGGCTATACCATTTAGCCTAGGCGTGTAGTAGGCTATACTGTACTATCTAGGTTTGTGTAGGCTATACTGTACTATCTACGTTTGTGTACGTACACGTTCGCACAACGACGCATTTCTCATGACGTATCCACGTCGTTAAGCGACCCATATCTGTACAAACAGAAGAACTGCACTCTGGCATGGAAGTATAACACACGTATACTTCCTGCGTGTCCAAAAACTGCCGTATTTACCCGAATAAGATGAAATTCTTTACCAATTCATCATCTGAAAAATGCTGGGTCGCAATACCATGAACACGGTCTTGTATAGCTATTTTCCTAAAAACTGAAGACTGCGAAGCGAGGGTCATGTTACATCTGGGTGAATACGGAACACTGCCACAATGACTACATGCACCGAAGCGAAGGGACTTGTTGCGTTTCCAAGCTGCGTGGCGTGGAAGTAGCAAGACCAACTTAAAGCCAAGTTAACACTGCCACTGGACAGAGGAGAACGCAGTTCCACTCTGCATGTTCTGTCACGTTTTCCGGAGGAAAAACTGGAAAAATACACGTGGGGGGATGGCGAAAGGTGGCGGGAGTACTGGATAAAACGCAGTTATGTTGACTAGAACTGTGTAAGGACGGGCCAACCGCAAATTTATTTATTTATTTTTCTGCGGTTCACATGACGATGAACAAAATGCACAGGACAGTCCGTGGAATTTGTCTTGGTCTGAGATACTAATTCAACATTTGCATGGAATCAAAGAGTACAACCACGAAAACATACGCAAGTGTCATTCCAGCCGACATTCGAATCAAGTACCTCCCGAAGAAGTCAGAGATTTACCCCTTGGAGAAACCTGTGCCATAATCTGACACGAGTACTTACCCAATCATAAAAAAGGGACTTTTTTTTAATATGGTAGCCAATCAAATATCATGACTGCCAGAACAAGGTGGATCGATACCTTCTAACGCCATGCTGTGTTCTCCCCTGCGATTTGCATGCAAGATTCACTTCTTCCTGTACTACTGTTTTTCCTACAATAAGGAAAAGTTTAATTCAAAGCAGCTAAATTCTTATGACTTACAAAGTACGTTCACTGCCAACTCTCTTGGCTGAAGTTCGCCATTTTCTCTACGCCAAAAGGGGGTAAATGAGCCAGTGACGTATATAAAGCCCTGGCCCCCGCAACCGTGCAGATTACTAATATTTGTGAGTTCTTTCGGATTGGATTCTGTTCTGTCAAAAGGGAAGTATTCTGAGAAACCGTGGTGTAACTTCGCTAATAACTGTGTGGGGGG
>Ga0209629_10000245_pt1 | contig 27696 bp, 27 predicted proteins | sample TergutCu122P5_FD_187286 | JGI IMG/M metagenome (GOLD analysis project Ga0209629, IMG submission 187286) | Cubitermes ugandensis P5 segment gut microbial communities from Kakamega Forest, Kenya - Cu122 P5 (SPAdes) (version 2) | ecosystem: Host-associated > Arthropoda: Insects > Digestive system...
CGAATTCCTCGGCGGGAACAAGGAGGTACCGGAATGGATAGAGTCGGCAATGAAGGCAGTCCAGTTCGCACCGACCGCAATGAACAGTCAAAAGGCCAGATTCAGTTATTCTGACGGAAAACTCTCTGTTCAGATACCGGAGGGGAATCTGACAATGATCGACCTTGGGATAACCAAACTTCACTTCGAATTGGCGGCAGGCGGTAAGTTCTCAATGGGCACACCGGCCGAATTCAAGAAAAGCCAGTGAGACCGGTCATTTTTTCGAGAAGATCCACATTGTATATCCGTCAACGAAGGATGCGGGAAGGATCCTCGATGAGAATGCCAAGAGTTTATTGTAAAGCCCCGGAGTGTGTTTTATTCTACCCTTCATCATACTTTCATACCCCGCATCCGCAACCATTTCGGCACTCATGACATGTTTGCTGAAAGCCTGAGTCCCCGCCAGGCCGGATCTCTTTGCGAAGTTTGTTTCCGTCGCTCCGGGGCAAAGGACTGTCACACTGACGCCGGTACCTTTCAGTTCGGTCCTTATCGCTCTTGAAAAGAAAAGGACGTATGCTTTCGATGCCGAATATACGGCGTTCAAGGCACACGGAGCATATGCCACCATCGATCCCAAGAACAATATCCTGCCACTCTTCCTCTCTACCATTCCAGGAAGGATCAATTTGGTGAATTCTGTGATAAAGACGACGTTCAGCTGTATCATTTCTTTTTCTTTTTCGATATCTGTGTCAACAAACCTTCCGGACACGTCGAATCCGGCATTGTTGACTAGATAGTCGACGCTGACATTCAATTCGCACAGTCTTTGAAAGACGGTCTGCGCCGAACCCGCCTGCCCAAGATCTTGTTGGATGGACCACACTTTGATCCCATATTTTTGTTGAAGGTCTTCCTGTTGTTTCATCAGCTTCTCTTTGTTTCTGGATATCAGTATGATGTCTGTTTTTTCCTTTGCGAATCTCTCGCATAAAGCATATCCGATGCCGCTTGTTGTTCCAGTTATGGCCGCCACTTTATTCATAAAAACACTTCGTTACTCTCGAGACCAATATGTCAGGGCGACGTATCCCCGATAATGTTTTTTGCTTCTTCATTACCTCTTGCGGCAGCTTTCCTGAACCACTTCATGGCGTTGCTGCTGCTCTTTACCATCCCCTCCCCGCTCAGCGACATCTTTCCAAGTTGCAGCATCGCTTCGGGGTTTCCGTCATCTGCCGCTTTTATCAACAGCTTTGCCGCTTTGTCTGGGTCCTTTTTCAATCCTCTACCTTCGAATATCATCATTCCGAGCCTGAACATAGCTTTTTGGTGCCCGTGTTCAACACATTTGGAATAGATCTTAATAGCTTCCGTCTCGTCCGACGGTATGCCTCTGCCTTCCTCTTTCATAACGCCTATTCTGTAGTACGCGGCCATGCTGCCGTTCTCAGCAGCCTTCGTATACCATTTCAGGGCCTCGTTCCAATCCTGCTCGGTACCGAGACCCTCCGAATACATGTGGGCGAGGTTGAATTGAGCTCTGGTATACTCCTGTTCTGCCGACTTCTTGTACAGCCCGAACGCCTTCTCGACATCCTGGTTCGCACCGTATCCGTGGGTGAGCATATAACCCATGTTGCATTGTCCTTCCGGATCGCCCTGCCTAGCAGACAACCGGAACCACATGAACGCTTTGTCGAGATCCTTCTGCACGCCGTTGCCATCAAAATAAATGTAACCCAGTGCATTCTGCGCATGAGGATCGCCTCCCGAAGCGGCATCCATCACTTCTTTGAATCCCATGCGCTCACCTCATGACCGCTACCGAGTTTCTGACATGTATCTCGGGATTGTCCATATAGAGGCTGAGCCGGTAATAGGCTGCCAAGTATCCGTTGGCTGCCGCCTTTGTATAATATTTTATGGCTTCTTCTTTGTCCTTCTTGACGCCTCTCCCTTCTTCATATAACATGCCGAGCATGAATTGCGCGTCTTCAGAATCCACTAATGATGCTTTTGTCAACAACGCGATGGCTGTATTATCATTCCTTTTCACGTGTATTCCCGTATGGTACAGCATTGCTAATGTGAACAGCGCATCCGGATTTCCGAGGTCTGCCGCCATTCTGTAGAAGGAAAACGCTTTCTCATCGTCACCCTCTTCAAAGAATCTGTCTGCGGTGACGAGTGCCTGTTCTCTGACAAGCTTTTCTTTTTCAACGCCTGTGTTCATAATTCTTGCTTCTCTTTCCTCAAGAGAGTCGCGTGCACCGCCGTCAAGGGCCGAAAGCACGGCACGCCAGCATAAGATGCATTTCTCGTGCCCCATATCGGCCCCCATCTTATACCATCTGCCCGCTTCGTAGGGATCTGTCTTGATATTCAGCAGACCGTATTCGAAATTCCTGCCGATCCAATAGAACAGCTCACCGTTCCCCCGGAGACCGATCTTTGTATACCATTCTTCACGTTTGGATAGGTCACGGTCAACGCCGATTCCGTTCCCATACATGTAACCCAATATGAATTGTCCCATCAGATTGTCTTGACGCGCTGCGGAATTGATCCATTGGAATGCGCGTTCCTCATTTATTTCCACATGGTCGCCGATAAGATGGGCGATACCCAGTTCGACCTTTGCTTCCGGAACCCCCGATTCCGCCGCCGCTTTCAGATACTTAATGAATTTTTCATTATCTCTCTCGGCTATCGTTCCGTCTCTGAATATTTTCGCTAACTCCCATTTTGCCCGTGAGCATCCGGAATTGGATGATTTTATGTACCATTTGACAGCAAGGTCCGAATCGGGGTCGATGTTCTTCCCATGGTGGTACATATAGGCCAGACCAAGCCTTGCATACGGGTCTCCCCTTTCAGCATCCTGAAATATGGTCAGGTCAGTCGTGTTCCTTCCGGGCATATCAATGCATCCTCTCAGTTTTTATTTTTTCAAGCAGTTTTTTCGCATCCGGATCTCCTTGTTTTGCCGCCATCGAAAGATATTTTTTCGCACGCGGTATATTTCTCTTTACGATCTTGCCTTCCATATAGATCTTTCCGAGGTAAAATTGTCCTTCGAAGTATCCGTAATCTGCGGATTCGTTCAAAAGCCTCATGCCCTCGTCAATATCCTGTTCCACACCTCTGCCGTTGATCGTAAGCATTCCGAGGAATGCTTTTGCGCCCGGGTGTCCTTGTTCAGCAGCCTGCCCCAACCACAGTGCGGCATCCTTCTCGCTTTTTTCCACTCCCCTCCCTTCATAGTAGAAACAGCCGAGGCTGTATTGAGAGTTGACCTCCCCCATCTCCGCAGCCTCGGTGAAGTATTTGACGGCCATTTTATCGTCTTTATTGTAGTAATCTCCGTTCCCATACATAACGGCAAGAGCGTATTGTGCGTAACCGTTGCATGATGCGGCCGCCTTCTCAAACCATTCGGCGGCGATCGCAGGGTCCCTCTTCAGGACATCTCCCTCGAATCTCATGTTCGCATAATCTACCATCGCCTGTTGGAATCCGGACCTGCAAGAGGCTTCCAGTAGACTCACGGCCTTTTCTTCATTCCGTTTCACACCGTTGCCGTAGGCATACATCATTCCCAGCTGATATTGTGCCTCACCGTGTCCCTGTGCAGAGGCTTTTTCAAGATAGTGAACGGTCTTTGCGGGGTCGAATTGTCTTGTTTTTTGGACAGAGTGAATGGCAGCGAGAGAATATTGGGCATCTGCGCTGCCGGCTTCCGCGGCGAGCTGATACCATATAAGCGCCTGCTTGATATCTGGTTCGGTAAAGCAAAGCCCCGTCTCGTACATTTCCCCCATGTGGTACATAGCATCGGCACTGCCGTTCTCAGCCGCTTTTTTCAGCCAGAACACAGCTTTATCTTTGTCTTTGCTGACGCCCTTCCCCATCAGATACATGAATCCTACTGTGTTCTGTGCGAATACATCATCCTCTTCTGCGCAGATAGTGTACCATTTTATCGCAACGCGGTGGTTCTTCTTCGCGGGGGGTCTTCCTTCGGTGTAGATATCGAACAGCTCCCTGCATGCATCTGTGTTCCTCTGTTCACCCCTTAATTTAAGTGAAATGAGTTTGTCGAGTTCAGCGGCGTTGACGTTTTTATCGATCTCGTCCTTCAGTATGATCGCATCCTCATTTCCGGACGCCGCAGAAAGGACCAGCAGGTCCGTTGCCGTTACGTTATCCTTCAGAACAGATGTCCCCGTCAATAAGAAAAGGGAAAAAAGGTATTGAGCTGCGCCGTTGCCTTCGGAGGACAACCTCTCAAGCATTTCAGCTGCTTTATTCAGATCGTATCTCGACGATGCGCAGTCCATGTGCGAACGTGCTTCTGAAAAACTGCCGTCATACCTTTCCGAGGGCATGATTACTCCATATGTCGAATGTATTTATCATTTTAGTGACCATTTCCAGAATGAAATCATTCTAAAATCATGCCCCTTCTCAAATATTTTCTCTATAATGTAATAGAGACATAAAAGTTATAATTACCTTCCATTATTGCTGTCCATGCATGAGGATTCCGGCATTCCGTTTGAAAGTCAGATGGAACCGTTGGAATGGGCCAAATTTATAATAAGGACCAGGTCTGAAAAGAACTACGCAAGTGCGTTCTCAATACTCTCAGCACAAGCCAACAAAGGATCGGTCGATGCGGAATTCTATCTCGGCCTGATATATTCGAGAGGCCAGGGGGTCAAAAAGGATCTTTCTGCGGCCAAACATTGGTTCGAGCTCGCATCAAAAGACGGCAATCTTGGCGCCATGTACTTCTTAGGAAAAATGTACAGCAAGGGATACGGGGTCGAGAAGAACATCAAAAAAGCCATTGAGCTTCTGAATACGCCGGCAACTATGGGCGACCCGCGCGCTCAATATGAACTGGGATTGATATACTTCGACGGCGGCGGCACAGAGAAAGATCTTCACGCCGCGGTCAGATGGTTCACATCTGCGTCTGAATCGGGACACTCGGAAGCACAGTTCGTGCTCGGACAGCTGTATAAAACAGGATACGGCGTTGAAAAGAATATCGATAAAGCCCTGAACTGGCTCACTTCCGCGGCAATGAACAGACACAGGGGCGCTCAGATCCTTTTAGGTAACATGTATGAAATGGGGGACGGTGTTCCCGTAGATAAGGATGAAGCGGAACGTTGGTATGCTATGGAAGATGCCGAAGTTATTTCAGCCCTCTGACCTTTCCGTCCTCGGTAAGATCCATCTTCATGGCGGCAGGGGTCTTCGACAGTCCCGGCATGAGTGTCATTGTACCGCAGATCGGAACGACGAACCCGGCTCCCGCCGACAAAGCCACTTCTCTCACATTGAGCTTCCAGCCTTTCGGTGCACCTTTAAGTTCAGCTACATCAGAAAGGGAGTATTGTGTCTTTGCAACACAAATTGGGAGTTTTCCATACCCTTTCTCCTCAAGGGTCTTAAGTGTACTCTCTGCCGCAACAGAAAATATCACTCCGTCCGCTCCGTATATCTTCTCCGCGATCGCCTCGATCTTATCCTTGAGCGGAACATCATCTGCGTACAGCATTTTGAATTTCGGTTTGACCTTTCCGATAACTTCCACAACTTTTCTGGCCAGTTCTTCCGCTCCTTTTCCGCCTTCCATGAAGGCATCGGATTGTACGCATTCCGCACCCAGATCCTTGCAGTGATCGCGCAGTATCTGCATATGCTCCGGATCGTCGAATGAGAAGTGGTTGATCGAAACGACCACAGGCACACCGTAGCTCTTGAGATTCTTGATGTGTTTGTCAAGGTTCGACAGGCCTCTTACCAGCGTCTCCTTTGTCAGGGTCTCGGGTTCTTCGAGCTTTCCTCCTCCGTGTGTCATCAGTGCCTTGATGGAAGCAACGATGACCACGCAATCGGGTGCTATCCCCGCCTGCCTGCAAACAATGTCCAGGAACTTCTCTCCTCCGAGGTCGGCGGCGAATCCCGCCTCCGTGACAGCATAGTCGCCGAGCTTCATTGCGTATTTGGTTGCGATCACACTGTTGTTACCATGCGCTATGTTCGCGAAGGGGAATCCGTGAATGAACACCGGTTGTCCTTCCAGCGTTTGGACGAGGTTGGGTTTGAGTGCGTCTTTGAGCAATATCATCATCGCACCGACGCATCCAAGGTCTTTGACGGTCACCATCTCGTTCTTGTATGTGTAAGCAACGACCATCTTCTCTAATCTCTCTCTGAGGTCGCTGTAACTGGTAGCAAGAGCAAGAATGGCAGATATCTCCGAGGCGGAAGTGATAAGGAATCCGCTCTCATGCATAACACCTCCGGAGGACCTGCTCCCCCCGAGGCCTACAATGATCTGTCTGAGCTCGCGGCAGTTCATGTCCATCGTTTTTTTCAGAACTATCCTCGACGGATCGATCATCAGAGGATTGTCTCTTACGAGATTGTTCTCCAGGATTGCTGACAGCAGATTGTGGGCAGATGAGACCGCATGTATGTCACCGGTGAAATGAAGGTCGATATCCCACATAGGATAGACCTGAGAGTAACCTCCCCCCGTCGCTCCCCCTTTAACACCGAACGTAGGGCCCATGGATGGTTCCCTGAGCGCGCCTACGACCTTTTTCCCTATATGGCTGAGACCTTGTATCAGGCCGATGGTCGTGACGGTCTTTCCTTCTCCTGCCGGAGTAGGGGTCACCGCTGTTACGACGATAAGTTTTCCGTTCTTGTTCTTATCGAACCTTGAGAGAACATCAAGCGGAATCTTTGCTATATACTTCCCATATTGTTCGATGTCCTCAGAGCTGAGACCTATAGATCTTGCGATTTCAATGATATTTTTTGCGTTGGCCGCTTCCGCAATCTGGATGTCATCCATCAATTGACTCACTGAGCACTGATTGCCTTATAATAAATAAATATGACACATATTATTGTGTATTGTTTGAAATGAAAGGATACGATTTCTACATATTCGACATGGACAACACGATAGTCGATTCCAGGAAAGGATACGAGGAAGCCTTCAAGGCAGGGTTCAAAGAGTTCGATATCCCTTATGAGCCTGCACTGTATAACGAATATGTCCGTTCTCCTTTAGAATACATCTTCTCAAGATATTATCCGAATTCACCGTGTAAATACAGAGATTTTGTATCAATTGTTTTGACTACCTATGAGAGGTCATACTTGAACGAAGTGAGATTGTTCCCCGATGCGGAAAGATGTTTGAACCGCCTCTCGAACGAGGGGAAGATAATGGGTGTTGTTTCAAACTCGTACACATCACAGATAAGGGAGATCCTCTCAAGGCTTGGTGTATTGGGGCGGTTCTCATCTTTGGTCGGGTATGAAAGAGTGGCACTGCCGAAACCGGATCCGGAGCCGGTTTTGTTGTGTATGTCGGAGATGGGAGCCGGATCGGACAGATCCGTTATGATAGGTGACAGCGTCAATGATATTGCGGCCGGCAGGAGTGCAGGCCTTTTCACGGTTTTGATAAACAGAAACTGTGAGGATATGTCTTGTGACGAATGCGACCTTTTTGTCAGCAGTTTAGATGAGGTCTGAACATCTGGCATATGAGGATAGCACGTCTGGCATCGGTCGGAACGAACGACTACGAATTTCGTAATCTCAAAACCGAAATTTAAAAAATTAATCTGTCGGCTTAATTCTGATTTCGATTTTCGTAGCGCCATGGGAAATATATTTTATACGCGTGTGCGCTACCTCCGTATGATGGGATATGAAAGTCGGTATAGACCTGGGAACAACGTACTCTACAGTTGCAAGATATGACAAGAAAACATCTCGGCCCGAAGTGATCAACAACCAATTCGAAAAGGAGTTGACCCCCTCAGTAATTTGTTTCTTGGATAACGGAGAGATTTTGATCGGAGAAGATGCAAAAGACATGCAGGCTGGAGGCGCAGGCACAATTGCGGCGTCTTTCAAACGCGGCATGGGCGACAACAGTTTTACTGTTGAAGCAAATGGTAAGGTGTATACCGCAGAGGATCTTTCTGCGATGCTTCTCAAAAAGCTGATAACTGACGCGGAAGCGAAAGTAAAGGAGAAGATCGATTCTGTCGTAATCACCGTCCCGGCGTACTTCAACGACTTCCAGAGGACAGCGACCATTCGTGCAGGAGAAGCGTGCGGCGTTAAGGTGATGAAGATCATAAACGAACCCACATCCGCCGCCATATCCTATGGGTACACCAGAGAGTCCAACAAGACCGTGCTCGTGTACGATCTGGGCGGCGGGACGTTCGATGTGACGCTTGTAAAGATAAACAAAGGCAACATACAGGTCATAGGGACGGACGGCAACCACCTTCTCGGAGGAAAGGACTGGGATGCGACGATCGTTAAGTTCGCATGCGAACAGTTCCTTGAAGAGTTCGGCGTGGATCCGAGAGACGATGAGTCAGCAAAGAATGAGCTCATCGTTGCCTCGGAGAATTACAAAAAAGTTCTTACCAAATCAGACAGCGTAGCGATCCAGATAAAATATGAAGGCTATTCCGGGAAGTATGTATTGAGGAGAGAGCAATTCGATATGAGGACCCAGTTCCTCCTCAATGCGACTAACGATGTATGCATGAAATTGTTCAATGATCTGGGAAAATCCTGGAAAGATGTGGACGAGATCTTGCTTGTCGGAGGATCCACAAGGATGCCTCAGGTACCTAAATTCTTAGAAATGGTCTCAGGCAGACCTGTGATCGATCATGCCGACACCGACCTGGCCGTCGCAAAAGGCGCGGCAATTACAGCTGAGCTGTATTGCGGCACGCATACGGGGGTAAGAGAGGTTCAGATAGCAGATGTTACTGCCCACAGCCTCGGTGCTTTGGCTGAAAGTCCCGGAGGGGACAGATACATCAACGAGATAATGATCAAAAGGAACTCCAAAGTTCCGTCATCGGTCAAGAAGCCATTCAAGATAAGCCCCGGTAATCCGACAGATGTGATAGAGGTCTATACACTTCAGGGGGAGAGCAAGATCCCGCTGGACTGCTATGTTCTCGCAAAAGTCGTTATCACGGGATTCTACAACGACGGGAACGGCGCTTTGATAGATATCGAATATACCTACGACGAGAATGGTGTGGTAAAAGTGTCCGCTTATCAGGACGGAGAGCGTCTGGAGGTCGTTTCCGAGCCGGTTCCCGAGGATATATCGTGGATGGGCGGATCTCCGAGCGCCAACACTACCGGCGGCCCAGTAATGAAGAATGTGGTACTGTGCATCGATCTTTCAAGAAGTATGAGGAATTCCCTCGAAGAGGTAAAGAACCACATCCGTGACTTCGTTATCGCGGCAGCGGACGAGAACACAAAGATAGGTCTAATCGGTTTCGGCGACAAGGTCGGTATCATGAGAGACATGACCGGTGACACAAATACAATCATCACTGCTCTCGACAGCCTTAAGGTCAACGTGTATGGAAGAGGGACGGACGCAAGCCCGATGGGTACTGCGATGTCAATGATGGCCAACCGTCCCGGAGGCAAGATGATAGTCATTCTTACCGACGGCATATGGGGAAAGAGGGACTTTGCGGTAAGCGAAGCACTTTCCTGCAGGAATGCTAACGTGGCAGTTGTTGGTTTAGGAATTGGCGAGGCGGACATAAGCTTCCTGAAGCAGATATCTACGGTCGAAGAAGGCGCCATGTTCACCACGCTTGACCGTTTGGGCGAATCGTTCAGTAAGATAGCCAGAGCACTTAACTCAGGTTCAATGGGGATGCGTGAGAGCTCGGGTGAAAGCATGGGAAGGCTTGGTAGTGCAGAAGTCAAGGGAAGGCTCCGCTGAGGATGTGACCGATGGCCGAGGACAGAGAGAATTACTGTCGCCTGATAGGTCTGAATCCTCTCAAAGAGAGTACGTACACCTACGACGCGATAGAGAAGAAGATCGCCGCCAAAGAGGGCAAGTGGAAAAAAGAGAGTAAAGATAAACAGAACGATCTTGACCGCAGGTTCCTGATCGGCACATGGTTGGACATGGTGCCCGATATGTATCGCGTCATGAAGGATCCTGTCCTGAGGTCCAAAGAGTTTGAAGCGGGAAAGAAGATACTCAAAGCCAAGGCAACAAGGCTGAACAGGGATTCTATAATACTCCATGACGGAAACCGCATGCTTTTACCGGGCACCGCAGAGAACTTTATAAAAAAGCTCCAGTGGGACGGTGTAAGCAAGGACGACATGATCAATCTGGCAGGCATCAAGAACATCTCGGCAAAACCTGTGGTCAGCGACAAAGTGATATCTGCCTTCAAAGCGCTTCAGGATGTTCAATCTTTTACTCCGATGGACGTCCTCAATGACCTTATCGGGAACCAAGATCTCGAGATAAATATCAGCCCGCTTGACGAAGGCAGTTCTTTAACTCAGATAAGGGCATCCTTCGAAGCATGTGAAAAGAGAGTGGGCACCGTAAGACAAGAAGTGCTCCCCAATCAAGATTCGTACATCCAGACGTTAAGGTCGCTCAAACTCCTTCTCAGTTCCGATCATGAGCTTTCTAATCTTGTGAAATACGGTAAATGCATGAGAGTACTCGGCCCTGCAAAGCAGATGATGGACGAGGATTACGGCCAACCCTTCACAAGAGAATACATAGACGATATGATCAACAAGTTTGTCCGCAACACCAACATCGACCCGCAAATGGCGGTTGCCATATTGGAAGATTACTGCGTGAAGAAGAAATATCTCGCGAACTTCTCATCCAAAGAAAGCAAACTCACCACGTGCGTATACTGCGATGCTCTTGTCGAGACAGGCGATAATATAATGTGCTGCTCGGTCTGCGGAGCGAGCATAAAGACCAAGTGCCCCCAGTGCGGGACCGTGCAGACATCGGGGAACAAAGCATGCATAAAATGCGGATTTGATTTCCAGGATGGGTTCAATAAAGCGAAGGACCTCGAGAAGAAGTTCAGGATAGCAATGTCGTATGGGATGGTGGATGAGGCTGCTGACTGCATAGCGAAGATAGAGCGCATATACTCCACATATCCGGCAATACCCGGGATGAAGAATGATCTTAAGCCCCTTTCAGCAAAGTATGCGGAACTGATCAACTCTATCGACCTTCTTTACAAGCAAAGGAAGTTCTATGCACTCAGGAGCACAATAGACGATTCAAAACTGGATTTCACAAAGATATTGAACAACCCGGACATCGAAAGGAAGTACGATGAGGCGGTACAGAAGATAACCGAAGCGGACGGCATTTGCGGACGTGCGGCAGCATCGAAGGACCACAGCAACATCATGATGATGTATGTGACGGCGGTAGAGATATGCCCGGACCATCCTGTCGCCAAAGCAAAAATGAAGGAGCATCCTCCTGAATCGCCGGCAGATGCGACAGTTCAGGTGAGAGAAGGGAAAGCGCTGATAAAATTCGCGGTTCCCGAGGAAAGAACGGGCATGACCTTCTGCATATTCAGAGGAAAAGACTCCCTTCCGGTGGTCACAGATGATACTGTCCCGTTGACAGAGATACCCGGAAGCGTTTTCCTGGACAAGACCATGGACCCCGGCGTTGACGTTTATTATTCAATTTATTCGAAAAGGTGGGGGATACTTTCCAGAGAAGCAGCGTCATGCGGTCCTATAATGGTATTTAAAGAGGTCGAAAATGTAAGTATTGAACCCATCGAGGGCGGACTCCGACTGATCTATGAGAAACCAAAAGGCAGCTCGAAAGTGCGTGTATGGAGAAAAGAGGGCACATCTGCGGCCGGTGCGGGAGAGGAAGTAGAGATCATGCACGATGGCGGCAATGTAATCGATGATTATGGGTTGAAAGGAGGAGTGAAATACCACTATCTTTTCGTTGCCGAATACAAAAATAAAGGGCGCATCGAGAGATCGATGGGAAATGCTTTCTCATTCACAACCACAAAACTTCCGGAGCCAGTAAGGGACATGGAGATCAGATGGAACAAAGCTGACGGTTCATTCACGGCAAAATGGAAAGGAAAAGAGAAAGTGGTGCTCTATTCTTCCCCTAAAAAGGTCAACATGTTCGGAAGGACCGTCAGGGTCGATGACCTCAATGCATGGATGAAAGAGATACAACCTCTGGAGTCATACGAGAACGGAATGAGGTTCCTCCTGCCTGACGGCGCTGTGCAGTACATTTATCCGATGATACCGGCCGGAAAGGTGGCTGTCAGAGGAAAAGACATCATGGTTGCCAATCTGAAACCCTTCAGAGATGTTCTGAAGACCATGAGTGGAAACGACTGCGACATCACAATGACCTGGCCCAACGGTGCGGAAATGGCAGTGTTCGTGATAAAGGACTCATCCGTAGCGACCGGACCGGACGACATGGATGCAGAAAGGATAACGATCACCCGTGAAGGATACAACAAAGACAAGATGGTCAGGATACCCATGGGCAACTCTAAAAAAAGGGTCGTCACGATATATGCCATGTACGATGTTTCGGGAGAGAAGATGCCGTCCCGCGGTATGACGCTGGATATTTATTCCGGCGCCTCCAGCAAGGTCCGGTACTCCATGGCGGTCGAAGGAGAGTCGAATATGGGGACGAAGATCGCGCTCAGCATAACTGTTGAACATGGTGCAAAGGAACTCCCCCCCATAACGGCAGTGGCAGTCAAAGAAGGGATACCGCTTAAGATCAACGACGGAGAATCGATATGGTCCTCCATCAAGCCGATTCCACTCACATCTGGGAAGGCGGTCGTGACGTTCATTGTGAAAGACAAAGTAGACATCAACAAAACGAGGCTTTTCTTCCCCAAGGAAGAGGACTATAACGGGTTCAAATTCATACACCCGCTTAACAAGGAGAGATGAGAACATGGCAAAGAAACAGGAAATAGAAACACACCCCCACTCATCAAAATACACATGCCCTTTCTGCTTTGCCTCGGTAGATCTGAAAGACATACATTATCAGTGCACGAACCCGGCATGCACTAAGATGTTCCTGAGGGAACTTGATGAAAAGACCGCACGTAAGTACAGATCCAAAAATATAGACGAGGAGATAGACCCGGAGAACTCGATCTTCCTCGGGAAAGATCCGGCCGGCCTGTCGCCCGTGACAACGAAGTACCACATCATAAGGAATGCGTCGGGGATATGCGATATTTGTAAAAAACCGGTCTATAAAAGACTATGTCCGGGTTGCCACAACCCTATTCCGCAGGGAGCGGAGGAAGAAGGGAGTACCGTATTCGTAGTGTTGGGGCCGAAAGGTGTAGGAAAAAGCCATTACATCGCAGTGCTGATAAATCAACTGAGGAACTCATTCTCTCCGGAGTTCGGAGCCACAATGAGTCCCGCCACCGACCGTACTACTCTGAAGTACAGAGACATGTATTACAAGAGACTGTTCGAAGAAGGAAGGAAACTTTCGCCGACTCTCTCTTTCGAACAAAGCAGAGAATCAAGGGAGCCGATGATATATTATCTCAGGTTCCTGGGCGGGGATTCTCCCCGTGTGTATACACTGGCGTTCTTCGACACTGCCGGGGAGGATATGGACTCCACGAACAAGATGATGAGTCTGAACCTAAATTCATTCATATCAAGGGCATCAGGCATCGTGTTCCTTGTCGATCCGCTCCAGATACCTTACATCAACAACAGGATACGCATGGACAACAAGCCCCCCGTCGGAGCAAACGTTGCCAACATGCTTTCCGATATCACAAACATAATAAGAACGAACAATTCCATGAGAATGAAAGAACAGATACAGATACCGCTGGCGGTTGTTCTCACAAAGGCCGATGTTCTCATGAAAGCCCCCGAGAATGATGAAGAGAGCAGCATACTGTTCGGCCCCAACTCATCACTGAACATTGAGAGAGAGAAAGGAAAGTTCGATAGGACCAATTTTGAACAGATAAGTGCCGAGATCGAGGAATATATGCGCAGAGCAGTGTCAAAGGGTTTTATACAGACCGTCAAGGAGTTCAAGGAACACTCGTATTTTGCGGTATCGGCACTCGGCAGCAACCCTACGGGAAATGTTCTGACCAGAGGAATATCCCCAATGCGCGTCGAAGACCCATTCATATGGCTTCTGAACTGTGAGAGTCTGGAGGAGAAGAAAAGATGACCGAGAAGAAGATATCCAACAAGACCGCCAAATTAAAGAACTTCCTAGTCACAGGTTCCGTTGACACAAAAGGCGATGAACGTGAGCTTGGCGAGGGAGAAAAGCCTCAGAAAGAAGCGTACATTGCTGAAGGACCGCAGGAAGCCGAGTTATTTTTCGAAAAAGAGACAATTGTCATCGAAGATGTGACCGAGGAACCGTTACAAGAGGAGCCTCCCGCGTCTGTGATCCCCCCGGCATGCGTTCCGCAGCCGGAGGCGCAGCCTCCCGCCGCAGAAGCCGGCACCGCAGCTGAACAATCCAATGCCGGTGTGATACAAAGACCCGAACCGTCAAACTATGATAGGATCTGCGAGCTGGAAAAAAAGATCGAGAATCTGACATCTGAGTTGGGAAAATACACAACAACAAAAGATCAACTGAAGGAATACTCTGCGGTCGTGAGCAGAAGGGACACCGAACTTGCCAACAGAAAGTTCATAGGCATGCTCGAGCAGCTGTCTGCAATGAGAGAGGATTTCTTCAAACTTTGCGCGGGAATTAACACTAAGCTGGACAGTTTCTCAGCAAAGGATGTGCTGAGTTCGTTCGAAGCGTACGGTGTTGATATGGAGAATATCCTGATAGACTGCGGCGTGCAGATCGGGCCCAGCAAGTTCGATAAACTGAACACAATGAACCAAAGAATCGTCGATGTCATACCCACCGGCGATGAAGTAATGAACGGTATGATAGCAAAGAGGGTGTCGGACGGGTACGTGTACCAAGGACGCGTTCTCTTGAAAGAGAAAGTAGTGATCTACAGATATTCTGGAAATGGAAATGGAAAAGCAGAAGGAGATGAGGAAAAATGAGCAATGAATATGTGATCGGAATCGACCTCGGTACGACTTACTCGTGCCTTGCGTACATAAACGAAGACGGAGACCCGGTAGTTGAGAAAAATTTTGAGCAGGAGGACACAACGCCCTCGGTCATACTTTTCAATGAGAACGGAGAGATAATAGTCGGTTCGCCCGCAAAAGACATGGCGATAATGTATCCATTGGAAAGGGTCGTTACAGCCATAAAGAGACAGATAGGCACCGACTATGAAGTGGACATCGACGGGGACAAGTATACTCCCGTTACATTATCCGCAGCGATACTCAGGAAAATGATCAACGATTTCAATGACAACCACGGCGTTGAAGTAAAGAGAGCGGTGATCACCTGTCCCGCATACTTTGGGCAGAATGAAAGGGATGCAACAAAAACCGCAGGAAAGGTCGCCGGCCTCGAGGAAGTGACCATAATCAACGAGCCTACCGCAGCAGCGATCGCATTCGGATTCGGCGCAGGCGGAGGGGAGAAGAAAAGGGTCATGATCTATGACCTGGGTGGCGGAACGTTCGATGTTACCATTCTGGATATAAACGGCAATGCATTCACTGCGGTTGCCACCGACGGAGAAAGACTCCTCGGAGGAAAGGACTGGGATCAGGTACTGATTAAGCTGATCAAACAGAAGGTATGTGAGGAGAACGGCATCGACGGAAGCGAGCTCGAGGATGACGACGACGTGAAACAGGCACTGATACTAGATTCGGAGACGATCAAGAAGAGGTTATCATCCGCAGAGTCCACGAAGGGAACGCTCACGGTCGGAGGAAAGAAAGCTGTCTATACAATTACGAGAGCGGAATTCGAGGCTGCCACCGCACCTCTTATGCAGACCACAATTGAAATAATAGGCAGGGTCCTTGCGGCAAAGAACTTTACAATGAAAGACATCGACGACCTCATCCTGGTAGGAGGTTCCTCAAGGATGCCTCAGGTAAAGAACGGCATCTCTAAAAAATATCCGGAGGCAAATGTCAGGGTGTTCGATCCGGACCAATCGATAGCAAAAGGCGCGGCGATATTCTCGAAGTCCCACAACTGGGTAGGCGCGGACGAGGTGGCGGCAGCAGTTGCTGCAGGAAAGACGATCGTTCCCAAAGAGGGAGAGATCACCGTCCATAACGTTCTGAGTAAATCATTCGGTATCAAGGCGCAGTACGATGACGGAAAAGAGATGATATCCAACATTATCTTCAGGAACAAGGTCCTTCCCATCGTACAGACCAAGACATACTACCCCATCGAAGACGGGCAGACCTCCATCAAGGTGGAGATATTCGAGAACTCGGCATCAGACAACGACGAGGGAAAGAGGATCGAGCTCATAGATGGATACAGCGTCGGAGAATTCGAGATGGATCTTCCAGTAGGTGTCAACAGAAGCACCCCGATCACGGTAAAATTCGTCGCAACGGATGAAGGTATACTGGTTGCGCATGTGGATTGTATGTCCCAGCACGCTGAGTATCAATTACAGAACAAACTCCAGATGTCCGACTCCGAGATCAAAGATTCTCAGGGACTTATGGAGAAGGTCACAACAGGGAACTGAACAAACCGGGGGCATCGCCCCTTTTTTTCAAACCTATTCAAACCCTTTCATTTTTGTGAAAATAAAGTTTTACTTCAGGCCTAATTGTCTGTACAGCTCTTCTCTTTCTTTTTTCGAAATATCTCTGTAGCGCCCTTCCTTAAGGTCGCCCAAAGTGATGTTGACAACCCTCATCCGTTTCAGATTCTTTACTTCATAACCCAGCTGTTCGCACATCCTTCTTATCTGCCTGTTTAATCCCTGTTTCAGTATTATTCTGAACTCTCTGGGACCTTCGGACTCGACAAAGCATTTCTTTGTCACCTTACCGTCATCCAGCAGCACTCCGTTTGACATCTTTTGGATGAACTCCGCAGTCAGGTTCTTGTTGACCTTCACCAGATATTCTTTCTCGTGCTCGTTCTTCGAACGCATTATTCGGTTCGCAAGGTCGCCGTTGTTCGTCATAAGGAGGAGCCCTTCGGAATCTTTGTCCAGCCTTCCGATGGAGAATATCCTTTTCGGATAGCCGAGGTAGTCAATGACATTGTTCTCATCATTCCTGTCGGAAGTCGAGGTCACGCCCATAGGTTTGTAGAATGCGAGGATTATGTCCTCCAATACCCTCTTTACTTCTTTGCCGTCGACACATACTTTGTCGTCATCGAATACTTTATCGCCGAGGACCGCCGTCCTTCCGTTGATAGTTACTCTCCCATCTTCGATGATCTTATCGGATCCCCTTCTTGATGCGGTACCCGCTTCGCTGAGGAACTTGTTGATCCGTATCCCTTCCGTTCCATCCTCGTCTCCGGCCATATCAGACGGTAATGGGGCTGGTATTTTTAACCTATTGTTCATTCGGTATTCGGGGGAACGTTGTGTTCGGAAAAAAGAGAACGGGATCGGTCATAAAGACACAGCATCTCAAATTACATTGGGATACAGAGGACCCATTCGTCTTTGTTTCACATCACGAAGATGATTATCCGAAAGGGAATGCTCAGCAGGCACCGCCGCTGAGTGAGATCGGAGGAAGGAATCTCGGAAGGGACTACAAGAAGATCTACGGTTTCCGAATGTACAACGGCAAAGTGGTGCCCGGATTCCCGATGCATGCGCATTGGGGATACGAGACCGTGACTATTCCCGAATTGGGGTTCATCGATCATTTTGATTCATTAGGTAACGAGGGAAGATTTGGTTTCGGAGACATCCAATGGGTCTCTGCGGGGAGCATGTACCTGCACGATGAGATGTATCCTCTTGCTTATGACGATCGCAGGAATCCAAATAATATTACTCAAATTATGATAAACCTGCCATTGAAGGATAAAGGCTCGGAACCTGAGGTCAGGACGCTTTGGTCCGAGAACATCCCGATCGTAAATGGAAAAGACGGGTCTGGTAAAGAATATTCTGTCAAGATAATTGCCGGGAGCTTTGAAGGAAAACATGCTCTCCCGCCGAACAGCATATCCTGGGCAGCGGACAGGAAGAACAACGTCAGGATATTGCTTATAAAGATGTCTCCCGGGTCAAGTATGACACTTCCTGCTGTCTCTCCGACGATAAACAGGAATCTTTACTTCACAGAGGGAAGTACCGTTAAGTTCGACGGTGAGGAATTAAAAGTTTCACAGAGGTTCAAACTCAAGGGTGAGGAGGATATTACCTTTACGAACGGGGACTCCGACGGGATATATTGGCTTCTTGAAGGAGAACCGATCGGCGAGAAGATGTCATCTTTCGGGCCCGTCATTCTGGATAATGACAAGAGCGTAAGGGACGCTATGAACTATATAAGAAAAAACGAGTTTGAAATGTGGCCTTGGGATCTGATAGACAAATTCCATCCCAAAGGAACGGAAAGATTCATCAGGTTCTCCGACGGAAGAGAGGAGAGACCCCCCCTATGAAATTCATTTTAATTTATTCTTCAGATCCTCGTCATTCTCTGAAAGTATCCACAGGAACGGCTCCATCGCATTGTTATCGTTTCCCAAAGAGGCAACCTTGAAATATTTCACATTCGCAAATGCGGATTGAGCGATATCGACGACCATCCCGTGGCTGTACTTGTTGAGGAATGCTGCGGGGGTAGCCTCGGCATCCACTGCCGCTTTGATCTTTGTTTCATCCATCCTCGTCAGCACGATTGCAAAAGGAACAGACGATTTGACGGCAGGGCCATACCCATTGATCTCGGTATACATGTGGTAAAACGACTCCAAGGCCGCAAGGGGGGTATTCTTAGAACCTTTTGTCGGCGACTGAGAGTGGTGAAGCGCCATTACCTCAAGCGGATCTATTGCGAATATGATCCCGTCGTTGTATCTGTAGTATTCCTCGAAAAGGTTCTTTTCGTTGTCCGGCTGGAATTCTATCCCCGAAATGTCATTTATTACGATCTGCTTTTCCGGGAGGTCTCTGGATCTGAGGAAGAAATATTGGGAGTCAAGTTCCCCCGTCTTTGTCGGCATGATGTTGGTTTTTTTGCGCTGTGCGTTGACAGAAACGCCGTCAGTGATAACATCGGTAACAATACCCCTGTCCTTGGCCAGAGCTGAAATGGATTCAACCGCCGATACCATCATGGTGGTCTTTCCAGAACCGACAGAGCCCACCATTGATATTACGATGGGTTTTGCTTCATGTGTAATTATGCCTCCCCCGCAGTGAGGACACACCATCTGCAGCTTTGCCCTTATTCCATCCTTGTTTGTGCTGGGTATAATGTGGCCGTTGTTGCACGCATGGGTCTTGATCCCATGTTCGTTCGGCACCGGGTATGAAAGGACAAGGCCGCACTTACATTTGACATTCGGCCGATCGAAGTTCCTCTTACACTTCGGACATATGGCGTATTGGGTGTCCTTTTCATATTGTTCACGGTCCTTCTTCGCAGCCATCTTTATGCCTGCGGTCATAGCAACCCATACGATCGCAAAAAGGACTATCAATATCACATCTGCTATCACCGCGAAGGGAAACATGAAAGGTATGAGTATTATCGGAATGATCACAGGCACTTTCTTCATTTGCCAGAACCATGTAAGCGAGTTCCACGGCATCATCAGACACCATAGGAATGCTTTCGGCCTGTGTGTGAAAAGATATTCCTGAGGATCATCTTCTCCGCCTTTAAGATCCCAAGTCGGTTTTGATGCAAAACCCACTATTACGAACACGAGTCCGAGAACCAACAATGCGGTAGCGGTAAGGCTGTCGTTTTCGACCCCGATGAGTGTCCAAAGCGGATCCAATAATCCTATGAGCGGATCCATTGCGAACGAAAAAATCGAAATCGAAAATATCTTAACACCTACATCCAACACTCTAGTGAAAATGAATGAGATGATAACGTAAAACAAGGCAATCCCTATTAGGGTTCCCATCAATGCCCGATTTGTATTGTTCATTACTGCCGTATTAGACTTAGGAAATAAATCATTTTCTGATATCCCAGACAAACAACATATAAACCATTGACGCACTACCATATTTATGGTAAAGCAGGTCAGTGCGGCACATATCCTTGTAAAGACAGAGAAAGAAGCCAAAGATCTTAAAGAAGAGATACTGAAAGGAAAGAGTTTTGCAGATGTGGCTAAGAAATCTTCCACCTGCCCGTCCGCGAAGAAGGGCGGGGATCTGGGATGGTTCGGCAGAGGGCAGATGGTCAAGCCCTTCGAAGAAGCGGCGTTCAATGCAAAAAAAGGCGATCTGGTCGGCCCGGTAAAAACAGAGTTCGGGTGGCATTTGATACAGATCAAAGATCAAAAATAAACCGGGGGAAGAATAAATGAGTTTTTTTGACAGATTCAAAACGAAAGAAGAGAAACCTAAAAAAAAGGATGAGCCCAAGAAGGATGTAAAGGTTGAGAAGAAGGAAAAAGAGGCTGCTTGGGCAGCATCTAAAGAAAAACCAATAGAGAAAGCTGAAGATAAACCTGTTGAAGAAAGCAAACCTGCTGAGAAAACTGAGAAACCAGCCGACGAACCCAAAAAGAAATCCGTTAGAAAACCAAAGGAAGAATCAAAAGTGGCAGAAAAGAAGAAGACAGAAACAAAGAAATCGGACACAAAGACTTGGCACATAACGAAAAGAACAGATGGGATGTGGCAGGTAAAAGCACAGGGCAATGAGAGGGCCACGAAGCTCTTTAAGACAAAGGCTGAAGCTGAAGAATATGTAAAAATACTCGTGGCCAATAACGAAGGATCCAAGGTCATAAAACATAAAAAGACCGGAGAATTCCAGAAAAAATAATGTGGGATCATTCCAACATATTAACTCCCATTTCCCAGATATTGGAAATTGGGGTTGTTTGAAAATACACATTTTGTCTGCCAGCAGTCAAAATATCTGTTTTTATTTTTGTAAAATGAGAAAGATTGATATTCATATAAGTTATTACAGTTATTGAAGGGGTGATAATGATGGCAGCAGCACCTAAGAAGGATGACAAAAAGAAGGCACCAGCACCGAAGAAGAAATAAGACCATCATAAGTCAATTATTCTAAACCTCTTGATTCTTTCCACCTTTTTCCAAAAACAAAGACGAGGTATATGTTGTACGTCCGGGTAATGTTATATGCAGACAAAACGCAGGATCGTATACAAGAATAAAGATTGATATTCATATATGACGTTACGGCTTTTGAAGAGGTGATAATGTGGCAGCAGCACCTAAAAAAGATGACAAAAAGAAATGTGGAACGAAAGCACCCGCACCGAAGAAGAAATAAGACCATCGTCTTTTTTTTTGAAACTTCTTTTTTTCTTTCCCGCAGTTTCAGCTCATTAGTTCTCACAAAAAGAATGAACCATCGGAACGGCACAGCCGTCCGATAGTGGAAAAGAAGTTTCGTTAATTGCCTGTTGTCCGCTCTACGGGGTAGAGCCAGCTGAATAGTCCGGCTGCGATCAAAGCACCGATTATTGCTGCTATAATGTAATATACAGCCGTTAGTGGTGCGATCCCATCCTGCGACTGCGCGAACATTCTGGCAATGTCCACTGCAGGGTTAGCGTAGAATGTGCTGGCGGTGACCATAATAAGACCACCGACCGTGGCCGCTACGGCCAGCGAGGTCTTCTTCGACCCGCTTCTGATGCATCCGAACACTACTGCTACAAGCAGGAATGTACACAGGATCTCCGAAACTACAAGGTAGCTGCTTCCGAGAGCATTATCGCTTACCTGTAGTACTGTGTCGACACCGCTGCCTATGAAAGAGATGTTGAGGAGAAGTACCCCTACAAAACCTCCGAGGATCTGGGCGATCACGTAAAATGCACCCGTCGATATCTTTGTTTCCCTCGTTGCAACCATCGCAAGGGTCACTGCCGGGTTGAAGTGACCGCCTGAGATCTTCCCAAGAGCCTCAAGCATCGCAAACAACACAAGGAAACCCGCTATACCCTGAACAAGGGCATTGAATATTGTACCCTCGACTTCAAATTTCAAATTCACAAGCATTACTGAGCCGATCACCGCTATGATCAGGCCCATGGTCCCGAGGAACTCGGCAACCATTTTTCTAGGAAGGTCATTTTCGCATCCCATGATTCAGAATAATGATTCTTCTATTTAATTTTAATAATGCCATCCAATTAAACACTCAAAAAATAGCTTACCCAGCCGGGAATAGTGGGCCCGATGCGATTTGAACGCATGACCTCCCGGTTATCAGCCGGGCGCTCCAGCCGATCTAAGCTACGGGCCCTCAAATCACTCGAATAAGGCCATACAATATAAACCTTGCCAATGAGTTTTTTAACTGGGTTTGTTGATAAAGTATCAGTGCATACGGAGGTAATATGACCAAGACATTCGAAGAAGTACAGGATCTGATCCCAAAGAAAGAATTCTTCATTTTGACGGCCGTACTGATCTCGACAAGTATTTTCATATTTATATGCACGTTCGTTGAGTCTCTGAACATGCCTGTATGGGCGTTTCCCATAACGACTGTGACATTCGCAGCGATCATCATCTTCTGCTTTTTTGTAAAGCTAAAGATATCGATCGAGGGCGAAGTGATCAGCATAATGTTCATCAAATCTTATGCGATCAAATTCGAGGAGATCATCGACTACAAAGTGGGTGATCTGAATATAATGCGCAATTACAGCGGATGGGGCATAAAGAAAGTCACCTTCAGGAACCTTGTGTGTTTCGGATATGATAGCGGAATCTCTCTTAAGCTGACGGGAAGGAAGGTAATGACGATATCCCTATCAAATCCCGAACAGTTCGCTTCTCTGCTGCCTGTGCCTCAGCAGAGTTGATTGTAAGTATTATTAAGCGAGATAACATCGGTTGTTCATGCAGGGTACGTTCCATTGGCTCAGGGTAAACATTTTCTGTTATGCCACTGAGAACGAGGAACTTATCCATGAGAAGACGGCAGAGCTGCTTGGCACCGACGAGTTCGAATGCGATGTCGCCGACAGCGAACACGGCAACAAGATAATCATTCTAAGCGCAGAGCTTTCCAAACAGAGGGATATCGTACCGATATTCACAAGGCTCGGGAAGGATGTTATCAACGAGCTCAGAGAGCGTCTTGATGAAAAGATAGATGAAGACTGTGTCCTATTCATGAGGCTGGATAAACAGGAACTTGTGCAGGGAAGATACGTGATCGCCAGCCATGGGGATGTGTTGTCGATAGCAGGCAAGATAGTGTCCCACCCCGCGAGGAAAGAGATAGCAAAAACAAAAATGACCGAATTCCTCAATTCTCTGGTAATTCCTGACACGTGGTGCCATCTTCCTTAATGGTGCATATCCTAACTTCCTTTATGCGGCGGCTTTTCATTGATCTGACGACTATTCTGCAGTTCTCAAGTTCTATCTTATCGCCCCTCTTAGGCACACCATTAATGTTTTGGTGCACAAAGGCATTTATGGATTGGCCTTTCAGGTCGCCCGCGTCGAATTCTATTCCTAACCTGTTCATTATCTCAGATATGTTGGCCTCACCCGGAACCGTATAACTCCCATCTTTCTCTTTATGAATGGGATATACGGCCTCATCGCCTTCGTCCCAAATATCTCCGACAAGTTCCTCGAGGATATCCTCCATCGTAACAAGGCCGAGAGTTCTTCCGAAGTTGTCCAAAACGATCGCCATATGTATGTGCGTTTTCTGGAGATCACTGAGCAACGCAGCTATACTGGTGCTCTCGGGAACGAATTTTACAGGCATGATTATATCATTCAAGGTGAACGGCTCGCCGCTGACATATCTGGAGAAGAAATCCTTTGTATGGATAGCGCCTATGATGCGGTCGACAGACTTATCGAATACGGGTATTCTGGAGTATTCCGACTCCAGGAACAGTTCTTTGACCTCCTCTATATCAGCTTTGAGATTGACAGCTGTGATGTTCGATCTGGGAGTGTACATCTCCGACACCTTGATGTCATCGAACTGCATCGCAGATTTGATCAATTCTCCCTCACTTCTTTCCAATGCGCCCTCTTCCGTCACTTCATCGATCATGACGTGGAGTTCGTCTTCTGTAAAGGATGGGATGTCTTCGGAATCGTTCTTTGCGTTCTTCGAAAGGAAGTTCGTGAGTTTTATGAAGACCCAAGTTATAGGCAGGACGATCGTCATCACCGTGTACAATGATCCCGCAAGCCGCAGGGAATAGCGTTCTGCATTCCTCTTCGCCAACGTTTTTGGGATCACTTCCGCGAATGTCAATATTATCGTCGCTGTCACAATGGTTGCGACGACCACACCCATCGCCGCACCGAAAAGTTCGGAGAACAGCATCGTTCCCAGCGAAGATATGGCTATGTTCACAACAGTGTTGCCGACGAGTGCGGTCGTCAGGAGCCTGTCGTAGTCCTCGTATATCTTGAGGGCCTTGTCGGCGTTCTTACGGCCCTCGTAGACGAGGTTCTTGACCCTAATGGCGTTCATGCCTGTATAGGCTGTCTCCGAACATGCGAAATAAGCGGAGACCCCGACTAGAACCACCATCAATATTGATATGAGTATCAGGAACAACGGATCCATCATTACACCGTTCAGGCCGAAATGAATTTTTCTTTTATTCAAGTGGCCTTGTTAAACATTCTATTCAAAACAAGAATATAAATGTTTATGAAGCAAAGAAAGTTAAAAAATGAAATTGTTTTTAAAAAGTTTGAGCTAATCGTGTTGTTCAAAGCATTGCTTTCTTGACATCCGGTGAGAAACACAGGACAAGTGCCATCAGGAATGCGATGAACATACAGATGCCAACGATGAGTAACCCTAATGCGCCGTCTGCGTTAAGGTCAAGGCTCAGTAGTGCAAGAAGCTCCATTATTGCCAATACAATGAATGCAATAATCAATATGATCCACAGGATCTTACTGAGGACATTCTTGTTCTTTCCTGCGATCTTGTTTCCGACCCACAGAATGAGACATCCTATTATCAGTTGGATTATGAATGCAACAAGCGTACCGCTTATTGTGAAGTCTTCCGGACCGACAATTACTCCGATCAAGTCCAGTATCGCTTTCACAATTATGATCAGACCGAACACCCTTACGAATATCCTAAGTGCCGCAGATCCGTCGCTTGCTTTGCGGATATTGATTCCGCACCAAAGCAGACCTATTCCTACTACCAGTGCTCCGATTGCCTTTAGGACCTGGGGGAGAAGATTATCGAGACCATTGATCTCCATGACAGCTGTTATGGCTGCCACGATTCCTCCTATCAGGCTTATTATACCCGCGATTATTATCACGAGTCCCATAGTTTTTGTGTTGCCAAAGAATGACATAAATTGTGTGAGTGAATTTCAGGTATTTATATTATATTGATAAAAGTTCAATTTTTTGACTGCTGGGTCTTTTGTTTGAACGATAAAGTATGATCCCCTTCTCTTTATTTGGTTAATTTTTCTACTTTTTTTGTCTCTATATTTTTCTTTTCTTTATTCCTATCTCATTATATACTATAAGAGCGTAATGTTTTTTTAAAGAGTGAGCCCCATGCCGGTAGAGTTCAAATATGAGATTGTAGAGAAGATAGCGGTCCTCTCGGAATCGTCCAAAGGCTGGACGAAAGAACTGAATCTGATCAGTTGGAACGACAGGGATCCGAAGTATGATATCAGAGAATGGTCCCCCGACGGAGAGAAGATGGGGAAAGGAATAACCCTCTCCGATGAAGAAGTAGCGATATTAAAAAGCGCCCTGAAAGACAGAGATATCTGAAGTTTTTTGCCCAAACCTTTTAAAAATAAATATTACAGACTCTGGTTTTATAGTAACGTATATAAACTAAATGATATGTTCAGCAGATAGGCATTCAAATATTGCGCCCGGTCCATCGTTGAAGAGGTAAAGGTAGAGTATTGGGAAGACCTAATAAAAAAAGAGGAATGAAAATGGCCTACGGAAACAGTGGCGGCGGATACAGGGGCGGCGGAGACCGCAGGGATCAGCCCAAGGAATATTTCAAAACAAAATGCTCGGATTGCAGCGCCGAGTGCGAAGTACCGTTCAAACCCACACAGGGAAGACCGGTCTACTGCAGGGATTGCTTCAAGAAACACCAGCCGGAAGGCGGAAGAAGCAACGACAGAAGGAGATTCTAAATCTCTTTCTTAACCCAAACTTTTTACTTTCATTTAGTTCTTTTGCGCTTATCCAGCAGCTCTTTCATTTCTATTCTGTAAAATATGCCGGATATCGAAGAGGTTATCACGACTATCGCCGCACCCAGGATCATCAGCAGGACGCCTGCCATCTGGCCGACCTTGAAGTAGGCAGCAAAACCGATCACGGCGACGATCACGCCTATCGCCATCATAATCTTGTTGTTTCTTCTCTGTTTTTCAAGGGCCAACGGATCACCTGCTTCAGAATTTATAAGAAAGTTGGAAAGGGGTTTGGTGGCCGTATCTTAGGCTATCTTTGTTCCCGCTTTCGGGGACGCACCCTGCTCGAAGACAGCATCGACTTTGAAGACCCAAACAGCTGCCGCTTTGAGTTTCATTGCCGCGAGCTCTTTGTTCATAGCATCAAGCTCCGGTCCGCTGTCAAGGCGAGCCTTTGCTGTGCAATCGATATTATATGCATCCTTTCCGGCTGAGATCAGGAATGCTGCTTTGGCGTTCTCTTTAAGATTCTTTGCCGACGTTTTCATCAGGATCTCCCCGACCACCATTGTGTCCGCCGCCGGAGAAACTATGCTGCCGGCAACGATCGCATGCGGTTTGGCGTCTTTCGATGCTGTAACGAGGACCTTGGTTGTTCCTTTGGCTTTGAGTACTTCAAGTACATTGCTTGGAATGTTTGCCACTTTTTCCACCTGCAGAGAAATCCAGTTACAGGTATATTTTATGAACGGTTCTTTAACAACGGATGTGTCGGGAACTTCATTCTTCTTTAGGTCTCTTGACCTTGTTTGTGATCAGTAAGGTGGCCGCGAAGCATATCACAACTATCATGCTGAGATAGAATTCCGGCATTGTAGCTATTTCGATTATCACAAGCCAGAGTATCGTATATTGCTATTTATTCGTTTTTGTTGATTGGGCGAATGTGTTGAACGACCACTTTCAGCTTTCCGTCCTTGTAGTATGGAACAGGTTCGCATATGAACTCGCCCGTCTTATTCGTGCACTTGAATTTACATCCGCAGCGATGAGGGCCTCCCAGAGTATGGTTGGCTACACAGTTGTCGCAGCAGCAGGTCGCTCCGAAAAGCTTATAGCATTTCATTCCCACGACATTTTCGATATCAACACAGAGGCCGCGCTGGGCGGCGCGGTTCATCCATATTATTGCCCTGTCCCGATCGTTGATGATTATCATGTCATCTACTTTGTCCAATATCAAATTCAGAAGACTTTCTGCGGAAATTTCATTGACGCCCATGATGGGATGCACATTGCGGTACAGCATAATAAATCATTTGTGCAAATTCAAAAATATATGCGGTCTGATTCAGCGGACGTTGCATTCTTCGTAACATTTTTACGAATTCAGTACTAAAAAACTTAAAAAATGAAGCGTTGTTAAAGAAAAACAATCAGTAAGCAATATTTTGACAGAACACTATTTTATACAGATAATCGATACGACCCTGAAATGAGCTACGATCTAATCATTATCGGCGCCGGCCCCG